>Ga0181607_10001343_pt1 | contig 22082 bp, 16 predicted proteins | sample 041ome_9_FD_132420 | JGI IMG/M metagenome (GOLD analysis project Ga0181607, IMG submission 132420) | Coastal salt marsh microbial communities from the Groves Creek Marsh, Skidaway Island, Georgia - 041413US metaG (megahit assembly) | ecosystem: Environmental > Aquatic > Marine > Intertidal zone...
CCCGGCGGCGGCTTTGGAAAAGAGAAACAAAAGAATGCCGAAATCAACGAAGAAAGAGGATGAGAAAGAGGACGTCGTCGTGGATAACAAGACCGGGAAACCGGTCTCGAAAGCCGACGCGATCGCGAACGATCCGAAAATGAAGTCGCTGTTCTCGGACGTGAACCCGAACGATCCGTTGCAACCGATTTTCGCGCCGCTCGGGAAGCACGATTTAGTCGAGAAAGGACAGAAGGCGATGTATCGAAAAGTGAACGTCCCGGCGCACAGGTTTTCGCCGTTGAAAGAACACTGGATGGCGTTGTACACGCCGGTTACGAAACAGATGAAAATAGACATGCGAATGAATTTGAAGCTGAAGAAAGTGGAATTGAAGACAACCGATAAGACGGAGGACGAGTCGGCGTTGCAAAAGTCGGCGGATTTTATACAGGCGTTTGTTTTGGGATTCGAGATCCAGGACGCGGTGGCGCTGTTGCGATTAGACGATTTGTACTTAGAATGCTTTGAAGTGAAAGACGTGAAGCAGACGTTGCGAGGAGAACACATGAGTCGAGGGATTGGGAGATTAGCCGGGAAGAGCGGGAAGACGAAATACACCATCGAAAACGCCACGCGAACTCGAATCGTCATTGCGGACCAACACATACGCATATTGGGGTCGTTTCAGAATATTAAAGTTGCCAGAGACGCGTTATGTGCGTTAATCATGGGTTCGCCACCTGGGAAGGTGTATTCTAGGTTGAGGACGGTTACCGCGCGGTTAGCCGAACGCTTTTAGATGATGCGGAAATACGGAGAGAGAGAGAGAGAGAGAGAGAGAGAGAGAGAGAGAGAGAGAGAGAGAGAGAGAGAGAATATCGCGTCTCTCTCTTTTCTCGTGTTGTACACTAGGACCTATATTATTAATAGAGCTTTAATGAAGGCTATTCATTCGTGTGCCTTTTCAAACGACTAGAACCGCTAAAACGCAGTCAAACGGCATCAAATCAAAATCAGTCTGAAACCCTAAGCATTAAGAAGTGTTAAGCAATCTCAACAGATTAATCTATCCTTTGAAAAAGCGGCGACGGTGGCGACACAGAAAAGCACGACGCAGCGCGCGCACGCTCGCTTTGGACGAGACCAGAAAGAACGAGACCAACGGCACAACGTTCGGGCGTTCATCATCGTCATCTCCCTTCTCTTCATCTCCGAGAGTGAATATTGATAAAAAAAGAAAGGCAACATGTCCTCCTTCGCGACCTCCTCTGCGGTCTTCGCTGCGGGTAACGTCATGAGACGTCGCAACGACGCTTTACGACGACGAAAAAGTCATCGGAAGAGAAGCGTTGCGACTCGCGCGGCGGCGTTGCAAGACGAAGAGGCGACGAAGCCGCAACCAGAGCCGACGAATTGGGAGTACAAGTACCTGTACGACGGCGCGTGCCCGGTGTGCCGATCGCTGAAAGCGGGATTGGAAGGTGAGGATGCGTTTTTAGAGAGAAAGAGGGCACTTTAGCTCTTTCGTGGGAGACTCTCGTCGGGAGCGAGAAAGAGTCGCGTTTTCATTTCGGCTCGTCTATTTTGTAAATCTCTCTATTTATCCATCTCTCTATATGTGCGCGCGAAACAAAACTGACGTCTCTTTCTTCTTTTTCCAGGCACGGGCAAAGGCAAAGGCAAAATCTATTACGTGAACATCGCCGACCCTCTCTACGACGCCTCGAAGCACCAAGGCGTGACGTTCGAGGAAGCGATGGAAACTTTACACGTCTTGAAGCGAGATGGCAGCGAGCCGTTGCAAGGCTTACCAGCAATTGAAACGCTTTTTGGCGTGGTTGGTTTCGGATGGGCGGTGAAGTTAGCCACGTTACCACCGGTTGGGTTTGTCGCGAGTTTGATGTATAAGCTGATTAGTAGCAACCGGTTGAAGCTGGGCGGCGATACCGCCGTCGGGGCGGGTATTATGGCTTTAGGGCGCGTTGGTTTGGAGTTGAGAGGTGAAAAAGCGAGCTGCGCGGAAGGCGACGAGTGCAGAGGGATTGCGGATATGGAAGTGGAGGAAGGACAGAGAGGTGTGGAGGTTTCGCCCTCGCCTTCTCCGTCTTCGGACGGGGCAAAGGTTGAAGGCGGCGCGGTCTCATTGCCGGGGAATTCGGTGGATTTTTCGGACGTGTTTTCCTCCGGACCAGAGTTTGTGTTGGGTGCATACGCGTCTGGTGGATACATCACCGCCGCAATCGTGTCCGTTCGCTCGGGCGAGTTGGATTCCGAGCTCATCGAGGAGGAAGTGACGGACGTGTTGGACATCAATAACGTTGGCGTCGCTTTGAAGTCGTTATGCAAACGATTGAAATGGCAAGGCGGCGTCGCGGTAGCGTTGCCGGGCGTATGGCACGCGGAGCAGCAAGATAACGCGACTGTACAACAATACGATATGATGGAATCATTATCTCCGACAGAGTCGAGAGCGGAAAGAGAGGAAACGGAGGAATCGTTTCGTAACTTGGTCGGATTGGACGTGGCGGTGATTACCGGTGCTGAAGCGCACGGGTACGGCCACGCTGACTTATGGGGCGACGTGAACAAAGTGAACGACTCGAACAACGAAAAAGCGAATGAAATGGAGGGTTTAGTCGGAGTGGTTACGGCTGGACAAGAGGCCATGCACGTCGCGTTGTTTAAAGATGGCACGTTGTTAACGAACGCAGATTTCCGCTCGGCGGATTTAGCGTCGACTTGGAACAACGAGGAGTGGGCGGCATGTCCGCCACCGAGCAAAGATTGTGAAGACGAAGAGCAATGGAGTAAATGGGCGACGAGAGTTGCGGTGCACTTGGCGAGAGTTGAGGCGTGCAGATGCGCGAGAGGCGGTTTGAAGAGATGGGTTGTCGCCGGCAGCGCAGGAGAGAACTTTGATAAGTGGTCGCATTTGGTGCCTGAATTATCCGTCACTTTGGCGCAGAAACAGGCTGCGCCGCTTGTAAAAGGTGGTGCGAACAGGACTGAAGGCGTCCGTGGTGCGGCTGCAGGTGGTGGCTTCCGATTCCGATACGCGGCGGACGTTCTGAGAGTTCGCGCTGCGATTGGCAAAGAGTTGGGCAAATCCCCGCAGTTGGTCGATACCGACCAGCTGAGAACGTTGTTCGATCGATTCAGCGACCCATCTTCGCCGGAAATGGTCGACAGAGACGCATTTGTCCGCATGGTTTCCGCCTTGGGCATCCGTTTACCCCCGGATGAGATTCGTGAATTGATCGTGGATGTAGACATGGACGATTCCGACAAAATCTCGTTCGAGGAGTTTGAAGGCTGGTATCGCCAAGTTGTCGGCACCGGCGCCGTGACAGTTTTGCACACCGAACAAGCCGTGGACCAAGTTTTGAGCGAAGAAAAAGGGACGGGACGCTGCGTGGTTTTGAAAGTTGGCTTCACCAGTTGCGCGCCGTGCAAGAAGTTTCTGCCGCACTTTGAGCAACGCGCTCTTGATTTCAGAGAAAACGCGAGATTCGTTCGCATTTACGGGAATGAAAACGCAAGCACGATTCACTTGGCGAGAGATCGTTTGGCAGTGAAGACAACGCCGACGTTTTTCGTGTTCAAAGACGGAGAGTTGACGCACTCGCACTCTGGGGCCAACATGGACAAATTCGACGACGCCGTGAAAGAGCAAATCGGCGAGTTGGAGGAAGGCACGTATAAACAAAACTGGGAAAAACCGGCTGTGGATGAAGTCGTGCCGTCGATTTAAGATAAGCCGGACCCATAATATCACTAATATTAAAATGCTGTATAACACATCAATATCACACAACAGAATAAAAAACGTCCTCTACACCCTACTAAAGCTAACTGCTAAAAGCTATGTGCTCTTCACTGACTCTTACGTCTTTTCAAAACGTACGTTCTTACCGGGAATAATTCTTTCGGAAAGACATCCGAAACCTGAGTATTCACAACTTCCATTTCGGCCTGTTCAAATATCCACCTGAAGTAGTTATCCGACCGAGTGATGCTGCTATCTTGGTCGTCCCAGTGAAACCCTTTTGAGCAATTATTCTCTTTCACGACTATAAATCCATCCGCTCTCACCTTTGCTCTTTTCAACAAATCGATGAAATCCGCGTCGGAGAGCTGTCCGATGCACCACTGAATCCATATCACGTCGTACACGAGCTCGTTCCCGTCCTTGCCCGTATTTTCGAAGCTAAACTCCTCTAAACTTTCCTCGAAATAGTTTTGCACCTTATCCTTCAACGTCGCCTTGGCTTTTTCTACGAAGTGATGCACCGGTTCCAACAAGTCTACCGAGCCGAAGAACTTCGTCAGGAACGTGCTCTGTGTAAAACGCGGTCGCGCGAAAACGAAAAGGTCAGTCGAGATGACATGCATACGCATAAGAAAAAGTTGAACAAAAACAACAAAAAATGAATGGCAAATAGAACCAAAACGCGCACCGAAACTCTCCCAACCCCAGCCCCGACGTCCAGCGCTCTCTTCTCGATCTTGTTCGCGCATCCTCCGCCGCCGCCGCCGTCCAGCTCGCCGAAATCAAACTCTGGGAACACCAAAGTTCGCAAAATCCCTTCGTTTTCCTTCGCGTCCGCTCTCGAAACCGACCCGAACCCGCCTAAAACGCCATCTATGGTCGCATCGACCGTGTTCCAATACTTCACGCCTTGATGGTACCACAGTTTCTTATCTTCCAACCGTTTCGTCAGCACGCGTTCCCAGAACTTGTCGCAAGGACCGATGGGCTCGTTGCCGCCGTCGAAACCTTGGAACGGGTAGACGTCTTCTTCTTCTTCTTCTCCAGCGGACATGAGAGAATGCACTGATAGCGCTTCTTTCTGTTCGTCGAGCGCGCGGTCTTTCTTTCTTTCTCTCTCTCTCTTTCGTTTTGCGTGAATCGCGCGCGCGGTCTCTCTCTTCCCCCGAAGTGGAGACTGAAACGCTAAAAGAGAATTGGAGAAAAAAAATAACGAGAAAATTTTTATCCACACTCACGCGCGGCGGGGGGCTACCGAACATCGAGAGATCCTTTTCTGTCGCCGAGAACGAAAGCAGCGACGAGAGGAATAACGAGAGAGTGGTGGCGTTTCAGCTTTTCTCGTGACTTTTTACTACTCTCGACGCAGAGAGAGAGAGAGAGAAAGTAGGACCGCGCGTCGTCGGCGCGAATATTCTTAGGTAAAGAAAAGCGGAAGAGAGAGAGAGAGAGAGAGACAATGCAAACGATAACGCCGCGGTTCGTGCTCCAAATCCCTTCGTTGCTTTCCTCGTGCGGAGAAAAGTACAAGCGAGACGGGGGGTATCCGCACCGAGAGGATAAGACGCTCTCCGTTCCGGCTCACGAGAAAAACTACCGGTTTCGAACGCACCAGTTTCTCGTCTCGTTACTGTTGGTGTTCGTTTTGGGCGCCTTGGTGCAAGTGCACAAACTTTCGGCGCTGGATGCGGCTGGACGAGAATTTCAGCAAACGACGACTAAAGATAAGACGATGTTTTTAGTTCCGTTTGCAATCGCGAAAGCGACGTCGAACTTGTTCTCCGGCTCGCTGGCAAATCGATTCGGGCGCAAGCGCGTCGGGATTGTCGGGTGGATGTTTTCGGTGCTGGCGCCAATGTTAGCGATGTCAACGGTGACTAGGAGGACAGAGAATGAGAGCAACGAGCAGAAGTGGAATAGAATTGTAGCTTCTGGGTTTTTTCTGGGCGTTGGACAAGGGGTTGGATGGACGATGGCTATTATGACGAGCGTTGATGTGAGCGGGCCGGCGAGAAGAGGTTTCGCGAGCGGGATGTGCGAGACAGTCGGGTACTTGAGTGTGGCGTTTTTTGCGGCTATGTATGCCGTTTTAGAGGAATCAAAGGCGACATGTCACTGGGAAGAGTCGTATAAAGCAACGAGTATGCGGACGGAGGCGTGTATAAGGGCAAATCCGGAAGGTAAGTGTGGCGCCGGCGACGATTGGGTAGAAGAGTGTAGCGGTATGTGCAACTGCGAAGGGTACGTAGAACGACCGAGTACATTACTGTTCGTCTTAGCAATGCTAGGTTTGATTGTCATATGCATACTTGGGAGAGAGACAGGGGTTTTAAGGATTAGTCAGAGGAGTGGCGGCAGTATTAACGCTGGTAATAATAATAATAGCGGGAGAGTCACATTACCGGTGAGGGAACTGGAAACTCCGGGAGGAGGTAACGTCAACGACGATGAGAGCTTCAACGCGGACGAGGAAGAGGAAGAATCTGGAACAGCGAGTTTCTTACAACAAAGGGAACGCGGTGCATCTTCTTCATCCGCTATTTCGGGAGACCGAGGAGGAGAAGGACAATCGACTACTACGTATTCATTCTCAAGCACGTTTGCGTACACGATACGAAACCCAAACCTTCGTCTCGTCGCAATCGCGGCATTTTGTTGCAACGTCGAAACTGGCTTAGCTTGGGGTTTATTCCCAATCTGGATGCGCGACGAGCTCGGTTTGAGCGGCGAACAAAGAGATCTCTTCTCTGGATTGTATTCCTTCAGTAAAGGCATTGCTCAGTTTTATTTCGGCCAACACTCGGATCAAAACACGCGCGCAACGCCCATTCGATGGGGCTTAATAGGCGGTGGACTTTCGCTGATCATCGCAAGTTGGGCGCATGTTGGCGGCGTCACGTATCCAGGACTTTTACACTTCGGTGCGGTCACTTTAGGTTTATCCACCGGCGCCGTCTACCCGGTTTTAGCGCCGGCGGCTCTGGACCATTCGCGCGACGCGAGCGAAGAATCCGCCACGTTAGGCGCCAATCGATTCTGGCGTGATTTAGGCTACGTTATGGGTACGCCGCTAGCTGCGCTCGCGGATTCTTCCAGTCCTCGATTGGCGTTTCATTTATCCGGTTTGAGCATGATTATTGTAGGCGCGTACTTTGGATTCGCGTACGAGGAGAACCTTCCCACATCTTCTCCATCCGAGGAAGGCGAGGGCGACGATTTTGCGAGAGGATCGCGGCAAGTGAATGCGATAGAAACGTAGAACTAACAACGATTTCTTAAACTTCTCGTTGTAACATGATGAAATGTGTATAAATAATAAGATTATAATAATATTTGTGCTTAAATCATAGCGTGAGGCGTATTCTCTCCTTTTCTCTCCAGCATCACCTCCGTCCCGCGCTTCATTATTTTGTCGCGCGACGATAGATAGAACGCGTCTCGCACGACAACAACAAAAGCAAGCAAACCGCAACGCGCAGCAAAAGTAGACGCGCTAAAGAAAACCTCGCATAAAACCATGGTCCTCCTCGTCTTGTACATCAAAACGACGCTCGAAAACGTCGCCGAAATCAAATTCCCGCTCTCCCTCCCATTCCAACTGAACATCAAAGACCCGGTCGGGTACGAAGAGAGAGAAAACGTCACGGTCGACCCTCAAAATATAAACGAGCTGGAAAATTCTCGAGGTGAAGCGCATTTTACGGTGAAGTTTGAGGGTCAAATGAAACAATCTTCCATCGTCGTCGTGGATGAAGTCAAAGGCGTGTTTAAGAAGGAAGCTTCGATAACAGAAAGCGACGACGGTCAATTCGTCCCAATCCGAGGGTTCGAATGCAGGGCCGTGGATATTACAGGATGGGATAAGTTTAGCGAAAGTAGTGGCTCCGGGGTAACCGTTGTCTCCAAAGCTGGCACCGTTTTCGAGGACGTTCACTTGGATGAAGACTGGTACGAGTATTGCGAGAAAGGAAGCGAAAGCGTTAGTGTTACCGAAATTGAGTTTGAGTTTAGAGTTGAAAAGAGCGGGAAATAGTTTCCATTCATTTGCTAATGCTCGTCATCATCCTAGTGATGCTATCGTACTGTACAATCCTTTCTTTGCTAAAAGCTATCGATCTAATCTCGTTTTCCCTTTGGTAAAAACCAACGCACGAATCTGTTCGCCTTGTACACCATGTACAGAAACAGAAACAAACCGACGCTAAAAAACATCAGCGCTAACAAGTGTCCCGCTCTGGCTTGTTTATACACCTTATCCAACTCTTTCTTCGCTTTCTTCAAATTTACGGTCGCGGAATCGAATCCATCCGATAACGAATCGATCAGCTTGCCTCGGATGCTCGTTTCCTCCTGAATCGAATTGGACATCCGCTTCAAAAGTTTCACCTTCTGACGCAAGTTGTGCACCCCGTCTTCGTACTCCAAAGCCGGGTGGCCGAGTTGCACGGCGACTTGGTCGGAAGACGGAGCGGACGAGGTGGACGGCTGGCCTCCTCTGGAGGTTAAACCTTGGTTAGAGTAGCCATAATTAGGCTGGGGGTAGTTTGACATTTATTTTTTTGTGCAATTTCTGAAGAAAATCGGTTCTCTTCTATCCCCTACTTCAAAAGAGCGAGACGCGAGAGAGCCGGACGACGCAACACTTACTTTAGGTAACGGTACTGTACACATCTATTTCTCTCTATCTAAAAAAGCTTCTCTCTATCACGGTTCGTACTCTTCGTCTTCGCCTTCCTCTCCTTCTCCGTCGTCGCTTTTGTCCATGTCGACGGGCTCGGGGATCTCAAATTCTCGATTGTTTATCGCGTCCTCGTCGTCGTCGTTTTTGGGTTGTTCCGATTTCTTACCATCGTCGCCAGTCGCTATGTACGCCGCGTTTCGTTTCGAAGCTTTCATTCTCGCCGTGCTTATCTGCACCGCGACGGTGGGCGACCCGCTCAACCACTTCTCTCTCTCTTTGTTTTCCTTTTCGCGTTCCTCGCACGTTTTGTTCAATACCGCCAACCGTTTTGTCAGAGTCGCGTGCGCCTTAAACATCTTTTCAACCGCCGCGCGTTTCTTTGCCCACGCGTTCTCGCATTTTTGCAACGCCGTCAACTGTTCCGTCGGCGTTTTATACAGATTCTCCATCGGCTCGTTCGCCTTGCCTTGGCTTAACAGACTGAGTAAATCAACGGACACGTCCTCCTCGTACACCTTCTCCACCTCGGCGAGGTCTCTCTCGCACTTCTCCATCTCGTGCAACGCCTCCGCCAGCAGCGCGTCATCGCCTTCCAAGTAGTTCACTTTCATTTCCTTTATGTCGTGCGATTGCCTCAGCGGCGGCGGCGGCGTGTCCGCTTTCTGTTTCTTACTATTACTCTTCTTCGAGGCGGCGACGTCCAACTCATTCTTCTTCCGTTTGTTCTTCTGTGCGTCCTCTTCTCCATCGTCAGCGTCATCGTTGCTAATCCACGTTTTCGGTTTTACCCTCGACCCGAACACCCTCCTCTCCTCCCACACGTCCATCATTCTCTTCACGCTGGCGCGTATCTTCGCTTCTCCTTTCGTCTTCTCCCACACGAATTTCACGCAATTTTCCATCACCGATTTCCAACTCGTCATCCACTCCTCGCCTTTATTTTTCTTCCTCGAGTTTTGAATCACGTCCGACGCCAAGTACAAGTGCGCGAGCAAGTTTTGCGAGTTTTTACTTCCACCACCATTACCACCACCACCACCCGCGCTTCTCAGCGAATCCTCCCATATGGGCGTTAAAAGAGCCGCTTTTTTCGCGTGGAATTGGCACCAAAACGACAACTGTTCGATGGACGCTTGCGAACAGTCGAGCTTTTTTAACTGAGAGAGGAAGTTTGATTTCTGGATTTCATCCTCTTTGTTCGACATGTTCTTTTTGTTGTCGTCGTCGTCGTCGTCGCGTGCCTTCTCGAGTGTGCCGCGCTGTGTGTATGTGTTTTGTGTTGGTGTTTTTGTGTCAGGCATTTACGAGCACTTCGTTTGTTTTCTTCCTCTTCAATCGCTACTTTTTAGCACTCGCGTCTTGCGAGTAAAAACTCCTCCTCTGAGAGGACGAGAGGAAAGTCGACGAGTTGAAGACGAGATGCCGCCACTCCGTTCACTCGCATTTCTCCTCGCGTTCCTGATGTTGGTATTCTTCTCCTCCTCCTCGATGGGTACCAAAACCACTCGCGCAGAGGAGGAGGCTCTGGAAGAGGAAGTCGAGCGAGACGAAGAAGGGCGTTCTGCAAATAATCTCATCGACCCGTTCCGCTCGACGAGTTGTTTGGACGCGCAAATGTACTGCGAACAGACGATAGCACCGGCGGTCGACCAAGACGCTTCTTTGGGGCGCTTTTTACGAGAGGAGAGGAAGGAAGCGGAGCGGACGCAATCTTGGGAAGCGGTTGTTCCCGAGGAGAGAATGAAGGCGATGAAAGTGCCCGAGACTTTGGCGCTTGGTGCGTTTGTTGATGTTGTTGTTCTTCTTTTCATTCTGATTAGTAGTATTCTCACTGACTGGTTCATACTTTCTTTCTTTCATTCATTCTTTCTTTCTCTCTCTCTTTCTCTCTCTCTCTGTCTCTCGATTTACTCACATTGTATCTTTTGCCAGGATGTTGCCTTCTTTTCGGCGAGTGCGCGGCGGAAGCCGGCGTTCAGAACGAGAACCAAAAGCTCGCCGCGCGCATGCTCGAAGAAGCGGCTAATTCGAAGGACAAATCTAAGCAGGTGCCAGAAATCACGTTTTTAGCGGCGAATGCGCACGTGTGCGCGGAGCGAACGAAGTATCCGTGCGATTCGGAGAGAGTAAAGTTATTTCGAAAGGCGAGTAGGAACGGGTTTCATTCGGCGGCGTTGACGGCGGCGGAGATTTTAATCACGAGGTACGGCGGGGAGTACGCGGACAAAGAAGGTGCGTGTGGCATTAAATCAGCAACTACGGGAAAAGTTACATTTCCTGAAGCGAACGACCCGGCCGATGCTGTCGTTGCCAAGAGTTTGTTGAAACCGTTACTGGCGACGAGTTTAGATAGAAAAGCGAAAACGCGTCTGAAAGAGTTGGAGAAGATCGAGGAGAAGTTGATTGGAGGAGGAAAGTTAGAGCCAGACGTGGCCATGCAAATGGCTGATGTGGTCGTAGACATAGGTATAAAAGTCTTACTAGGGATTTGTGCGATGCTTGTTTTATTCAAATTCCGAGAGACGAAATACGTGAGCGCAATGTTTAAGTTTCTGGGAAAAATCACTGGAGTCTCGTACGTCGTTCGATTTTATAGATTTCTTCGAGGGGATTTCGAAAAGAGCGTGAGAGTGAACGCGGGGAGAGCTGGGAGCAGAGCGGAAATTCGAGCCGAAGCGAAACGCATAGCTAAAGAAATGTATAAGAAGAAGAGTAAGAAAGAGACTTGAATTTAAAAAAGCGTCTCAGTTTTACTTTGTGTGTATTCTATTTATATCAACCAAACTACAACGTGTTCAACAAATCTTTTCTTAAGACTCGTCTGGCGACATCAAACCAGCGGCGGTTAAAATCGATTCAAACGTATCGTCGTCGTTCAACGTGACTTCGGGCACCATGTGCTCGAAATGCCTTTCGATTTGGTCTAAAACCAATCTCTCGTTTTCTCCTAACAACAAGTTAAACGCCGCGCCTTTCTTACCGAACCTCCCGGAACGACCGATTCTGTGTAAATACGTTTCAAAATTCGGCACGGATGGATTGTTATACTCCACGGGCATGTCGTAATTAATAACTAACGTCACCGTGGACACGTCCAAACCTCTACTTAACACGTCCGTAGCGATCAAAATCTTCGTTTGACCGTCTCTAAATTCTTTAATCACTCGATCGCGGTCTTCATTTTGCATTTGTCCTTCAATCGCGGTGCATTTAAATCCGTCTCTCTGCATGCTCGCGTGTAACCGTCTCGCTCCTTCTCTCGTTCTCACGAAGATGATCGTCTGCCCAATCTTATCGCACAGCGGGAAAATTTTCTCTTTCAATAACATGTCTTTCTGATCGTTTGACTGCACGTTCACTCGGTACTGTTTGATCACATCCAAGGATAATTCGTGCGCCGGTAAGAAAATCTGGTTCGCGTTTGGCACCACCTTGGTCGCAAACGACTTCACCGCGTCGTTAAATGTCGCCGAAAACAGCAACACCTGCCAATTTTTCGCGCTCATCTGTAAATGTTTCAAAATTTTTGTTGAATCCACTCTGTGTCCATCCGTACCTAACATGTTGTCCGCCTCGTCAAAGACCAAACAATTTATTTTCGAACAGTCCAACTGTTTCTCGCGCATCCATCTCAACAATCTCCCCGGCGTTCCAATCACCACCTGCCCGTTAATCTTTTCTTTGTTATAGCCATCGTACTTCGGATCTGCCGTACTCGCGATCGAAATGTTTGTGTATTTTCCCATCTTTTGCATAACGCCGACGTTTTGAATCACCAACTCTCTCGTCGGACAAATCATCAGCCCTTGCGTTCCCGGTTCGTTCACGTTTACCCGACTCAAAATTCCGAGCGTAAAACACGTCGTCTTCCCACTCCCATTGTGCGCCTGTGCGATTAAGTTTCTATGCGGTGGCGTCAAAATCATCGGCAACGTCTCCGCTTGGATCTTAGACGGCTTCTCGAATTTCATCTCCGTGTAGAGACCTTGCAAGAGTTCCGAGGACAAGCCGAGCTCGTCGAAGGTTTGCGCGGAGGTGTACTTCGAGTTCGGGTCCGCGACTTTAATGATCGCTTCGGTTTCAGCCTATACGAAAGAAAGAAAGAAGAAAGTGCGTGTCAGTGACTTGAAGTACAAAATAATCTCTAATGAATTGCGTGCGTCCTCCTCGATCGACATCCGCGGCGTCGCGTGCCCCGCTCCTTCTCTCCGAGTTTTGCGAGAAGAAAAGTGGAGTCCGATCGGGATTTCCCACGGGCGGAGCTCGCGGGCAATGAAAAACAACAACAACAACAGCCGCGAACGAGAAGGAGTAAAAGAAGAAAACCCCGCGATAATCCCCATCGTCTTCCTCTGCTCGAACAATCTCACCTCTTCCGCCCAATTCAATTTCCCCGTCTTTAAACTCAAATCCGGCGCGTCCACGGTGCCTTCTTTTTTCGTCCCCAAATTCTCCCCTTTGGCTAATTTCTCCGCCACTTCCGCGACTTCGTCCAAGTGCGCGCCGGCTTTGACGTCCTCAAACCCCGGCGGCGGCGGCGGGGCGACTTCTTTCTCCTCTTTCGACGACGACGACATATTTTTTGTTTTGTACGTGCGCGCGCGCGTAGGTGTTGTTGTTTCTGCCAAAATCGCCAAAATCGGATTGATTTTTTGAGTTCTCTTCGAAAGGGTTTAGGGTTTAGGGTTTAGAAAGAGTCCATCACATCGATCGCCTCTCTGTTCTTTTTGCACGAGATAGATCTCTCTCTCTCGATCGATCGATCGATCGATCGTTCCAAAAAAAAGGAAAAAAAACAAACAAAAAACGAACGTCCAATGACGTCAGACAGGAAGAAAAAAAGAGATAAAGCTCCCCCGGTTCTGCATTTTTCCCCCCAAAAAAATTGAGAGACGTCTGCGTTTTGTTCTTCCAAAACATCTATCTCCATAATAATAATAACAAAGAGCCGAGAGAGAAGAAGAAGAAGAAGAAGAAGAGAAAGAAGTCTCTCCTTGTGTTTTAGCGTTATATATAGTTATAATGCCATCATCTTTACTGCTGTCGGCGCGCACGAGCGTAGGAGTGGTTGGGACGACGAGACAAACGTCGAGCAGAAAAGCATCGACGACGACGACAAAGACGACGACAAAGACGAGGAAAACGACGACGACGACGACGAGAGCGGTGATGACGCCACCGGAGCGCGTGTTCACGAAAGAGTTGAAACGACCGGATGCGAACGGTCGATACGGCGGCGTGTACGGCGGGAAGTACGTTCCGGAAACGCTCATTCCGGCTTTGATGGATTTGGAGCGGGAGTACGAAAAGTTGAAAACAGACCCTGCGTTCATCGCGGAATTCGACGAAGTTTTGAGAGATTACGTCGGGAGAGCGAATCCGTTGTACTTTGCCGAGCGATTGTCCGAGAGATACAAGAAACCGGACGGATCGATGCCGCACATTTATTTCAAGAGAGAAGATTTGAACCACACCGGGGCGCATAAGATCAACAACGCGATTGGCCAAGCGATATTGGCGAAGCGGATGGGGAAGAAGCGCATCATCGCGGAGACGGGTGCGGGTCAGCACGGCGTGGCGACAGCGACGGTTTGCGCGAGGTATGGGTTGGAGTGTGTCATTTACATGGGCGCGGCGGATATGGAGAGACAAAAGTTGAACGTATTCCGCATGCGTTTGTTGGGTGCGACGGTGACGCCGGTGAGAACCGGGACGAGCACGTTGAAGGACGCGACGAGTCAAGCGATTCGAGATTGGGTGACAAACGTGGAGACGACGCATTACATTTTGGGCTCCGTGGCTGGTCCTCACCCGTACCCGATGATGGTCAGAGATTTCCACTCGATGATCGGTAAGGAAGTGAGACAACAAGCGATGGAAAAGTGGGGCGGTAAACCGGACGTTTTGATCGCGTGCGTCGGCGGCGGGTCGAACGCGATGGGTTTGTTCCACGAGTTTGTGGACGACGAGGACGTGCGTTTGATTGGCGTAGAAGCTGGCGGAGAAGGTATCAATCCCGGTCAAAAACACGCGGCGACTTTGACCTTGGGAAAACCGGGAGTTTTACACGGTTCGTTTTCGTATTTGATTCAAGACGAGGAAGGCCAAATCATTGAGCCGCACTCGATTTCGGCGGGTTTGGATTACCCAGGCATTGGCCCGGAACACTCATTTTTGAAAGATTTTGGGAGAGCCGAGTATTATCCGGCCACGGATCAAGAGGCTTTGGACGCGTTCGTCTTTACGTCGAGGTTGGAAGGTATCATTCCGGCGTTGGAAACGTCGCACGCGTTGGCGTACTTGGAGAAGTTGTGCCCGACTTTGCCGGACAAGTGCAAGGTTGTGTTGAACTTTTCCGGGAGAGGCGACAAGGACGTCACGCAAGCCGCGAACTTTTTGAACATTTCCGGCGAGGTTGACATTTAAATTAATCTTTGTTCGTTAGTTTATTTCTGATTGAGCGAGGGAGAAGTGACGGAAGTGTTGGAGAGATTTGTTTTAATAATATAAAAGATTGTGTCTTCATTTTTATTCGAGTAAACTTAACTAAATATGTGTTGCATCGTCGTCGTCTTAACCTTCTCAAGCCCAAACGTCGTCCTCGTTGTCGATGTAATCATCTATGTCGCAATACGCCGGAGGCGTTTCGAACGTATCCTTCACCACTACTGCGCCTCCTCCATTGCCTCTATTCTTTTTATTTTTCTTCTTCAACAAGTTTCTTCGTCGAAAGCCGTCAAAGTCGCCCCATCCGTCGTTCCAAATCGACCGTTTCTTCTCCGCGGCAGATTTCTTCGCCGCGTTCATGGCTGCATTTGCCGCTTTCAACTCTCTTTCAGCTTGTTCTAGCTCTTTTTTCGCCGCTAAGGCTTTTTGGTCCGCTTCCAATTGCTGTTGGAAATCTACCGTTTGCGACTCTTTCAATCGCTGCGCGAGGCGGTCGTAGTTATTCCACTCATCCGTTTTCGCCTTGTGTGTTTTCGTCGCCTCCTCCCACGAAGATTTCTGCGGTTTGTAGTTTTCGATGGTATATTTCACCTCTTCGTATTTAACGCCAGTCGCGGCGGCGCACGTGCCCAAGTTACAGTCGCAAGCGACGATTTTGTTCTCCGCGAGCCAGTCGTTGAAGCCTAAATTCGAGACATCATCTCTGACGATCAACGCGATGACAATACCACCCACGGAGCTATCAATCGGATAATACTCGTTGAAAAACGACCAAGCTAACGCGTGATCGTCTAAAGGAAGAAACACCGGGCGTCTGGGGTTGTGTTCGTGACCTGGAGCGACGGCGAAAATGCTGTACCCGTTCTTGTAGCGTTTCTTCAAGTCTTCGACGAACTGCCACGGGTTCGCTTTGACGTTGGAAAAGAGCACGGCGGGCACCGCGCGATCATTCAAGGCTTCATCCGCAGCTTCAATGAATGCATCTTTGTCCGAGTCTTCCACGATCGATAACAACGGGTATCCACCCTCTAAAGCTTTCTTGTATGAGATGGAAGGAACGGAAACTCTATCTGGCAACTTGCCTCCTGCGGCGTAATCCGGGACGGTTTGGTACTCTATTTTACCCTCGTTCGTGGAAATAGGTGTGGATTCCCACCGCGCTCCGCATCGATTAGCCAATTCACACTCTCTTCGCAACTCGGCGTCGACGAAACCGTTACCACCGTTCGCGGAGAGTTTCGCCGTGGCGAACGTAATCATGCCTCCGAGAGACGAGAAATAGCCTGAACCTTGAGCGGAGTACTCCTCAGCAATTCGACTGGCGTCACGCATTTTAAACGGGTTCCCGGAAAAGATTCTCGTAACACCAGGTAAACGAAGCGCTCGCATAAGCGTGGCGGACTCTTTGGTAACTGTGGCGACGTTTTCTGGGAAGTTATTCGCGAATACGCTCACCGTGAAATACAAAGGATCAGTTTGTTCGCCCATCGTTTGTTGAACCAAATTTCCAGCCTCGTCGTATTCAGCCGAAGACGACGCCGATGGCGCTTCCGCGTCGAACGGTGACTTATACTCGCTCGGATTGGCGCCCCAGTTTCCGCCACCGTTACCGTTACCGCCGTCGTCTCTGTTCCTTTTCCTGAGCAACTTTCGTCTCCCGAACAAGTTTGAGAACATGCCCTTCTTCGGGGCGACATCCGCTTTCATCTCCGCGTCTAACATCGCGAGTTCTTCCGCAGATAAAGCGGCATTTTTATAACTCTTCGATTGAACTATCTCTTGAACGACGCCATCTTTCAAATCGACTTCACCTTTCAACGCGGCGTTCGTCACTTCGTCCACCGAAATGCTTCCGTCTCCATCCGTATCCATCTTCTCAAACGCGTCTTCATTCGCGACGGCAACGTCCACGCCATATTCGGCTTGTCTCGGCACTAGTGCTGGTTCGAGTTTAGCAGCTCTTCTCGGCGCCGGGGCCGGCGGTGCTGGACGGTTGTACGTTTCTTGTGGTTGATACCGTCTCGTTTCTTTTGTCAACACGTCCCACGTCAACGTTCCGTCGTCTCTCAATCCGAGCACCTCTTTCTTCTTCTCGCTGTAAAACCTCAACCACGTGCTTACGGCAACGCCAGCCGCGCTCATTTGCTTCTTCATGTCTGCATCTTTCTCGTCGTTGGATAACTCGGCCGACCATTTGATGGCATCTGCGACGCTAGTCGACGTCGCCAACGCTCTCGTCTCTCTCTCGCCGGCGTTTTCGTAATCCTCTCTCACGACGGGGAAATTCATCAGCGGAGACATCGACCCGTATTTAGCGTCAAATCTGCACGAGTAATGCTCCACGTACGATTCCAACAAGTGTCTCGTCTTGTCCGCGCAACTTGCGCCTTTCATCGCCCCAGTCCACTCTTTTTTCTTCTTTTCCATGGAATCCTCAAAATCTCTTTTTTGTTCTGCCACTTGCTTGTTGAACAAAGCGTCCTCGTACTTCTGCCTCACTTCTTCGGACATCACCTCATCGATGGACCCCTCACCTAACTGCTCGTCCAACTTATCGAAAGCGCTCTTCGCGTCTTCGAACTCTCTAATCGCGTTATCGTACTCTCTCGGATTCGAGTACGCGTCGTCCAAAGTTTCGTCGTAGCCGTCGTGCGCCGGAAACGAGTACGACCTCTTCTTACTAAACGGTTTCGTCACGTACCTCGACGCTCTCGCACCTGCTCTCCCAACTTTTCTCGCCGCATTTTTATGCGGTTTCGACCCGAACAGCGTCGGTAACACCAACAACACGAAACATATCGCAGCGAACGTCTTGAAGAGTTTCGACAGATCAGACCAAGCGTGCATCTCCTCGCGCTCTAATCCATCCGATTTAATCGCCGGTCCGTCTCCTCCGTTATCGCCGCCGCCGCCGCCGCCGCCGTTTTTATTCTTTCTCTTTCTTTTCGCTTCCTCTTCCTCCTCTTCGCGCGGATCGAACGCCGGTCCGACGTGCCATCGCGCGTTCATCTTCGGCGCGACGGAAAAGCCACCAGATTTGTTCTTCTCCGACGAGGAAGAGGAGGAGGAGGACGACGACGACGACACGCCGCGCTGGTTCATGATGGTTTACGCGCGCACACGTGTGTGTGTGTGTGTGTGTATACAAATGCGCGCGCGAAACAGGCAGAGTGAGATAGATGTGCTTGCTCGGGCGCGCGCGCCTGTGCTCGTCAGTTTGCGTTGTGCGGTAGATATTCGTCGAATTGATTACTCAAAAGTGTTCTGTTTAGGGTTTTATTTCGGTTCTTACTTTCACTCTTTTTGCGGTATACGTGTACACACATGTGTGCATATGACATCTTTACTGTACAAGGTAGCGTGTGTATACAACGTTATAAATTTAATCGGCGATAGCGCTCGGCGGCGAACTGGGAGGTGCTTTCCTCGCCGGCGCCGCCGCTAACAACTCCGATATCGCCTACTCCTCCCGCTTTGCGTTTATGTTTGATGTCTGATTTGATTTTAGCAAAGTATTGCTCGGCGTCTCGCCAGGCCGCCGTGCCGCCGTGTTCGCTCGCGCCAGATTCGATCATCTCTTGGATGGCGTCTAGTAAATGTTGGACCGTTTCCACGTCCACGGCTTCGCACGTTTCGATTTCAAAAAAGTACAAGTGTTTGTTCAAGACGTGCGCGTAGAGACCGAGAGATTCACCCGGAGAAACGCCTAAAGCGCGAGCAGCTTGGTTGGCGATTTTTAAAGCTTTGTTGAGACATTTTTTGACTCCTTCGCTGTCGCGGATGGCGGTGGATTTGAGCGACCAAAAGAGGTGCGCGCAGTTGGCAGCTGCCGCGCACTGATCGGATCGGCGGAGAAGTCGGTTTGCAAACGTCGCGCAATGATGGACAAGCGCGTCGCGGTTTTCTTCCTCCAAGTGAACGCACGTTTGTAAAGCGCCGATGAGATAAGTCAGGCCACGGTTTTGCGCGCGCGAATCGGAGGACAACTTTTCGTCGAACGTTTCAAACGCTCTTTCAAAGAACTCGTAGGAAATGTCCGAGAGTTTAGCACTGTCCGCAAACATGCCGGCTTCGGCCCATGCGACTAGACCGCGTTCGGCACATCCTGGTATTTCGGAAAAGCGTTCCGCAGATTGGTGCGTGATTTGTAACGTTTTCTTTAAAGTCGTTTGGAGATGCTTTTCAAAAACTTCGAGTTCTTCGAGAGTGCGTTTTGGTTTATCGTCCGAGCTCGTTTGTTTGCCAGCCGCCGCGCGCTCCGGGTGCTGTCTTCTCTCCTCTAATTCTCGCTCGTTCAGTAACTCCTTTGCGAAACGCATGGATGAATAACACAATGCTGGTAACGTGAAGCGCATTCGCTTTTCTCCACCCGAGAACAAAGTCACTTTCGCGAGTTTTAACAAGTGCAACTGAGAATCCCAATCGTTCGGACAATGAATCTTGTGCAGTAACTTTGCGACGTCCATTTGTTCCTCGGCAAACTGCGCGTCCTCTTCGTATCCTTCCTCGCCGTCGTTGTTCGCCTTCTTCGTATTGATAGTTTCGTTCGTTTTGCGCGCATACGCGCTTTCTCTGCGTTCCTCTCTCAACGATAAAGCGTCCAACAAATCACTGCTTCTCTTCAACGGCGACTCCGTGTTCAAATCCGTCATCTCGTACGATTTATTATCGTTATCCCGTAAAAGCGGCGCGATAAACTTGAACAACGTTTCCACCGTCTTTACGTCGCTCAAAGGCTTTTCAGATTTCAAAACGCCCCGAACGATGGCTAGCGCGCAGTCTCTTCCGGCCGTTTCCGGATTCAACAACTTTAACGCTTTTGGAAACGCGTGTAATGACAACGCGACGTCAACCGTGAACATTTCCAACGGGATCGCGAGCAACTTTACGAGCGCAGATACCGCTCTTTGATCGCGAATGTATCGTTGCGGCGACATAGACAAACGCGTTTCATCTTCGCTCGTCACGTTGTGCGCGTCGAAGGCTTTTGCGACGCCCAACAATACTTCGTTCATTTTATTCACGTCGTTCGGATATTGACTCAAAGCGAAATCCGCGATGGAGCTGTATATTTGCACAATCTCCAGCGCGGACATCTCTCTGTTCTCGATTGCAATCTCTTGCGCGCAGTTTAAGAATATTTTTACGCAATTTCTATCGTCAAACTCTGCTCTTCTCGCGGTCTTTTCTTCCTCGCTCAAATCGGGTTCGTCTAGATACCAAGACAAGCGCTCGCTCAAACTGGTAAATATCACGGACATCTGCACCGTTGGCTTTAAAGAAGCCACCGCAGCTAAGAAATCATCGCACGTCGCTAAGTGATACTCCGATGGAAATGCTTGCGCCAACGCAATCATCAAATACGGCTGTGCCACGTCATCTCGGCAATTCACAATCTGCTCCAATACTCTCGGCAACACGTTCTCCGAATACGTTTCAATATCCACGCCTTCCAACTGAGATAACACGGTTAAGTTTTTGCCGACAATATCGCGCAATTCCAGCCTCTCTTTTTCTCTTCTATCTCTTTCCAGTTGCGTGCTATCAATGATACCGCGAGACGTCGTGAATTGCTGGTGTTGCTCGTACACGCTCCCGCCGTGTTGACCGCTCCCATGCGCCTCCCCGTTTCCGTGACCTTCTCCTTCCCTTCCTCCTCCAGGCGTCGTCGCTCCACTTCCACCACCACTTCCGCGTTGTTGTCCACCACTGTTGTATTGTCTGTTAAACCTTTGCATCCTCACCCATAACTTATTCATCTCCGTAAAATTACTCAAAGTAAACTCGATGGAATCTTCCACGGTGCCTCCCCCGCTCCTCTCCAACTCGTTTCCGGTATCCGGCAACAACCCTCTTCCTTTCACCGTCTGCGCTAAATACGCTCTCAAAAATAAACCGTGCACGGGATGTTGACACCCTTTCGCCATCTCCACCAAATCTCTCAACACGTCCTTCGCTTTCCCTTCTCTCGATTCGACGTACACGCACCCGACGCACACGAGTAAATACAGTCTCGGCAACACGTTTCCGGCGTGTTGCACGAGTTCGTACAACTCCATCGCCGATCGTCCGTGCTTCTCTTTGTTCGCGAAAAACTCTCTCAAAAACTCCAATTCAAACGTAATGTGCGTGAATAAATCGTAATACCGCTTCGGAGAGAGTTGGTGCGTCCTCAGCTCGCCCAGCATTGCCGACGCGTTCTTCAGCGAATCTCGCAAGTTGTTCTCTCCGATCGCTCGTTTCATCTGTTGCGCGTGTTTCTTGACGACGTGCAAAGCGTCTTCAAGCCAGAGGTTTTGCTCGCGGTTTTGTTCGTCGTCGATGAATCCAGACGACGACGAGGAAGAAACCAGTTTTCGCTGTTGTTGCTGGTTGTTGTTGTTGTTGTGATTGTCCCCGTGATACCGCGGTTGTTGTTGTGATTGTGATTGTGACTGTTGTTGTCCGGACGACAAAACGCCCGCGCTCTCGTCGCTCGCGCGTCGCCGCCTCTCCGACAAAGCCTTCTCCTCCTCCTCTTCCTCCTCCTCTCCCTCTCGTCGAACGCCGCCGGCACCATCGCGAGACGGAGACGCAGGCGCCGACGATGTGTTCCGGTACGCGGAATAGTACTCCGCGTTCGTCGCTATCGCCGAGTCCATTTTTTTTCTTCTTCTTCTTCTTCTTTTGTGTTCGTAGTGGTGTTTCGCACGACGACGATGAATAAGCGAAACTATCGAGTCGGGAAATGAAGTCTGCGTGTGTATGTGTTCGAGACACACAAAGAAAAGAAAAAAAAGACAAATCGCGGTCAGAAAAAACGTTTCTCGCTGTTTGCTGCTGCTCCCCTGTGTTCGCGTGTTGTTTCATCAAGAAGCAGAGGTTGGATTTTTTTTTTCCCCACGAGTTAACTCTCTCTCTCTGTCTGACTGTATACTCTCGTTATCTCCAATTCTTCTCCGCGCGATATATACGCGATATACACACATACAAAACGCGCGAGATGATGACACTGACAACAACGACGACGTCGACGGTATCGTCGCGTCACGGCTCGAGTTTCTTTCGAGGAGGAGGACAACAACGACGACGGAGTAAAATGATGGCGCGTTCTTCGTCTCCCTCGACTTTGGATATCGGAAACTTCATCATCGCGGAGAGGAAGAAGAAGAAGACTACGAGCGCGAGGATAATGACGACGACGTGGAGAGGAGGAGGAAAAGC
>Ga0181607_10001346_pt1 | contig 22072 bp, 16 predicted proteins | sample 041ome_9_FD_132420 | JGI IMG/M metagenome (GOLD analysis project Ga0181607, IMG submission 132420) | Coastal salt marsh microbial communities from the Groves Creek Marsh, Skidaway Island, Georgia - 041413US metaG (megahit assembly) | ecosystem: Environmental > Aquatic > Marine > Intertidal zone...
ATCCACGGTTTTAGAACTCCTTGAAATTGTAAAATGACAAAGACAGGTTGTATGTTATCTTTTCTTTTATCAAGCCATGATAGAGTACGATCCGTAATGATATCTGTGACATGTCCTTCAATTTCAACTTTGTTCTGCGAAGAAATTATTTTTGGATTATAATTCTGATCGGAATCAGCCAAAATCTCCCAGTAATCAAAATCTTTGGGGAACGCTTCTAAGGGCCAGGCCCCAAAAAAAGCTGTCTCGTAACCTGCTTCTTTTAATTGTTGTTGAATAGTTAGAGTTTTGCTCAAACCATTTTTCAGTTTTGTTTCAGTCCAAGTTTTGCCAGTAAGTATTGAAGCTAAAGTTAACTTTACTGAACTTTGTGATGTAAATGCATTTTTAAAATAGACACCATCAGACGCTATGCGATCAAGGTGTGGGGTTACCTTAAATTCCTTAAATCTTCCACCATAACACGAAATTGATTCGGTGGAATGAGATTGAGATAGGCAAAGAAAAATACTCTCTTTGCCTTCAAGTACACCCGTTAGAATCATCGCTATAACGAGGGTACTGAAATTGATCTTTCTAAATTTTATCAATAGTTTTTCATTTCAAACATTCCTGGCTTATGGTCGAGCTTAATATAGTAAAATCAACATACTGAATCTTTTTAAAAGAGACTGTCATAAGTTTATTCTTCCAATAATTATTGCCCAAATTAGCCATATATTTTTGATTTAATTTAATTGATGTAAGTTAATTATTTCACTACTTAATCAATTCATGTGTGGTATAGTTGGTTATTTAGGTAACGGAGTAGCTCAGGAATCACTGATAGATGGTTTACGGAGGCTTGAATATAGGGGATACGACTCTGCAGGAGTTGCATTTCATGAAGGCGATCGCTTTTCAATGTCTCGTGAAACCGGCAGGGTTCAAAATTTAGCAACAACCGTTCAACAGAACAGTTCCTCTTCTTCCTTAGGGATTGCCCATACCAGATGGGCTACACATGGATCTGTTACCGTTTCGAATACCCACCCTCATATAAGTAATGATGGAAAGTTTGTTTTGGTCCACAATGGTGTAATTGAAAATTTTAATACCCTGAAAAAATTTCTTACTGGTAAAGGCATTGAATTTTATTCCGAAACAGATTCAGAAGTTTTATGTAATTTGATTGCCTATCATTATTCCGAGCTTGAACCCAGTGATGATCGGTTTGTCGAAGCAGTACGGATGGCTCTTCCGCAGTGCCGTGGTGCTTATGGTATTGCTGTTCTTTGTTTGGATCTACCTGATACCATGATTGGAGCCCGAAGAGGTTCGCCACTGGTTGTAGGACTTGGGGAAGATGCAAATTTTATTGCCAGCGATGCCTCTGCATTTGTTGGCCGTGCCAAGGAAGCTGTCTTCTTAAATGATGGTGAGCTTGCTATTTTAAAGGGTACCGAGTTTAGGATCACTACGCTTGAAGGTCACGAAGCTCAAGCGGTGGCTCACCCTGTTGATCAAATATCTGAGGAGGTGGATTTAGGAGATTTTGATTCTTACATGGAGAAAGAAATCTATGAGCAACCATCCGCTCTAAAAAATACATTGCGGGGACGATTTGGTGACGATGGCACGACGGCAAAATTAAGTGGACTGGAAGGACATGAGAATGAACTTAGAAACTTAGACCGGATTATTTTTGTTGCTTGCGGAACAGCTCGGCATGCCTGCATGGTTGGGGAGTATTTAATTGAGCGATTAGCTCGGGTACCGGTTGAGGTGGAGCATGCATCAGAATTTCGTTATCGAAATTCTCCTAAAGCAGGCAAATCTCTCGTTATTGCAGTTAGTCAATCAGGAGAAACCCTTGACACTTTGGAGGCTGTTCGTGAAGCGAAAACAAAAGGCTTGCTCACGCTTGGGATTACCAATGTAGTCGGCTCTTCTTTGGCCAGAGAGACCGATGGCGGCGTCTATCAAAGAGTGGGTCCGGAAATTGGAGTTGCATCGACCAAGGCATTTTCGTCCCAGGCTTGTTTATGTGCTATGCTTGGCTTAGCCTTGGGCAGGATGCGTGAGTTGTCTCCTATGGATGGACAGGCAATTGTCACAGCACTGAGCTCCCTTCCTGACTTGGTTGCTGAAGTGCTTCAGCAGGGGGAGCAAATCCGAGAGCTTGCGATTAAATATTCCAAGGCTGAGCACCTCTTATTTCTTGGTCGACAAAGTCTGTATCCCGTAGCCCTTGAGGGTGCTTTAAAATTAAAAGAAATTTCATATGCTCATGCCGAAGGATATCCGGCTGCTGAGTTAAAGCATGGACCCATTGCACTGATTAACCCGGACTGCCCCTCGGTCTTTATTGTCGAAGGCACTGAGCTTTCAGCTAAAACTATTGCCAATATGCAGGAGGTAAAAGCTCGAAAGGGCCCCGTAATTGCAATTGCACCCAAGAGTGTAGAAATCCCTGAAGAAGCAGCTGATGATATTTTTCGTCTACCTGACGCCCATGAAGTTATTCGACCAATTCTAGCTAATTTACCCCTTCAACTTTTTGCTTATCATTTTGCCCGTTTGCGAGGGTTGGATGTAGATAAGCCCCGGAACCTCGCAAAGTCGGTAACGGTTGAATAGCGGTTTTTTACATAATGATTTAGGTAAGTTGTTCATACCAAGTTTATTTTTCGTTAGGAAGAGTTTGACGAGGGAATTGTACTTTTAACTACTGGTTCCATAGCAAGTCTTTTATCTCAAAGTTTAGTGAAGAATAAACGAGTTAGCGAAAAATCTTTTCCTCATTTTACTCCTAAAACAAACCGGCTTATATATCTTCTTTAATCCGGAGCCTTATCTCAGATGAATTTATGTGACCCGAAGCCTCGGATAGAATCATAAAAAGGAAAGAGTTTGCCCGAATCGACCCGTAATGGGCCACGATTGACTACAATAACTTCCGGGCAGAAGATCTTTCCGGTTGTGCCCAGTATTTTTAACTTTGCCAAGCATGGCGAGTCAGGCCAGTGGCAAGGGCTGTTCTGCTTGGTGAACAGGCAGGACTGGTGGTGAAGACATGGGTGAATTGCATCCCTTTTTCTGCTAGGCCGTCAATGTTTGGGGTTGTGACTACTTGGTTTCCGTAGCAACCTAAGTCGGGCGACATATCTTCTGCAATAATCCAGATGATATTTGGCCTTCTCAAATCTTCGGCATGTAAGATTGATGAAGAAAATAACAGGGCAATACCTTTTACAAAAAATATGGACTTACTCGTTATAATTTTTCCCCGTTGAGGTAATCTACACATTACAATTTTTTATCGCTACTCCTTAAATTATTTTTCAATCTTAAATTTAAAGTTACTGTTAAATCCCGCAATCAAATGCAATTGCGGTTCCAAATGATGTTATTTGTACATAAAACAGATATATACATAAAGCTATACCAATATTGGCATTGGTGACTTTTGATTTTTCTGCACCTCTATTCCTTAACAAAGATTTGTAAACGGTTGTTTTTATTAAAAGTACAGCGTGTAAAATGAAAAAGATCATAAACCATTCCATACTCGCGTAGTTGAATAATAGTATAAATTGCCAAATCCAGATTACTGCTAAGAAAATGATAAACCATTTGATCCAAGCCCTTGAGGTGAGTGTTTGGTCGATTCTTTGCCTCGCCATTTTCAGGGAAATGGTAAACCAAAATATGAATCCTAAAGCTTGGATAATAGCATTAGCAAGTTGCCCACAATTCATAAGCGAAATGACACCACCTGATGCACAGATTTGAATTGATGTGATGAGCAAGCTTTTCTTGTTCCAAAATGTAATTTCCCGATTGTACTGGTCCCTGGCAGTGAGAATTCCAGCAAGAATTCCTAGCCATGAGAGTTGAAAGAAAAAAAGAATTGGCAAGAAGAAGTAAATTTCGGACATCAGGATTACAAGTCCTCAGTTTCTTCTTTTAATTCCTGAATATATTTTTCAGGATTTTTCTTAAATTTTGGGATGCAAGGTTTGCAGCAGAATTTAAATTCCTGCCCGTTGTGGACATAGGAAACGGGTTCTCCCATATCGCCCAGGTCACTACCTCCAACCAAGCAATAATCCAACAGATACGGCTTGGCATCTCCCTGTTGTCCGCAGCTTACAAACAGGGTAAATGGGGTTAGACTGAGAATTATTAATAAATGGACTTTTTGTTTCATAACTCCAACTCTACTCGTACGATTTTCAAAAGGTCAAATGGAGAATCTCAAAATATTTTTTTAAAAAACTGGCATTTGAACCGTTGATTTTTGTACCTAACGGTAGCGTTAAGAGTAGCAATGGTATCTAATGGACATAATACCCCAAATAATGAGGCTTTTTTAAAGCTCTTTCTAAAGCATGAGAATGGTTTAAGGTCTTACATTCCTGCCTGTGTAGCCGATGTTCACGCTCATGTCGTGAAAGATATAATATCTTAATTCCCAGGAGATCCGAGTTTTCGTGTTCTTTGAATGCAGAGATCCAGTGACTTTAAGGCGGCCGCAGCTCCCATTGGCAATGCAATCGCTCCTCTTGGCACCTGTGACTCCCGCGGGTTTATTCTAATCAAGCCATGCTTGTTGTTTGCCCATGCAGCTTCACAGGTGTAGCGAACAGTTGGAATACTTTGCCCGGCTCCAATTTCAATAATTCCAATCTTACGGCTCCGGTCCAGCCAATGATGAAAGGTTTGCTCTTGGTGGATTGTTGTTTGGGAGTCCCAATCCCAGTCAGAAAACATAAGGATGTTAGGGCGTGCGAGTTCTTTACAGGATGGGCATAGTGGAAGCGGATTGATCGCCCGTAAGGTAGAAGTTTCGATCTTGAAAAGTTGGGTATCTGGAGGTGCCCAGGGTGTCTGGCCGCAATTTTGTGAACACTGAAACCTCATTAAAGAACCATGGCATTCGCAAATTTTATCTTGGTCAAAACCGGCTTTTTGGAAATGGCCATCCACATTGGATGTAAAAATAAAATAGTCTGCTTTTTTTTCTTTTATCCAATTATTTATTACAGCAAAGCCTGCATGAGGTTGGGTTTTCTTATAAAGATTAAACCTGTGACCATAAAATCCCCAAGCCAAGTGGGGGTCATCCATAAACCATCTGGGGTTTGCCATGTCTTCAAATTTTATACCCTGTTTTTGAAGAAAAGGATAGGCTTTCCAAAAACCATCAGTCCCCCGAAAGTCAGGGAGCCCGGAATCTACCCCCATGCCCGCACCCGCACCCACCAGAAAGGCATCACAAGATTCAATAATCGAAGACGCATGGGCTAATTCTTTTTCGAAGTCCTTCACCAAAAACTTAGGTTATTATGAGGTTTTTTACTTTAACTTCCAAGACTTGCAAGATTTCATGAAAGAAGCTTTTAGACAAATTGAAACATACAAAAAGATGGGGCAGTGTAATTTTTACAGTTTCCTTAGGGTTACTTATTGGTTGTAGTCGCACGCACGCACCGGAAGTGGCCAATCAAAAGATATTGAAGGAGGCGATTCAATTCCCTCCTGATGCCCTGAATGTGGAAGAGTTAACAATGATACCGGGCACGCCACGAATAGCCTTTTCTCAGGATGCAAAAGTTTACGCGACCAATTCCAAAAAGGAGAGCAGGGTAGAGGTTCTCAACTTGGATTCCCCGGAACAGAGAAAGGAATTCATTGATTTATCAGAATGGATGTCATCTTCAAATGGAAAAACACCGGTCGTGTCGGATATTAAAGTCGACGGTCAAAAAAGGCTCATCCTTGCCGAAAAAGGGACGGGTAAACTTTTAAGAATTTCACCGAATGCAAGAAAGTTGGAGGTACTGGCAGATTCGTATGATGGATACCAGTTTACCTCGATCGAAGAAGTAGAAATAGGATTGACTGGTGATTATTATCTAAGCTCTTCAGAGTCAGGAGTTATTTACCGAGTCGAACCTGAACTTGGTCGGGTTGGCATATTAAATGAAAAAAAAGTCAACCCGAGAGCCATTTGTATTCGTCCTAAACATAATCAGCTGATTGTGGCAGAACCTGATTTTTATCGGATTATCGTATTTGATTTGGCCGAGGGAGTATTTCCTGTAAAGCATCGTACTCTTATTGATTTTTATCCCGAGAATATTAAGCCCGAAGATGTAGCTTTTGATGAGAAGGGACATCTTTATGTGTCCCTCGGAGACCTTAGGCAGATTCGAGTATTTGATCTAGCGAAAGCAAGGGAAGTAGCCAAAATGACTACCGCGGATTTTGCCGGCTCACTATTTAGGTATGAAAAGAATTTGTTTCTTGGCGGTGGTATAAAAATGAAGAAAATTAAGCTCCCCTTACAGCCTTAATTTTTTGTGTTCACCCAAGTTTTTCACAGGCATTGCCTGGTGTGGATAACTTCTCTTTGACACCGAGTGCCGGAAGGTCAGTCTGAAATAATAAACCCTTAAAACGAGGACTATGGATGGACGAAGAGTTTCTTCACTTTTTTGATGAATCTCCAGCATTGCGTTTAATGCGCGGTCGGCTGGGGTCTTTTGTTGTGGGCTTTTTCTTTAAAACTTTCAAAAAGTGGGGAGTGGTGGAAGCTTCCGAAGAAGAACTGGCTGCAACCTTGGCGGAGCATATTGAACAAGTACGTGAACTGGAAGACTTTGATGCTCCCAAGAGATTGCCTCAGGATTATCTCGATGAATGGTGTGATGAAGATCACCGTTACATGACAAAAACATATGCCGAGGATAAAGAGGAGTATATTTTTCGCCTGACTCGGCATTCGGAGAAAGCTTTAAGCTGGCTTCAGGACTTGCTCTCCATGCAGCAAAGAGGTTACGCCACCACAGAGTCTAGGTTTAATCGTATAATCCTCGAAATGGAAAGCCTTTCACAGGGTGTCAATGCTGACCCGGAGGCCCGGATTCGTGACTTGGCCCGAAAGCGCGATGAAATTGATGAGGAGATTCAAAAAATTAGGGATACCGGAGAAGCTCCAATTTTTGGAGAAGATGTTATTCGTGACCAGGTTTATGATCTTTCTGATCTTGTTGAGCACTTTCTTTCTGATTTCAGGGCCATCGAAGAATTCTTCAAGGATCATGCCCGTCAAATTTCCAAGCTTTATGCCCAGGGAGATGCTTCGAAGGGCGATATTGTTGAGCATGTCCTCGATTCAGATGATGAGCTTAGGAGCTGTGACCAGGGGAAGAGTTATTTTGGATTTCGTGCGATGATGACAAACCCGGCTTTAGCCCGCCAGTTTAGAAACTTGGCAGAGCAAACATCCGATATTGCCCGTCGCCGGGGGCTGGACCCAAACAAAACCTTTTTGAGTCTAAGTGATCGCCTTTTTGGAGAAGCTAATTCAGCCCATGGTGCTTATGGCCGGATTTCTCGCAAACTCAGGCAAGTTGTGGGTGATCATGCTGGAGGTGGTGGTAAGCAAATACGAAAAACCCTTTCAAATATTCGTAAAAAAGCCTTTTTATTGAGAGATCAACCGCCAGAAGACTGGGATTTTGAAATTGATATCCGGCCCCAGTTTTTTGGCCTTATGGAATCTGACTTTTGGGAGCCTAAAGCGGTTGAGCCATTTGCCCCGATATCAATGGCATCATCTGAAGATAGTGAATGGATTAATGAAATTCTGAATTCTGTCGGGGAGCCGCTGGATTTGAATAAGTACCGCGAACGGGTGAATGAAGCCCTGGAGACAGAAGAAAAAGTAAGCCTGACAGAAATGGTTCAACGATTTCCCTTGGAGCGTGGCGTGGTGGATGTCGTTTGTTACCGGGTGGTGGCAGGTGAGGACAGCAGGCATAACATCCTCGATAATGAAATTATCAAAATTGATCTTAATCGCCCATCTCAGCCTCGATTTGTGGAGGTTGAAGAAGTTATTTTCCAACGTAATATACTATGAATCCAGCCATTACTCACCGCCATGTTATCGTTCGTTTACTGAACGGCCCAATTTATCAGGAAGATATGGATCTATGGGGCCGTTTAGGAGCTGAATGGGACCGTATAAAAAATCATTTTTTTGAAATGGGACTAGAAGTCGCCCGGGATGATTCCGCAGGTTATGCCTATGTCCGCCAGGCAGATGAAACCCAAGAAGAACAGGAGGACTGGGAAGACTCAACAGTTGCTCCTTTGCCCAGGGTTTTGAGGCGCACCCGGCTCACCTATCATCAAACCATCTTTATGGTTTTATTAAGGGAAGAACTTTTACGTTTTGAGCAAGATCAGGAAGAAGGAGACCACCTCTACCGTTCGGCGATGGACTTACGGGAAATTATGACACCATATTATCCTGAGCTGCATGATGAGAAAAAAGTTCATCGGCAAATTTCAGGAATGATTACAAAATTTGAAGAGTGGGGCATTCTTAAAAAAGTCCGCGATAAAGACGAGGGCTTGTACAGAATTGAACGCATAATTAAAGCTAAATTACCGCCCGAAAAATTAGCGGATGTCCGTGATCAGATTAAAAGAAGATCACCCGAAATGGAAGAGGAGATGGAAGAAGATGATATTTGATTCACAATTAGAGCTTGAGTTTTCACCTGATAAGTCAACTGCAGGATATAGGCTGCATTCCTTATCGGTTCTTAATTGGGGAACCTTTCATAACCAGGTTTACACCATGCAACCGGATGGCCGTACTTCGATGATTACCGGGAGAAATGGATCGGGAAAGTCGACGATTGTGGACGCTCTTTTGACTTTATTGGTTCCCAATCGTGTCCGTAATTACAATGTGGCTTCCAGTCAGGCTGGTAGCCGGGAGCGAAACGAAAGGGATTATGTACTTGGTGCTTATTCTGAAATTCATGATGCTGTCACAGGCCAGGGGAGAAAGGAAACCTTACGAAAGCCTGGAGAGTCATACACCGTTTTAACGGCACATTTTTACAATGAGGCTTACAAGTCCGATGTCAGTATTGCCCAGGTTTTGTGGTGCCTGCCAAGTGGTAAGGTTGACAAAATATACATCGTCGAAAAAAGAAAGCTCAGTATTCAAAATGACTTCAATGACCTGGGTGATGTGGATAGCCTGCGAAAAATTATCAAGGAACGAAATCTTTTTACTTTTGATTCCTTTACTGCCTATCATAAAAAGTTTGAATCATTGTTGTTCATGGATGCGGACCTGGGAACCCGTTCCCCCATGGCGATTTTCAACCAGGCAGTTTGCATTAAGGATGTCAAAGATCTTACTCAATTTATTCGGGAACATATGCTGGATGATGGGGGGTCCAAGGAAAAACTTGCCGCTCTTCAGGAAAGGTTTGATGATTTAAGGAGTACTCACCGTCGTATTGAAACCGCATCCACCCAACTTGAACAACTGGATGAAATAAGGGACACGCATACATCTTACACCAAGGCATTAGCCGACCGTGATCATGCGGAAAGCATAAGGCATGCAATTGAGCCTTTTTATGCCCAGGTTGAATCAGACCGAAGGTTAGAATGGGTCGATGAATTAAAACACCAGGAAGAAGCAGAGCGGGCACGTTTAAAGACAGCCCGAATTGATGTGGATCGCTTACGTGATAAACTTACCCACTTGGATCGAGCTTTATCAGATAGTGATGAAAACAGAAGACTTGAGCAAGTGGGTGCCGAGCTAGATCGTTTGCGTGACAAGCGAGAAGTGGTTACCAAAAGGGCTGCCACCTTTGAAAGACATTTGGGTGCATGGGAAAAAGGTTTATCCCTGAAAACAGAAGACGACTTTCTTACTTTACGAAGAGACTTAGATTCTCAAATTCCCCGGATTGAGGGAAACATTGCAAGTCTCGATGAAAAGATCCCTGAGGTTTCCTATCAATTCAGAAAGGCAAATGAACGGGTTGAAACTCTGGAGGATGAAAGGAATTATTTACTTGAGTCCAATACCAATGTACCGGCTGATTTATCGAGATTACGAAAATCATTAGCCAAGACATTAGACCGTGATGTGGCAGAACTTCCGTTTATTGCGGAACTTATTCAATTAGTCCCTGATGAAGTAAAATGGACCGGTCCCATTGAGCGTTTGATAAGAAAGTCTGCCCTTAGCATTGTGGTTCCCGCTAAATTGACCGCGAAAGCAGAAGTGTTTTTAGAGGAGAACCATCTCGGCGAGCGACTTTCCATCGTTTGTCCGACAACAACAGCTAAGGAATCAAAATTACATCTTGATTCGGTAGTTGCTAAATTATCCTTTCGTGCGGAGCTTGAAAAAAATCGCATGAAATGGCTAAAGTCTTACCTTGCCTCCGAATATCCTCATTTATGCTTCGACAGTCGGGGTCAGGCTTATGATCAGGCGGATCATGCTTTGACCTTAGAGGGGCTGGTTAAAACAAATGGGGTTATTCGTGAAAAAGATGACACTTATTTTATGGAAGACGCAAGTCATTGGGTCATTGGCTGGGATGTGAACCCCAAGCAGAAGACCTTGGATGATTCCCTTGCAAAGTGGCGTGAAGAAGTGGACCGTTCAGGCCGGGCGATTCGTGAAGCGGAGACGGAAAGACAGTCCCTGCGGGCAAAGCTTAGAGCCGGTGCTCAACTTCAGGCATGTGCAAATGAATTTTCTGATATTGACGGTCTCGGCTTGTCCTCCCGCATTGCGGAACTGGAAGAGGAAGAGAGAGTTATTGTTGGTGGGTCTGATGTTCTGAAAAAACTAAAAGAAGATCACAGTGCGGCGAATGAAGCCCTGGAAGCAGCTCAAAATAAAAGAGATGATATATTGCAGCGTATTGGCGGGGTAGAAGCTCGTGCTGAAAGGAATGATGCCCGGCTTATTGCCTTGAAAACATTACTTGCTCAATGCAAGGAGGAGTTTTTCCAGGCTCAAGATAGCCAGGGCAAGGAATTAACTGAAGAGCAAAAAGAATCCCTTGAGAGTGACTTACAGGCGTTGTATTTAGAAATAGAAAATGAATATGGTAAAGCCCCTGACGAACCTGATGCCATTGAGGAAGCGGCAAGGGTTGCCACCCATAAAATAGAAGCTCATATCTCCAAGTTTGAGTCTGCTTTGGATAAGTTGAGGGATAAAAATGTGGCAGCTATGCAGAGGTTTATCGCCGATGCCAGAAACCAGGCCTTCCGGGATGAACTTAGCCTTGATCTTGAAGACGGGTATAAAGATTCAACCTATGTAATGTTTAATGAAGTGAGAACTCAAATTGAAGAGGAAGATCTTGCTAAAAACAAGGAGCGTTTTGAAGAGTTATTACGCGTTCAAGTCCCTGAAGAAGTTTCTGGCTTTAGTGAATCTTTGGAGTCTCACAGAGACCGAATACGCAAAAGAATAAATGAGTTAAACGATCATTTATCCAGGGTCACTTTCGACCGCAAAGAAGATACCTATATCCAATTAAAGTTTGAAGACGCTGGAGATGATGGCGTCCGCAGGTTTAAAAAGTTAAGAAGGCATGCATTGGAAGCAGACCTTGAATCAGATGATGATGACGAAAGACGTCGTGAACGCTATCATCGGGTGGAGCAATTTCTCGGTGAGCTAGAAAAAGATGTAAGCTGGACAGAAAGAGTGATAGATGTTCGAAATTGGTTTAAATTCAGAGCCGATGAGTTTTACAAGGATGGAGATGGGCTGCGACAAAGTTACAGTGGAGCAGCAGGTAAATCTGGGGGTGAGAAAAACCGTTTAGCTTCCACAATTCTCGCAACTGCTATTGCCTATCAATACGGTATTGATGTGGGCGGCAAGCAGACGGAAACCTTTCGCCTGGTTGCCGTGGATGAAATGTTTAGTAAGACTGACGATGAATTCTCACAATACCTTTTGGATCTTTTTAAAGAATTCCACCTTCAACTGCTTATCGTGCAACCCCTTGATGCCAAAATCCATGTCGTTCAAAAGTATGTGGAAAGATACCATGTAGTAGAGCGAAGGGATGGTCTTTCCTTTGTGGGTGACTTGAGTGTAAAGGAATATTTAGGTGATCAAATTGAGGATAAGAATGAGCAACTTGATACGGAAGTTGCAGATGAGAAGGTTGAGACTGAGTCTTGATATTATTCCGATCTAGTGCATGAAGGATAGCCCGAATCCTGCCCGATATGATGGGCGGATGCCCTATAGAAAAAGCGGCAGGTGGGGCTTAAAGTTACCTGCTATATCTTTGGGTTGCTGGCATAATTTCGGTGGGGATTCTCCATCTCCAAATCAAAAAAAGATGATTTTTGCCGCTTTTGATGCGGGTATAACCCACTTTGATTTAGCCAACAATTATGGTCCGCCATATGGATCAGCAGAGATCAATGTGGGGAAAATATTAAAGGAGTTACCACGAGATGAAATATTAATTACCTCAAAAGCAGGATACGATATGTGGCCGGGTCCTTATGGTGAATGGGGATCAAGGAAATATATGTTGGCAAGCCTTGATCAGTCTTTGAAGAGGATGAACCTTGATTACTTTGATATTTTTTATTCTCACCGATTTGATCCTGATACACCCTTGGATGAGACGATTGGAGCTTTGGATACCTCGGTCAAGCAAGGAAAAGCTCTCTACACTGGGATTAGTAGCTATTCGGTTGATTCGACCCGGGATGCTTTTGCCACGGCTAACCAAAATAAGTTCGCCCCGTTAACAATTCATCAGCCTAATTATTCAATGCTTAATCGCTGGATCGAGGCTGAATTACTAGAGACCTGTCATGAACTGGGTTTGGGGGTCATTGCCTTTTGTCCTCTTTTTCAAGGTCTTCTCACCGATAAGTATTTAAATGGGATACCTGAAGGTTCCCGGGCCACGATTACTCATTCTCCATTACGTAAAAATGAAGTAACCGAACAAAATTTGCGTGTAATTCGTGAACTAAATGAGCACGCTGCCAACCGGGGACAGTCTCTTGCTCAAATGGCATTATCCTGGGTTTTACGGGATTCTCGAGTTACTAGTGCATTGATTGGTGCAAGCACAGTTGATCAAATTATTGAAAATACTCAAGCGGTCACCCAACTCAATTTTTCTTCCGAGGAACTTAAAAAACTGGATCGTATTTTAGACAAAGCAAATCTTCCCAAATCTCTCTGGTCTTAAATTTAATTTCAAGGATTCAGGTCAGCTGTAGGAAATATCAGGCAGGAATTTGTTCGAAATATCATCAAGCACAGGAAATTTCTTTCGCCATGCAAATACATCATCCAACAATATTTCTGTTTCTAGAACCGTTTCCTGATCGCCTGATTCGGCCAATATATTTCCTTGCGGACCGACCACCATCGAGTTCCCTGAAAATTCATGATCAGGATCATTACCGGTACGGTTAATGCCTATGACATAAGACAGGTTTTCAATGGCCCGAGCCTGAATTAATTTTTTCCAGTGTTTCATCCGGGCAGTGGGCCAACAAGCAATGACAATAAATAAATTTACATCCTTTACCATTGCTGCACGAAAGACTTCCGGAAATCTCAAGTCATAACAGATAAAAGGAGATGCATGGAAGGAACCTAAGGGCCAAGTCCGAATCTCATTTCCAGGCATATGTACAGTATTTTCTTTTAGCAAGGAAATGGGGTGAATTTTGTCGTATGCTGGCAATACTTCGCCGTTTGGCTCAATACAGAGGGCACGATTGTATGTATTACCCTTTACATTTTGAATGATCCCCGCGATCACCCATGAGTCATTCTTAAGTGCTATGTTTTTAAGGAATTGCAGGCTTTTTTGGGGTTCTTCCGAACTTGTGACATCGGTGTTTAAACTAAAGCCTGTTGCGAAGCATTCCGGCATGACTAAGAGGCTTTTGGGGAGAATTTCAACGCTCGATGCCAGCTTTTCAATTTTTTTAAAATTCTCTTCTTTGTCTTCCCAGGCTGGGTTGATTTGAAAACCATAAACTTTCATTTTTTGAGCTTAACGGGAGTTGACGATAGGGAATGATTATTTCTGGCCGCAGATTCCACCTCGCGACTTTCAATGAGGAAGAATTCCAGGGAGATGCCTGATTTCTTTGTCTGTACAAAAAATGATGCAGTGAATTTTTTTTTCATCAAGGCCAAGATTTTAAGCCTACAATGAGAATGGTTTGGGTAAAGTTCTTTCGCTGTTGTGAAAAGAATAGATTTACCTAGAAGTAAAAAATGAAATCCAGTTTTCTTTTCACACTCCTTTTTCTGCATCTTCTTCTTCACGCGGATAGAAAGCCGAATGTTATCCTTATTTTAGCTGATGATTTAGGCTACAAAGAAATAGGTTGCTATGGTCAGAGAAAAATTAAAACACCCCATCTTGACCAGCTCGCCAAGGATGGCATGAGGTTTAATCGTAATTATTCGGGCAATGCAGTATGTGCCCCTTCTCGATGCGTTTTGTTAACTGGTAAACATCCAGGTCATGCTTACATTCGAAATAATGGGGAGTTGAAACCTGAAGGGCAACGGCCAATCCCTCTGGAAGAATTAACTCTGGCCGAGGTTTTCAAAAAAGAAGGATATGTTACGGGTGCCTTTGGTAAATGGGGATTGGGTGGGCCAGGCACAGAAGGGGATCCAATGAACCAAGGCTTTGACCATTTTTATGGCTATAATTGTCAAAGACATGCTCATAGTTATTACCCTGACTACTTATGGAGTGATAGGCAAAGGGTGCCACTTGCCAATACCCCCCCAGTTCCAGGTCATGCATCATTAGCAAAGGATGCCGATCCTCAAAGCCCTCAAAGCTATCTGGCCTTTCAAGGCAAAGAGTATGCTCCTGATCAAATCAATGAGCAGGTGTTGCAATTTATTAAAGACAACCAGGAAAAGCCCTTTTTCCTGTATTACCCGACTCTTATTCCTCACCTTGCCCTGCATGTCCCTGATGAAGAACTGCAGCCCTATTTAGCATTTCAGTGGAACGATCCACCTTTTACCAAAGCCAAAGGCTATGGCTACACGCCTCATTTTACCCCCCGGGCTGCTTATGCCGCTATGATCACCCGTATGGATCGCTACATTGGTAAGGTTTTAACTCTCATTGAAAATCTTGGACTTACCGATGACACCATCATAATTTTTACTTCTGATAATGGCACAACCCATCTCAAATTGGAGGTTGATTATGATTTTTTTGATAGTGTTGGTACCCTGCGTGGTCTCAAAGGTTCCCTGTATGAGGGAGGTATAAGGGTTCCATTACTTGTTAAATGGCCTTGTAGAATAAAGGCAGGAACAGTCTCAAACCAAATCACAGGCTTTGAGGACTGGATGATTACCCTGCATTCTATGATAGAGGCTAAAACCCCTATCTTAGTCCAGCATGACGGACATGATTTAGCTTCCCTCCTGGTTGGGGAAGGTTACAGCGAACGCCCTTTTCTCTACAGAGAGTTTTCAGGCTATGGCGGGCAACAGGCTGTATGGATGGGCAAATGGAAAGGGATTCGGCAGAATATGCTTCGCAAAGGCGAAAAATATGATCCTTTGAAGACTGAGCTTTATGATCTTTCGGTGGACGAAACCGAGACTTTAGATCTAGCAGAGAAGTATCCAAAGATAGTCAGCAAAATTGAATCCATTATGAAAAATGAACATATGCCTTCAAATGAGTTTCCGATTCCAGTGATAGATTAAAGTACTTTTACTTTAGATAAAATAATTTAAGCATATTTTATAGCACCCAATTTTGTATCATAAGTGTAAATGTGTTTAAATTTTCTTTACAGGTTACTTTTTTCAGGTAGTAGAAAAGCTGAGATTTCAATTTTTAAAGCATAGAAATTTCGTTTAACCCTTCTACCGCCCCATGAATAAGATTCCCCCCGGTGTTATTGTTCCTAGTTCTGCTCTTTGTTTATCAAAATCTTCGATCTTTGGCTACGGTCAATTGGAAAAGAATCCGGAGCCTGGTGATGTGGTCTTTGGAAAAGTGCGACGTATTGGGCACCACTCATCCCTGGAAAATGTATCGGGAAGAATTCATACCATTCATAATGGAACAAGAGCGTTTTTTGTATATGGTAACCGCTATGCCCCTGATCATTATGAAGGGATCATACCCGAAGATAATGTAAGAGAAGTTGATCTCCTGGCACGATCAGGAATGATAGGTCAAGTGCAGACAAAGAATGCGATGCTTAAAGACCCGACAAGAATTCGCATACAGGGTTATCTCCTGGGTAAAGACGGAAAAGCATTAAACACCCGACAATTTCCCCGAATAAAAAACCCTGCATCTGGTCCGAAGAAAGGAAAAGCTAAACTGATTTTGGTGGTAGGCACGGCCATGAATTCTGGAAAAAGTTTGGCTGCGGCTGCCTGTTGCCGTTCCTTGCACCAAATGGGTTACACCGTAAATGGTTGTAAAATGACAGGTACAGCAAGTTTGCAGGATATCCTTCACATGAATGATTCCGGTGCCAAAGATTTTGCAGATTTCACTTACCTGGGACACCCGTCATCCTATATGCTTTCACATGATGAATTAATGGGCATCTTTCATACATTGGATGGAAAACTAGGGAGTAATCAAAAGAATTTCATCGTCGTTGAGTTTGCTGATGGTATCAATCAACGGGAAACAGCTATGCTGTTGGAGTCACCTGAAGTTGTAAACAGAGTGCATAAGTTGATATTCTGTGCGGCCGATGCACTGGGAGCGGTTGGTGGCTTGCACATACTAAAAACAAAATTCAACTTAGTTCCAGATGCCATTTCTGGTGTTTGCTCCAGCTCCCCGCTCCATGTAAGAGAACTTACATCCTTCACAGAAGCCCCAGTTTTCAATGGAGCCGATCTTAAGCTCGACCAAATGGCGGAAATTCTTTTGAACTAAATGGGTGGGGAACGCTAAATGTAAATTAATCATTCATGGGGGTGCCGGTCGCTTAGAGGGAAAAGTGGCCACCAAAGAACAGTACCGGATCGGGCTGTGTGAAGCTCTTGACCCTGCCTATGAAACGCTCTGCAAAAAGGGGGCCAGAGCTGCAGTAATTCATGCGGTCAGATTATTGGAGGAAGATCCAATTTTTAATGCCGGGACGGGTTCTAAATTACAGAGAGATGGGAGGGTTCGGATGTCTGCAGCCATGATGGACTCAGAAGATGCAGTATTTTCTGGGGTAATCAATATTTACGATGTTGAGCACCCAATTGAAGTGGCCGATAGTCTCCATGATGAAGAACACCATGTTCTTTCAGGAAATGAAGCTACTGAATATGCTAGAAGGAAAGGTTTTGGCTTTCATGATCCCATCACTATGGCCCGATTTATTGAATACCGTAAAGCTCTTCGTTCGAGGGAAAAATATGGTACCGTCGGGGCAGTTGCCTTAGACGAAAAAGGAGTGGTGGCTGCTGGAACTTCTACCGGGGGAATTGGGAATGAAATTCCCGGGCGGGTGGGTGACAGTGCGAGTGTTGCGGGAACTTTTGCCGATATTTCCGGAGGAGTGTCCTGTACGGGAAAAGGTGAGCATATAATTAATCAGGCTGTAGCTGCCCAGGTTGTTTCTCGTTTGCGTGATAAGATCCCTCTCAAAAAAATTCTTGCCGAATTAATGAATGAAGGTGCAGCCCGTAACCATGAGTTTGGACTTATCTCCCTGGACCGAAATGGTAATTTTGGAGTTCGATCAACCATGCGTTCGATCAGCGTCCTCTATGCTTTGAAAGATGGGGACCATGAATTAAATTTTACCAATGGTGGAAGAAATTTAAATCTTTAATTTTATGAGAAAAATATGTTTATTTTCATTCTTATTTTCATGCCTATGGTTATCTGCAAAAGATCAACCAAACATCATTTTTATTTTTGCGGATGATTGGGGCTGGGGAGATCTCGGGTGCCATGATCACCCTTATCTAAAAACGCCCAATATTGACCGTCTTGCCAGGGAAGGAACCGATTTTCACCGCTTTTCCGTAGCCAGTGGTGTGTGCTCACCCAGTCGAACCGCGGTGATGACTGGCCATTTTCCCGCCCGTTACAATGTGGATGGACATTTTGCCTGGGTGCCAAGTAACCAAAAGAGGAATATGCCAGACTGGCTGGACACAGCCGCCCCGTCCATGCCTCGTTTTCTGCAGCAATCTGGATATGCTACCGCTCATTACGGGAAATGGCACTTAGCCAATGATATGATTCCTGACTCTCCGGTTCCCCTTGCTTACGGTTACGATGATTATGGCTCTTATAATTGTGCCGGGCCTCAGATGTTTGTGCACGATGATGTCAAAAGTGCGATTCCGTTTATTGAAAAAAGTCATGCCTCCAAAAAGCCATTCTTTATAAATCTTTGGATTCACGAACCTCATACTCCTTTCCATGTAGATCCTAAATTGCAGAAGCTTTTTCCTGATTTGAGCGAAGCGGACAATATATACGCTGCCACGCTTTATCATGCTGACTTAAGAATAGGAAAATTACTGGATACTCTGGACCGTTTAGGTATAACCAATAATACATTGGTCATTTTTAGTTCGGATAATGGCCCTGCCCGGGGGGCACCGGATGCACCGCTTTCCTTGATTTATGATTCAGCGACAGGGCCAGGTTTTGGTATCGGTGCGGCCAAAGGTATAACCGGAGGTCGTCGGGCTCATAAGGGTGCATTGTTAGAAGGGGGAATAGGGGTTCCTTTTATTGCTCGATGGCCCGGGAAAATACCAGCGGGTCGTGTGGACAAAACATCTATTTTTTCAGCGGTTGATTTGTTGCCTACCTTTTGCGAACTCGCAGGTATTACATTGCCCAAAAGTTACAAGCCGGATGGACTCAGCCAAGTGCAGACACTGATGGGCAACGGGAACCAATTACGCAGTAAGCCACTTTTTTGGCGTATTTCAGCACCTTGGCCTGCGCACCCAACAAAGCCGGACCATTGGGTAAGTTATGCCGTTGTTTATGAAAAGTGGAAATTATGCCTGAACCATGACTTCTCGCATATTGAACTATTTGATCTGGTTAATGACCCAATGGAAAAAAGTAATGTGGCTACTAAACAGGTTCAGGTGGTTAAAAAAATGAGAAAACAGTTGGATCAATGGCTTGGAAGTTTACCAGAAAAACCTAGCGGAAATGTTTTTTCCAGTCTTCGTGAGTAGTTCGTAAGCTTTTGGGCTTACAATCCTCTTTTATTTGCCTATACGATATAATCCGTCTTGGGACCGTAAAAGAAATGATTCCTTATAGGGTGTCATTGATGACATATGTGCTGTCCCATCGAGTACATTTTCTGCTTTGATGATTAATTGGTCCTTTGGTTCAATCACGGTTGTTTTACCCTGGCGATCGGAGAAATAAAGAAGCCCATTTGCATAGGTAGGAGCAGCCGTGAATTCTCCACCGACCCTTTCTCTCCAAACTAAGTCCCCAGTTTGAGCATTCAAGCAGGTCAGGATCCCTCCGTCGCTCATCACATACAATTGATCTTTAACCAGGATGGGTGAGGTGATTTTAGGAACACTTTTGGTCACCTTCCAGGCTAATTGGGGGGTGGTAAGGTTGTGGTAACGGTAGGCGTGCAATTCTGCCTTTACGAAGCCTGTACAAAGATAAAACATTCCATTCCCGAGGATAGGCCTGGCAACATTTGAAAACCCAAGAATACCATAATTAATTTTCCACAGTTCTTTGCCGTTTTTTGGGTTATACCCATAAACCCAGTCGGCCCCGCAGGAAAGAAGAACAGGCTGACCGTTAAAATTTTCTACAACGGGCGTAGAATATGATTTTTTATGTTGGGGGTTTTCCCGAAGTTTACCTGATCTTTCTGTTTGCCAGGCAATTTTGCCCGTTTGTTTAAAAAGTGCCACCACACTCTGCCTGTCGCTTCCATCGAGGTGGAAAATCATAAAATCTCCCCAAATAAGAGGAGAGCTTCCAGGGCCATTTTCGTGCATCACCCAAAGTTTTTCCTCTGTGTTTTTCCAAATAATTTCCCCCGTTTTGGCATCCAGGCACGCGTTGCCAAAAGCACCGAAATGAAGATAGAGCCGTTCTCCCTCCATCACGGGAGTGGGGGAGGCATAGCTATTTAATTTATGAACCCATTGGGGGCTTTTTTTACGAAGCACTTCTATGTCTCGAATAACCTTTCCCGTTTCTGGGTTTATTTGTAAAGCCCGTAAGCTGACTTCTGATAAAACGGTTACAGTGGGTAATCCTTCATTAAGTTTAAGCCTTTCCTCTTTTTCTTCCTCAGAAGCTGGAGTCTCCAGGGCGGTTGTGATCCAAAGTTGGCCATCCCTGTGCACTGCAGATGAATGCCCTCGGCCTGGAAGCTCTGCTTTCCATTTAATATTTTCATTTAGATTCCATGTAACTGGGAAATTTCCCGGATGTGCATGGCCAGAAGCATCGGGGCCGCGCCATTGTGGCCAGGGATTTGCACGAATCTTCAGAGCCCAAAATGTGCTTAAGACCAGCGAACAATAAATGACCAGGTAGGAGGGTGGTGGTTTCATGGCAACCTTTTGACCCGTAGGTTACGAAAGAGCACGGTACTTTCCCGGTCATGTCCCTGTAGGGCGAATGTGCCCTCATTGAGAATTTTTTGAGAAGTGTTTCCTTTTTGCCAATCCTCGGGTTGGGTCCAATCTACGATGACTTTGTCGTCCACCTTGGTTATGACTCGTTTGCCCTTGACCTTAATCTGAACTTTAAACCAATCATCGTCGGTTGCCGGAGCCTGCAGGCAGTCCTGTACGCCATAGATGCTGGCGGTTTTTTTCGGGTCATGGGAAGTGTTATTAATTTGGTATTCAAACCCTGCCCTGGGCCACCCCTGGTCTTGAAAGCGAGTGTGGAAGTAGATACCGGAATTGGAGTGGGGTAGGGTCATGACCTCTGCCTCAAATACAAAATCTTTAAAAGGCTTGTTTGCCTGGTAAAATAAATGGCATCGATTATTTGCATTGGCTACAATGCATCCGTTCTGGACTGAAAAGGATTCCTGGTCTTCATTGGCTTTCCATCCCTCCAGGGTTTTTCCGTTAAACATGTTTTCCCATTCAGTCTGGTCGTCATGATTCTGCTGGTAGTGGTTTCGCAGGAGATCGCGACCAAAGTCACCATTGAAATCTCTCCACACAGCATGGGCATGGTTTACATCATTCTGCGTGTTGGCATATTCAAAGAGAAATTCTGGGGTTTGCACCCGGTAATAATGCCCTTTACCCGGATCCAGGCTTCCAGCCCAGGCAATATAGGTTTGGGTGGGATGAATGAGAGGTTTTCTATGGGAGATTTGTTTGATGATTTCGGGACGGTGCTTGGCCGAATAGGTGGAAATTAAATCTTTAAGCCATTTTTTTTGCCGGGAATTTAGCTTGGTTATGGGTAACCCCTGAGGCGGCAAAAATGAACTGCGGTTCACGGTATTATCTTGGCCTGATATGATATCCCTTGGTGCTTTTTCAGAGAGGACAGCTATTTTTTTTTGGGGGGGCGAAAGGGAGAGAAAAAGCGTACGAGCTTTTACTTCTTCATCGATCAGAACCTTCATGCCTTTGTATTTACCATGCTTTACATTTTGGGGACTGGCTCCAAAAAAACTCGGTGTTACTGAAAAAACTCGACCGTTTATCAAAGAAAAGTTGAGCGATAAGTGATGCCCTTCCAATCGCCAGCCCCATGTTCCTGCAACCTGAGGGGTGCCAAAGATGGAGACATAATAAAGTTGAATATCCCGAAAATCTTTTCCTTCCATGTCAAAAAGAATTTGTTCGAGTAACATTACATCCACTGCTTCCAAAAGCCCGCGGTGGCTTAATGCAGAGCTCAGTAATTTATGAGCTAATAATTTCTGGTCAGGTGTCATGTTCCGAAAAGCAAGGCCTTTTCTGCCTTTAGGGTGAATGAAACTATCCGGGAAAAAATGCCAATTTTCTCTATCTTTGTTGTCAAATGAAAACAATGCCAGTTTCTTTTCACTGGGACCGAGGGATTGAATAAAGTGTTTGGCTGATGTGGTCATATCTCTGGCCGGGTCATGAGCATGCAGGAAACATTCGAGTATAAAGTGGAGGGTAAAAAATAAAATGGGTATGCGTTTCATCATAAACCCAATAAAATTTGTGATTGTATCTAAAAGTGTCGATGAAAAAGGCTGAACCAAT
>Ga0181607_10001351_pt1 | contig 22040 bp, 20 predicted proteins | sample 041ome_9_FD_132420 | JGI IMG/M metagenome (GOLD analysis project Ga0181607, IMG submission 132420) | Coastal salt marsh microbial communities from the Groves Creek Marsh, Skidaway Island, Georgia - 041413US metaG (megahit assembly) | ecosystem: Environmental > Aquatic > Marine > Intertidal zone...
CCCACCTTCGGTAGAATACATAATCATGTTTCGCCCTGTTTGACGGTTGAGAAGCACACTCATGTAAAATTCCGATGTCTCACTTTCTCCAGGGTAATAAACGTCTTGAGCTATCAATACTTTACTCACCAGTTTTCCTTTTTCACCGGTTTGAAGCGTAACCAAAGTGCCTCCTAATATATTTGAGGCAATTGTCTTGACATCGTCCAGAGATTTTGCCAAAGCCACACCACGCTGCTCTGTTCCAACAATCTTTCCCTTTCCTCTCCCCCCAGCATGAATTTGAGCTTTCACAACCCACCAACCAGTACCAGTTTCTTCTTGTAATTTTTTAGCTGCAGCAACAGCCTCATCGGCAGTATTAGCAACAATACCTTCTTGTATTCTTACTCCAAAACTCTTTAATATTGATTTACCTTGGTATTCGTGTAGATTCATGATCTCAGTTATTCTAGTTGTTGTTGGTTTTCAAATGTATACTTACTAATAAAAGATACAAATTCAATTTCTCAAGGCAACATTGCCTTAAAGTTGTCGTAGCTTGTTGGAGCATAATACTCCGTGGAGCAACCCAATTCAGCCGCCTTGGCTCTTATATCCTCAACTCGCGTTTCTGGGTTGGGGTGTGTGCTTAAAAAAGTAGGCACACTTCCGCCACTTCCCTCAGCCGTAATTTTTTCAAAAAACGTGGCAGCACCATCGCATCTGTATGGTGTTGTCGACAAATATTCCACCGAAAACGCGTCAGCCTCAGATTCATCGGACCTGCTGAATTTCAATGCAGCAGCATTTCCAGCCAAACCAGCCACCACAGCACTTACTGCAGAAGGGTTTTCACCAAGCGCCATTGAGATCAACGTTTGCACTCCATAAGATTCCAGCATTTGTTTCACCGAATGCCTTCTGTCTGCATGCGCAATTTCATGCCCCAACACTCCCATGAGATCGTCTTCGCTGTCTAAATATTTAATGATTCCTGTATAAAAATAAATGTATCCTCCCGGAGCCGCAAAAGCATTGAGAACATCGGCATCAATGATGTGCACTTCCCAAGTAAAATCATTCTTGTAGCGGATCTCGGAAGAGGCTAGCACTTGATCTCGCAATCCCTCAAGGTAGGCATATGCATCGGCATATTCCGTGCGATCTAACACAGGATATTCATCAGGATTAGAAGCTATCTCAGACTGTAATTGCAAACCCAATTGTTTGTCGTCTTCGATTGTATATACCAAATCCACCAGATCTTTGTCGCACCCGCTTAGGCCGAAGGCCGACAAAACAACTATCGCAGCAAGTTTGGATAAAGAATAGGCAGATGAATGAATCATTTAAGTCCTTTTTTGTGCCGTTCAAGGTGCGCACTTAAAAGCGGAAATGCGAAGGATTGGAATACTGTTGAATTGGCATTGAATACCTTGTCGTAAATCGACTCTAAGTTTCTACTGAATTCGGTAGTAAACACCGGACCTACTTCTTTTAGTATATCCATCGACTCCTCTAACTTCTTCTGGATGAATGACTCTTTCTCTTCATAGCTTTCAGGAAGCATTGCAGTGAACGCATCAAAATCACGTTCAAAATGAAGGTCTAGCTTTTCGTAAATAGGCTGAAGGTACTCTTCAGAGCTAAACGTGCGAATGTGTGTTTGCTTTATAGCTTCAGCTCTTTCCTCTTCGTGAATAACACCATCTTGGTGAACTGCAGCAAGAATAGTGGTCCAAACAATTGCATCTCCTAGTTTCGCAATAACTTCATCAGCATACTCATATTCTTCTTCCATCAACTTTTCTTATTTGGGCTGCAAAAGTGTGATTTTTAAACGTCAGGTGTTCAATTTAGATGGTAAGTTTTCAAGACAAAATGAACCATACATCGAACGATCACTTATTTAAGTTTATCCGCAAAGGCCTTTCTAAACTTTTCCACCTTAGGTTGGATAACGAATGTGCAATACGGCTGAGAGGAATTGTTATTGTAGTAATTCTGATGGTAATCTTCAGCCACGTAAAAGTCAGTCAACTCTTCAATGGTGGTGACAATTGGGTTAGGATACGCTCCTGATTCATCCAACTTCGATTTGTAATATGCCGCTTTCTCCTTCTGATCTTCGTTGTGGTAAAACACCGATGACCTGTATTGGGTCCCGACATCATTGCCCTGCCTGTTCAACGTAGTTGGATCGTGGGTTTTCCAAAAAACCTCGAGCAATTCGTCATAGGATATGACCTGCGGATCATAAACAATCTGAGCTACCTCTGCATGCCCTGTTCTTCCTGTGCACACTTCTTTATATGAAGGATTTTTTACAAAACCTCCAGCATATCCAGAAGTAACACTTTCCACTCCCTTCAAATCTTGAAATACAGCTTCAATGCACCAAAAACAACCAGCACCAAAGGTGGCTGTATCCATTCCTTCTTTCATCATTGTTTCTTCATTTTTCTGCGAAAAAACCACATCTGCACTATATTCTCCCGCATTTCCACAAGCAAACAAAGCCATAAGGCTCATAAAAAAGCCAAGCGTCCTAACTGTTGATTTCATCTTGTTCATTTTAACAATGATCAGGACGATTTAGTTTTGATGCGCTTACAAAATGATTTATCCACCAATATCTCTGAAGCCATCATCGTCATCGTCATCGCTCAATTCATCCAGATGCGATTCCAACTCTCGCACTTCAATGGTGCCTCCAAAATCAAAAATTGGGCAATCCTGAGCCAATTCAACAGCCATCTCCATGTCAGTGGTTTCCAGGATCAAATATCCCGTAACACTGTCATCGGCACTGCCTTGTCTAGCCGAAGCCCCATCTTTATCAACAATAACTTCATGATCCTTCATGGGCAAGCCATCTATCAAGACACCCTCTTCTTCAAGGCTGTCCATCCAGTCGTCCCAAGCGCGCTCATGTTCATCCAATTCTTGATCACTTGCCGAATCAGTTTTTCCTCCCCTGAACAAAAAAATGTACTCTTTCATTTTGTTTCGTTTTAGGCTGCTAATTAAAGATAATCAAACTATATCTAACATGACTAATGTCAAAAGATTTCATTGAATTGCTATTTGGGGAAATTTAACCTTGAATTCATTCGGCTTTTTCTACTATTGAGGTCAATTTAAGATGCTATGCGCTATACTACGCTTTCGATTATTTCACTTGCATTGACCTTGAATTTAGAGCTCATCGGTCAAGTTAACATTCAAAGTGGGCCCATGCTTGGCTATAATGCGCTGAATGAGGCGAGCATATGGGTCCAACTGAGCGATTCGGCCGATGTCTCTATTGAATTTTGGGAATCAGGCAAAGACATCACCAAATCACAATTGAAACCTTCGTTTCGTGAAATGAACGAGACGCATATCGCCACCTTTGTGGTAAGCGAACTTTCCCCTGGCACTTCCTATTACTACAATGTTCTGATCAATGGTGAAAAGCAAAGCTTCGACAGTCTTTTGACCTTTAAGACGCAAGAACTCTGGCATTACAGAACTGATCCTCCTACGACCAGGGTTGCATTAGGAAGTTGCACCTACATCAATGAAGCATCGTATGATCGTCCAGGAAAACCGTATGGAAGCGACTACAAAATACTCGAGCGGATAGCTGATATGAAGCCCGATGCCATGATTTGGTTAGGTGACAACATCTATCTGCGCGAATACGACTACTTTACTTGGAAGGGCTACCTGCATCGATACAATCACACCAGAAAAACAAAAGAGATGCAACGCCTTTTGCGAACCACCACCAATTACGCTATATGGGACGACCACGACTTTGGTCCTAATGACGCCAATGGTAGTTGGATTCATAAAGATTGGGCATTGGATGCTTTCAAACTATATTGGATGAATCCTTCCTATGGAATTCCTGGTGTACAAGGAATTAACACTGCATTTCCGATCAACGATATCCACTTTTTCTTCTTGGACAATCGCTACAATAGAAACTCACCAGACAACAAAGGAGTTGAACCTCAAATACTGGGTAAAGACCAGATTGAGTGGCTGATTGAAGCCTTAAAATTCAGCAACGCACCGTTCAAATTAGTAGCTGTAGGCGGCCAAGTTCTCAACCCGGCTAAGGTGTATGAAAATCACGCCCAATATCCGGCAGAAAGAAAGTATTTGCTTGAACGCATCATAGAAGAAAAAATTACGGGAGTCGTTTTCCTCACAGGCGATCGTCATCATACGGAACTAAGAAAAATAAACGTTGATGATATAACCATCTACGATTTAACGGTCAGTCCGCTCACCTCGGGTGTGCACAGTGTGGTCAATGAAGCCAACGAAAACCTAGTGGAAGGAACTATGATTTCCGAACATAATTTTGCGATTTTAGAATTTACAGGCGAACGCTTGTCTCGTCAGATGAAAATATCCATTTTTGACAAAGAAGGTTCGGAAATATGGAGCCGAACAATAAATCCTAAATAGCGATTATGGGCGATTTTCAAAATGGACTTTCAGACCAAGCCATCATCAATGCATCAGGCAGAACATGGCAGCAATGGTTTGACGAATTAAAGCAAAAAGGATTCAATCATAAATCAGAAGAAGAAATAATTCAAGCCCTGGAATCCAATTACTTTTTAGACAATGATTGGGCAAAGGACATTGCCCGCACATTTTCTGACGCATACGATTTAAGCAAGGCAGGAATAAAGAAAAAAGACTTCGAGATTTCTGTAAGAAAGACTTTCCCTCATCCGATTGAAAGTGTAGTAGACCACGCTAAAAATTGGCTATCTCAACACGACAGAGCATTGATCACCAAAGTGAATGGAAAGTGCATAAGTTGTGAATGGAAAACTGATCACTCCAACGTAGAAGTTCAATTCTTAGCCAAGGGAAAGTCAAAAACACAAATGGTAGTTCAACACGATAACCTGAAAAGCTCGATTGACGCTGAAATCATGCGGAACTTTTGGAAGGAGAATATTTCGAGCATAGTTGAGGCACTCTAATTCAGTTTACTTTTCATTACTGCTGTTTGTGTTTTTCTGGGCAATCTTATTCCAGCCACTTCATGCTCAGCCAAAGCAAACGCTTAATCTCATTGCGGGGCAAGGTTCAGATTATAGGGTTTTTGATTCTTTGAAGATTGACACCACTGCGTTCGACACCGCACACGTCCATTTCATTGCGCCTTTGCCAAAAGAAAGCATGAACGCTTACGCAATTCGCATGAGCTCGCAAATAGACAGCACCCAACCATTTTCATTGCTTGGAGTTTCGCTGGGCGGAATGATCAGTGCAGAAATGATGACCTTCCTCGATCCTGAAAATGTGATCCTAATCTCAAGTGCTGCGTGTAGAAAGGAATTGCCATTGCGCTATCGTTTTCAGCGCAGTATTCCCTTGTACGCACTTGTGCCGAGTGGGCTGATAAAAAGAGGAGCATTCATACTACAACCTATTTTGGAACCCGACCGCAAAAAACACAAATCAACGTTTGTTGCTATGCTCAAGGCAAAGGACAAAAAGTTTTTAAAACGCACCGTTCGCATGATTATTCGATGGGATCATGAATATTGTGACGGCTCTTTATACCACATTCATGGAGACAACGACCATACATTACCCATCAAACACATAGATGCCGATGTAATCCTAGAAAATGGATCTCATATGATGATGTTGACTCGGGCAAATGAACTCAGCCCACTCATCGAAAACGTATTAAAGAACGGTTCTAATCAATAGAGGTCCTCTATCTGCCCCAATCCTTGTCGAATGACTTCGATTTCACCGCTGGAGCAATCGACTATGGTTGATGCTACCTGGTTTCCATATCCTCCATCAATGACGCAATCTACTATGTGCTCGAACTTTTCGTGAATCAATTCAGGATCGGTAGAATACTCAATAATGTCATCCTCATCATGTATGGATGTAGTAACAATTGGATTGCCGAGTAGCCTCACCAATTCACGTGGAATGCTGTGGTCTGGGATACGAATACCTATCGTTTTCTTTTTTGCAGTGAAAATTTTAGGAATCAAATTGCTGGCTTCAAGAATGAAGGTAAAAGGTCCTGGCAACCCCTTTTTCATCATCTTAAAAGTCTTGTTATCAACGTGTTTAGCGTAATCAGTAATGTGGCTTAAATCGTAGCAAATGATCGATAAGTTGGCTTTTTCAGGTTTTATCCCTTTGATTTGAGCAATGCGCTCTACGGCTTTCTTGCTATTGATGTCGCATCCCAATCCATATACTGTATCTGTAGGATAGATAATAACACCTCCTTTCTTCAAAATTTCAACCACCTTGAGCAGCTCGCGCTCATTAGGGTTTTCGGGATAAATACGTACAATCATCGATTCAATTTGTATACAACAATATTAACCAATCGCATCTGGAGTAGCGCTATAAATTAAGCATTGAATTATACTTGTGATCAAATTGAAAAACAATGAGATTATTTACATTATTGCTTGCATTCAATATTTCGTTCATTAGCGTTGCTCAAAACAAGCTAACTCCTGAAAGTTTGTGGCAGCTAAAGAGAATTTATGGTGAGTCTGTCTCGCCCGATCAGAAATCAGTAATCTTCTCTGAAACAGAATACCAGCTAAAAAAAGACAAGGGCACCACTCACCTGTACATCATGAGCACAGATGGCCAAAACATCACTCGTATCTCTGATGGAGAAAACAGTGTATATGCTGCCCAATGGCGACCTGACGGCAAAAAAATTGGCTATCTCAGTACTCAGAGCGGAAGCATGCAGCTGTGGGAAATGAATCCCGATGGAAGCGAAGCAAAGCAAGTGAGTTTCTATGATCAAGGCATTTCCAATTGGAGCTATTCGCCAGATATGAAACATATAAGTTATTCGATGGATGTAAAAATTGAGGAGTCGTTGGCCGATAAGTATGCTGATTTGCCTGAAGCAACCGGCCGCGCTTATGACAATTTGATGTTCAGGCATTGGACGCAATGGCATGATTACAGCTACTCGCATGTCTTTATTAGTGCTTATGCACCCGGAATGGCTGCCCCAGACCAGAATGACATAATGACGGACGAGCCATATGATTCCCCTATGAATCCTTTTGGAGGTAGTGAGCAAATTGCCTGGAGCAAGGATGGTTCATCGGTTTTTTATGTATGCAAAAAACTCGTGGGCAAAGATTACGCGGTGAGCACAAATTCAGAGATTTATCGCTATGACATTGCTACGAAAAAAACAACGAATATCACCGAAGGAAATTTGGGCTATGACAACGACCCAGTGGTTTCGCCCGATGGAAGTAAATTAGCTTGGATGAGCATGGCGCGCAATGGATTTGAGTCTGATAAAAATGACATCCGAATTCTGGATTTTGCCACTGGAACGCCAACCAACATCACAAAAGATATTAACCAAACATTTGGAAGCATTGTGTGGTCGGCAAAAGGAGATAAGATCTATGCGCTCAGCCCAGTGAACGCTACGTATCAAATTTTTGAATTGGGTATCGACAAAAACATGAAAAGAAACTCATTTCGAGCCTTGACCAAAGGGGAGCACAACATCAATTCAATACATTTAGCCGGCACTCAATTGATCGGCACAAAAAGCACGATCAGCAGTCCCAACGCACTCTACAGTTGGGACATTAAGACTGGGAAAGAAACAAAACTTTCCAAATCGAATGACGCCCAATTGCGGGCAACCTCAATGGGGAAAGTTGAAAAGCGCATGATCAAAACCTCCGATGGGCAAGATATGCTCACATGGGTAATTTATCCGCCTGATTTCGATCCAAATAAGAAATACCCTACCCTTTTGTATTGCCAGGGCGGACCACAAAGTGCAGTAAGTCAATTCTTCAGCTTTCGATGGAATTTTCAGTTGATGGCTTCCAATGGTTACATCGTGGTGGCCCCGAACCGCAGAGGCTTACCAAGTTTTGGACAAAAATGGAATGATGACATATCGAAGGACTGGGGAGGACAAGCCATACGAGATTACTTAAGTGCCATTGACGAGGTTGCAAAAGAACCTTTTGTAGACACTGAAAAGTTGGGTGCTGTTGGAGCTAGTTATGGCGGCTACAGCGTCTACTATTTGGCTGGTGTGCATGAGGGCAGGTTCAAAACCTTTATCAGCCACTGCGGACTATACAATTTAGAAAGTTGGTATGCGAGCACTGAGGAGCTATTTTTTGCCAATTGGGATATTGGCGGACCTTATTGGGAAAGCCCTATTCCTGAAAGCTATAAAAATTTCAGTCCGCACAAGAAAGTGGGCAATTGGGACACGCCCATCATGGTAATCCACAACGAGTTGGATTTCAGAGTACCACTCAATCAGGGATTGGAAGCATTTACGGCCGCTCAACTCAAAGGGATCCCAAGCAAGTTACTGTACTATCCTGATGAAGGACATTGGGTGTTGAAGCCACAAAATGGAGTGATGTGGCACCGAGAATTTTACGGTTGGTTGGACGAGTGGCTTAAGTAGCCTACAACTCTTCAACTGGAATTACGAAGCGCACATCAGACCATTCGCAAATGATCTGGACACCTGCATTGTCCTCTCCTAAGCGGATGGTAAACTGCTCGATGGGCTGGGTTATGTGCTCAACAGGTACCGTCAGATTAACAATATCTTGAGAATAATCGGGTTCAGAAAAACCCCATCGATCCCAAGTTTTGTTGAGTGCAATGTCAAATGAATCTTTTCCTGGAAAAGCATGAATTCCGCAATAACCTGAGGGAATGAGTACACCGTTGATCTTTACGTCCTCACTAAAATTGGCTACGGTTGCCTCATTAGCTCCCAATCGCCAATAAACGCCATAAGGCTGAAGCGCACCTTCTTCTTCGGTGCCGAAAATCAATCTTCCGCGCATTGAAGGCCTGCTGTAATCAATACTTACTGTGAGCCCACCATTGGTAGTGATTCTCTGCTCAGCAGGAGGGCTTAAGGTTCGATTTCTATTGTTTAAATAGAACATTCCTGCTCCTAAAATGAGAACTATTAATCCAAGGGCAATGAGTATTTTTTTCTTCATGTTACTGTATTCGTGGCCAAAAATAGACTTATTCTTTTCTTGCTTTTTTATTCCACTTGAAATTCAAAAGCTGATTCACACTACCATGCAAAGCGCATTCTGATCGAGTTCAAACACGATGCTTTCATTTTCGTAGAGGATGTCTAAGAATTCTCCATCCGTTTCAATGGGCATCTGACCGCTCAATACGGTAATCTTCACCTTCTTACTTGAGAAATAACTCACCTCGTGGCGCTCAATTTTTTCTTTGTTGGTCAACCTTGACCTGAACGAAATCATATCCCAAACCGAAGCACGAGAAACCACCGTAACTCCAAATTTACCTCCCGTAAGCTTTGCCTGTGGCGCGAAACCCAATCCATTGCTCACAAAATGACCTTTCCCTATCACAGAGAGCAGCATCTCGCCCTAGTACACATCATCGTCCATTTCTATCTTCACGAAAGGACGCTTGTACTTTATGACCCAAGCAAGGGTATTTACAAGATAATTTAACCTAGAAGGCATGCTTCTGCGAAGAGTAGACACGTCTTTGCACACCAAAGTACCAATGCCCGCTGTAGATCCATTCACAAAACGTCTTTCCTTGCCATTGCGTTCGATGAACGCAAAGTCGATGCCTTCATGCTTGCCCGACACTATTCCCTCGAGATAGTATTTAAGGTCATGGCTACCGATGGTCTTCGCTAGATCATTGGCGTTGCCGCATGGATAATGGGCAAATAAAACCTTATTATGAGGATTTGCATTGAATGCTCCATTTACCACTTCATTCAAAGTACCATCACCTCCGCAAGCCAGCACCGCATCTACTTGGTACATAGTGGCGCCATAGGCATAACGGAAAGAATCACCGGCTGATTTCGTCACTCGAATATCAATACTGTGCTCTGGAAAAGACCTTATCAATCCAGCCGCAGAGGATTCTATCGAAACCGACTTATCGGACAGGCCATTTATTACAATGAGGATATTCATGAAGCATGTATTGCTAATTGAGCGAATAAGAAAAATGTAATAATACCTCATAATAGGTATTGTTATGTGAACAATGGAGTCGTTCTTTTGTCCTTATATAAATTTAATCTAAATAAGATAATAATTAAACATGGTGTCAACGCTTGCGAAGTCAATTCTATTAACCATATCACTCTTAATCAGCTTCTTAAACACTTCATTTGCGATCAGCGAAGCAGAATCTACCAAAGTTAGGATGCTCATTAACTTGATGGACTACATCGCCAAAGACTACAAAATGGCGGTGAACAATGGAGAGGTGGTCAATGAATTTGAGTTCAGCGAAATGACTGAATTATCTGGCAGTGCGATCAGCTTCTACACGGAATTGGTGAATTCGCAAACAATTACCGAAGACGAGCATACGCTCGCTGAATTGAAAGCCCTTCAACGTTTGATCACAGAAAAAAAGGATTTCATTGCTGTAAAGGAAAGTGCCGACCAGGTAAAACAAGCCATTATTGGTTTGGACTTGGTATCGTTAGCTCCTTCTACATGGCCAAATTTTAGTCGTGGCAAGTCATTGTTTGAGGCTGAATGCGCCTCTTGCCATGGCTTATCGGGTGCGGGAGACGGTGCTGCAGGTGTAGGATTGAGTCCTTCCCCCACAAAATTGAACGACCCAGAAATCATGCATGGCATTTCACCTCTTCAGGCGTTCAATACGATCACCTTGGGTATTGAGGGCACGGCCATGAGAGCCTTCACTGAATTAAGCAGTGAAGAAATATGGGATCTTTCATTTTACATTTTACAGCTTCAATACGGCAAACTTACCGATGAGCCGATGTCCGCAAAGCACAAAATTGATTTGAACCAATTGGCAACCCTGAGCAACGAAGACTTGCTTTCTCAGGATCCTACGCTGGACGTGAAATTGTTAAGAACAACCATACCTGCTGCAAATGATGACCACATAGAGATCGCAAGAAACTTGCTGAAAGATTCTGAAAATGCCCTGCGTGCGGGTTCGTTAGAAAAAGCTACAACTTCAGCCCTTGCTGCTTACCTCAAAGGTGTGGAGCCAATTGAACCGCGTATAAAAGCATCAGACAATAAACTTTTTGAAGAATTAGAATCTGCCATGCTTGGGGTAAGAACATTGATAAAGTCGAATCCATCAGAGCAAGAAATCACAGCAGGTTTTTCGGTAGCATATGCTGCACTTGATGAGGCAGAACTTTTGCTAGGCGAAGCCGACCGAGGACTATTCATGACTGCTGCGCTTACATTCTCTATTCTGATCAGAGAAGCGTTAGAAGCATTTTTCGTGATCCTTGCTATCTTAAGTATTCTACAATCGGTTAATGCGAAAACAGCCATTCGTTATGTACATGGTGGATGGATAACGGCCATTGTTTTTGGGTTGATCGGTTGGTTTTTTGCCGGCTATCTGATGCAATGGGATGCACAAAGCAGGGAATTGATGGAAGGAGTGATTGCACTTTTCGCTGTTTCTGTCTTATTGTACCTTGGTTTTTGGATGCATGGCAAGTCCAACGCCAGCAAATGGAAAGCCTTTGTAGAAGACCGGGTAAAAGGATTGCTCTCCAAAAACAACATGATAGGGTTGGCTTCTTTTTCCTTTTTGGTGGTTTTCAGAGAAGCCTTCGAATCCGTAATATTCGTCTCGTCACTCACCCTTGATGGCAATCCAGATAGCAACACTGGTGTGCTCTTGGGAGTAATCGTTTCAGCCATTGTTTTGTTTGGTTTTGCATGGAGCATGTTGAGGTGGTTTAAGAAAATGCCCATCACTAAAGTATTCCTCTATTCTACATATGTAGTGCTTGCACTCGCATTCATTTTAGCCGGACAAGGAATTCATGCCATACAAGAAGGAGGATACCTCAACATCAGTTCCATTCCTCTGAATTTGAAATGGCCACTCATTGGTTTGTATCCTACTTATGAAACTATTCTAACTCAATTAATGGTATTTGGATTGATCGTCTTCCTCTGGAAACTAAGCGCAAGAAAACTCGCGAGGGCTCAAAGTTTGCTTAAGGCGTTGGATTAAACGAAGATTAATTTCACCTTATCGGAAATAATAAACTATGGACGCCACGCACGCACATCTTTTGACCAATCACATTCCTATTTTGGGATCCATTTTCGGAGTTATACTGCTAATTATAGGTATGCTTTTGAAGAATAAGGCAGTCGAAGTCACGGCTATTTCCACAATTCTTCTTGCATCAATCTTTACGATTCCTGTATACTTAACGGGCGAAGAAGCCGAACATAAAGTTGAACACTTACAGGGTGTTTCAGAACATGAATTGGAAGAACACGAAGAACACGCGGAGCTCTCACTTTGGCTTATGCTTGTTGGCGGAGGGCTTGCGCTGATGACATTGGTCTCTTACAAGGTTGCTCCGAAACTGACGAAAACTGCTCGCATTTCTACGCTCATTTTCACCGGCTTTGCTTTTGTAAGCCTTATTCCCTTAGCGAATCATGGCGGTAAAATCATGCACTCTGAATTGAGGGATTCTGTTCCCGATTCACAAAGTGTGATCGAAGATCATGAGGATGATGATACACATTGATTATAAAGAAAAAGGGCGCTGTTAGCGCCCTTTTTTATTTCTAACCTAATCAAATCCTTACTCTTCATTCAGCATCTCCGTTTCCTTGATTGGTTTACGGAAAGCATATTCTCCATCAAAAATGTCGAGTACTACATCTTGACCTTTTTTCACCTTTCCAGCCAGAATCTGCTTACTCAATTCATTCAAAATGTTCTTTTGAATCAACCTTTTGATGGGCCTTACTCCAAATTGAGGGTCAAACCCTTCGCTGCTGAGGTGATCGATCACTTCATCTGTGGCTATCATGCGAATGTCTTGTGTCTTAAGATGTTCGAAAAGATGCCTCAATTGAATCTGTACGATGGATTTCACATCGCGCTTATTCAAAGGTTTGAAGATGATCGTTTCATCAATACGATTGATAAACTCAGGCTTCAATGTTCTTCGAAGCATTTCCTTCATCTCCATTTCTGTTTTCACAAGCACAGCATCGAGCAACTCATCCGTAACTCCTTCAAAGTTCTTACTGATGATATCGGAACCCAAATTGGATGTCATGATGATGATCGTATTCTTGAAATTCGCCACACGGCCTTTATTATCGGTCAATCGTCCTTCATCCAGCACTTGCAATAAAATGTTGAACACATCTGGATGCGCCTTTTCAATTTCATCTAAAAGCACTACTGAATAAGGCTTTCTTCGCACAGCTTCGGTCAACTGACCACCTTCATCATAACCGACATATCCGGGAGGTGCACCAACTAACCTACTCACTGCATGCCGTTCTTGATACTCGCTCATATCAATGCGTGTTATCGCATTTTCATTGTCAAACAAATACTCCGCAAGTGCTTTTGCCAATTCTGTTTTACCGACACCTGTTGTTCCCATGAAGATGAACGAACCAATTGGCCTATTCATGTCTTGCAAGCCACTTCTGCTTCTTCGAACAGCATCAGCTACCGCTGAAATCGCTTCTTCTTGACTTACCACACGTTTGTGCAATTCATCTTCCAAATGCAACAATTTCTCGACTTCGCTTTGCAGCATTTTACGCACTGGAATTCCTGTCCATTTTGCTACAACTTCTGCGATATCTTCCGAGTCAACTTCTTCTTTGATCATGCGCGAGCCGCTTGTTTCCAGCTCACTCCATTGTGATTCATATTCTTTGAGTTTGGCCTCAGCCTCAGCAATCTTGCCGTAGCGTATTTCTGCCACCCTTCCCAAATCACCATTACGCTCTGCTTTATCTGCTTCGAGCTTTAACTCTTCGATGAGGGTTTTCTCTAGTTGAATACCTTCTACTACTTCCTTCTCACCTTCCCATTTCGCCTTTAAACTGTCGCGCTTTTCTTGCAACTCAGCAATCTGACGATTCAATGTTTCCAATTTCTTGTCGTCATTCTCTCTCTTAATGGCCTCGCGCTCAATCTCTAACTGACGCATTTTACGCTGCACCTCGTCCAACTCTACTGGCATGCTATTGATTTGCATGCGCAATTTTGAAGCCGCCTCATCGATGAGGTCTATCGCCTTATCCGGTAAGAATCGATCGGTAATATAGCGTTGACTCAACTGCACCGCACCAATGATCGCTTCGTCTTTGATACGCACCTTGTGGTGCGTTTCATAACGCTCTTTCAATCCCCTTAAAATGCTAATCGCATCCTCTTCGGAAGGTTCGTCAACTAAAACAGTTTGAAACCTTCGTTCCAGGGCTTTGTCATTCTCAAAATACTTTTGGTATTCATTGAGCGTAGTTGCACCAATCGCTCTCAATTCTCCTCTCGCCAGCGCTGGCTTTAGAATGTTGGCTGCATCCATGGCCCCATCGCTCTTTCCTGCACCTACCAGCGTGTGAATTTCATCAATAAAAAGTACGATCCTTCCATCGCTACCCACTACTTCCTTCACCACTGCTTTCAACCGTTCTTCAAACTCGCCTTTGTATTTGGCTCCGGCAATTAACGCTCCCATATCCAAGCTATAGAGCTCTTTATCCTTTAAGTTTTCTGGAACATCTCCGTTTACGATGCGGTGGGCCAATCCTTCAGCAATTGCTGTTTTACCAACACCAGGTTCACCTATTAAAATCGGATTGTTCTTGGTTCTCCTAGAAAGTATTTGGAGCACCCTTCTAATTTCTTCATCACGACCAATAACAGGATCGAGCTTCCCATTTCTTGCCTGCTCGTTGAGGTGAATCGCAAACTTGTTAAGCGAATTGTAATTTTCTTCGGCCGATTGAGAGGTTACCTTCTCACCTTTCCGCAGTTCTTCAATGGCCTTTTTTAGCGTTGAGGCATCAATTCCACTGTCTTTCATCAGAGTAGCTGCTTGATCTTTCGCATCGAGTAAAGCCAGCAACACGTGCTCGATGGATACAAATTCATCTCCAAATCCTTTGATCAAATCTTCTGCTTTTGCCAGCACTTGATTCGCTTTTTGACTTAAGTATTGATTGCCCCCATCTACCTTAGGCATTGACTCAATCATCTTATCCAATGCCAGATTGAGCATCTGAGCATTGGCACCCACCTTCTTGAAGAGGTAGGGCGATACATTTTCATCTACCTCGAGCACACCCTTCAAAATATGGGCAGGCTCGATGGATTGATGTCCCTTACCCATGGCTATTTGTTGTGCTTGCTGCACTGCTTCCTGGGCTTTGATTGTGAATTTATTAAAGTTCATATCCGTTGTATTTAAGTTAAATCAACATCCGACCTTCAACTGCATGCTCATTCTCTCATCCAATTGAGAGTCAGACGCTGACGCGAACCATAGAACAAAATACAATCCATGGAGTTTTGTGCCCTTGATTCAAGTCATAATGACGCACGAAACCCTTTCGTCAAGCCAATTTGACGGTGATTTTCACAATTTCATGACGATTTGGACGAAAACTATTTAATCACGATTTCAAATCCAGTACGAATCCATCGTCCAGGCATCAATGCATTCGCGGTTTCGAGGTACTGCGTATCGAGCAAATTGGTGCAATCGAGCCAGAATGAAGCATTGGTTACTTTATACTGTAAACGAGTATCCACCAACCAATAACTGTTGTAAACCGGTCGATCGAGATAACGAGAAGTTAGGCTGAAACTCAACTTATTGTTGTATGAAAACGTGGTTTGAAAAGTAACCTGATGGCGCAGGTTGCTTATGGCGTAACGCGAAATGCTTTCACCTTGGCTTTGCGTCTGCATGTCGAGGTAGGTATACCCCAAGCGCGCTATATCCCACGAAAACAAACTATTTCCAAAGGACTGCCGAGCGCGCAATTCATAGTTAAACTCTAACCCGGTTGTAGCTACCGATTCATAATTCTGTGGTTGCCATGGCTGCTCGATGCCATCCTTCACCCAGTCGATCAAATCGCTTGCATCCTGAAAAAAGCCGCTGACTTGTACAAAGTGAATCCCTTCTTTTGCTTTTAAACCAACCTCATAATTGGTACTGCTTTCTGGTTTTAAATTGGCATTTCCCACATTGAATCGACTGACATAATAAAGGTCTGTGAATGTCGGCACTCTGAAAGACTGTCCAGCATTTCCAAACAACGCTACACGTTGATTGACCTTGTAGTTCAATTCGAGGGAAGGAAGAATTTGCGTTCCAAAATCACTGGAAACGTTGATATATGCGCCCGTATTGATTGCCAAGCGTTCTTTCATGAGCCACAATCTGTTCTCAACAAAAACTCCGATAATGTCTCTTGTCCACAGTCCCAAATTATTGCTGTTGATGGCCTCCCTTCGATATTCAGTTCCGACTCCTACAGTTCCAATTTTATAGGTATACGTTCCGTGCACTTCAGCTCCTTCCACATCAGTGCGATGCTTATTTTGAAACACCTCAGGTCTTTCTCTGAATAAGGTGTAGGTATCAAAGTTCTTTCGACTATATGCTTTAGAATGCAAGCGAAATGCGCCTTTTTTCAATGTGTGTTGAACAGCCGTAAGAAAAGTATTGACCTGCTCTTCACTGGATGAGTCGATCGGAAATGCATAAAATCCACTGGCACCAAAATCGTTACTCACAAAGGAGCCCATTATATTAAACGTTCCGATGCTCGACTCTGTGATGGATTGATACATCACCGTATTCCGATTTAAATCAGTATTTGCTCTATAACCTGTTGACTGAGTGCGCGACCCGCTTACTAAATGACGCGATTTTTTGGATCCAACGTGCACGGTAGTTCGAGCATCATAGCCTCCATAAAATTCATTCGGAAGTCGAGAGTCGTATGCTTGTCCAGTTGCAGCTGAAACACTCACCTGATCATCGGACTTTGGCTCGGTTATGATGTTGATGACACCGCTGAACGAGTTTAAGCCATAACGAGAAGCCGCGGGACCTTTGATGACTTCAATTTGCTTGATGCTGCTCAAATCAATTCCCAAATTCATGGCATGATGACCCGTTTGTGGGTCTGATACTTTTATTCCATTTACCAAAATGAGGGTTTGATCAAACGTGCCACCTCGCAAGCTCACATCTGCCTGGGCTCCCCATGCACCTCTTTGGCGAAAATCAACCCCTGAGACATGCTGCAATAGATCGTTTAAATTTTGCACTGGCAGCGCTTCAATTTGCTTCTTTGTCATTACCTGCACATTCCTTCCCGACTCCATAATCGATGTTTGTATTCGATTGTCTGTGATCACTACCTCGCGTAAATCGCTGGTATCTTGAGCATACATTGACAGAGGAAAGAACAGAAAAAATAGAACTCTTTTCATTGGTTTTTGATTGGCGCTGTAAAGGTATTTTTTCAGGGTACTTTTCCAAGAAAAATGGCTTTTGTATGACCTTCATCATGGTTATTCAAACAATATGACGCCATCTTTGCCGCCAACTTAAAACAAGCATATGGGTCAGTCGAGAGAAGAATTGCTGCAACGATTAGAGGAGAAATATGAAAGCATTGGTCAAAAGCTAGATACACATCTTAGCGGCTTACTTCACTCAACGCCAATCACTTATTGGGATTATATCCAAACCGATGCCCTATTAAACCTTCAAACGCAGCGCACGAATCAGCCCGATGAGATGGTATTCATCATGTACCATCAAGTGAATGAACTGTTGTTTAAAATGATTTTATGGGAGATTGATCAAGTGGCAGAAAACAAAAATTTGACCCCTGAATTCTTCGCAGAAAGATTGGGTAGGATTAGTCGCTACTTCGATGTTTTATCCTCTTCGTTTACAGTAATGGGTGACGGAATGGAAGTTTCTCAATACATGAAATTTAGAGACACTTTAACCCCAGCTAGCGGATTTCAAAGTGCGCAATACCGCAAGATTGAATTTGCTTCTACCGAATTGATCAACTTGATTGACATTCGCTTCAGGGCTACCATCGATCGGAATACGCCATTTAAGCATGCCTTCGATCATTTGTATTGGCAAGCTGCAGGAAAAGACCATGCTACAGGCAAGAAAACCACCTTGCTGCAGTTATTTGAAGAGCGCTACATGGACGATTTCATTTTGTTTATGGAGCGATACAACACGCTTAACCTTTGGACGAAGTTTAAGCAATTGCCAAACGAAGCTCAATCGAACATCGCTTTGCGAAATGCCATGCGTCATTATGATCATACAGTAAATGTGAAATGGGTAATGGCACACTATAACGCTGCTGGGAAATACCTCAATAGCGGAAAAGAAAAAGCCGAAGCAACAGGTGGAAGCGATTGGCAGAAATACATGCATCCGCGCTATCAAAAGCGTATTTTCTTTCCAGGACTTTGGACAGAAAACGAGCTTGAAAACTGGGGAATCGACAACCTTGAAACAATCAACATCTTAAAGTAAAACAGCTTAATATTTTAATTTAACGCGCTCAAATCTTATAGAATTGATTGTGCTTGCTATATTGCCGCCCAATCATGCATATACACGAACCTCTTCTCACCAATGACGCCACAGTCCTCGGAATTCTATTAGGACTTTTAGGTGTTATCATTTATACAAACTCCATTAAAACGGGAGCTTGGGGCAAATTTTACACCTATGTTCCAGCGTTGCTCTTGTGTTATTTCTTGCCGAGTGTTTTCACCTCATTAGGCATTGTAGCACCAAGTTGGTATGACCTGGCTTCATTGGCCGAACATCTCAAAGAATTGGGATATACGCTTCCGCAAAACTGGAATGCAAAAGACCTTGAAACTGGCGTGATTGCCTTAGGATTGGAAGCTGAAGACTTGAGTGCATTTAAGCGCGAATCGAAGCTGTATTTTGTGGCTTCACGTTATTTTCTGCCGGCCAGTTTGGTGTTGCTCACCTTGAGTATCAGCATGAAAGAACTGGTAAAACTCGGCCCAAAAGCTTTGATCATGTTTTTGACAGGGACGGTGGGTGTTGTCATCGGTGGTCCATTGGCCATCTTGGCATTCTCCTTCATCGCTCCAGATGTAGTGGGTGGCGTTGGCCCAGAAGCTGTTTGGCGAGGAATGACCACCATTGCTGGAAGTTGGATTGGTGGTGGAGCAAATCAAGCGGCAATGTTTGAAGTATTTGAGCCCACTTCCAAACTCTACAGCATTATGATCACAGTGGACGTGATCGTGGCAGAAATATGGATGGCTGTTCTTCTTTTTGGAGTTGGCAAGGCCGACAGCATAGACCGTTTCTTTAAAGCAGATGCAAGCAGCGTAGAGAATTTGAAAAACAAGATGCACGAATTCAGTCAGAAAATGGCACGCATTCCATCGATGACAGACCTTTTTATCATCTTGGGAATCGCCTTTATTGCCACAGGAGCATCACATTTATTGGCTGACTACCTTGCGCCATACATCGCAGAGAATTTGCCTGCATTGAAAAAGTTCAGCCTTGATTCAAAGTTCTTTTGGCTGATCGTGCTGGCCACAACATTCGGTCTGATCTTCAGTTTCACCAAGCTTAGAAACTATGAAGGCGCGGGCGCATCGAAAATTGGAGGTGTTTTCATTTATTTCTTGGTAGCCACCATCGGCATGAAAATGAATGTGATGGAAATATTCTCAAATCCAGCTATCTTCTTGGTCGGATTGCTATGGATGGCCATTCATGTTGTCCTTATGCTTCTGGTTGCAAAGCTTATTCGTGCACCTTTCTTCTTTCTCGCGGTTGGTTCAAAAGCGAACATTGGTGGCGCAGCTTCGGCTCCTGTAGTTGCGGCTGCATTTCATCCCTCTTTGGCTCCTGTAGGCGTTTTACTAGCCGTATTGGGATATGCGCTTGGCACTTATGGTGCATATATTTGTGGCTTGCTCATGCAAGCAGTGGCTCCTTAGAAAATGAGAAAGCTGGCGATGAAAATAATCACGCCATAGCGTGCAAAGGCTCCAGCAGAATAGAATACTGCGCTGGGTCGGTCAACAAAAAGGATGAGTACTGGCACGAGAATAAAAAACAAGAAAAACAAGTAAGGCGGTTTATTGAACCCACTAATGGTAAACTCCTTGAAGTTTTTATTGACGATGTGAATTTCAGGTACATCGCGAAAAATCATGGTTTCTGCCAAGCTGATGTAGGATGCTTCTGCAATATTGTTTGCTGGACGAGCTCCCAATATTACACTCTTTCCATCTTTAAAATCAATCGAATAACCGGTAATTACCTCCACTCCAAATGCCTCAATCGTAACTGGAGTTTTTGATACCACGTATCCTGAATGAACAATATTTACGGTAAAGGCATCGATCAAAATCAAGACGATAAACACCAATGAGAAATAACTCATGCCCATTGTCCATGGATAATAAATCGTACGCTTGAACTTGGCAAACTGCTTGGCATCGCGCTGCAAACGTATTTCTTCGTAGCGCTTTATTTTTTCTCTAGCCCTGCTCATCGCCTCTTGTTTGCTCAGCTTTTCCTTATCGCGATCGCGCGATTTTCGCTCAGGCTTTTGCATGGCTGGCTCCTGATTGAATGTGCGATCGGCAGTGAGGATGATATCGTAGGCTTTCTTGACCAAAATGAACTTCTCTTTCGCCTCTGGACGTGAATTCAAATCAGGATGATAGCGCAAAGCCAACCTCCGATAGGCCTTTTTCACCTGATCTAAACTGACTTCAGGAGAAAGCTCCAAAATCTCATATGCCTTGCGAAAGCGTTCCATCTTTTAGTTAAAACGAAAATAAGGCGCAAAGGGTTGACTATTCTACCTCTAAAATGAGAATGCGGAAGTAACTTCGCAATATGCAACACCCCAGTTTCAATATAGGCGATCGTGTCAGACTACTTGATCAAGAAGGCGAAGGTGTTGTGTGTGATGTCATAGGATCGCAGGTGGTTATCGACCTTGAAGGTATGGAGATGACGTTCGAAGCAGCAGAGCTGGTGGTGGTCAAACATGATGCTTTGGTAGATCAACCCATTGCCAAGAAAGACATCAGCGCCAAGGACAAGGAAATTCGAAAGCAAGGACAGGCCAAATTGAAACAACTAGAGGATGTAACCCAAGCCGTGTATGAGCTCGACCTCCACATTGATGAGTTACTCGACCACTACAGTAACATGACCAATGGTGAAATCCTCCAACACCAAATGCGCTGTTGCCGGCAGTTTGTGCGCGAAGCCATTGACAAACGCTATCATAAAATTGTACTTATTCACGGTGTTGGCGAAGGCGTATTGCGCACTGAAATCCATCACTATCTAGACACACTGCAGCGCATTGAATACCACGATGCTCCTTACCGCACTTATGGTTATGGTGCCACCGAAGTAATTATTCATCGTTGATTTAGAGATACCTTTGCATCGAAATCGTTCTGTCGCTCTCATTGGCCTTGGTCATTGAGGGAGGAAAGTCCGGACAGCATAGAGCACTGCACCTTGAGAAACTGAGGGTATTGACAGAGGAATCTGTTGATATCAGAAAGTGCCACAGAGAATATACAGCCTATGTTTGGGTTTCGGCTCGAGCAGGTGATGGTGAAAACGTGAGGTAAGAGCTCACGCACTGCGTTGGCAACAGCGCTTTGGGTAAACCTTGCAGGCTGCAAGACCATGTAAACCCAGGTTTGAGGGTTGCTCGCCCAACTGGGAGGGTAGGTCGCATAGATAAATGGCAGAACATCATCTTAGGATGAGGACAGAATCCGGCTTATAGATTTCATCAGGCTACCTTCGGGTAGCCTTTTTTTTAATCATAGCTGATGCGCTGATGAAAAATGCCTTTCAAGGCCGCCTTGAGGACACTCTTGGCAATGGTAATATCCTTGAATGTAATGGGCGCATCGGTAAATTGACCATCGTCTTTTTGACCATCAATGATCATATCGACCAAGCGATCTAAGCTTTCGTGGTCATACTTTTTTATACTGCGTGATGCTGCTTCCACAGAATCAGCCATCATCAAAATGGCTTGCTCTTTTGTGCTTGGCCGAGGACCTGGGTAGGTGAATGTGGCCTCATTGGCATCGGCATCGGCCTCGAGTGCACGTTTATAGAAATAGCG
>Ga0181607_10001355_pt1 | contig 22001 bp, 17 predicted proteins | sample 041ome_9_FD_132420 | JGI IMG/M metagenome (GOLD analysis project Ga0181607, IMG submission 132420) | Coastal salt marsh microbial communities from the Groves Creek Marsh, Skidaway Island, Georgia - 041413US metaG (megahit assembly) | ecosystem: Environmental > Aquatic > Marine > Intertidal zone...
ATAACGTCAAACTCATGGAAGATTGAAGCTCTGTTTGAAGACGCTGGGATTGACCTACGCCGACTTGTCTCAATAGAGCGCCTGACTAAAAAGATGGTAATGGAGGAGGACTGGTCTTTTTCTAAGCATGAACAAGAAAACATTAGTTCATACCTGACCAGAAGCAGTCAACAAGCCAAAGCAATGTTTGACAGGATTGTTGGTGTGGAAGGACCCGAGTTATGACGCTAATCTAAGCCGCTTGGCTAGCGAAAATTGTCTTTGCCCTTGATCCTATATATGAGATAATTTGCTAAACCATAAGTCCAAAGACTAAAATCTGCCTCGAGCCAGCGTAGCCCTCGAACCAGCTCCCTAAGATTGAGGGTTTTCGTAAGCATTTTCACGTAGCGCCGCATCAAAAACTGTCGAGCCTCTCGTTGTGTGACAAGCCAAGCACTGTGCTCTTGCAGCAAAATCTTGAAATATTTGGCGCGCAAAACTGCTGGCGTGTTATTGGTCAGATGTGCCGCGGGCGATGCATGGTCGCGGACATAGATTGCTAACTTTGGCGAAAACACGCCCCGCGCTCCCGATTTTAATAGCCGAAGCGATAGATCCGTGTCTTCATTTACACGCAGCAAAGGATTTATCCCGCCCACCGAATGGAACAGCTCACGCTTCACCCAAAAACCACAGCCCAGCCCTCCAATCTGCTTCTTGAAAGATAAGTCCGCAAGGGGAACTTCCGTAACATCACCAGCGAGTTGAGCGACAGGCTGAGTGCCATCTTGAAACCGCTGTATTGCTGCAAACCCATATGCATATCCTAAAGCCTGCATCTCCAATACGAACCCCGGGTACGACGGGTGCATCAAATCATCATCATCCAGAAACAAGACTACCTGCCCCAAAGCCTCGGATACACCATGATTACGCGCGGCAGCCGGCCCGTTGCCCATATGGTTGAGAACAATTCTCAGGCGATCCTGTGCCAGATCTGTTTCAAACCCTACCAAAATCTCGGCAGCGGGTGTGACGCTGTGATCGTCAACTACAATAACTTCTCCCCTAGTGGGCAAAGCCGCCAAAGCAGAGCTCACCGAGCGGTGCAACATCTCCTCACGATTGAAGGTTGGGATTATGATACTGATTTCCGTCAAGTTAGATCATCCAGTTTAAGTCGTGTGTTGCGGGTGACCATGTGAACCATGTGTTTGCCCAGTAACTTGTCGAAATCTACGCTCACACGATACTTTGATATTACTGTAATTGCAATTGGTTGGTCTTCCGCTGGATGTACATAATATCTTTGAAGGGTGTCCTGTTACGGTCTCTTCAAACCACCCTATTAAGTGTTCAAAGCATAAAAACATCAGCAATTTTATTCAGATGATGCGATCTATTGACATGTTGTCCCATTTCCTTTTTCAGCAAGTTGTTGTGCAACTCTATCCAACAGGCTAAGAGAAATGTCGAAGAACTAAAGGGCCGATCCACAAATGAAAAAACTGCTTTTCGTGACAGGAACACGTGCAGATTTTGGTAAACTTGAACCGCTTGCCGTTGCGGCGCGCGATCATGGCTTTGATGTGAGTTTCTGGGTCACTGGCATGCATATGATGGAACGTTACGGTCTGACCAAGATCGAAGTTCAGCGCATTCAAGGTGTGGGTGTTTCAGAATTTACAAACCAATATGAAGGCGATCCACAGGATGTGATCTTGGCCAAAACAGTGTTGGGGTTTTCCGAATTTGTGCGGTGCCATCAACCTGATTTGGTGATCGTGCATGGCGATCGGATCGAGGCATTGGCATGCGCAATCGTTTGCGCCACAAATTACATCCGATGCGCACATGTCGAAGGTGGCGAAGTGTCTGGAACGATTGATGAGTTATTCCGACACTGCAACACAAAGTTGGCCTTTTGCCATTTTGTAAGTTCGCACTCCGCAGCAGAACGTGTCGCGCGTTTGGGCGAACCCAAAGACTCCATTTATGTCATTGGCTCACCGGAATTGGATTTTCATTCAAAACCCTCTGGGGTATCGATTGAAACAGTGCGCGATCGCTATGATATCCCATTTTTTGATTTCGGCATTTGTACATTTCATCCTGTAACATCGGAACAGGATACAATGGCAGATCAGGCAAAAAATTTGTTTGGGGCGCTTGATGCATCTGGTAAAAATTTTGTAGTGATTTTGCCCAATAACGATCCAGGGTCAGAAGACATTATGGTGGCAATCAATAAACTCCCGACGGATCGGTTCCGTATTTTACCATCGATGCGGTTTTCCCATTTTTCAGAATTGATGAAAAACGCAGCCTGCATCGTCGGCAATTCATCTGCGGGTGTGCGTGAGGCCCCGTTTTTGTCCGTTCCATCCTTGGACGTTGGCACCCGTCAAAATGCCCGAGCTCAAAGCGCATCCATAACCAGTGTCCGCGCAGAAGAGTGTGAACGCATTTTGGCGTTCTTGGAAAAGGATTGGGGTAAACGCTATCCTGCGAATGATGATTTTGGACTAGGCAGTGCATCAGAACGCTTTGTCGAAATTATGTACAAAGACGCATTTTGGCAGGCAAAACTGCAAAAGGCCTTTGTCGATCATGTCTAGGCGTCTACCATTAGGTTTGTGGGGTCTATACATTCGCCTGACAACACTGCTGCGCCCTTTGGTGCTTTGGAACGTTAAGCGACGCTTGAACGAGGGAAAAGAAGACGCGACCCGTGTATGCGAGCGCTATGGTGTTCCAACGCATGACCGCCCTGCTGGTCCGTTGATATGGTTGCATGCCGTCGGTTTGGGAGAGGTTATGGCCCTGCGCGGTATGATCCCAATTCTGTCCCGCCACTGCCCCGGTGCATATTTTTTAGTTACATCAGGCACACGACAATCTGCCGATGTTTTCACGAAAAATCTGCCTGATCGCACATTGCACCAATATTTACCACTAGATGTTAGAGAGTATTGCAAAGCATTTCTTGCCCATTGGAAACCAGATATATGCATCTGGTCGGAACAGGAATTATGGCCAAACATGATTTGGAATATCGATCAGGAAGGCATCCCACAAATTGTCATCAACGCACGGATGAATGCAGCTTCCTTCCAATCTCGGCATCGTGCCAAGGGGATGTTTGCGGATATTTATGGGCGCTTTTCCCTGATTTCCGCACAAGATGGACAAACTGCTGCACATCTTCGCGCGTTAGGTGCAAGCGTGCGGGTTGATGGTTCTCTAAAACCGCTATCTCCTGCTTTGCAGGTTGATCACGGGGAATACGAAACACGAAAAATCCAAATTGGTGAGCGCTTTTTGTTGTGCCTGGCTTCGTCGCATCCAGCGGATGAGGCAGTGGCGCTTGAAGCGCTGTATGAAATGGGTCCCGAAACACTCTTGATCATCGCGCCGCGACGGGTAGAACGGAGTGCAGCGATTATCGCAAAAATCAAAACAGCTGGGTTTTCCCTGTCCGTTGGGAATGAACCCATCCAGCAAACAACACGTGTACATCTGGTGGACCAGGTGGGCCAGTTAGGACTCTGGTATAGACTTTGTTCGTATGCCTTTGTTGGGGGTGGGTTTGACGAAACCCAGGGGCATAATCCATGGGAGGCCGTGACCCTAAACCGCCGTGTCCTTCACGGACCAAACACAGCAAATTTTAAGCGCGATTATGAAAATTTAAATGCACTTGGGATTGCTTTCCAAATTATGAGTGCCGCTGATTTGGTGACTTCATTTGACACGGCACGCTCCGTTTTGGACCCAAAACACCGGAACTTCGCAGTTGACCAAGCAGTCAAGGATTTGGATAAGCTGGGTCAAGAGATCATAGCCATAGTGGAGCGCGCGCGTGCGTCATAATTTTCCTAGCATCAAAGTGACTGCTTTTATGGCGTTTTATCGCCTGCTATGGTTAATCTTGATGCCCATGGTTTTGTTTTATCTGAAACGGCGTGCGCGCCACGAACCTATGTACACTTGCCATCTTAGCGAACGCTTTGGTTTTGGCGCGAAGCAAACAGGTGACTGGGTTTGGGTGCATGCGGTGTCACTGGGTGAATTTCGTTCTGCGATTCCATTGATTGACGAGTTTTTGATACGTAGTCAGCGGGTGGTGATAACGCATTTCACACCCGCAGGACGTGGGGCATCAATGGATCATTACAGCGATCAGATTGCCGAAGGAACGGTGGCGGTATGTTGGATCCCGTTTGATTACGGTATGGCATTCAAACGGTTTTTTCGCCGTTTTTCCATCACCTATGGTTTGGTGATGGAGGTCGAGTTTTGGCCGGGGATGATTATGTCAGCACGTGCGGCAAACATCCCACTGTTTTTGTGTAATGGCCAGTATCCCAACAAAAGCTATGAACGTGACAAACATAGAATGTTATCTGCACGCGATATTGTTCCTGGATTTGCAGGTGTCTTGGTTAAATCGAACCGCATGGCTGAGCCTTTTCATGAACTGGGATTGGACAAAATTGCAATCACAGGTGAAATGCGATTTGAACAACCGATTAATCAATCACATATCGATGCTGCAGTGCGGGTACGTTCCCAATTGGCCGAACGTCCCGTTTTGACATTTGCTAGCGCCGTTAAAGACGAAGATGCGCTTTTCATCGCAGCAATTCATTCATTGAAATCGCGTATTCCCGAAGCGCTAATCATTTATGTGCCGCGTAAACCCGAACATTTTGATCGCGCGGCTGATCTAATTCAGGCGGCGGGTTTATCTGTAGCGCGGCGTAGCGCAATTTTTGATTCTGTGTTTGAACCCCGTCACCCTCTGCATTGCGAAGTCCTGTTGGGGGACAGTTTGGGTGAAATGCATTTTTATTTGGCGCTTGCGGACCAGGTCGTGGTGGGAGGTGGGTTTGTACCACAGGGTTCACATAACATTATTGAGCCACTCTCTCAGGGAAAACCTACGATTGTTGGGCCATATATATGGACTATTGATTTTCCAGCGGTCGAGGCGATCGAAGCAGGTGTCGTTCGTCAAGTTTCGCCGGAGCAACTTGCGAATGCTCTTCTGGACCTATCATCTTATGAGAATGCAGATGCATTTATGTCGGCGATGGGGGGCAGTGTTGAAAAAACGTTAGATGCGGTTTCAAAATTCCTGGAACATTGAACAGGGTTGACCTTAGCATTACATCCCCATAGCCATGGTGCAGACCACTACGATAAGGCAACATTTTTTGAAACATGACAACCGATCCTTTGGCGCCAAGGCCGCGCAATATGTCATTGCCAAGATCATTTCAGGTGTGCTCGCGTCCTTGCGTCTGGTTCCTTATAAACAGAGGGTCGCACTGGGTGGGGCGTTTTTTCAATATGTGATTTCCCCTTTTTCAAAGAATAAAAAACGCATATTGGAGAATATCAACCATGTTTTTCCCAATCTGGATCCTGCTGTACGTGCTAAATTAATTGCAGGTGTGCCAAATAATATTGGTCGAACAATGACTGAATTGTTTTTTCCAGATGAATTTTTGAAGGTCATAGAAAATTGTCCCTTACAAGGTGACGGGTATAAAGCGTTTAAAGCCGCTCTAGCACATGATCAGCCTGTGATTTTGGCGTCAGGGCATATTGGTAATTATGACGCAATTCGTGGTAAATTGGTAAGCGAAGGCCATCTAATTGGTAGTCTATACAAGCCGATGAATAACCCCTATTTTGATCGTGAATATGTTGATACTATTTCGCGCATCGGAAAACCACTGTTTCCCAATGACGTAAATGGTATGGGGCAAATGATTAAGGCGCTGCGACGCGGTGAAACCATTGCCCTGATGATAGATCAGGCGATGCGTACGGGCGAACAAATTCCATTTATGGGACAGATCTGTGACACGCCTGTCTCAGCTGCAAAAATGGCACTGAAACACAAGGCGGTTTTAATCCCGTGTTTTGCGCATCGAAATATGGATGGGATCACTCATACTGGTGTAATGGAAGCCCCAATTGAACACACTGACCCAATCACAATGACGCGTCAATTGAATGATTTGTTGGAAAAACACGTGCTTGCGTACATGGATCAGTGGTTATGGACGCACCGACGTTGGAAAGGATATTATGGCTACGATAAACTACAGGAATAAGTCGTGAGTGCGAGTGGCCAAATCTTATCGTGGCGCCTGAAATATCAGACGCGTTTTTTCGTTTCGGTTGACAGACAGTGACCCGGGAAGAGCGTTACCAAATAAGTCGCCTCTTTTTAAGAGGGTATTCAAATAAGTTGTGCCTAATATACCTATAGATCTTGTGATGAAAATTGTCTCATTGTTTAGAAGTCTGCTTATTGGTGTTTTTCTTTCATTAGAAATTCGACGATTTTAAAATCGAATTCTGTGTCGATATCTAAAGACCTTTCAGTTGGTACAACATAAGGGACCACATGACCGTCATATAAAAACGAAGCACTGCGCAAGTAATTTGGGGAAATTACGTAAACCAGTCCTACATGTTCGTAAACGGTAGGCGCATGTTGACGTGCAACAACGTTTCCAGGCAAGGGTTTTGATACCTGTAGAGATCCTGCATCGTTGACCTCAACCAAATTGAAATATGGGTTCTTGCGCGCGACACAACAAGACATCACCATATCTGGAGCTTCGGATTTAAACAGCGCGAGCGCGCAATCTATATCTTTATCCTCCCGTAACGGCGAGGTGCAATCTAAATCCAGAAAAGCTGTGACGGGTCCCAGCTTTTCTTCAGCGACGTTCAACGAATGTTGCCAAACATTCCATTTTGACGCGTCATCGGTCGCCAATTTTTCAGGTCGCAGTCCAATATCCAATGCACCTCGCTTTAGTCCATGCTCGTAGACTTCGGGATCGTCTGTTGAAACAACAACAGCATCTATATTTTCATTGCGAAAAAGTTGATCAAGGGACCAATCAATCAGCGGTTTTCCTGCGATCGGGCGAAAGTTCTTGCCGACTACACCCTTGCTTCCTTTGCGTGCGCCAATGTGCCCTAAAATCATCTTACATTTGCCTTTAGTTGCTCTGTGAAATCAGACATTTGCCATGCTTGGCGGATCACATGGCAGACATCGCTCGCTCTGTCCAGCCGTGAAATATGTGGGTTTGTGGTTTCTCGTCCCTCTGCAAGCACTATGAACTCAGCGACCATGATTTATAGTGTGGTATTTGGCACATCAAAGAGCTGCTGAAAGTGAGCAGGTCGATGGGCGACAGATTTTCAATATTATATGCGGCGCCAGCTTTGGTGTATTCTATAATCAGAGTTAGGCTCACCTGGGTTGCGGTTGTAACAATAGCGCTCGTCTGGCCTTTGGAGGCTGCAATCTCGCATATAACTGCATCCAAATCTAGGCCAGGCCACCCATAATGAGTGACCCTTGCCCACTAGGACCCCAAGTTACTTGCATGGTGGCCTCCAATAGAACCCTTCCCAATTAAGAAGTATCGGAATGAAATGGTAACCTTCTTTCATAATCATATTTATTAGCTGTCTGACTAGGATAAAAAAGAGCAAGTCCATGACTAACCTAAAGTTATTCTTAAGCTTGCTAAGATATGAGGAGAACCTTAAGTAGGCATGGAACTTTAGAGGATAGTCATGAACGCAGTTGATAAACCAGACAGCAGGTATTCCCTATCAAGCGGGCGCCGTTTGTTGAAAGATATGTTGGCTGAAAACTGGAAACTATTAGCATGCTCGATATTGTTTCTTGTTGGCGTTTCAATCTTTACTGCTGGGCTTGCTGCCTCAACTCGCCTTATTGTGAACGACGTTTTTGTGGCTGAAAATACCGATGCCGCGATACGCGTGGCAGGCATTGTGATTGCCGTATCGTTTTGTAAGGCTTTGTTCCAATATGCGAATACCGTGTCGCAAATAATGCTGTCGCGATCAGTTTCCATTTCAATTCAAAAACGCTTATTCGCACGTGTGATACATAACGATGTTTCAGATTTTATTGGGATGCATGCGAATGAGTTGATGGCAAAAATACGCTTGTATGGCGTTTCTGCTGGAAATGCTTTCGTCATAATCACGAACCGGATGTTGACCGAGGCATTAACCATGATCGCACTTTTTGGAGTGATGTTTTATCAAGATGTTTGGATGACGTTACTATGTACTCTGATTTTGCCGATAATTTTTGGATTGGTATCATATCTTTCACGAAAAGTTCGTTCAATTTCTGCAGAGGAGGCCACTTTAGCTGGACAATTTTTTGCCATTGGCTCAGAAGCGCTTTCGGGTATTAAAACTGTTAAGAGTTACAGCTTAGAACAAAAATCTATTCAACGCTTCAATTTGGCAGTAGATCAACTTGAGAACCGTATCTTTTCGATTGTCCGGATCAGTTCAGTCACAGGGCCGCTTATGGAGTTTCTGGGTGGACTAGTGATTGGGATTTTCGTAGTATACGCTGCCTGGCAGACCATCACCAATGGAAAAACACCTGGTGAGTTTACTGCGTTTATCACCGCATTTTTGATGGCTTATGAGCCTGCAAAAAAAGTTTCTAAGTATTGGGTGGAGCTTCAAAAGTCGCTTGTTCAGACGGGAAACCTTTATGAAATTTTAGATGCTGAAAACGTCTTAAGTGAAAAAGGCATAATAAAAAATCTGGACCCTTCATCAGACTTACAATTTTCAGATGTTTCATTTTCGTACAATGGGTCGAAAAGCGCACTCACGAACGTGTCATTTTCAATAAAAGCTGGGGAATTTGTCGCGGTGGTTGGCAAGTCTGGTTCCGGTAAATCAACCCTGATTGATCTAATTATGCGCTTTTATGATCCAGTTAGTGGAAACATTAGTCTTGGTGGTTACGAGATAAGAGATATAAGTCGTCACGAATTAAAGCAATTTATTGCATTGATCACGCAAGATGTTTTTCTTTTTGATGGAACAATTCGCGAAAATATTCATGATGGCAATCCGTCAGCGAGTGTTGAACAAATCATGCAAGCAATAAAGTTTGCTTCGCTTGATAAGTTAATTGCAGATTTGCCAAAAGGGGTCGAAACAGATGTGGGAGCGAATGGCGCAAATTTATCTGGTGGTCAAAAACAAAGGATTGGTATTGCACGTGCTGGGGTCAAAGACGCGAAGTTATTTATTCTTGATGAGGCTACAAGTGCTCTAGATGCGGACAATGAACGCCGAGTTCTTTGCAACTTGTCTCAGATAAAAGGAAGTGCAACAATTCTTTTTGTTACCCACCGACCAGCAGCTCTTGAATACGTCGACCGCGTGTTATTTCTGGACGAGGGTAGAATTTCTGGATTTGGCACGTACAATGAGCTTTTAGAAAGTAATGAAAAGTTTAGGCTGCTGTTGAATGGTTCATGATAATTAAACCCAGTCTTATTTTTGAGGCATTGTTTCGAGCAGTTGCACTTGAAGTGAACGTGAATTATTCTTTAGTGAGATGATCTGCAGCTTTTATACGAGATAATAATCCTATAGCATCTGCAGATCCCCAATCGGCATCTCCTAACAGGCGTCCAATCTCTTCCCCAGATTTTGATATAATTAGGGTCGTCGGCAAACCTAAAACCCCCATTGATCGGGATAGCGCTCCCTTGGGATCATTGTGCTGCGACAGGTTTGAAACGCCAATTTTTTCGAAGAACGACTGTATGGATTTTGGACTGTTGCGCATCGTCGCGATCGTGACAACTTCGAATGCCTCGTCGCCAAGTTCGTTTTGCAGCTTTGACAGGCTTGGCATTTCTTTGCGACATGGGGCGCACCATGTGGCCCAAAAATTCAACACCACTGTCTTGCCGCTATAGGTTGATAGATCTGTTTCCTGGCCTGCTTCGTCAAAATATGTGACCGAACTGACCATTGAATAGGATTTGGCCCAAGCCAGTTTGCGCATATCACCCGTTTTCAAGGCATCAAATTGTGATGTGTCGATGGCAAAAGCGGTGTTTGCACCCAAACCCAAGGCCGTATAAAGAAGCAGTGACCTAAGAAATTTCATAAATCCTCCGAAAGGCGTCAACATGTCTGATAGATCCTCAAACCAAATGTGGGGTGGCCGCTTTGCTTCTGGTCCAGATGCAATCATGGAAGCAATTAATGCATCAATCGGTTTTGACCAGCGAATGGCGTCCCAAGACATCCAAGGTTCAAGAGCCCACGCTGCAATGCTTGCCGCGAAGGGTATTTTGACAGGTAGCGAAGCCGAGGCCATTCGGGAAGGGCTTCTCACGGTATTGTCAGAGATTGAAACAGGAAAATTTGAATTTTCCGCTACGCTTGAAGACATTCACATGAACGTCGAAGCGCGTCTGAAAACCCTGATCGGCGAACCCGCGGGGCGTTTGCACACGGCGCGGTCACGAAATGATCAGGTGGCGACCGATTTTCGTCTGTGGGTGCGTGACCAATATGATGCGCTGGATAATGCGATTATGGCACTGATCCGTGCCTTTTTGGATCAGGCGCAATCGGGCTATGATTGGGTAATGCCCGGATTTACTCATCTTCAAACTGCACAACCCGTTACATGGGGACATCACATGATGGCCTATGTTGAAATGTTGGGGCGCGATCTAAGCCGTTTGCGCGATGCGCGGGCGCGGATGAATGAATGCCCATTGGGGGCCGCGGCCTTGGCTGGGACATCCTTTAATATTGATCGTCACATGACGGCTGCAGAATTGGGGTTTGCAAGGCCAACATCAAATTCATTGGACTCGGTCAGTGATCGTGATTTTGCATTAGAATTCCTATCGGTTGCATCAATCTGCGCGATGCACCTAAGCCGGTTTGCCGAAGAGTTGGTTATCTGGTCCTCGGCGCAGTTCCGCTTTGTGACCTTGTCAGATCGCTTTTCGACGGGTTCGTCGATAATGCCGCAAAAGAAAAATCCCGATGCTGCCGAATTGATCCGAGCAAAAATCGGACGCATTTTTGGAGCTAATGTTGCATTGATGATGGTTATGAAGGGGCTTTCGCTGACATATTCTAAGGATATGCAAGAAGATAAGGAACAGGTGTTTGACGCGGCTGATAATCTAATGCTTGCGCTTGCTGCGATGGAGGGCATGGTCAAAGATATGACGGCAAACCGTGATGCATTGTCTGCTGCTGCGGGGTCTGGGTTTTCCACTGCAACTGATTTGGCCGATTGGCTGGTGCGCGCACTAAATATGCCGTTCCGTGACGCCCATCACGTGACAGGATCATTGGTCGCCATGGCCGAGCAGGAGGGATGTGATTTGGCCGAACTTAGCCTAGAACAAATGCAATCTGTGCATGCTGATATTACTGAGGATGTGTATAACGTCCTTTCGGTTGAAGCCTCGGTCGCATCGCGCATGTCATATGGTGGGACCGCGCCCGCACAGGTGTTGGTGCAAATCCAGCGTTGGCATGATCAGTTATGAAGCGGGTTTTGATGTCCCTTTCGCTTGCGCTTTTGGTTTTTTCTTGCGGTGCGGACGGCGCGCCATATCTTTCGGATGCGGAAACAAGCGAATAATCCAATCATGTCGCAAAATTGGTTTTCATAAAAACAGGATCATAAAATGAGCACGCTACAATTTGCTAAGGGAATTTCACATTTGGGAACCGAGTCTGCCTTTACGGTATTGGCGCGTGCCCAACAGTTGGCAGCCAGTGGACAAGACATCATTAACCTTGGCATTGGACAGCCTGATTTTAGAACGCCTGAGCATATCGTGCAAGCGGGTATCAAGGCATTACAGGATGGTCATCACGGCTATACTCCCGCAAATGGTTTGCCCGTCCTGCGCGAGGCAGTGGCCGCAGATTTGCAAAAACGTAACGGCGCGCAGGTAAACCCCGATAATGTGATCGTTGTGCCTGGTGGCAAACCAACGATGTTCTTTGCCGTTCTAATGTTTGGCGAAGAGGGTGCAGAAATCATGTACCCCAACCCAGGTTTTCCAATTTATGAATCTGTCATCAAATATTCAGGCGCAACACCCGTGCCCATCGCATTGAAAGAGGAAAATGGTTTCGCCTTTGATGCCGATACGGTTCTGTCACAAATCACAGAGCGCACGCGCCTGATCATCATCAATTCGCCCGCAAACCCTACAGGTGGTGTTACGCCAAAAGCTGAGATCGACAAACTGGTTGCAGGGTTATCAAAACACCCGCAGGTCGCGATTTTGTCGGACGAGATTTATTCACAAATGTTATATAATGGACGCGAACACGTCAGCCTCTTGAATTACCCTGAAATTCGGGACCGTTTGATTGTATTGGATGGGTGGTCAAAAACTTATGCGATGACAGGATGGCGCATGGGCTTTGCAGTTTGGCCCGATGCTATGGTCGAACCCGTGACACGTTTGTGCATCAATGATCATTCTTGCGTAAATGCATCTGCGCAATTTGCAGGGCTTGCCGCACTGACAGGGCCACAAGATGCTGCGATCGAAATGGTCGCCCAGTTTGATGATCGCCGCAAGGCAATCGTTGCGGCACTGAATGATTTGCCGGGGGTGACGTGTACGGATGCGGCAGGGGCCTTTTATGCCTTTCCTAATATTACGCAGACGGGGCTGACGGCGGCACAGGCGCAGGATCTGTTTTTGGATAAAGCAGGGGTTGCCACGATTGCAGGAACCAGCTTTGGCGCACATGGCGAAGGATATGTTCGATTTTCCTATGCAAATAGCAAAGAAAACATATTGCGTGCGATTGAACGTATTCGCGCGGTTCTATAAGCACAGCGCGATAAACTAGGGTAAAGTCGATGGATCACTTTTTATATAAAAACGGCGTGCTGCATGCTGAGGAGGTTGCGATCCCCGATATCGTCACGTCGGTTGGGGCGCCGTTTTATGTTTATTCAACGGCGACATTGACCCGTCATTTTCAGTTGTTTGATGATGCTTTGGCAGGCATGGACCACTTGGTCTGCTACGCGATGAAGGCCGCGTCAAATCAGGCGATTTTGCAAACGCTTGCGAAATTGGGTGCGGGAATGGATGTTGTTTCTGGTGGCGAATACGCCCGTGCGCGGTCCGCTGGTGTTCCAGGCGAACGCATCGTCTTTTCAGGTGTTGGTAAAACACGCGATGAAATGCGACTGGCACTGACCGGTGGCATTCGCCAATTCAACGTGGAAAGCGAACCTGAAATGGCCGTGCTGTCCGCTGTTGCAGCAGAATTGGGGGTTATGGCGCCCATCACGATCCGTGTGAACCCCGATGTTGATGCAAAAACGCATGCAAAGATCGCGACAGGCAAGTCAGAAAACAAATTCGGCATTCCCATTTCTCGGGCGCGTGAAGTTTATGCGCAAGCGGCGGCTTTGCCGGGTATTGACGTCATTGGGATTGATGTCCACATCGGTAGCCAGCTGACCCAGCTTGAACCGTTTGAATTGGCTTATCGAAAGGTGGCGGAACTGACCGAAACATTGCGCGCAGATGGTCATAACATCCGACGTTTGGATTTGGGCGGCGGATTGGGCATTCAATATACGCGTTCAAACGAAGCACCGCCATTGCCGACGGACTACGGGGCAATGGTGAAATGCGTTTTGGGACACTTGAACTGTGAAATCGAAATCGAACCGGGCCGCCTAATCGCTGGGAATGCAGGTATTCTTGTGTCACAGGTCATTTATGTAAAAGAAGGTGAAGATCGCAAATTCCTGATCCTGGATGCCGCGATGAATGATTTGATCCGTCCCGCGATGTATGATGCGCATCACGACATTGAACCTGTCATCGAACCACAGGCGGGTGCGGAACGCGCTAAATATGATGTTGTTGGTCCAGTCTGCGAATCTGGGGATACCTTCGCAAAGGGTCGTGAAATGGCTCAGATGAATGCAGGTGATTTGGTCGCCTTCCGCTCAGCGGGGGCCTATGGTGCTGTAATGTCTAGTGAATATAATACACGTCCCCTGATCCCAGAGGTTATGGTCAATGGCTCGGAATTCGCTGTGATCCGCTCACGTCCATCATTTGACGAAATCATTAATCGCGATACCATCCCAGAGTGGCTATAATGTCATTATCTAAAGTTGGGGGTATCTCTGTCAGGGTTTGAACATCTGCGTTACGTGCCGCGAGCGCGTCGTGCCATTTGGCTTACCTATGCAGCTTTGGTTGCGCAGGCGCTAATGCGTGCCTTCTGGCCGCTTTATTCGATCGTCTTAGCAACGGTGGGTTTATATTTTCTGGGCCTTGCAGAACCGCTGTCGATTGAGGCGGCTTGGATTATTTCGTTAGGAATTGGATTGTCCCTGATCTGGGCCATGTATCGTGGGCTGCGCACCCTCTATTTACCAACTTTGTTTGACGCTGAACGCATCGTTGATAAGGCCCTGCGCAATCATCCGATTTCTGTTTTGCGTGAAACTCGATTTATTGGAACAGATCACCAAGGCGCAGATGCACTTTGGGCTGTACACATTGATCAAATGCAAAAGGAGGCGCAGCAGGCCAAAACGCAGCCTGTTGATTTTCGTCTGTCGCGCATGGACCCGTTTGGATTGCGCTATATCGCTCTTTTGTTTGCCACGATGGGTGTTTTGTTCGGATCCCTTTCACGGGTGGCTGATTTGGCGATTTCATCCGCGTCTGCCATGCAAATTCCCAATGTAATCACTTGGGAGGGCTGGGTTACGCCGCCTGATTATACAGGATTGCCACAACTCTATCTGAACGATCTGACGGATCGCGATGAATTAGAGTTGTTGGCGGGGTCGCGTATCTTGGTCCAGTTTTATGGTGCTATCGGTGATCACATCCTGACTGAAACTGTGTCTCGCCGCATTCAGGATGTTCCTGCCGCGACCGATCAGAAACAGGAATTCACGATCGCGCAATCGGGCGAAATTGCGATCATTGGCCAAAATCCGCATGTTTGGAAAGTGACGTTGCGCGCCGATGACAGACCTACAGTTACGCTGGATGAGGCATTTGAAACAGATTTCTTTGGGGTTTCAAAATTGGGGTACCGCGTTACTGACGACTATGGGATAAGCGAAATCAGGGCAAAAATTACGCTGGATCTTGATAAGGTTGATCGCAGGTACGGCCTGAGCGTGTCCCCAAATGCGAACGAACCAATGTTTGTCGAAATCCTGCTGCCCATTGCGGGGAACCGCAAGGATTTTGCAGAAATTTGGCAATCTGATTTTTCAAAAGAAGTTTGGGTGCACATGCCCGTTGTCATGACCCTGTCTGCGCGCGACGCGGCGGGGCAATGGGGGCAATCAGTCCCCATGATTTTGGATTTGCCCGGGCGTCGGTTTTTTGATCCTGTTGCATCCGCGATTATCGAAATGCGGCGTGATTTATTGTGGTCTTTGCAAAATACTGATCGTGTTACCCGCATGATCAGGATGGTGCGCTATCAGCCGGAGACAGCGTTTCGCAATGGTGCGGATTTAACACGCCTTTCTGCGATTTTGGATGCGCTCGAAACAGCGCAGGATGATGCTATTTTGGAGGCAAAACTGCCAGAGATCGCAGAAGAGTTATGGTCGCTAGCGATTGAGATTGAAGAGGGTGATGTAGATGACGCTCTCCAGCGCATGCGCGAGGCACAAGAGCGCCTAAAGCAAGCGATGAAAAATGGAGCCTCCCCCCAAGAGATCGAACGTCTGATGCAAGAGCTGAAAGAGGCGAATGAAAATTATATGCGCCAATTGCGTCAGCAAAGCGAACGCGCTGAGCGAAAGGAATTTGAGCAATCCACACCTGGCGAACAAATGAACATGGATATGGCCGATATTCAGGCCATGATGGATCGTATCCAAGAATTGATGGAACAGGGCCGGATGGCGGAGGCCCAGCAAGCCTTGGAAGAATTGCAGCAAATGATGGAAAATCTGCGTCTAAGTGAAAATAGCGAAGGCGGAGAAGGTGGGCAAAGCAGCGCCCAGGGGTTGGCCGATATTCTGCAGGACCAACAAGATTTGTCGGACGATGCATTCAATGATCTGCAAGAAGAATTTTCAAATCTGGATGGCCAACAAGGCCAAGGCGAACAAAACGGTGAAAGTGAACAGTCGCGGGGTCAAGGTGAAAATCAGGGGAGTGATTTTGCAGATCGTCAGGGCCAATTGCGCGAAAGTTTAGAACGCGAACGTTCAAAAATTGAAGGTGCGCTTGGTGAAGAGGGCGAAGATGCGCAGCGGTCACTGGAACAGGCTGATCGTGCTATGCGCCGCGCGGAAGAGGCCTTGCAGAATGGGGATTTGGACGGGGCCGTTGATCAACAGGCTCAGGCCATGGATGCTCTACGTCAGGGTATACGTGATGTTAATCGTGCCGAGCGTTCCGCAAATTCGGACGTGCAACAAGGAAATAGTGACCAACACACGGGACAGGGGCGTGATCCATTGGGACGCCCGCAAGGAGGCGATGGTTCCTCGGGCACTACAGAGGCGCGACGAGATGGCCAAGATCCAGAAGCGCAGGCCGCCGAATTGTTAGAGGAAATTCGTCGCCGTGCAGGAGAACGAGAGCGCAGCGAAACCGAACGTGATTACTTGAAACGTTTGTTGGATTTATTCTAACTATTGCGCGCGCGTGCTTGGTCTGCTTGGGCCTGCAGCCATGTCAAAAATCCCGAAGTTTGATCCGATAAAGCCGCCCGCCATTGATTGATCTGCACGACATAGGCATCCAAATATGGGGCAATTTGCGGGAGGTTTGCGGTGATCACATCTGCGTAAGCATACACAATAACCGCCAAAAGTACTAGGATAATGGCTGCGCGAAATCCACGCCGACCAGACGCATTTTTTTGCGCCAGTATTTCGGATTCATCGGTGCCAGTTGATTTTTTATCCCGCCGAAGGGTCGAGTTTATCTCCTCGATATCTGGTAACGGATCTCGCCGGGACGTTGGCGCATCTGAAGCTTTATCTTTGTACATTTCGTCCAAATCGTCCAGATTTGGATCGATGTATCCACTTTTCTTGGGCTGTGTGTCAGACCTGGGTTCACCAGCATCTAGCGTGAATTCGTCTTGGTGCTCGAATGTTTCGGCGGCGCGTTTTTCTCGTTCTCGCTGCGCTTCTTCTCTCAGGATATCCGCAACAGATGGATCAATTTCGCGTTTGCTGCGTTCATGCGTGATTGCAGGCGCAGGTGTTATGTCAGTATCATCCTCTGAAATTGTATCCAGTTCTTGATTAACCGAATGTTCGAATGCATCGTCAATGGGTTCAGGTTCGGGGACCGCATCAGATTGTGGTGCTGTGTCAGGATAGGTTTGAAACCATGTTTCCTGACAGTTAGAACATTGCACATCTCGCCCTTCGGCAGGAATGACATCCGCCGGCACTTCGTATTGGGCCAAACAATTCGGGCAGATCAGTCGCATTTCATCCCCTAAATCAAGCTCTTCTCTTGAATGCCTATCTATTAAGCTATGAATATCAGTTACATCAGAAAAGTGCTAAAGGTAAATAAATGTCTGATTGCATCCTGTGCGGTGCTCAGGCACAACAGGGCAGCGACGTTGAAAGTGGGGCGGATGTGATAGAATTAGACGCAGTGGCCTATAGCTACGGGGGTGGTGAACTGCTCTCGGATATGTCGCTTACGATTATACCAGGTGCATTTTATTTTCTAACGGGTCCGTCAGGCGCCGGGAAAACCACATTTTTGAAAATGTGCTATGCCGCTTTAAAACCCACATCGGGTGAACTGAAATTGTTTGGTCAAGACGTGCGAACAATGGAACGCGATGATATCGCGCTGGTGCGCCGTCGCATTGGCGTTGTGCATCAAGATTGCCAATTTATCAACCATCTTAGCGTCGCGGCTAACATCGCACTTCCCGTATCTGTTTCAGGGCAAGATAACTGGGATGATACCACCAACCTGCAAGAATTGATGGCATGGGTAGGCTTAAGCCATCGGGCAAATGCCCTGCCGCCAGAATTATCAGGGGGTGAACGGCAACGAGCGGCCCTTGCGCGCGCCATTATCATGTCGCCCGATATTGTTTTGGCTGATGAACCTACGGGCAATGTAGATTGGGAAATGTCCGAACGTTTGTTGCGTTTGTTGTTGGAATTGAACCGCATGGGGAAAACCGTGGTCATTGCCAGCCATGACTTGGGCCTTATTCGCTCTGCCAAATCCCAGGTTCAGGCGCGGGTTCTGCGTATTGCGAATAAACGACTACAACTTGCAGGTGCAAACCTATGAATGCGCTTTTCTCTGCCCTCACTGCGTTATTCGTGGGCGATTTGCAACGCGATCGCGTTGTACCTGCCAGTGGATATACCTCGACTTTGACCGGTTTGACCGCGGCTGCAATGGCGTTTCTACTGGTTTTTGCAATGGCCTTAACCTCGGCATCCTATCGCTTGGCTCAAGACTGGTCCCAGGCTTTGGAACAGTCCGCAACTTTGCGCATTTCGGCCCCTGTCGAACAATTGGATGTACAGGTTGCTCGCGCGATTGAACTTTTGGAAACCACACCCGGTATTGTCTACGCACGTCCTCTGAGCATTGAGGAACAATCAGATTTGTTGACACCTTGGCTGGGGGTAGATGTTCCCTTTGATACGCTGCCCTTGCCGCGTTTGATTGAAATTGTTCAGACGCCTGATGGTTTTGATCCGCAAGGATTGCGTTTGCGTCTGACGGGGGAATTGCCAAGTGCGGTATTGGATGACCACGCACGTTGGCGTCGCCCATTGGTTGAGGCGGCAAACTGGCTTTCGGTGCTTGGGGCGGTTGCCATCGGCCTGATTGGGTTGACAAGTGGTGCAATGATCATCCTGGCCGCGCGCGCGGCTTTGGCCGCCAATGCGCAGGTGATCTCGGTTTTGCGCCTGATCGGGGCAACAGATGCCTATATTGAGGCCGCCTTTGTTCGACGGTTTGCGTTTCGCACATTTCTCGGCGCTGTTGTGGGCACCATAATCGGGGCGAGTGTTGTCGCACTCTTCCCTGGTGAAGAAGGACATGCAACCATATTAACGGGCCTGCGTTTAAGTGGCGTTGAATGGATGTGGCTGGTACTGATCCCTCCCATTTTATCCTCAATCGCCTTTAGTGCGACAAGATATGCGGCGAACCGCGTGTTAAAAGGACTAACATAACATGTTTCAATGGCTTCGATCTTTGATCTTTACTCTGCAGATGTATTTGATGATGGCGATCATTGGGATTGGAATGCTGCCACTTGCGTTGTGGAAACAGAAATACGTTTATTTTACCATTCACACTTATTCCCGTTGGGTGATGTGGACCGCGGGTTGGATGGTTGGCCTGAAAACAGAATTTCGAGGCAAGCCACCCACAGAAGAGGCGTTGGTTGCGGCCAAACATCAAAGTTTTTTGGATGTTTTGATGATTGCGTCACAACTTCCGCAACCCAAGTATATCATGAAATCCTCGTTACAACATGTTCCTGTTTTGGGGTGGTTTGCCCGCCTGACGGGATCGGTTCCCGTTGAACGCGGCAAACGCGCAGAAGCGATCAAACAAATGATGGAGGGTGTCAAAAGCGGAAAGGTGCCAGGTGGTCAGTTAGTGATTTACCCCCAAGGAACACGCGTAGCCCCAGGCGACCACAAACCTTATAAGGTGGGCAGCGCGGTGTTATATATGGAATTGGGGCAGCGGTGTTATCCTGTTGCCTGCAATGTTGGTGTATTTTGGCCGCGCTATGGTATTTTGAAAAATCCTGGGACAGCAGTCATCGAATTCCTTGATCCGATTGAACCGGGATTAGAGAAATACGCGTTTATGTCACGCCTAGAGGAGTTGGTTGAAACGCGTTCAAAGGAATTGATGCGCGATGCTGGATTTAAATTCGATTAAATATTTGCAGACGGTTGAGGGCCTAGAGGCGCTCCACGAGGATGCGGCCACTGCTTCGCTTAGAAAAGTTGTGGATGGATCACGCCAGAATATTGGCAGTGGAGATCATTGGCTCGCTTTTGCGTTCTAACAACGGTGGGTTCTGCGGGAACCGATGGCAGTCCGCGTGGTGATGATGGTCCAACCGTCATTGCGCTTTACGATCATACAATGGCAATGCCAGATTAGCGCGGTCACAATCGCTTGGACAGCTTGCGCAATATTGTCGATCTTTGGCGCGTGTCGCATCTATTTTTAATCGATGAGGTCAATTTTACCATGCAGGTCAACGGTAACGCGCTTGAAGTGCCGACGATAAGTTGCTTGCTTTATTTGAAAAACAGGGGCACATCCCCCAAACCGTCATCGTTATCAAGGTGGTTGAAATTTATATGCAATGTTTATTTGCTTTCATGCGCTCAGGCCTTTGGGCGCAAACGCGTCACGTGGATTTGCCCACTTCAGGTGATTTTCTGAAAGAGGCAATCCTTGAGGATTTGGGTGGACCCCAATATGACAGTCATCAGGCCAGAAGTTCCCAGAATACAGTATGGAGCGATTGATATGCCAGCACTTAAACAGACCGAATTTTTTTGGTGAAATCATCTGGTTGGGGCAGGTTGATGATCGGAATGCGGGGCTGCGATCGACTTCTGCACACTCGTTGTCCCTTAGTTTTTCAGGACCCGCTGAGGAAACCCATGCGGGTTTAACGCGTCCGTCCTGTTCGCGCGTTTTGTCGCAACATGAACGCGGCACCGAGATCCGCAATGTGCGTCAACTGTCCATCGTAAGCGAAGAGGATTTATCTGCAATCGCAGATGAAATGGGTATTGTGCGCATGGACCCTTCATGGATTGGGGCCAGTATTGTCCTGAGTGGTATTCCAGATTTTTCCCACGCTCCTCCATCCAGCCGATTGCAAAACGAGGCAGGCACAACGCTGACTATTGATATGCAAAACCGTCCCTGTCATTTGCCAGTAGCTGAAATAAAGGTGCATCATCCCCACGAGGCAAAGGGGTTCAAAGCTGCCGCATCTGGACGGCGGGGTGTCACAGCCTGGGTCGAGCGCGAGGGTAAATTAAGCGTGGGTGATCAGTTACGACTGTATATTCCAGATCAGCGTCCCTGGTTGGAACAAAGTTGATTGATCCGTCGATCCGTTTCCCATCAGAAACCAAACTGTGCCATCTCGCCGCAGTTTGGTTCGAATATGTCGGAAATGCAGGTCGCATCTGAAAAAGGACTCAGTATACCCTCGCGAGAGAAACCACACCCGTGGAGTAGGGAGTCACCGATGAGCCACAAATCTGATATTGAAATCGCCCGCGAGGCAAATAAGAAACCAATCCAAGAGATTGGTGAAAAATTGGGCATTCCAAGTGAACATTTGCTGCCTTATGGCCACGATAAAGCAAAAGTTGGCCAAGAGTTCATCAACTCTTTAAAGGGGCGCGAAAATGGCAAGCTGATCCTTGTGACCGCGATTAATCCAACACCAGCGGGTGAAGGTAAGACAACGACAACCGTGGGATTGGGTGATGGCCTGAACGCCATTGGTAAAAACGCTATGATCTGTATCCGCGAGGCGTCCTTGGGGCCAAACTTTGGGATGAAGGGCGGCGCCGCAGGTGGTGGTTACGCACAGATCGTTCCGATGGAAGAAATGAACTTGCATTTCACAGGTGACTTCCACGCGATCACATCGGCGCACTCTTTGCTGTCTGCCATGATCGACAACCACATTTATTGGGGCAATGAATTGGACATCGACCTGCGCCGCGTCACATGGCGCCGTGTGGTGGATATGAATGACCGCGCATTGCGGCAAATCACAGCATCCTTGGGCGGTGTTTCAAACGGTTTCCCACGCGAGGCGGGGTTTGACATCACGGTGGCGTCTGAGGTTATGGCGATCCTATGTTTGGCAACCGATTTGGCCGATCTACAGAAACGTCTGGGCGATATGATCGTGGCCTACCGCCGTGATCGCAGCCCAGTCTTTTGCCGCGATATCAAGGCAGATGGCGCGATGACTGTATTGTTGAAGGATGCGATGCAACCAAACCTTGTGCAGACACTGGAAAACAACCCTGCATTCGTTCACGGTGGTCCGTTTGCGAATATTGCACATGGTTGTAACTCTGTTATTGCAACACAGAC
>Ga0181607_10001360_pt1 | contig 21944 bp, 11 predicted proteins | sample 041ome_9_FD_132420 | JGI IMG/M metagenome (GOLD analysis project Ga0181607, IMG submission 132420) | Coastal salt marsh microbial communities from the Groves Creek Marsh, Skidaway Island, Georgia - 041413US metaG (megahit assembly) | ecosystem: Environmental > Aquatic > Marine > Intertidal zone...
AGGTCGGCAGCGACATCGACGGGTTGGCCATAGGAGACAGGACTGGCGAGTCGGTGTCACTTTCTGACGACGGAAAGCTTGTTGCTATCGGATCGCCAGGAGTGGACGACGATTTTTCGTCTGGGCGTGTTGAAGTTTTTTCCTGGACAGGAACAGTCTGGGAGCAGCGAGGCCAAACGATTGTTAGCGAAAGCCAAGGCGATCGGGTTGGCGCTTCGGTTTCCCTGTCTGCGGATGGGATGAGACTGGCTGTCGGTGCTCCTCGTGACGATGGTACTGCGACAGCGCTGCGGACGAACACAGGGCAGGTTCGTCTCTATGGCTGGACGGGCAGTGCGTGGGAGCGGCTGACTGCGGACATCAACGGGCAGTCGTATGCCGATCAGAGTGGAAGCACGGTTGTTTTGTCAGACGATGGACAGACGCTCGCCATTGGAGTGCCGGGTCGTGACGGTGCTGGAGAGGATGCCGGAGCGGTGTCGTTTGCTCGGCTGTTGCCTGGCTACAGTTCAGTCTCGACGTTGAGTGATTCTGTTGGAGTGACAGTTTTCCCTGGGAACCGGCCTCCGGAGAGTGTGTCGTTTGCCGATGTTGTCTCAGCAGTTCAGGAAGACGCCGACACATCTGGCCGGATTCGAGTCGCGACGGTGTCTGTCGTCGATGATGGCCTTGGTATCAACACGCTCTCGCTCAGCGGAAGCGATGCGATCAACTTCGAGCTTGATGGGGCTGCTGTTTTTCTCAAGGCTGGGACTGTATTGGACTATGAGACCCAAAGAAGCCTTTCGGTCACCGTCGAGGCAGTCGATGCCTCATTTGACCCGAGCACGGCGGTTGCGGCTGAACTCGTTGTCAGCGTGATTGATGTCAATGAGCCACCGACAGCAGTGCTGCTCAATAATCGTGTTGATGCAGTGCCCGAAGACGCAAACGTGGCGGGTAGGGTCAAGGTCGCGGAGATTTCGGTTGTTGATGATGCCCTGGGTAGCAACACGTACTCGATCGCTGGCGATGATGCCGACTATTTCGAGGTGGTGGACGCGGCGGTCTATGTCCGCGCTGACGTTTCCCTTGACTACGAAACACGGCCGTACTTGGAAGCAGTGATCATTGCCTCTGATCCAGCGTTGCCAGGGAGCATCGCCGTTCAACAGACGTTTGGTCTGGAGATCACGAATGTCGGTGAACCACCCTTCGGCTCCGTGATGACGCTCGTCTCCGACGGAAGGTGGTTTCTTGGGAAGAGCAACGGTTCGCAGTTCGACATGTCGATCTACGGTATCTGGAACATGAACGTTGAGTGGACATCTATTCTGCAAGGTGACGTCAACGGAGATGGACTGATCGATGTGATTGGCAGGACGCACATTGGACAGTGGTGGGTCACACTGAACCAGGGCGACGGCACAGGTGGCGGCAACCTGTTTCTCGGTTACTGGAAGGCGGACATGGGATTCAGTGATGTGGTCTGTGCCGACTTCAATGGTGATGGGCGAGATGATGTTGCTGGTCGGACTCCCAGCGGGCAGTGGTGGGTAGGACTCAGTAACGCCGATCGCCTCGGCTTTACCAATCAGCGACTGGCACGATGGACGGCGGAGGCTGTCTGGGCAGAGGTTCTTGTTGGGGACTTCAATGGCGATGGCATGGCTGACATAGCCGGGCTCGCAGACAGTGGAGTGTGGTGGGGTGCACTCGGCAACGAAGACGGCACAGGTGATGTGGCAGCGCTTGGAGTCTGGAGTCCAGCCCTTGGATTTGGGGATATCACCACCGGTGATTTCAATGCCGATGGAAAGACCGACATCGTCGGTCGAGCGGCGAATGGGCAGTGGTGGGCCGCGATGGCAAAGCCAGATGTGATCGGATTCAACAACGAGCTGATTGGTGGGTGGTCAACTCGGACCGAATGGACGAGTGTCGCCTCGGGCGACTTCAATGGCGACGGCAGTACAGACATCGTGGGGCGAGCTTCGAACGGCCAGTGGTGGGGCCTCATGTCAGACGGAACCGCTGGCGGCCTGCGAACCAACACGCTCGTTGGCTATTGGAGTCGACGCGTGAACTGGACTGGGATCATCACCGGTGACGCTGACGGCGACGGTCGCGACGACATCGTTGGAAGAGTCGCCAGTTCGCAGGAGTCTGCCCGCGGACGACTGTGGATGGGTCGGCTTGGCGAAGGAATGATGCAGAGCGAGGCGTGGGGTTTTGTCGGCGCCCCAGCAGAACTCGAAGCCAAAAAGATCTTTTTTGCCAACTTTTAACCAGCGGATTCTGCTGCTGAGCGTTCTGTGCTGCTGAGCGTTCTGTGCTCGCCAGTGGCCTGTGCTGCGTAACAGCCGTCACATGGTCCCGGCTCCGCATGTGCTCCGCACGCCGCCTATCGTCGAATGACAACGCCGAATGAAAACTAGGCCCGGCGTGATTCGAACACGCGACCAAGGGATTATGAGTCCCCTGCTCTAACCGCTGAGCTACGGGCCCTTCGCATCAGATGCGTGGTCTGATTATGGACCGGCGGGCTGCGGCTTTGAAGGGCGGATAGGTTCTCCGGTGGTTGCGGTACATTACAGGTCGCTCGTTTCCTGGCAACGCGGTCGCTGCCCGTGCGACATGGCTCGGCGTGCCCTCTCCCTCTCTGCTGACCTGTGCCGAAAGGACAACCTGTGACCGTCAAAGAGTTCTGTGCGGCCTTGGCGAAGCACCCCGGCGTGAAGATGCACTGGATGCTGCCGGATCAGTCGTTTGTGCCTGCCCACTACCACATCACTGAGGTCGGCAAGGTGCAGAAGGACTTCATCGACTGTGGTGGCACGGTGCGATCGGCAACGTCATGCCTGCTGCAGGTGTGGGTAGCCAACGACACCGACCACCGGCTCGAGACCAACACACTCGCCAGCATCATGACGGTCGCGGAGCCGCTGTTGGCCACCGACGAACTGCCGCTTGAGGTGGAGTATGAGGATGGCGTGATCTCGCAGTATCCCGTCGCTGGCATGGAGGTCACGCCCTCTGGGCTCTTGTTCTCTCTGGGCACAAAGCACACCGCCTGCCTCGCCCCTGAGAAGTGTGGCGTCGATGGGACAGGCTGCTGCTGAGAGCAACAACAGGCACACCACGTCGCGATGGCCGCAGGCCGTCCTCGCCGCGGGCTTTCAGGTTGAGATGGTGCTGACGGCAGCGGTCGATTGAGGCGGCGCGACGCCGGGGGATGCTATCCTGAGATGATCCTGGAGGGGCTCCCATGTCGAATACTCGCCGCACTGGACTGCGTGGAAGTCTTCGCCGCCGCGAACTGCTGCGAGCGGGACTGGGGGGCTTTGCATCGCTGTCGCTTGCGGATGTCTGGCGACGGAGGGCGTTGTTAGGACGCGCGGGGGCGGCGGAGCCTGGGGCAGCTGGTCGTGCACGCAGGCATGACACAGCCGTGATTCTTGTCTGGCTGCGGGGTGGCTGTAGCCATCTCGACACGTTTGATCCCAAGCCGGAAGCTCCGCTGGAGTTTCGCGGGCCCTTCGCGCCGATCAATACGAACGTGCCTGGGATCCAGTTGACGGAGCTGCTGCCGAAGATCGCTGGGGTTGCTGATCGCTTTACACTCCTGCGAAGCATGGCCCACACCGGTGGCGGTCACCCGGCCGGCTCACTGCAGGTGCTCTCGGGAGACCGCGACGCGGCCGACAAGCCAGCCCCGGTGCATCCAGACTGGATGAGTGTGGCTGCCTTCGCACGACGCCATCAGCAGTCGGCGTTGCCCAACTACATTGCCGTCAATCCGGTTGACCGATACGACAACTTTACGATTGCTGGCCCGGCGTATCTGGGGGCCTCGTTTGGACCGTTTCAGGTCACAGGCAACCCCGATGCGGTCGACTTTCGTGTGCCGAACCTCGATCTGGGAAGTGAGCAGGCGGCCGAGCGGCTTGCGGCGCGGGCAGGTCTTGCGGCCCGGCTCGATCGGATTGCTCGTGGTCTCGATACCTCAGGGGCAATGGAGGCGAGTGATCGCTTTGAAGCTCAGGCGCTCTCGTTGCTGACAAGCCCCGAGGCGCGGGCGGCGTTTGATCTCAGCCAAGAAAGTGATCGCGTCCGCGAACGCTACGGCCGCAATGCCTGGGGCCAGCAGTGCCTGATGGCCCGGCGGCTGGTTGAGGCGGGCGTGTCTGTGGTCACGACCGAGTTTGATGGGCCGCTGTGTGGTCGGGTTGCCAACTGGGACGACCATGCGGTGAACCATCATGTGTTTGACGCGCTCGCCTATCGGGCACCGCCGTTTGATCAGGCCGTGTCGGCGTTGATTGAAGACCTGTACCAACGGGGTCTCGATCAGCGGGTGATGGTAATCGTGACCGGGGAGTTTGGTCGCACGCCACGGATCTCGCATGTGGCCAGCAGCGGTGGGGGTGTGGCCAGCGGTGCTGCGGGGACCGTCCAGCCAGGTCGTGACCACTGGCCGCGTGCCAACACGATGCTTTTCGCTGGTGGCGGCATTAAGACGGGCCAGGTGATCGGTGCGACCGATGCCAAGGGAGAGGATCCGATCGATCGCAGAGTTGGTCCGGATGACTTTCTGGCGACTCTCTACCAGCACCTGGGCATCGACCGGATTGATACCGGAATTGTTGATTTTTCCGGCCGTCCGGTCCTTCTCGCCCCACAGGGCACACCGATTCCCGAACTCACCGGCTGAATGCTTGTGACCTGCCCGCAACGCGTCCTATCCTTGAGGCATAGGAATCGTGTGAGCACGCGTGGGTGGGACGAGGTTTTCCGCGGATGGGATACTGGCAGGCAACACGGACGATGCGTCGGCGGCTGCGGTTGGCATGGCTGGTCGCTGCCTGCTGCGGGCTCGTGATTGCTGCCAGTCAGGCGTCTGCCCAGGACGATCTCGAACTCGTCTCGTTTGACCGCGATGTGATGGCGGTGCTTTCGAAGGCTGGCTGCAATGCGGGCACCTGCCACGGCAATCTTAATGGGAAGGGAGGCTTCTTCCTCTCGCTGCGAGGCCAGGATCCAGCCGCCGACTGGCAGGAACTCGTGGCATCCGCCGACGGCCGCCGGATCAACCGGATTGAGCCAGAACGCAGCCTGATTCTGCTCAAGGCGACCGCGGAAGTGCCCCATGGCGGTGGGCGGCGGTTTGGCCGAGACGATCCCGAGTGGGCGGTGCTGACGGACTGGATTCGCGAGTCGGCGACTGGGCCAGATGCGGAGGCGGCCGGCGTTGAAGAGCTCGTCGTCGAGCCCGCGGATGCGGTCGTTCTAGGGCCAGATGCGGCGGTGCCACTTTCGGTGATCGCCCGGTTTGCCGACGGCACCACCCGCGATGTGACACGGATGGCTGTCTACGAGCCGTCTGATCCGTTGGTTGGGGTGACGGCTGAGGGTGTCGTGGCCTTTGACCGGCCTGGACTGGCGACGGTGACGGTCCGCTACCTCCGCGGGCAGGCGGTGGCACGGGTGGCCGTTGTGCCACCGCGAGATGACACGGCGTTTGTCTGGAATGGTCCAGAGCCAGCGAACGTGATCGATGAAGAGATTTTTGCTCGGCTTGCCCAGCTGAGCATCCAGCCGGCTGCCGCAGCAGACGATCTCGTGTTTCTGCGGCGGGCATCACTCGATCTGGTCGGTGTGCTGCCGACGGCTGAAGAAGCGCAGGCATTCCTGGCCGATCCAGCAGCGGACAAGCGAGCAACCCTGATCGATGCCTTGCTCGCACGGCCTGAGTGGGCCGATGTCTGGGCGGGGATCTGGAGCGACCTGCTTCGCGTCGAAGAAAAGACGCTCGACGCCAAGGGAGTCGAGGTCTTTCACGAGTGGATGCGGCAGAGTTTTGCAGAGGGCAAGCCGCTCGATGTGTTCGTGCGAGAGATCATTGCCGCGCGTGGCAGCACCTATGAGGTGCCCCCGGCGAACTTCTGGCGTGCCCATCGCGAGCCGATCATTCGAGGCGAGACGACCGCCCAGGTGTTTCTCGGAGCTCGCATCGGCTGTGCGAAGTGTCACAACCATCCCTTCGATCGTTGGCTTCAGGATGAGTATCACGACTGGTCGGCCGTGTTCACCGGCATCGACTACGAGATCGTCAAAAACGAGCGCAAGGACGACCTCGACAAGCATGAGTTTGTCGGTGAACAGATCGTGCAGGTAAAGGATTTCGAGGAGCGGAAGAACCCGCGGACGAATCAGCCGGCAACCCCTCGGCTGCTCGGAGATCAGGGATACCCGGAAGGGGATCGGCTGGAGGCCTTGGCCAGCTGGATGACATCGGCAGACAACCGGCGGTTTGCCCGTTCGCAGGTCAACCGGATCTGGTTTCACTGCATGGGCCGCGGGCTGGTGGAGCCTGTCGATGATCTGCGTGACACCAATCCCGCATCACACCCCGAACTGCTCGAAGCACTGACCGTTCAGTTCATTGAATCAGGCTACGACGTGCGTGGCCTGGTGCGGCTGATCTGCACCTCGCAGGTCTACGGACTCGCCTCGCAGCATGCGGATGATGGGCCTCTTGTGAACGACGAGCGGCTCTATGCCAGGGCGATTGTGGGCAGGCGATCAGCCGAGCGGATTCTCGATGCGCAGGTGGCCGTGCTGGGAGCAGCAGCAGACTTCGCGGGCTATGAGGAGGGCACACGCGCCGGAGAAGTAGCCGGTGTGGAGAAGGTCCGTCGTAAGGCGTCTGACGGTGATCGTTTCTTGCGTCTCTTCGGCAAGCCTGAGCGGCTTCTGGCGTGTGAGTGTGAACGGAGCAACGAGCCCACGCTGTCGCAGGCACTCACGCTGGTGGGCGGCCCTGGGCTGCATGCACGCCTCGGCGACAGTTCGAATCGGCTGACCGAGCTGCTCGCCGCAGACCTCACACCCGAGCAGATTGTTGAGCAGCTGTTCTGGACCGCACTTGTGCGACCGCCGACGGCTGAGGAGAAGGCGGCTGCGGTGGCTGCGTTTGCAGCAGCGGCGTCACCACGTGAGGCAGCCGAAGATCTTGCCTGGGCGCTGGTCAATGCGAAGGAACTTCTTTTTCGCAACTAGCTGCCTGCTTTGAGCCTACCTGTGAGCTTTTTCATGTCGCACACCCATCGAGGCTGTCAGAGCTTTCATCAGACTGCGTTTGGCCGGCGGTCGCTGCTGACCGCGGGAGCAGCTGGGCTGTTGGGGCTGCAGATGACGGGAGCTCGCGGAGCCATCTCTGGTGGAGTTGATCTTCCCGTCCGAGCGAAGCGGGTGATCTTTCTCTTTCAGTGGGGAGGGCCGAGTCACCTCGACACCTTTGATCTCAAGCCGGATGCACCGGCCGAGATCCGTGGGCCACTGGCGGCGATTCCGAGTGTGGTGCCTGGGCTTCCCGTTTCGGAGCATTTCCCCGAGATGGCGAAGCGAATGGACCGGGTGACGCTGATTCACAGCATGACCCACACCATGAAGAACCATAACTCCGCCGGCTACTACGCTCTCACCGGCCATGCGCCTCCGAGTGATGATCAGCGGCTGCGAGACTCCCTCGACCTCTGGCCGGCCTATGGATCGGTGGTTGATGCCTTGCGTCCCAACCGCGGCGAGATGCCCACGTTTGTCTCGTTTCCGCACACGATTGCTGACGGCTCCGTGACGCCTGGACAGCATGCGAGCTTTCTTGGGAAACGACACGACCCGTTCTTCTTCTCGGAAAACCCGGCCAAGAAGGGGTTTCATCTGCCGCAGCTCGCTCTGCCGGCCGACCTTGAGCTGTCTCGCATGCAGCGGCGGCGGGATCTGCTGCGGGTGGTCGATCAGCAGGCGGGACTGCTTGAGCGATCGGGTGAGGTGGGGGGCTTTGATACCGCCTACGACAAAGCGATCGGCATGCTGACGAGTCCCGCGGTGAAGTCGGCCTTCAATCTTGAGGCTGAGCCGCAGGAGGTCCGTGATCGTTACGGGCCGACGAGTTATGGACAGAGCTGTCTGCTTGCCCGGCGGCTGGTCGAGGCAGGTGTCACCTTTACGACCGTCTACTTCGACCGCTCGATTGGTGGTCGCAAGATCGATTCGGGTGGCTGGGATACCCATGGCTTCGACAACACACGGATGTATGAGATCGTCGACAAGTATCACCACCCGCTGACTGATCAGACCCTCTCGGTGTTGCTCGATGATCTCGAGGAGCGGGGCCTGATCGATGACACGCTTGTAGTCTGGGTTGGTGAGTTCGGGCGGACGCCCAAGATCAACGACAACGCGAGTCGTGACCACTGGCCGCAGTGCTACACGGCGTTGCTGGCGGGCGGTGGTGTGAAGCGGGGCTACGTGCATGGGGCGAGCGATGCCCAGGGCATGTTTCCCGCGAAGCATCCCGTGCGACCGGAAGACCTCGCCGCCACGCTCTACATGCTGATGGGCATCGATCCGGCCACCGAAGTGCATGACCTCACCGGGCGGCCCCTCTCGATTGCCGGCAAGCCGGTGACGGAAGTGATTGCCTGATGAATGTGGGTGTGACCGGCATGCAGAACGATGCGATGCGAGAGCGGTTGTTGCGGTGGTGGGGGGCTTGCGTGATCGCAGCCCTTGCAGTGAGTGGTGGCGTGCAGGCTGAGGAAGCTGAGCCTTCGACGGATCTTCCGGAGACGGTCACCCGTCTGGATGCCGAGCGGCGGAAGCTTGCTGAATCGCAACTGGAACTGAACGAGCAGGCGGCAGACCTGCGGCGTGAGGCGAGTGAGCTTGAGCGACGACGGCAGGAACTGCTGCGGAAGCTCGATGCGGAAGGGCAGGCCCTCAAGGCCCGTGAGCAGGCCAATGCCGAGCAGGTGGCCAAGCAGGCCGAGACAATGGCGGCCCATGCTGCCGAGATCGAACATGTGCTCCGAGCGGGTGGCAAGTGGGTCTCGTTTACCGATCAGATTGCTCCGCTGCTGCGGGCCAAGTGTGTCGCCTGTCACTCTGCTCGAGAGCCGGGGGGTGGGCATGTGCTGACCTCCTACGCTGGGCTGTTTTCCGCAGGAGCCAACGGGCCCGCGGTGGTGCCGAGTGAGGTTGCGTCACTGTTGTGTGAGGTGGTTGCCGATGGCTCGATGCCACAGGATGGTGAGCCGCTGTCGGCCGAGGAGGTGGAGCTGATTCGCCGCTGGGTGGCACTCGGAGCCCGGCTTGAGAGCGGGGCGGATCCGACCGCTTCACTTGTGCGGATCATGCCTCGCCCAGTGCCGCCGCAGCCGCCGGACCACTACCCTGCAGTCATCCCCGTGTCTGCCGTTGCGTTCGATCCGACGGGCACACGGCTTGCGTCGAGTGGGTATCACGAGGTGTTGATCTGGGATCTGGCGTCACGACAACTGGGCGATGGGCCGGAGGCCGCGGAGCAGTCCCCGGCCGTCCGCCGCCTTTCAGGCCTCCCGGAGCGGATTCATGGCCTTGCCTATGCACCGAGCGGCGAGCAGCTCGCGGTGGCTGCGGGCACGCCGGGAGTGCTTGGAGAAGCTGCACTGCTGTCGGTCGGGCCCGCAGACACAACGGCGGCTGAGTTGCCACTGACATCACTGGGGCTTGCTGATGATGCGTTTCTCGCAGTCGCATTTACGGCGGATGGCGGCCAGCTGGCGGCGGTTGCAGCCGACCAGACAGTGCGGCTGTTTGACATGGCTGGCACGACGCAGCTGAGCGAACGGGCTGATCACGCCGACTGGGTGCAGGGAGTGGCCCTTTCGCCCGATGGCAGCAAGCTGGTGACCGCGAGCCGCGATGCGACTGCCAAGGTCGTTGAGCTCTCCGGCGGAAAACTGCTGACTACGTTTGCTGGACATCGGGAGCCGGTAGCCGTGGCCTGCTGGCTTGATGACGAGCTCGTTGCCAGCGGCGGAGCGGACGGTGTGGTGAGAATCTGGAAGGCGGAGAATGGCAAAGAGGTTCGCTCCATCGACGGCTTCACAGGCAGCATCGAGGGGCTCTGCGTGGTGGCTGGTGATCGCCTGGTGATTGCAGACAGCTCCGGCGCAGTGCGGCTGCATGCTGTGGCTGACGGCAAAAAGCTCCACACGTTTCAGACTGGTGGTCGGGCCACCACATGTCTCGCCGTGTCGACTGACAGTCGCCTCCTGGCGGTGGGCAGCCTTGATGGCTCGATCACGCTCTTCACACTCGATGGTGATCTCGAGCAGGCCGCAGAGCCTTTTCGTTGGCTGGCCGCTCCTTGATGCAGCCGCCCGCAAACCGGCCCATAATGGTTCGCATCATGAGGGGAAGAGGCTCTGCGGGCCTCAGCGGTGTCTTTCAACACGAGGCTCCTAGATGCGTTGGTGCGTTGGCTGGTGTCGGCTTGGTGCTCGATCGATCGGGCGTGTGATGGCGGTGGTCGCGGCCTGTGCTGGAGCTGCCGTTGGCTGGGCCGATGAGATACCACCACAGGCGGGCAATGCAGAAGTTGCCCGCATCATGCGGGAGTTTCCTGGGCGTGGTGACCTGGGAGATGGCAGCACTCCACGCACCGCAGACGAAACGGTTACGGTGCTCGAACTCCCCGATGACCTTGCGGTCGATCTGGTCGCCAGTGAACCGTTGATCGCCCAGCCACTACAGATCAGCTTTGACGAGCAGGGCCGGATGTGGGTGGTGGAGTATCGCCAGTATCCATTTCCTGCAGGGCTCAAGGTGGTTCGGTATGACCAGCATCTGCGGGCCGTCTTTGATCGCGTGCCTGCGGCTCCACCACACCATGTGCCAGGACGTGATCGGGTCAGCGTGTTTTCAGACACCGATGGCGATGGCACTTTTGAAACCCATCAGGTGGCGATTGACGGCCTCAATATTGCCACCAGCGTGGCCGTGGGACGTGGCCGTATCTGGGTGATGAACCCGCCCTATCTTCTCGCCTATGACGATGTCGACGGCGATGCCGTGCCAGATGCGGATCCCGTGGTGCATCTCTCAGGCTTTGGTCTTGAAGACACACACTCCGTCGCCAACAGCCTCATGTTTGGGCCGGATGGCTGGCTGTATGGTGTGAATGGCAGTACGACCACAGCGCGGGTTGAAACCCACTTCGGCAGCCAGCCACCGCTCGCCTACGAAGGACAGTGTGTCTGGCGGTATCATCCCGAAGAGCATCGCTTTGAGATCTTCGCCGAAGGGGGCGGCAATCCGTTTGGGCTGGAGATCGATGCCGAGGGTGAAATCTTCTCAGGCACCAACTGGGGCGAGACGCGTGGCATGCACTATGTGCAGGGTGCCTATGGCGTGAAGAACTGGGGCAAGCATGGCCCGCTTACCAATCCGTATGCGTTCGGCTTTTTCAATCACATGGGCTTTGTGGGCGACGGCCGACGCTTCACCGAGGAGCTTGTCGTCTACGACGATGTGGTGATGCCCGAGCGGTATCGCGGCCAGTTTGTGGCTGTGAATCCACTGCAGCGGCTGGTGATTGCGGCAGAAAAGATTCCCCAAGGCTCAACCTTCCGCAGCGAAGATTTTGAGAATCCCATTGAGACCGCTGATCGCTGGTTTCGGCCGGTCGATATCACCGCAGGGCCGGATGGCCAGCTCTACATGGCCGACTGGTACGACACACGTCTGACGCATGTCGATCCTCGAGACAACTGGCATAAGACAAGTGGACGGATCTACCGGCTGCGGCCCACGGCAGACACTCCTATCGACGAGGGCTTCGCGGACCTGCTGCCCTCGCGGCGGACGTTTGACCTGCGGACTCTCAGCGATCCGCAGCTGCTGCGGCTGTGCGATCACCCCAGTCGCTTCTTCCGCTTTGCAGCGGTGGAACAGCTTGTGTCCCGCGGGGATGCAGCCACGCAGGCAGCCGTTCGCAATCGACTGCTCACGGGTGAGACCGGGCGACTGGAAGACCTCTGGATCTATGCCCGTCTCGCCGGTCGTGAGGCCTTTGCGAGTGATCGCGAACTGCTGGAGGCTGTCGCACGCTCGCCGTCTCCTCACCTTCGTCGCTGGATGGTGAGGCTGCTCGGAGATGGTGGTCCTCTCAGTGATGCGACGCTGGAGGTGGTCACAGCGCTGGCAGACCAGGAACGTGACGTGCGGGTGCGGGCACAGCTGGCCTCAACAGCGAAGCGGATCGACAGTGCATGTGGACTGTCATTGGCGCTGGCAATGCTCGTCGCAGATCGCAGTGAAGATGCGGAAGACCTGCGGCTGCCGTTGTTGCTCTGGTGGGCCGTTGAGGGCCATGTCGACGACGAGTCAGACATGCTGCCAGATGCGCTTGCCAGCATGCCCGAGCTGTGGGCGTCGCGACTGTTTACGGAGACCGTGCTCGAGCGGCTGGCCAGGCGGTGTGGGCTTGTGGCTAATGCGGCAGCCTTTGAACTCTGCATGACGGCTGTGGAGATGGCACCGACAGATGAGCTGCGAGCCCGCGTTGTGCGTGGGTTTGATGAAGGGCTTGCTGCACGAGGGGTAACGGAGCTGCCGGAGTCGTTGGCGAAGGCCCTGCAGGCGGCACGGGCAGCATCTCCGGTTGCAGAAGTTCTGTTTGAGCTGCGTCAGGGGACTGATGGTGCCGCTGCGAAGGCGGTGACGATGCTGAACGACCGCAGCCAGCTCACGGGCGAACGGATTGAACTGATTGAGGCGGTGGCTGAGGTTCGGGCTACCGGAGGTGGAACAGCGCTGTTGGGCTGTTTGGCGGATCCAGCGGTTGCGGTGCGAAAGGCAGCCTTGGTTGGACTCTCACGGTTTGACGATGCGTCGATTGGGGCGCGCGTCGCCTCAGGCTATCAGTCGATGGATTCGAGCACCGGACTGCGGCCGATCGCGATCCGGGTGCTCGCCGGTCGGCCTGGATGGGCGAAGAGTCTGATCGCCAAGATCGATGCCCTGGAGATTCCAGCGGAGGTGGTCACGCCAGACATGCTCGTGCAGATGCAGACGCATGGGGATGACGAACTGACAGCGGCGATCCAGCGGATCTGGGGAGCAGTGCGAGCCACACCGGAAGCGAAGCTCGCCCAGATGGAGCGGCTGGCGATCCTTGCTCGCGATCCGGGGGATGCCTCGCGGGGCGTGCGGCTGTTTGCCGAGCACTGCGGCAAGTGCCACCGGCTGTTTGGTGAGGGTGGCGACGTGGGGCCAGACCTGACCGGCTACGAGCGAACGAATGTCGATTTTCTCGCACTTGCGATCGCCGATCCTTCCGCCGCGATTCGTGAGGAATACACGACCTACCGGGTGTTGACGACGGACGGCCAGGTGGCCAGCGGCCTGTTGCTTGATCGCTCGGCGGGCGGGGTTGTTCTCCGCACGGCGGAAGGGCAAACCGTGCGTTTTGCGACGGATGAGATTGAGTCTTACGACGCCTCACCGATCTCATTGATGCCCGAAAACGTGGTGGGCACGCTCAGCGATGAGCAGCTGCAAGACCTGCTGACCTATCTGATGCGTGGGCCGTGAGCGAGGCTATTTGCGAGCGGCTGGACTGGCCACACGAAAGCCGGTTGAGCTGTTCTCGTAGGTAGGCGAGCTGGAGACGTTGCGGTAGGTCAGAAAAAACAGACTCTGATACCAGGAGCCGCCGCGAAGGCCTCGTGCAGGGTGAGCGATGCCTGTGAGGTCATTCCACTCTTGCACGTTGCCTTGCTGGTCAAACGTGCCATACCCACTGCTGCTTCCCGGAAAGGCCCCGACCTCGGTGAGATAGCCTGCGTTAGCCTTAAACTCGGCCGACTGGGTGACAGAAAACACACCCGCAGCACGATAGTTGGCCTGCCGGGGAGGGGTTCCGATCTGGTTGCCAGGCTCCGCGTTACTTTGGGTGGCGTACTGCCAGTAGTCGCCGGAGGAGGCGTTGTAGAAAGCCGCCTTCACCCATTCACTCTCAGTGGGGATGGTAAAGCGGGCTTCCTTGTGTGCCTGCGGGGGTATGGCATCGATATCTACGACGCCGTTGAGCGGGTAGGCGCCGTCTTCAGTGCTGCCGTTTGCCTGGCCATTGTGGAGCCAGTTGCAGAAGCGGGCAGCGTCCCACCAGCTGACATAGGTGATCGGCCGTCGAGCGGAGCCGATGACCTGATACCGAAACGATCCGGGCTCTCCCGAACGAGCAATCCCCGCCACAATCGTGGCCGTCGCCATCCTCTCGTTGTAGAGGTTGTATGGGTCGTGAGCAGCGACGGCATTGAGAAACTCGGCGTACTCGCCGATCGTCACCTCATACGTGCCAATCTGGTAGTCGTAGGGCACCGCGCCGATGCCTTCGGCGTTAGCAGCATTGCCAGAATCGCCAACGGTGACCATCTCGATCGCGATCTCACTTCGCGCGGGCAGGCAGCAGCAGCTCCAGAACAGAAAGCATCCAAGAGCACAACGGCGTTGCACCGTCCGCCAATCCATGGCGACCTCGCGCATGAAGGAACCTCGCATCAAATGGTGAAAAATCAGTGGTGAGCTGGAGGAGAGCCCGCCTGCTTCGCCTCCGAAGCCGCGCGGCGTCCCAGCCCAGAAGTTGTTGGGCAGGCTGGGACAATCTGTTGATGTGAACGTCAACGCCGTGCGTGCAGTCTTTCAACGGTCGTCACGTGCACAGGTTGCGGCCGCTATTTAGGGATCGCGTGGATCGTGAGAAAAGCGTCGTCGATGAAGGTTGGCCCCGCTTTTTCACCGATCAGCACCGAGAGTTTGAGCTGATCGCAGACAGCGATGCCGGGAATCGAGAGCCGCAGTTTGCGGGGACCGAGCACAGCCACCTTTTCGATGGTCAGCGAGTCGTGCCCCTCTTCTTCCGGGTTTCTCACCGAAAACTGATCTGAGCCATACCGCTTCGACCAGAGGTAGTTCCACATTTCCGCGGCAAACGCCCCTGGACGCTGCACACTTTCTGGGTCGATCTCAAAGCTGAAGGTCAGTTCGATGCCGCCGCGAACCACTTCAACCCGGTCGATCATCTGAACCGGCTCGCGGGTATACCGCAGCCGCTCGAGACAGCCATCGAGCCCGTCGCGAGGGCCCTGCCAGCCGGAGAGGCCGACCCCGTAGAGCTGGCCGTCGGCTGGATTGATGCGGAGTCGCATCACCCCGGCAGACCACTGGTGTGGGAGCGGAATAATCGCCCCCTGCATGGTGTCTGCAACTTCTTGGAGCGACATCGTGTAGAGCCAGCCCTTGCCGAAGGACGAGTGGATCAGCCGTCCGGAAAGGGGGCCGAGCCGATCGTCACCCGCCCACACCTGGCCACCGCTTGAGCTGTCGACCTCCTGTGGCATCCAGACAATTGGCTCTTCAAAGTCGGTCGGCAGGCTGCCGCCATGTCGTGCCTTCAGCCAGGCCTCCTGCTCACGGTTCTGCGGCATGTTGCCGTAGAACGAGCCTTCGCGGATCAGGGAGATTTTGCTCGCCGGCATCCAGGGCCCCTGATTGTCAGACACGGTCAGTCGATCGTCGGGCAGGATGCCCATGCCGTTGGGAGTGCGGATGCCCCAGGCCACAACGTCGGCAGAGCCACCTTCTGGCGGAATCCGCATGATGCTTCCTGGGCGGCCGTGGTCGGTATGTTGGCCGGCCTTGGCCAGATAGAAGTTGCCCTTGGAATCCGTCTGCAGGTCAAACGAGTAGGCATGAAACACGCTGGAGACGTCGTCGTCATTCCAGAATGCCTCGATGAAGTCTGCCTCGCCGTCGCTGTTGAAGTCGTGAAGCCGCTTGAGGCCGTCGTGGCAGGTGACGTAGATCGAGCCATCGACCACCCGCACGCCAAAGGGCTCAAAGAGGCCCGCCGCAAAGCGTTTCCAGGTCACCTCATCGAGGTCGTTATCGAGTCCGCTGACGATGTAGACATCACCGCCATGGGTGGTTACCACACAGCGGCCATCATCAAAAAAGTCTATGGCAGAGGTGCGCAGCCAGGCATTCCAGGGGTTCTCAAAGGGGACCTCAACGGTGTCGAGGGCATAGCCGTTGATGCCTGAGCCGAGGGTGCCTGAGGTGGTCAGCTGCTGCGGCCAGCGGCGTGCTGAACCATGCGTGAGACTGGCAAGATCGGTGAGCTCAGCGCTCGTGAGCTGGTTGCAGGATTCACGAAAAAGGTCGAGCTGTCGCGTGGTGCTCAGCGTGCTGCGGATCACCCGCAGCTGCCGAGATCGTGTGTCGGCGGGAATCGTCAGAATCAGCCGCCCCGCATCATCAGTTGACCAGGAGCAGCCGCTGGTGTCCCCCTGAATGCTGGCTGCGGCGATCAGACCCCAGTCGGCTCCAGCCGCCGCCGGAGATGCCGGCGGCTGTGTGGTGCTGGTGGCATCTGGCTCCCAAGCGAGGAGAGTGTCATCGGTGGAAGTGAGCTGGTCCTCAGGCAACTTTGCGATGGCCGACTGGCTGAGCTGTTTGTCGAGCAGCTGCACCCAAGCGATGTCGCCCTCGTAGTCGCCGCCAAAGTTGGTTGCGGTGGCGCCGATCTTCATCACAAATCCCTTGGCAGCTGGCCTGAGAAACTCACCTCGGGTGGCTTCGAGTTTGCCATCGACATAGAGACGTGTTTCTCGCTTCTGCACAACCAACGCCGCGGTGTGCCATTTGCCATCGGCGACATTGCTGGTGCCGGTGATCGCACCGACCCAGCCGATGTCGTAGACCAGACGGCCGTCACGCACGAAAAGCGTCTTGCCATCAGGCTTCCAGCTGCCGGTTTTTGGTGTTGAGGCAACGAGCGTGCCCTCTTGACCGCGAAATCGAACCAGCAGTGTGCGGCCGGGGGTGCCCAGATCAAGCGGCTCAGCCTCGTCCGCATCGATCATGTGGCGAGGCAGATTGGCGAAGGGGCGGGGTGGGGCATTGCCGGCATTTTGGCCCGTGACGAGGGCGATAGCTCCGCGGTCTGCTGGCCCAAACGGTGTCACCTGCAGCGTGTCACCGGCTGCCAGCATGCCAGCTGGCCCCGCCCCCGGCTGCATCTGGCCCACGCAAAGCTGCAGCGGCATTCCGGGGCCGATCGACAGATCGTGGGTCAGGGTGACAGGTGCGTGTGACGAGGCGACGTTGATAGCTTCGAGGAGGCTGCGGCCCTCGATCGCATAGCTAAGAATCGCCTGGTCGTTGTGGAGATAGTGGCCGCGATAAGTGAGCCAGTCGCTGCGGAGCGGACCACGAGGCGGCTTGTGTTCTTCGACAGAGTCGAACGAGCCCGCAAACGCCCACTGCCAAGCGTCGAGACCTGGAAGCGGCTCGCCATCGATCTGCGGCATCTGCTCGCCGCGCTGCTTCTGGTGGTGTGTCTCAGCGAGGTCCAGAAACCCTCCCTGCCAGGCAGCAGCCAGTCGCATCCGGTGCAGGTCGTAACAGAGCGAGACTTCTCCGGGCAGACGCAGTGAGAGGCCACTGTTGACGCGGTGGCCGAGTTGTGAGGCAAGGGCTGGCCCGTAGTCGCGGTCGACCACGATCTGCTCATCACCGCGGTGAGTGCCCTCTGGGAGGGAGTCGAGGTAGTCCTCATCGACTGGCTGATACTGCGGGTTTCGATCTTTCATGAGCGCTTCGCGGACGAAGTGCACTACCTGATACCGCTCCATCGGAGTCAGGTTCTGCAGCGGGCCCATCAGGCCAGCACCGCGGCTGACCGTGAGGAACATCCGGTAGGGATCGCTGCCAAACTTCAGCGAATCGACCCCAAACGCTCGGGCAGTCGGCAGTCGAGGTTCGTTGCCATCGCTGCCATGGCAGTTGACGCAGTGGCTTGCGAAAATCTGACGACCAGCGTCGAAGTCACGGCGACCGAGGTCTCGCAGGATGCCGGCATGATCGAGGCCTTCGGTGTCATCCACGATCACGAGATCTTCAGGATCAGGCTGCAGAGCTGCCTGTCGTTCTTTACCCCCCTGAGCGATGTCGGCGACATACCGCACCAGATCAAAGAATGCTTGTTCGTCGCCGAGTGAATCAACGAGCCCGGCGGGCATCATCGAGACGTTGGACTTTCCCACGGCTTCGATGTCTTCTCTGGGGATGACCGATTCCTCCAGCAGATTCGTGGCCGATCGCAGCACGACCTCATCAGCATTCTCGCGGACACGCAGGCCGCTTTGCACCTCACCATCGACCGTCTGGATCGTGATCGTTTCGTAGCCCTCGCGAATCTTGGCGGAAGGCTCGAGGAGCGAACTGATGGTGTGTTCGATGGCATCCGAGAGGGTTGACGCCTCGGGCCTGGGTGTGGCGAGGTCGGGCCCCAGCGGCGTGGCGGCGTCGCCAGCTGTGTGACACCGTGTGCAGGAGGCAGCCGACGTGTGAAACAGGATTCCGCCCCGACGGGCGTTGCCTCGCAGCCGGACCTGTGCCGCCAACGTCGCAGGATCACGTGCCTTGAGATCAGCCTCCAGACCTGCGGTTGCTGGGGATGCAAGCAACATCAGGGCAGCCAGGACAGGTAGCCCGGGCAGAAGACTTGAGGCGTAGGTGTGAGCTCTGGCAGTAAAAACGGCGGCAAAGACCGGCATCGAATGACCTCATTACGGCGGTGAGACCCCCAGGAGAACACTGTCAGCCTAACCGGTCGGAAGTCCGGCTTGCGAGCAAAACACGGCAAAAGGTGCAGAAGTGAGGCCTTCGGCAGAAAAATTATTTTTTTCAGTTGCGCTGGCCGAGACGCTGCGGTTCAATGAGAAGTTGGAGGAAATCCGTGTTGTCGTGCGTCTGCGGCCCCTTTCCTCTGCGAGTTTGGTTTGGTCAGACAGTTCTGATCCGAAAAATAAGGTGTAGTGCATGCGTATTTCGAAACTTGTGTGTGGCGTTCTTGCAGCTGTGGTAGCTATCGCGGCGACTCTCGGTTCAGCAACTGCTGCGGAGTGCCCACTGGCAGCCAAGAAGTCGGTCAAGGTGCGAGCAGTGAAGCTTGCCGAGAAGAAGGACATCGTTGATACCGCTGTCGGTGCTGAGGCGTTCACCACGCTGGTGGCTGCAGTCAAGGCTGCGGGTCTGGTAGACACCCTCAAGGGTGACGGTCCCTTCACCGTCTTCGCCCCAACCGATGAAGCCTTTGGCAAGCTGCCAGAGGGCACGGTTGAGACGCTCCTGAAGCCTGAGAACAAGGACAAACTGGTTGCTGTGCTGACCTACCATGTGGTGCCCGGCAAGGTGATGGCTGCCGACGTCGTCAAGCTGAAGAAGGCGAAGACGGTTCAGGGTGGCGAGGTTGATATCGCCGTTGCCGATGGCAAGGTGAAGGTCGACAACGCCAACGTCGTCAAGACCGACATTGAGTGCTCCAATGGCGTGATCCATGTGATCGACGCGGTGATCCTGCCGTAAGGTAAAGCGTCCGGGCAAACAGTCCGGCTTCATCGTGGAAATGCAGACGGGGGCAGAGATTTCTCTGCCCCCGTTTCTATGCGCTGATGAGTGAAACTGCTGATCAGTAGAACCGCTGATAAGGTAAAGCAGCTACTCTTCGGTTGGAACTGGGATCGGGGTCTTGAGCAGGCGGAACAAATCGCTGTCGGTCGTTAGCACCACCGTCGTGTCGCTACCGAGAGCCTCGCGGTAGAGGTCGAGCGTTTTCAGGAAGCCGTAAAACTCAGCGGCGACGGGGCTCGTGTTGTAGGCGTTGGCATAAATCTCGGAGGCAGCGGCATCAGCTTTGCCCTGGATCTCCTCAACCTCGCGATAGGCCTGCGACTGGATTTCGCGGAGATCTTTCTCTCGGCGGCCGTCGATTTTGGCTGCCTCGCCGGCACCCTCAGAGCGAAACTTTTCGGCGATCTGCTCACGCTCAGAAATCATTCGCTCATAGATCTTGGTGATCACATCACTTTTGTAGTTGATCCGCTTAATGCGAACGTCGAGCAGTTCAATACCCCAGAGTTTCACCTTGGGGATTGCAGCTTCGAGAATCTCACGTTCAAGCGCGATGCGGCCAAACTGGATCGGCGGCAGCACGCCGACAGTGGTGCCAAACTCTTCGAGTGTCTCGTCACGCACGGGCACACGATCTTTTTCGCTGCGGACAACCTCAATCAGGTCGTGGCGAGCGACGACGTTGCGGGTCTCGCTGCCGATGATGTCGTCGAGCCGTGAGAGTGCGCTCCGCTCATCGCGGAGGGCCTGAAAGTAGAGCAGAGGGTCAGCGATCCGCCAGCGGGCAAAGGTGTCGACCACGATGTAGAGCTTGTCGCGGGTGGTCATCTGGTTGGGCTGGCCATCCCATTCGAGGATCCGGGTGTCAAACCGGTTCACAGTGGAAATCAGTGGGATACGGAAGTGCAGTCCAGCATCTTCACGCCCCACATTAATCGGCTCACCCACCGGCTTGCCAAATCGGGTGATCACGACCTGCTCAGTCTGGTCAATCGTGTAGGCACTCCCTGAGAGCAGGACCACCGCGGTCACCGCCAGCAGCAGTGCAAACGGACCAGTCAGTTGGGAGAGGAGCGAGCGTGAAGGAGCCATGGAACTCTCGTCTGAAAATGGGCAGGTGGGTGGCTATCGCTGACGGGTGGCGGCGGGTGGCCGCGGGGGCTGCTGTGGGGTGGCGAGGTTGAGCAGAGGCAGCAGCTGCCGAGCCTCCTCGTCGATGACCACTTTGTTGCCAAGTGCCGGCAGCAGTTCGATCATCGTCTCAAGGTAGAGCCGCTGTCGGGTGACTTCCGGAGCCTTCTCGTACTGCTCGAGCAGCGCGGTAAAGCGAGCGACGTCGCCCTCAGCCTCGTTCACCCGCTCAATCGCATAGCCTTCAGCAGACTGGATGTCTTTCTCGGCCTCACCACGAGCCTTTGGAACCTCGCGGTTGTAGTTGCCGTTGGCCTGGTTGATCATCTGCTCGCGCTCTTGCTGAGCCCGATTCACCTCGTCAAAGGAGGACTGCACGGCCGTCGGTGGATGTACGTTCTTCAGCTGCACCTGCTGCACACGGAGTCCCATGTCCAGGGCGCTGACCACGGTGGTGAGTTTCTCAATCGCGGCGGTCTCGATCCCCTGCCGGCCGATCGTGAGGACTTCGTCGACGGTTCGGTCACCGACGACTTCACGCATGACGCTCTCAGAAATGTCACGGAGCGTTGCCACAGGCTCACGGAGGTTAAACAGATAGGCCTTCGGGTCACTGATCTCATACTGCACGACCCACTCGACATGGGCGGCGTTGAGATCACCTGTGACGATGTCGGCTTCGGCATCTGTCTCACGGGAGGCCTGGAAAGGATTAGTGGTGCCATCTGAGCCAAAGCCGAACTCGAGCTTGAGCTGCCGCTTCACCGGCAGGATCGAGACGGTGTCGATGCCAAAGGGAATCTTTAACCGCAGCCCCGGGTCTGTCGTGCCGATGTAGCGTCCAAAACGCTGCACCACCGCCACGCTCTCCGGGCCCACAGAGTAGAAGGAACCCGTCACCGCCAGCAGCACAAACAGACCGATCGCTCCAGCGATGATCAGGGAGCGGCGGTGTCGCGGGTCAAATGAGGGGATCGTGATCGTGTTGGTTGGTCCTGAGGGCATTGCGCTCTCCACCGGGGAAACGTTCTCTCCTTCGAGTGTAGTTCGAGCATCGAGCCCGTGCTGAGCCGTGATGCAAAGCGATGTGAATCAGACGGCTGCATGCGGTGGTCAGCCTGTAGGGCTCATGCCATAATTTCTCTGAAGCAGGTTCGATGAGACACCGAGTTGAGGCAGACATGCAGCTGATTTCTTTGTGGTATGGCCGGGGAGACTGCCCACTCCACGTGTGGCCGTGGTCCACGCAGAGGCCTGCGGGCTGCGGGCCGCGGCAGACGGGCATGCTGGCGATGCTACTGATGGCGACGGTGACGACCGCTTCGGCTGCAGCTGAGCTCGCAGGCGATCCACCGATCGACTTCAACCGTGAGATTCGGCCGCTTCTCTCCAACCGCTGCTTCAGTTGCCACGGTCCGGATGAGGCGAAGCGGGAGGCTGGCCTTCGGCTCGATCAGCGGGAGGTGGCGGTCGCTTCGCTCGACAGCGGTGTTCGGGCCATTGTTCCTGGGCAGCCAGGTGACAGTGAG
>Ga0181607_10001366_pt1 | contig 21871 bp, 9 predicted proteins | sample 041ome_9_FD_132420 | JGI IMG/M metagenome (GOLD analysis project Ga0181607, IMG submission 132420) | Coastal salt marsh microbial communities from the Groves Creek Marsh, Skidaway Island, Georgia - 041413US metaG (megahit assembly) | ecosystem: Environmental > Aquatic > Marine > Intertidal zone...
CCTTCGCGAGCTTCGCGCCCGTCTCGGCGTGTAACTGTATTCCTTCTTCGCGTCTCGCGTCTCGGCGTCAAATGTCAAGAGCCCCTCGCCGCACACGCCGACGCATTCGCGCGAATGGCGTCCTTTGCCGTCGCCTTCGCGACGCTCGCGCGCGCCGCCGCGCGCCCCGCGAACGCGCGCGCGATCCCGCGGCGCGCCGACGCGCTCGCGCGCCGTCCCGCCGCCGTCGCGCGTCGCCATCGCGCGTCGACGACGGCGCGACCGGCGGCGGCGGCGGCGGCGGGATTCGCCGCCGACGACGACGGCGACGACGCGCGATTGCTCGCGAAGATCGACGGCGCGTTCGGCGACGACGACGAGGACGATGCGGACGACGACGACGCGTTCGCGGGGCGGTACGCGCCGGACGAGCGCGAGAGCGCGCTGGAGGAGGGGTACGTCGCGGACGAGGACGAGGTCGTGATAAAGGTGAAGGCGGACGCGGACCCGATGGACGTGGGGAATTTCGGAATGTCGGCGATCACGGTGGCGGCGCTGAGAAAACGAGGCGTGGACGCGCTGTTTCCGATACAGCAGGCGGTGCTGAAACCGGCGCTGTCGGGAGAGGACGTCGTGGGAAGGGCGAGAACGGGGACGGGGAAGACGCTAGCGTTCGCGCTGCCGGTGATTGAGCGATTGTTGACGGATGGAACGAGCGGACGGTCGAGAAATCCGAAATGCATCGTGTTGGCGCCGACGCGAGAGCTGGCGAAGCAGGTTGAGAACGAAATTTGCATCACCGCGCCGTCGTTGGAGACGGTGTGCGTGTACGGGGGGACGCCCATCGGTCAGCAAGAGGGTAAACTTCGTCGAGGGGTCGACATCGTCGTCGGTACCCCGGGTCGGGTGCAGGATTTGATGAACAGACGAAGCTTGGATTTGGGCGAAATCGAATTTGTGGTGCTCGACGAGGCGGATCAGATGTTGAACGTCGGGTTCGAGGAAGACGTGGAGGCGATTCTGCAAGACTGCCCGGAGAGCCGCCAAACGTTTTTGTTCTCGGCGACGATGCCGAGCTGGGTGAAGCAAATCACGAAGAAGTTCTTGAAACCCGGGCACGTCGTGGTTGATTTGGTCGGTGACTCCAAGCAAAAAGTCGCGGACACGATTGATTTGATGTCGTGCGCCGTGTCGCACGCGAACCGAACCTCCATCGTCATGGACCTCGTCACCGTGTACGCCAAGGATAAGAAGGCTATTTGCTTCACGCAAACCAAGCGCGCGGCCGATGAACTCACCGCCGCGCTCGGTCGTCGCGTGGCATCTGAAGTTCTCCACGGCGACATCGCTCAAGCGCAGCGCGAGCGCACCCTCCAGCGATTCCGTGACAACCGCTTCAGCGTGCTCATTGCCACCGACGTCGCCGCTCGCGGCTTGGACATTTCCGACGTCGACTTGGTCATTCACTACGAGCTCCCGAACGACGTCGAATCGTTCGTGCATCGATGCGGTCGTACCGGCCGCGCTGGACAACTCGGTGCCGCGATCGCGATGCACACCGATCGCGAATCCTACATGATTCGTCGCATCAAAAAGGAAACTGGATGCGAATTCCGCACCATCGGCATTCCGTCGTCGACGGAGGTCATGGACGCCTGCGCTGTTACCGCTTCTAACGTCCTCACGAAAGTGGACGATGAACTGTTACCTTATTTCTCTCCCGCCGCTGCTCGCCTGCTGCCGGCGGACACCGACGAGGAAGTCACCAAGCTTCTGGCCGCCGCTCTGGCCGCCATCAGCGGGCAGACGGAGGCGCCGCCTCCGCGATCGCTCCTCACCGGTGCGCCCAATTCGTGCACGTATATGGTTCTGGACCGCGAAGGAAGTGAGCCTGCGATCCGAGCGGGCGACTTGCTTCGCGCTTTGACTGAAATCGACCGCAAGCTCGCGGATGGATGCGGCAAGATTCGTTTCATGGAGAGCAAGAACGGATTGTGCTTCGACATCGATGCCGCGTACATGAAGGATCTTGAAACCGTCACGGACTTGAATGGTTTCGATCTGAGCGTCTGTACGATACTTCCTGATCTCATGGCTGAACAAACGCGAGAACGCTCTGGGTTCGGCGGTCGAGGCGGCCGAGGCGGCGGCCGAGGCTATGGCCGAGGCGGCGGCCGAGGTCGGGGCGGCGGCGGTGGCTTTGAGCGCCGTGGCCGTGGCGGCGGACGGGGCTATGGAGGTGACCGTGGCGGCGGTTTCCGTGGCCGCGATCGTGATGGCGGGGGAGGCTACCGCGGCCGAAGCGAGGGCGGCTACGAACGTCGAGACGGAGGAGGAGGCGACCGCCCCCGGCGCGACTTCGGCGATCGTCCGCCGAGACGCGATTACAACGATCGTCCCCCAAGACGCGATTACGGCGGTGATGGCTACGGCGGCGGTGGCGGTGGTCGCGATCGTGCGCCCGCTCGATCCGGCGGCTCCAGCTGGGGCGGCTGGTCCGAATAAAGGATCGCTTAAAACTAAAGCTTCCCGTGTATCTTACCGAGCTCCGGACAAGTGCTCACTGCAACCCAATCACAACGTTAACCATTCATATATTGTTTAGAATAGAACTGGCGCTTCAATTTGACACAACAGCAATTTTTCTCTAACAACATCACGCATCAAGCACGTTGCACCTCGCCAGCCGTCGGCGACCTCGACGTTGTGGATAGCGCCAGTCCCCTCTGGACGACGCCACTTCCCCACGACCGCCCGACGCCGCGCGCCACGCTCGCTCGATCATCCCAACTCACACCTCGACGTTCCGGACATGCACGCCGCGTCCGTGATCGACGCGCGCGCGCCCGCGGCACCGTTGAAGTCTTCGCTCGCGAACCGTCGTCATCCTCGCCGTCGACCGGCCGTCGTCGCCCGTGGACGCGCTTTCGACGCCAACGACCCGCTGACGTGGAACGCGAACGCTGATGATGACGCTGGGATGGATTTCGACTCCACGGAGGACGTGGGCGTGGCGAACCTGCAGGAGCTGAGCGACGCGGATTTGGCGGCGCTCGTGGGCGCGGCTGGGGCGACGGTGCCGCAGATGATTGACGACGCCGCGTTCGCATCGCTGCGAGAAGAGCAAGAGAAGGAAAGAATGGCGAATACGGCGGGGGAGTGCATCACGGATGGACAGAGAGAGTACGCGGCTGGGGACTACGAGAAGGCGTTGGCCACGTTTGCGCGCGCGGCGACGCTCGCGGGAAGCGGACCGGTACGGTATCGGAAATCCGTAGTCGCCCCAGCGGGGCCGAGCGCCGGGTTCAAACCAAGAGAGCTGAGTGCTGGAGAAGAAATTGCGATTCGATACAACACGGCGTGCTGTCACGCAAAACTCGGTAATGTGAGCGAAGGGCTGGCGTCGTTGAATGCGGCACTCGAACGCGGATACGACGAGTACCCGGCTATACGCAAGGACGAGGACATCTCTATTCTGCGGCAGGATCCAAGATTCGAGAGAATAATGGCGCGTTTCGAGCCGCAAGGTGCAGTTGGAAAGATTTTCGATGCGTTCAACGGACCGAAGCGCGGTGTATCGCTCCTCGATGGTATCAAAGACATTTTCAGCAAGTAGAATTTAATGGCAACTTCTAGAATTTCGCAAACCACGTTCCGATGATGAATGAGAGGAGCGCGGCGACGATCGATGCTAAGTGTTCTTGTCGAATGACGACCACGCCGTTACCGTTTTGACGCTCCATCGCAACCGCCGCGCGCGTACCCGGGGGTGGCTGTGGCTTGACGCTTGACGCTTCGGCGACAGCTAGCTGACGAGCCGGTTGCTTTTGCATCTCGCGCGCCGTAGCTAGCGCGTCTTTTGCGTGCGCCCACGCGCGATCACATTCCGCTTCTGCGGCTTTCGCGGAAGATTCAGCATGAATTTTGGCCATCACTTCCAGCTCCAAACGGTTGATGACTTGCTGCACAGCTTCCTTTGCCGCCTGCTTCGCCGCCTCTAAATCTCTCTTCAATTTTACACATCGCTCCTTGACGCGGTCGTAGTCTTCTCTGGGTACAACCATGTCGTTCCTTTCGTGCACCATCGACATGGCACCTCGATACGTTGGTTGTTGATAGAGCGAGCGTGCTCGATGACCATAGCCTTCGCGAACGGGGGACCCCACTTCGCTCACAGGCCGAGAATCTCCAGGACGCACGCCGTGGCTCGCCGCAACTTGCCACGCGTCCTGCGCTGCAGCCGCTGCTGCCGCAACTTCTTGCTTCAGTCGTTCGTTCTCCTCCGCCAAATCTCTCACTTGAGACTCCGCCGCAGCGCGTGCTTGCTCCTCGAGCCACCGCTGTCCCCGCACATCTTGCTCGATTTCATCGTTCTTCTTGGCGTCTCTCTTGCTGATATCCTCTTCGAGCGTAGTACATCGACTTTGGACTGCTTTCAACTCCGCCGCCAGACCCGAGATTTCGTTTTCCTTCTGCGCGAGAAGGCGAAGGCCATCTGAGATCTTCGCGTTCGCAGCATCTAAACTCGCCGCGAGCTCAGCGCGGTGAGTGTCTACCGAAGCTGACTCGCCGCGGGCATGTGCAAGCTCGGCATCTTTCGCGGCTAATTCATCACGAAGTTTATTAGCGTCTTCTTGAAATCCTTTCCCTTTCTTAACCGCATTGGCAAATTTTGTCTTCGCCGTGTCTATCGCAGTCTTGAGAGACACCATTTCCGTCTCGTATGACTCGATGCTCGAGCGAAGCTTTTGAAGCTCCTCCTGGGCCGCTTCGCTCGATTTGATCTGCGATATAAGTCGATCGCGTTCCTCATCACGCGCTGCTAGTTCGGTGCGCATCCGCTCAAAGTTCGCATCTGACTCGTTAATTTGCTTCTCCAGCGCAGAGATTTTACCTTCGCGCTCCGCAATGGCGGAGCCCTTCGTATCTTCTGCAGCACGAAGGCGCGCCTCGGCGTCGTGCAAGCGCTCGCGCAATGAATTAAGTTCTTCGGTATCTTTTGTGGAATTGCGCTGCACGTCGTCAAGTCTTGTCTCGAGCTCGGAACGCACGAGCTCAATTTCTGCGACAGCAGCGGCAAGCTGTGATTCAACCTGAGCCTTTGACGCATTTGATGCCGACAACGCGTTCTCGCGTTCTTTCAGCCGAGCGGTGAGCGCACCGCACTCGCTTTGATATCCTTTTCCTTTCTTGACCGCGTTATCAAACTTTTGCTGCAGTTTGGCTGTCTCCGCTTTCGCTGTGTTGAGTTCTTTCGCCGCATTCTCGACGGTTTTCAATGTCGACGCACTCCTGGCTACTTCTTCCTCCTTCTGCGCAAGAAGCCGAAGCCCATCGGTGACTTTCTCGTTTGCGGCGTCTAAACTCGCCATAAGCTCTGTCACGCGAGCCCGCATCGAAGTCGAAACATCCTGAGCTTGGGCCAGCTCCACGTGTTTCGCCTCAAGCTCTGCGCGGAGCTTTTTGCCTTCTTCTTGGAATCCTTTGCCTTTCGTGACTGCGTTTTCAAATTTTTCGCGCATTCTTGTAACCTCAGCGTTTGATGCGTCAACGTCTTTATGGTGCCTTGATGTTTCTTCGCATTGCGCCGTGAGTTCGAGACGTTCCCTATCGAGCGCTTCGGCTCGCTTCTTCGCTTCGCCGAGTTGCTTGCGCAAATCGTCTAATTCCGCATCCTTTGACCCGAGTTTTTCGCGAAGGGATGTCACATCCTCACGTAACGTCGCCACTTTTGCGTCTTGTGATTGTGAAAGGGATTGGCTCTGTTCCTCTATTTCCTTTGCGCGTGCGGTGAGCACATCGTGCTGCGTGCGCAATTTTGCGATGGTCTGCTCCGCGCTCGCGACGTCTTGTTTAGACAGTTGCAATTCTTCCCGCACGCTATGCAGCTCGCGCATCATTTCCTGGGATGCTTCACTCGTCGCAGGCTCTGGACTCAGCAAAGCTTTCTCGGCTGCAGCCATCATGTCCTCCACGCTCAAACCTTCACCCTGAGCGCCCGCGAGCGCTTCTTCAAGCTCTTTATGCAGGCCTGCCAGCTTCTCGTTCGCCGCCTCGAGCTCGTCTGTCGCGCGCTTTTGGTCCTCGGCACGCGAGCTTTCCGCCGATTGTAACTCGCCCTTCAGCTCTTCGATTTTCGTCTTTTGCTTACGAGCGATGTTCTCCATCTTGTCGCACTTCTTGCGCAGCGCCTCGATTTCGTCGTCCTTCGGCGCAACGCTCGGCGTCGGCGCCATCGAATCTACCTTGGCCCTGAGTCGCTGATTTTCCTCTCCGACGTTAGCAAGCGACTTGTGCACGGTCACGAGCTCCTTTTCAAGGCCTATAACCTTCGATGCGCGACTCCTGTCTGACTCTCGTAAACGCTCACACTCTTTGCGAACGGCGTCCAGCGTCTTGATTGTATCTGCGAGACTCAATTCTTCCGCGGCGACGTCTCGCTTCGGGGTCGGCGCGCTCACCGAGTGTGGCACAGCTTGACTAATGTTTTCGCTGCTCATGTTACGCGTTAGTAAGGGGAGCTCGTCGCGACTGCGAGAGCTGAGAAACTCGTCGCTCGGCAATTCCCATCGTGAAATTTGTGACAGAGCGCATCCGACGTAAAGCACACCATTTCCATCGAAGGCGAGCGACCGCACAGCTCCCGCCGATTTCGTGCCCGGACACTCAAATAATACTGCTCGCGCCTTGATATCCCACACCAACGCGCGTCCATCGACGCCTCCCGTGCACACAAAGCCGGGACGGATGCTCGCCGCGCATAACACGGCGCCCGTGTGATGTCCGTGGACGCTGAGTTCCTCCGGTGGACCGAGAAGCTGACCTTCTTCGTTGACGTACCACGCCAACACGCGCCCATCCGCCCCACCGGTAACGATCACGCCTTCGTTATCGCACACGGTGTGAATCGCGCCCCGATGCCCGCCGTCGTCAGGACCGAACTCCGCTACCGGCTTGCCCACGCGAACCGTCCACAGACTCAGAATCCCATGCCCGTTCCCGCTCACCACGAACTCCTTCCCCGTCGAACGATGCACCCACCCCGACACCGCGTGCACGCGATCAGGCGGCCCTTCCGAAGGCTTCAGACGTTTTGCCTTCCCAGGCATCGGCGCCGACTCGGCCGTCGACGCGAATCGCCAAATTGGAAACCGTTCGCCGTCCTCCCACACGAAAATCCTCCCCACGTCGTCCCCTCCCACCAACTCTCCGCTCGTCAACATCCCGAGGCACCACAGCGCAACGGCATCGACGCCATTTTCGAGTTCCATCGTCACGACGCCCGTGCGCGCGTCTCGCGTCGCCGCGTCGCCGCGCTCGCCGGCGCTCGTCACGCGCGTCCCATCCTTCGACGTCACCATCGCCGTCACCGCGCCCGCGTGCGCGCGCGCTTGCGACGCCAGCGCCCCCGACGTGGTGCTCCAACAACGCAGTCCGCCGTCATCGCACGCGCCGAGCAGGCGTTCGTCGACGACTCCGAGCGCGCGAACCGCGCCCGTCTGTTTGTCGAGCGCGAGCGTCCCGGACGGCTTTAAACGCTCGCACGCGCGCGCGCGCGTGGTTTTCTGCACCGTGTCGCTCACGGTTTTCGCGATGTGCGCCAGCATGGCGCCCGCGGCGCGCGAGGCGACGTGTGCGGGCCGGAGGGTGGAATGATTAGTCAGTCGATGCTTGGCTAACGGCTTTTCAATTTGGATTTCATCGCGCGCCGTCTGGGCGGTTCGATGGCGAGGGCGCGGCGGCGATGCGAAGAATCTCGGCGAGCTCGCGAACCTGGGCGTCGACGGTGTCCATGTACGCGGCGGCGGCGTGCTTGAGCTTGGACGACGTCTCGGGGGAGACGTCGTTGAGCTCGCAGCTGAAGACGTCGGCGGTTGGCTGGAAACGGTAATACGCGTCGTCGGCGCCGAGTAAGTGTCTGATGGTGGCGTCGACTTGGGCGACGTCGCACGACGCGTGGATGGTATTGTCGAGCCAACCGGGGAAACCGGATAGACGCGCGTCGCGAGAGTTTGGAACGGCGGCACCGGTGCCGAGAGAAACGACGCAGAGCGGTCGGGATTTTGAGAACAAGCGACGCGCTTCAAAGACCGCGACGGCGGTGGGATTGTTGCTCGCGATGGCGCCGTCGATCAATCGGATCTCCGCATTGACGTTTGTCGGTGCTCTTTGATGATCGTGGCGATGGTCTTCCGTAGTCTGCTTCTTTTCCACGTCGTTGGGCGACGCGCGAGAGTTCGCGTTATCGGCTTCAGACTTACGCTCTCGTGCAAAACCTCCAGCGCCCCCGATTTCTTTCTTCATCCTGAGCTCTTCCAAGAACCAAGGCGCGGCAGTCGTCGCGCGAATTGAGTTCAACAAGCTCGCACGATGTTCGCCTGGCAAGTGGCCGAGATGGCTTTTGCCTCTCGCGTCGTGTTTGTACGAACGCATCAGAAACGTTGTGGCAGGTGACCGACTCACGAGGTGTGAAACTAGACAGACGTGCGGCGGCGGAGAAGTCGAGGAATACCAACGTGGATGGGACGTGATACTGTACAGTGGTTTTTCGGCTTCCTCTCGCAACGCTTTGCGCAGCATAGTCTCAAAACTTCTTGCCTCTTCTCGACCGCGGTGGTAGAACTTTGTCGTTTGGTTGTACCAGTGAGTCAAGGATGAGTCGGCTTTTCTAGGGAATATCTCATCGCCCATCTTGACGTACAGCTCGTGCAACTCGTCGGTCGTCATCCTAAGCAGACCAGCACCAACAGCGATGATACCACCCGTGGAAGTGCCTACAACGAGGTCGAAGCAGTCTCCGACACACCAACTATTCGTAGCCTCTAGGATGCGTTCCAACATGACGAGCGTGCCGATGCCACGCATGCCGCCTCCATCCAAACTCAGAATACGAATCGGTCTATCATCATCTGCACCGGTGTTATCCGGATACGCGCCTTTCATGAATGGCACTCCGTGATCCCCCAGCGCGTTCACGAGTCGCATGGCACGCGTCCATCGCGACACGCCGCCTTCTAAATTTGCGCTCCGCCAAGCGTCGAGATGCGAGTTTTCGTCCATCGGGGGCGCCGCCACTTTTTCACTGAGATGGCGAAGCGATTCGAAGTCACGTTCATCCTTCTCGGCATCGCGCACGTAGGTTTCTTCATCCTTCGGTTCTTCTTTGCTTTCACCGGACTGCGTAAACGTGACTCTGCGAATCAAAGCCGCAGCAAAGCCTTCTCCTGTGGACGCCGAAGGCGTTCGCGGTGAAGAGACGTCTTCACGTGGAAGAAGAGTCTGCGCATCAGTGTGCTTAAATCGGCCGCGAAAACGACCGGCGATTGGCGGTGTAACAGACGGCGTCATGGGCGGTGGTCGATCTGCGCACGCCGCCATGAGCTGGTTCCCGATTCGCTTTGCGAGCGCTTCAGCGGTGCCAACCAGACCATTCGGAGGGATCTCAATTTTTAGAGTGCAGTCATCGGAAAACTGAAGCAACCGTGTCAGTGACTCCGCGCACATGACGAAGCTTGGAATGTTCGTCACGTTGTCGAAGTTTGGACTCGATAACAACGGCTGAACCGGTACACACGCCAACCCGCGTTGAGGCCACGTAAAAATGACAGCGCGAGCGCCGCGTTCACGAGCGCGCCACATGAGTCTGGGAGCTTGTCGAATCATCGAAATATGCGTGTTCCAGTCGCCGCCTTTTGCACAAAGAATGACTATACCGTCGAGAGGTTGCTCAGGCGCTGACTCGATCTGTCCGGACATTGTTCGTTTGATCGGTTCTGGGGTGTGCATGACGGGTTCCTCTATTTGAAGCGAGCTTGACGCTGCGTTGTCAGGTTGATTCACTTGATCGGCGCCGGTTTCTACCATTGTCCACTCCTTATCACCATCTTTATCCGGTGACTCGCCGCCTTCCCAAATTTCGTCGTACGCCTGCAATATTTTCTGCGCCGGCGTCATTACTGGTGAGACGTCATCATTTGTCCTCGGCGATGTCGGCAACTCAATCAGTCCGTCTTGTTCGTTCGCTGGCAAGATGTCTAGAATGTGGACTTTGCCAGAGATCTCTCCTGAGTAAGGCGCCGCACAAGTTAAACTCGACCGAATGGCGGTAAAAGCAGTCATTGAGTGTTCGTCTTTGGCAACCATGCGCACAGTGGCTAAATCTGTGAGCGCCATGTGCTCCGCTAGCTGTGAGAGCATCTCGCGCGAGTTACTATCAAAGAATGTGGAACTCCCGTTCCAAAACGCATGAATCACGCGCAATGCAGCATCCGCGGCGCCTCTGCGAATGCCTTCCGCATACATCGCAAAATCGTCCACGGTGAGCAATTTGAGAAGCGATTTGATGTACGCCTTATCTAGCACCTCCAACTTGTCGTGGGTGGCGTCTTCGCGCACGCACGAAAGCACTCTATCAACGACATACTCAACCGCACCAGCATTGACGCACTCGACAACCGCCAGCGCTCCACGCGAAAGAATAATTTCAACGAGAAGCATGTCCACCGTCGGTACCAACGATTTATCGCCACTACGCCGTGAGGCGTATTTGACGAGTGCACGTACCAAATTGTACACGCTCACTCGAGAACCACTTTCGGCATCGAAAACCATGTGTCGTATATCGCCTATCAGTTGTGAGTATCGTTGAACTCGCGCGTCTTCACTTAATACGCTCCACCCTTCGCGCGCGTAATTTCTCCAAGGAATGTACCAATCAGACGCGTGCTCGCCTTCGCCGCGCTGGATCAACGTAGGGTACCACGCACCGTTGGAATTGCTCAACGACGTTTTGATGATCGCTTTGCCTTTCGGTTCGCTCACGTCAACCCACGTGTGCACTTCGTCTCGAGCGCTCCCATAAGACACAGCGGCGATGGCAAGAGGCTTGTCTGGAACTGCCAATGCTTTGTGAATGCGCGCGCTCACGCCATCGTCGCCCTTGTCCGAGCCTAGGATTCCAACGAGAACGAGTTGCAACGCTTTTGAAATTTTTTCGCTAATTTTAGCCGTCCCTCCGCTCCATTGACCACAGGTGGTGATGCAAAGAAAATGTTCTGGCACGCTTTTTCGAGCCACGTCGACGGCGCCGCCGTCAAAGAATGACTTCATGAATGACTGTAACTGCGTCTCAATTTCTTTCGCGCGACGCGCACCACCGCTGGTGTCCCATGTACACTCATAGATTGGCTGGAAGTCGTCTGCGCGCACGACGAGAACATTCAAACCAGGCTCCTGTCGCCACCCGTCGGTGCTCTCCTCTGCGGCCCAGCGACCCAAGCTCAAGTCATCCTTCAGCACCGCTTCCCTATCGTCAATGTTCGTAACATCTTTTAGCTCTTCGCCGTCCGGTTTCTTTTCTATCGATTTAATCGGTGGACTTCTGGAGTAGTAGCCGTCTGCAGAATGCACGCTCCGCGACGAAATCGTCTGCGACGGATGCCCACTCGCGCACACTTCCATCATCGTCTGCGACATGTCCACCCTAACTCTCAACGTGACGTAATCCGCCATGGCATCTGACTCGTCCCCAAAAGCGCAAAGCGCGATATCACAAGCGCGGTTGGGAAGCAATCGCAACGTTTTGCGCCGACTCTCTCGCTCAGCCTCTGAGATGTCGCACAAGATGCGCGTCCCATCCTTCGTGTGCGTCTTCAATCCACTCTCTGCGGCGAGTATAAACGCGTGAGACACCACTGCGTTGACATCCTCTCCTTCTTCAATCACGGGCGTGATATCAATCGCCAGTTTCCATCCATCTTCCGCCGTGTAATCTCCGGGAATCGCGCGCGCGTCCCACGTCGCCTCGCACGTCCCCGCGCTCGTCCGTCGCGCCTTCATCCTTTCAGAGATCACGATCCGCGTCGTCGTCTCGATCGCCGGTCGTGAGTTCGGCACGCTCGCCTTCAGTTCGTACTCTCCGCTCGGCACGTCTTCCGGCACGCGCCACGTCAGTTTCCCTTCGTCGAGCTCGCGTTCGCCTTCGCCTTCGCCTTCGCGGAATGAAATCTTCCCAAGCGTCGCGTGTTTCGAGCTTCGCATCCACGCCCCTTGACCGACGAGCGAGATCTCACACTCGCGCGCGCGATCGCGATCGAAATCATCCGCGCGCTCGACGACGACGTCCACCGCGGCGCCGTGTTCCCAAACTTTGCCGACGCGCGGACGACGAAAGCGCAGCGTCATCGCCGCGCGGCGACGCCGTTCGCGATCGCGGACGGTCGTGCGCGCGCGAACGTTCGCGTGGGCGCGTTCGCGCGCGCGCGGAACCGGCGACGCGCGCGCGTCGAAGTGCGCGCGCGTTTGGAATACTCAGATTATTGCGACAGTTGCAGAGTTGGTGGTTGCGCGGATTTGAGCGCGTCGAACGCGAGCGATGTCCGAATGATGCGAGGTGACGAGAAAGAGAGAGTCGATTGAAAGCGAAGCGCTATCGCTAGCCTAGAAAACTCAATAAACTGGAATCGATGAGATTGGGGTCGCCGTCGGGGGTGCCGGGACTGCGCTGAGCGGCTTGTTGCTGCCTGGCGTCGAGGTTCATGCGACCGACGTCGACGGAGAGATCGTTCGGGGTAGACCACACACCAGGCCCGGCGGTGGGGGATGTACCGGCGAACGCACTCCAGCTCGGAGTGCCAGCATTTAGATCGGCATTAACGCCTAAACCTCCCAGGCCCCAGTCGGCGCCGCTCGCGCCTTGAGCCGGCGGTGGAGCGCCGCTGCCTCCGTTCCACGATGATTGACCGCCCCAGTGCGCGGCGGGCGCCACAGATGGATTCCAATTTTGTTCCAAGCCGCCAACGAAGAGACCAGCGGATGGTGGAGGCATTTGCTGCGTGTCCGTTGCGAATACATCGCCGACGGGCAAAGCGCCCATGCCGGCGCCCATAGGTTGCCAGTTGCTGTTCGCCGGACTCCAAGAAGCGGGTTGACTCGGCGCCTGGTGCGGTGGCGTAGCGTGCTGCGGCGATGGCGCAACCACTGGCGCTACTGCAGGCCTCGTCTCGCCCCAGGTGCTCGCGGAGCTAATTCCAGAGCTTTGCGCGACGCCCCAAGCGCCGGTTTGCGGCGGAGAACCTCGATGCCGAGGAGGCGGCGCAGGAGCAGCCGCACCATACGACGCCGGAGGTCGAGGACCTGGTGGAAGAGGGGGAGGGGCGTGTCCTTCTTCACCAGCTCGTGGTGTGGGGATTCTACTCTGACCTAGCGGAGGCGCCGACTGCGGCGGAAGAGGCACGCCCGAGGGTGGCCCACGCACCGCTACTGGCTCAGGTTTCTTCACTGGCATTCGCATCGCAGGAGCTGCCGCCCAAGACGGCGGGGGTCCCGACGGTACTGGTGGTTTAGGTGCACTCATGTGCTTGTTTCCTAACATCGAAGAACGATCCTCCTCGGCTTGCAAACGTCTGGCAAGCTCTTCATCCGTCTCCGTCGGCATTGACCCCATACTAGATTCGACTTCTTTCGCTAACTCCTCCGCCTTTGCGCGTTCCTTCTTCTTTTTCCGCTGCGCTGCTTTCTTGGAGATACCTTCACCCGCAGAAGCTGCCGCTTTGACGTCCGGTTTCTTCGATGCTTCGACACGCTTGCGAATAGCCTCCATCTCTGCCATCTCCCGCTCAGCGGCCTCCTCCGCAGCTTTACGCAGCGCAGCCTGACGAGCCGCAGCTTCATCTGCGACTGCTGATGCAGTGGTGTTGCCTTCCTTCTCCGCAGCAGCAAGACGCTCACGCTCTTCCTTTTCGGCCTGCTCTTTCGCGGCGCGCTTTTTTGCCTTTTTCCCCATACCGGCTTCAGTCACCACTTCTTCGTGTTCTGCTCTGACGGATTGTTTCCCACTATTTCCTACCGGCGCTCGACCAGACGTCACGTACATACTTTCTACGCTATGCGGGCCCCATTCTGTGACCTCGCCGGTGGACTCGTCTACGCGTCCTACCCTAGCCTTGAAGCAGTACTTTGTTCCCGGTAATAAATCGTCCACCGTAATTACAGTCTTGCCTTTGACGGATGTGAACACCGTGTAATTGTGCTCCTTTTCTTTCTTTAAGCTAAGCTCCCAGCACCTGTCTTGCGGTAAGGTTTGCGTGGTAGATTTTGTGCGGTACAAGTTGAGCGTAATGGAGTCATCCGTGCGCGAAACCAGCGTCGGGCGTTGAAGCTTCTCCAGAGGTTCATTCGCTCGTCGAGCCTCGTTCTCTTGCTTCGCCAGCTCCGCAGCGTATCGCGCAGCTTCTTTACGCATTTGTTCCAAGTGCTCAAAGAGTTGATCATCCGTCATGGACGGTCGTCCCCCGCTCCCTTGACTACTCCCCGGACGTCCAAACCACTTGCCGGGTGCCCCTCGCGAAGCCCACCCTGGCGGTGGATCGCTCCCGAAGAAGTTGTGTAAATCCGTATACTCTTCGTCGTCGGTGTAGTCGTCGTCGTCGTAGTCATCCAAGCTAGGAAGAGAGTCGCCCTCGCTGTCGTCGTCGTAGTCGCGACTGCTCGCGTCGTCATACTCCCCTCGTCGACCGCCGCCCCCGCCTCGACCACCCGCGAACGACCCTCCACCGAAGAAAAAGCTCTCAAAAAAGCTCGCGGCAAAATCACGCATGTCTGCCGCGCTCGCAAAGTTATCTTGCATCGATCCCGTCGCTGCGGCTTCGCCCGACAGTCCGTACTCCCTCGTCAGCGTGTCGTACGCTCTGACGATCTCTCGAAACTTCCGTTCCGCGTCCGGATCCCCTCGGTGTTTATCGGGATGATGTCTCAGCGCTAACTTTCGATACGCTTGCGCCACCGCGCTCGCGTCATCGTTCGACTGCACGTCCAGCACGCGCATGGCGTCCGCCCTCCGCTCTGCTCGATTCGCCGTGTGCGCGGGCTGCTCCGCCCAGAACGCCTCGTCCTCGCTCCCTTCGCTCGTTCCATCGGGACCTATCTCGACGATTCGCTTGCCACGGCTCCCCATCTCGCGCGCGCGCGATCACGGCGAGGCGAATTCGCTCGTCACCGCGACCGGCGATCTCACGAAGCGGACGCGTTGACGTCGACGCTCGCGTGTGCGAGGCGTCTCGGGCGCGACACGAGCGACGAAGACGACGCCACAAGTGCGCGCGCGTCGTGCGGCCGTCGAAACCGGGCGCACGCGCGCGAGCGAGCGCTTCTGCGGTGAATGCATGGCTTCGCTGCCACTGGCTGCCCGGCGTCGAGCGCGGGTCAACGCGAACGCCGAACGCGGCGCGGCGCATCCAGCGCGCGGTGCGACGATCGCGCGGGCGAACGAACCGATGTAGAAAGCGTGTGAAAATGATTAAAACGAATAGTGCTTACAAAAGCGATGCCGCCGGCGGCGATCGCTCGCTCGCGGCGGCGACTTTATCCTCGCGCGCCGAGTCGAATGTCGACGACGACGAACGATCCCGGATTCACCAGCGCTTGACGAGGCCGAAGAGCAAGTTCATGAACTCGAGCGGGTTGCCTTGTTTGTTTCCGCGCCCCGAGTCGCTCTTCGAGTTCGCGAACCAGTAGCGCCAACCGATTAAAAACGCACCCGCGAACGTCAGCGAGACGACGACGAACGGCGCGGGCGGCGCCGCGCCTTTCCCGAGCGCGCGCAAAGCCAAACCCACGGGTCCCGCGACCGCCCACGTCTTTCCCGCGCTCACCGCTGCTTTCATTCCATCGCTCCCCCGCGCGTCTTTCCCGAAACTATCCCCGATTTTCATCGCTCCGAACCACCCGAGCGCGAACGGCGCCGCCGTCGCCGCGACATCCGCCGCGTACATCCCTTCCCCGTGATTTCCCCGACCGATCGCCGCGAACGCCAGCAGCGCCGCGCAATCGCCCACCACCAACTGCGCGATTCTATAATTCCTCTCCGCCGCCGTCTCCGCCTTCGCCGCGTTCGCCACGCCTTGGAACCGCGTCTCCTCCAGCGGAATCACCTTGACGTTCATCGTCGACGTCGGCGGCGCCACGCCCGCGGGCCCGACGTCGCCCGGCCCGCTCCCCAGCGGCGCGCGCGGCGTCGCGCCATCGTTTCGCACGAACCGACCGACCTTCTTCGCGCCCGCGTCGCCGTCGCCGCCGTTTTCGGTCGTCGCGCGCGTCGTCGTCAGCCGAGCGCGTCTCGCGCGCGCGCCGTCGCGCGGCGTCCGCGCGCGCGACGACGCGACGCGCGGAAAGACGCGCGCCATCGACATCTCGCGCGCGACGACGACGACGACGACGACGACGACGACGCGACGACGCGGCGACGCGGCACTCTGTGACGCGCCCGCGTGCTCACTCGCTCATTCATCATGTTGCGCCGTCTCGCGCGCGCGACGGTCGCCGCCGCGCGACGACGCGTCGACGTCGCGCGCGCGACGCGGACGTTCGCGTCCGGGAAAGCGCTCGAGGACGAGGTGAACGACGCGTTCGCCGAGGCGCGAGAGGAAATCGAAGCCGCCATGGAGAGCGTCGGGTCGACGTACTTTAACGAAGACGCCGAGCACGCGCGCGCGTGCGTGGAGAAGACGATGGCGGCGTATGAAAAATTACTCGAGAGCGCGGCGAGCGAGGACGCGAGAGGACGCGTGCGACGGAGCATGGGGCTGAAGATGGAACAGTTGCGGGGCGAGCTGAAGATGATGGATTCGGCGCACGACGACCACTAGCGCGCGATGGGATGTATGACGGCCGCGCGGAGTCGCGATGGTCGGTGGGCGGTTGCGTGCGCGAGAATCACGCGCGACGTGTCGAGGCATCGCGAGAGCGACGATGCTGGGCGTTGATGCGCGCGCTTGTTGAGGCGTTGTTAACGACGTCGCGAGCGCTCGCGCTCGCGGAGGCTAAAATTAGACGAAGGGATGCGGGTCGCGCACACCTCGGCGCGTGGGGTCATGGAAGCGAATCCAGCGGGTAGTAAACGCGCGGGGACAGGTGGGATGGCGATGCGGCGGCGCGCGGCGTTCGGTCTCGACGCCGGTGCGCGAGGGCGAATGCACTTCATCGACGACGGGTCGGTGGCGTACGTCGCGGGGAAGTTGGTGGTGGTGTATGATTTTGCCACCGGAACGCAACGATTCTTACCGATCGCGAAGGATGTGCGCGAGGTGAGCGCTATGTGTGCGCACGCATCGTCGTCGATGATCGCGGTCGCGGTGCTCGACGACGGCGGCGAGTGTTCCATCGCGATGTACGATTCGCAGACGTTTAAGAAAAAAAGGACGCTGACGCGTGCGATGGACTCCAAGCCTCACGTGGGAGTAAACGCCAGCGGTGGCGTCGGCGACCGTGTGTCTTTAGATGGTTTGACTTTTTCGGAAGACGGGCGCTCGATACTGGGATACAGCACGACTTCGCACGCTCTCGTTTGTTGGAACGTCGTCGACGGCTCGGCGGTGGAACTTCCCTCGCCTCGGCGTGTTGTTAGCACGGTCGCAGGTGAACATTCTTCTGCGCAACGTGTCTCCGATCCCACTTTACAAATAAAGCACGCGTCGTTTTCCCCGCACGAACCGGGGGTCATCAGCGCCGTGTGCGCCGGGGGTGTGTTTAGGATGTACAGAGCAAATGAAACGACAGTGAAACCTCTGATGGTGAAGGCATTGAACACTTTGGTGAAAGACGAAGGTCGTGATGCAACGACGCACCTATGGTTGAAGGGCGACGACAAGCACGTCGCCATCGGTACGAGCACTGGACAGGTTATCGTCTTGGAGGGCGACGAAATCGTTTGTGAGTTGAACGTGCATCGAGGCGGCGGCGAAACGAGCAACGCGCTCCCAGCGTCGGATCTCGACGCACGCACGCGCGTAAACTGCGTCGAGTCGTATAAAAACGGTTTTATAACCGCAGGATCTTCAGGGGATGTCGTTATCGTCGATCGAGTACCGAAAAAACAGGTCAAGAATGGACGCGCGTACAAATGCGTCAAGACTCTCGCCGCGCGCGCGAGCGCAGATGAAGATTTGTACGACACCTCGACCAGCGGAGTGCCGTCGATCATGGATGGAGATCAAGTTAAAGGCTATGAACCGGCTTTGCTCGAGCCTCAGGTAGCGCGCTCGGTCGTCGCGATGAGCATCTCTCCTTCTAGTGACAACGTAATCTGTACTCTGGACAACAAGCACGTGCTCGCGCTGTCGTTGACGAATGCGGATATTATGCAAGCGAACGAAATGCGGTTCAAACGCGTGCTGCCGGACGCACACCTCAACGGTGTCTCGTCGTTGGACATTTGTCGTCGACGCCGCATCATGGTCAGCGTCAGTGCGACGGATAAATCGATGCGTTTATGGAACTTGACGTCGAACGAGTGCGAGGTGTTGAAAGAATTTCTCGACAACCCGCTTTGCGTGTCTATTCATCCGAGTGGTTGGATCGCGTGCGTCGGTTTTAGCGACAAGTTGCGCCTTATGCATATTCTCAACGGCGATTTCCGCGTCGTGAGAGAGTTTGCGCTCAAGGCGTGTCGCGTTGTTGAGTTTTCCAAGGGAGGACATCTCGTGGCATCCGCCGTCGGCGCCACTATTTACGTGTACCACGTCTTCACGTTTGAATCCATCGCGGTGCTGCGAGGTCATTGTGGAAAAGTAAAATCGGTTGTGTGGGATAATAACGACGCGACACTGATATCGTCTGGCGCTGATGGCGCAATTTACGAGTGGGACGTGCGCGCCGCGAGCAAGGATGATGAAAAAGCGCGCCGACGCGAACATGTTCACAAAGGCAGCGCGTACACCTCCATCACCGTCGTTCGACAAACAGGCGGAATCATCGCGTGCTCCAGCGACGCAAAATTGAAAGAGCTCGACGATGAATTCAAAGTCGTGCGCGAGTTCTCGTCTGGTGGCGTCGCGTTGACGCACGTTGCGTACAGCGCCTCTTTGCATCGATTGTTCGCATCCACGGCGAATGGCGGCGTTCGCGTGTACAAGATTCCACTCACGGGTGAGTACGTCGAATTCACAGGACACGGCAAACCCATCACATCGTTGAAGTTGAGTTATGATGAGACCACGCTGCACAGCGCTGGCGACGATGGGTGCTTGTTCACGTACGATGTGAAACCTGACGCGGCAGAACGAAGCGCTGGCGAAATCGCGCCGCGAATGGCGTCAAAAGACGATGTCTTGTCGTCGGACGAAGTTCTCATTGCGCGATGTGACTTAGATGAACTCAATCAACGTATAGTGGAGCTTCAAAACCAGGTGAAAGAAATTTCGTTACAGTCGCAATACCAACTTCGGTTAAAGACAGCCGAGATGAATGAAAAGGTGAAGTCGACCGAGGACGAGGCGACACGATTACTTGAGTACGAGAAGCAACGCGTGTCAGCGCTCGAGCGCGAGCGTGATGCAATTGTGCGAGACACGAAACGTGAACTTGAGCGTACGATAGACGATCACGAGAAAAGACTCACGGAGGCGGAAGATGATTACACGAGCAAAATGTTCACGGAAGTGCGGCGATTCGACGATCTCAAGATGCAAAGCGACGCCGCGAAGGCTGAGTGGGAACAGCTGGAAACGAAGCTTGTCGATGAACACGAAAAGGAGATAGAAAGCATGAAAGGAGTGTTTAACGCGAGGATAGCAACCTTAAAGTCAGACATCGACGGTCTCCAGAAGGATCGCGAATTGATGCTCGAGGATTTCGAGCGCGCGAGAAGCGTTATGGACACCGAAGTCGACGCCGAAATTGAAGAGTTGAAGGCGACCTACGAGGCGCGTGTAAGGCGTGAACACGATAGTTGCTTGGTTCTGCGTGGAGAAAACGGCGTCACAAAGACCAAGTATGCCGTTGTGAAGCAGAATGAAGACGCACGATTGCAAGAAATCGAAACCTTGCGCGCGGAAAAGGCGACGATGGCGGAGACGATTGCGGCGCTCGAAGCAGAGGCGGGAAGTTTACATGACACCATCGACAGTCACGAACGAGCCATCGAGACGAAGAATAAAAACCTCGTGCGTGCAAACGCGAAATTTGCTCGTGCCGAGAAACAAGTAGCCGAACTCGCGAAAGTAGCCGATGATTTGCGCGAGCAGCAGCGTCCTTTGGAGGAGCGCGTGCGTGCTCGCGAATCGGACTTTGAAGCCATGAATGAGGAACTGTTGAGGTATTACAACTCAAATTCCGCGCTCGTCAGGCAAGTTCGTGATGTCAAGTCGCAACGTGAAGCTCTTCAGCGTGACGTTCTGCGGACGCGCAAACAAAGCGCTGACTCGGCCGCCGTCGTAAAGAGGTTCCAGCGCGATTTGCACGAGTGCGCGAACAACATTCAAGACGCGAAACTCCTCAAAGAAAGCGTGAAGGCGATGTACCACAAGTACATCAATACCGATGAAGCCTTCGAAGCATGGAGAGACGAAGCCTGCGAGATGGAAGCGAAGCGCCAGCGAGATCATTTAGAGAAGACCATAGCGGCGCTACGCCGTCAAGTCAAGGCGGAGGCGGACTCGCGCCGAGTCGAATTTCATCGCGTCATGCGAGAAAATCAAAATCTTATGCGCGAAGTTGACGCGTGTCGTGCCGAGAAGGCACAGTGAAAGTAAATCAATTCTTTGCGGCGTTGTTGTATTTTAAATAATTCAATTTTGTGTCTAATCGTCGTTCCCGCGACTCGCGAGCCTCCCGATCCATTGGAACAATCGGTAACGCTTGCTCATCTTCCAAGGTCGCGCCTCCGGGAACGGCAAAGGCGAGCCGATGGCGTTGAACAACCCAAATACGCCACCGAGCCCGCCCGTATTACCGAGCGTGCGGTCCATCACCACTCCAACCGTGATCTTCGTCACCTTCCCTTCCGCATTAAACGTCATCGACAGCGCCTGCGGCGGGCACTCCACCCGCGTCCCCGTCGCTTCGAATCGTCCCGCGAGCTTTCCCGTGTGCGTCCCCGTCGTTCGGTTCGTGAACCAAACCCGATTCGTCTCGTACGGGTCGACTCGGAAATGGTAATAATTACTCTTCATGTCCGGGAATCCTTGCGTGAGATCGAATCCCCCGACCGCTTTCACGAACGCCTTCGCCGGAAGCGGTCCGACCACGGGGCCGATGAATTGAAAATCTTCCGCCAAATCACCCGCGATGTTCGCGAAGCCATTCTTGAGCACCGTCTTGCATCGCACGATGAGATCATCCGGTTTGATGGCGAACGTGTTCGCGGGGCCGTAGAGCATGGATTCTTCGTCGCACACGTCGTATATCGCCGCCGGGTTGGGGAGATCGATGTCCGCGGGCGCGACGGCGCGCGCGATGCGTGACGTCATGCGCGGTGACGACGCGGGACCGTCGCGCGGCCGACAGACGCGACGCGCGGGCGCGTGGAGGGTTTGGCGTGCGAGCGCAGACGGGCGCATGCGAGGCGTTTCGCGCTTTCGATTCGACGCGAGTGCGCGCGGGCGAGTGTCGCGAGACGCGGTCGTGATTTGTGTCGTTGATGTGATGTCACTTTTTTTCCTTCTACGGTGAGAACTTTTTAACGTCGCATTTGAGTGAACGCTGGATTTTGAGCGCCGAAACCGGATTGTTGTTGCGGTTGTCCGAACCCGCTCGGAGATGATGGCTGGCCGAAACCGCCGGGCGATGCAGGTTGACCAAATCCGCCGCCGAAGGCGGAAGTTTGAGCGGCCGCGCCGAAGCCGGGAGACGCTGGCTGGCCAAAGCCACTCGACGCCGCGGGCTGGCCAAAGCCACTCGACGCCGCGGGCTGGCCAAAGCCACTCGACGCCGCGGGCTGGCCAAAGCCACTCGACGCCGTGGGCTGGCCGAACCCGCCGCTAAAGCCACTCGAGCTTTGTGCCGCCGCCGCACCGAAACCAGTCGTCGCTTGCGTCGCCGCCGCACCGAAACCAGTCGTCGCTTGCGTCGCCGCCGCACCGAAACCAGTCGTCGCTTGCGTCGCCGCCGCACCGAAACC
>Ga0181607_10001368_pt1 | contig 21863 bp, 23 predicted proteins | sample 041ome_9_FD_132420 | JGI IMG/M metagenome (GOLD analysis project Ga0181607, IMG submission 132420) | Coastal salt marsh microbial communities from the Groves Creek Marsh, Skidaway Island, Georgia - 041413US metaG (megahit assembly) | ecosystem: Environmental > Aquatic > Marine > Intertidal zone...
ATTGCAGTAACAGCTGCCTATTGGGCGTTTATGTTGTCTGATGGCGCCTTGCGCATGCTAGTATTGTTGCACTTTCACACTTTGGGCTTTTCGCCTTTGCATTTGGCCTATTTGTTCGTGCTTTATGAACTTGCGGGCATCATCACGAACCTAAGTGCAGGATGGATTGCAGCGCGATTTGGGTTGTCCTCAACGCTGTACGCTGGTTTGGCACTGCAAATCCTTGCATTGATCGCGCTGCTGCAATTGTCACCGGATTGGACGATTTGGGCCTCGGTCGCCTATGTTATGTTCGCGCAAGGCTTATCAGGCGTTGCCAAAGATTTGTCCAAGATGAGTGCTAAGTCCGCGGTGAAGCTTTTGGCCCCTAAGTCTGAGGGCGGATTATTCCGTTGGGTCGCTATTTTGACAGGATCCAAGAACGCTATCAAAGGCTTAGGTTTTTTTGTGGGCGCTGTGTCGCTGGGAATATTCGGGTTTCAGGCAGTGATCCAAGGGATAGCTTCATTCTTGGGGAGCATTTTGTTGATTTTGATCCTACGCATGCCATCGGGGTTACCCACAGGACGTAAGGACGCAAAATTCAAAGAGGTCATTTCTAAAAATCCTAATGTCAATTGGTTATCGCTGGCGCGTGTATTTTTGTTCGGGGCGCGGGATGTGTGGTTTGTTGTTGGGATTCCAATCTACTTTTATGCGGTTTTATCGGATGGCAGCACCGAGGGAAATAGCAATGCCTTTTTCCTAATCGGTGGCTTTATGGCGATCTGGATCATCCTTTATGGCTTGGTGCAGGGCAATGCTCATCGAATTCTGAGGGCAACCACGCGCGGTTCAAATGCCCTTATCCAGGACGCCGCACGTTGGGCTTGGATGCTGCTGATTGTACCAATATGCCTATCGATATTTTTGTTTATTCGTCCTGATGCAACAATGCTAAACGCCACGGTTGTTGTTACCGGTCTATTGGTGTTTGGCGCGATCTTTGCGGTAAACTCATCCCTTCACTCCTACCTTATCTTAGAATTCAGCACAGGATCGCGCGTCACTATGGATGTGGGTTTCTATTATATGGCGAATGCATCAGGCCGTTTGCTGGGAACGCTTTTTTCGGGGATAAGTTATCAAATGGGTGGCGTAAGTGCGTGTTTAAGCATAGCCGTATTCATGTTGGCCCTGTCGGCATTTGCGGCAGCGCGATTAAAATCTTCCTAACCCTGCCATTGCCCATGTCGTTTATCTATGGCAAGAAGCAAGCGATACGACGCTTTCATGAGAGTTTGACATGACAGATTACGCAACCCGCCGCACAATGATGGTTGATACGCAAATTCGCCCATCAGACGTGACCAAATTCCCAATCATTTCCGCAATGCTTTCCGTCCCGCGCGAAAATTTCGTACCGCGTGATAAGCGCGAGGCGGCTTATATGGGGGATAACATTGATTTGGGCGGTAATCGTACGATCCTGGATCCGCGTACATTTGCGAAAATGTTGGATGCATTGGATATCCAGCCGACCGATTTTGTTTTGGATATCGGCATGGGGCTTGGATATTCAGCGGCAGTTTTATCGCAACTGGGCGAAGCTGTTGTTGCGGTTGAGGATGATCAGACTCGTTTTGATGAAGCAAGCGAAGCATTGGGCGATTTTGGCGCTGACAATGTCATCCCGCATTTGGGCGAACTGGCAGAGGGTGCCGCAGAACACGGGCCGTATGACGTTATTCTGATCCAGGGCGCGGTTGAACACGTATCTGATGCTGTGTTGGCACAGATAAAAGATGGTGGCAAAATAGCATGTCTTTTCGCAGAAGGTGCGCTTGGGACCGTTAAAATTGGATACAAGCTTGACGGACGTATGGATTGGCGCGCATCGTTTAACGCGGGTGCCCCAACATTGGATGGATTTCAACGCCATCGGGCGTTTACATTATAACGAGAGGCTTGGCGCATTTCTGTCAGGTGATTTTGAAAAAGGTTTGACATGATACGAGTGCGTTTTGGAATGAAATTATCGGTACTAGCCGTATCAGCGTTGATCGTTGGGGCAGGAGCCGCCTCCGCAGATACGCTTCGTCAGGCACTGATCAAAGCTTATAATAATTCTGGACTACTGGAGCAAAATCGTGCGGTTCTGCGTGCTGCGGATGAGGATGTTGCACAAGCTGCGGCAACCTTGCGTCCTGTATTCAATTGGAGCGCTGGGGTCACACATAACTTCAGCAATACGGATAGCACCTCGCAGTCTTTGGCGCTGTCTGCTGAAATGACAATTTATGATGGTGGTTCGAATAAATTCGCGATCGAAGCCACAAAAGAAACTGTTTTGGCGACACGTCAATCTTTGATTTCAGTTGAGCAGAACGTTTTGTTGGACGCTGTTCAGGCATATATGGATGTGCGGCGCGAAACGGAAACGGTTGCACTTCGTCAAAATAACTTGCGTGTGATCCAAGAAGAACTGAGGGCTGCGCAAGACCGGTTTGATGTGGGCGAAGTTACAAAAACAGATGTCGCTTTGGCAGAGGCGCGATTGGCGTCCTCACTTGCTCAGTTAGAGGCCGCAAAAGGTGCGACACAACAAGCCAAAGCACGATATAAGCAAGCGGTGGGTGTTAATGCCAATGGTCTATCCACACCGCCCAGCCTGCCGAAACTGCCTGCCTCGGCTGAAGCGGCACAGTCTGTTGCGATACGCAATCATCCAGCGATGCGTCAAATTCAGCATACGATCAAAGCAGCAGATCTGAACATTGCACGTGCAAAAACAGCCATAGGACCAACCGCCACGATAGGTGGGTCCTATGGTATTGCCCGCACGAACAGTTCGAAAGCAACAGAGCCTGGATCGATTTCATTCAATATCCGTGGTCCGATCTATACGGGTGGAAATATCCCCTCTGTCATCCGCAAAGCGCAGGCACAAAAAGAAGCACAGGTCGCGAACCTACATGTCAGCAAGCGCCAGATTGAGCAGGCAACCGCAACTTCATATGCCCTGTTGGATATGGCACGTGCCAGTCGCAAGGCAACGGAAGAGCAAATCCGAGCCTCACAAGTCGCCTTTGATGGCACGAAAGAAGAGGCCACATTGGGCGCACGTACGACATTGGACGTGTTGAATGCGGAACAAGACCTGTTGAACGCCAAGGCCAGCCTAATTTCTGCCTTGGCTGATGAACAGGTTGCAGCCTACCGTCTACTGGCACAAATGGGACAATTGACTGTGGACCATCTGAAGTTGCCTGTGCAAAAATATGATCCGGCGGCATATTATAACCATGTCAAAAACGCCCCAGCGGCCACCGATCAAGGCAAAGCCTTAGACCGCGTTTTAAAAGCATTGGGTCAGAAATAAGCTTGTATGTTGTGAAGAGACCCGCATTGAAAGTTACCTTAATGTTAGAAAATTAGGTTAATCGCTGAATGTCCGGATCAACAGAACAAAAAGCGACAGGGAAACTTTTGTAATCGCTTAAACGCATCGTGTCAGAAGGGCCTGCACAAAATTTCCGCGCAAAATTGGTTTTGACACAATTGCAACGCATGGGACTTGATCAAAAGCCACGTGCGCCAAGACCATTGGTATTGTCCCATTCGTTAAAGGCCAAAGTCACCCAATTGAAAGAAATCATTGCACGCACGGCTGATGAGTGAAAACGAGATGGTGATCATGACAGCGATTGCGCGGGGGGCGGTACGGCAACACTTGATTGGGGACGTGTTGCCGATGCTGCAACAGATGAGTTTGATGAAACTTTGGCAGCAGTCATCGCCGAACCGATCGTGCGGCCAGATGCCGAGTTCTTCAATAACGAAGAATTGGACGCGTTGTGAGAGATCGTGGCAAATATTATTAACGAAGAATTAAAGGGATATATGGGTGAAAAGATTACTGAATTGATACATCAGACGATACAGCGTAAAATAAAAGCGGCAATAGTCGAAAGCCGCAGATAAAAAGCGCGGGCCCAAGCCCGCGCAGATTAAATTTCTTGTTCTTTGTGCTTATGCAGCTTCAGCTTGTTGCGCCGCGTGACGTCGTTCACTTTCCTCGCGTGACAATGCGACAGATGTACGTACACCTTTTTCAACAAACTCCATCAAGCCTGCAACAACCCGTTCATTAGGATCAATGCCCGCACAAGACAACACTTCACGCCCATCGCGTGACCGCGCCCAACGCGCGATTTGGTCTGGGCCGTTGCCGTATTTTTTATCGTCCGCAATTGCATCGTCCAATGCTGCCAATACCACTGCTGCAAACAGTTTGCGGGCACGGTTACCTTGTTCAGCGTTAAATGCAGTTGCATCAACGAAATCAACCATCTCGTCGTCCTTTTATATCTTGTCATTTTGGCGTAGCGATGCTTATGCCCGAAAAAAAACGATTCGGATAGGCTTATTTTGCATAACTGCTATGCTGAAAACGCATATCTTATTCGCAGATAAGCGCGCTTGCCAACTAAAGTCCTAACAGATATAGCGGCAAAAGATTTAAATTCAACGTTTGAACGAGGTCTTTCGGATGCCAAAAATCAACGGAAACGAAATTCGTCCAGGTAATGTGTTAGAACATGATGGCGGTCTTTGGGCTGCGGTGAAGGTTGATCATGTAAAACCAGGCAAAGGCGGTGCCTTTGCCCAGGTCGAATTGCGTAATTTGCGTAATGGTTCCAAACTAAATGAACGCTTCCGCAGCGCTGATAAAGTTGAGCGCGTCCGTCTAGAGCAAAAAGACCAACAGTTCCTGTATGAGTCTGATGGTATGTTAGTGTTTATGGATACGGAAACATATGAACAAATCGAACTTCCCGCCGATCTATTGGGTGAGCGTCGTCCGTTTCTTCAGGATGGTATGACCATTGTCGTTGAATTTTATGATGAGGAAGCATTGAACGCGACCCTTCCACAAAAAGTCACATGCAAGGTGGTTGAAACAGAACCAGTGGTCAAAGGCCAAACTGCCGCAAATAGCTTTAAACCTGCGATCTTGGACAACGGTGTCAAGGTTATGGTGCCACCCTTTATTGCGCAGGACGAAGACATCGTTGTGAACACTGAAACGATGGATTATTCAGAGCGCGCCTAAGCGAAATATTTGTGGGCCGAGGGCTCACTTTTATTTCTGCCACGTGACAGCAATACCGTTAACGCTGATGTTTCCATCCACACGATCATACCGCAAATAGGCAAGTGCGCGTTTACCCGCGCTGGTATGCGTGCGGCCAATTACCTTACCATTTGAAATAACGTCTGCGTTTTCTAAAATGTCAGCATCTGCAATCAATCGCACCAAACCCTTCCTAAGTTCGGTTTTGTGCTTCATGCGCGCGGTCACTTCTTGGCCGACATAACAACCTTTTCTAAAATCAACGCCATTTAAATCTTCGAAACCCATTTCAAGGATATAGCTTTCAGCGTCCAATTCACGCCCCATTTCGGGGATTTTATGTTCAACGCGCAAGGCGTCCCAATCGATCGTATCCGTATTGCGATCCTCACTGCCATAACAACGCCATCCAAGATTGGCATCTCGTGGATCTGTAAAAGCACCCTCTGGTGCATCTGTTAGGCCGCAGGATACAATCAAATCGGTTTCTGAAATTGTGACGTCTGCTCGCAGTTTGTACATGTTCAGACGTGGGATCAGCGTGGCCGAGGCATATGCATCGACATCCATCAAGACATTGTTACCCTCTGCCATCAGAAAAAAATCAGCAATAAATTTGCCCTGCGGTGTCAAAAGCGCAGAATAAACTGGACCTGTATCAAGACGTTTGACGTCATTGGTGATCAAGTTTTGCAGAAATTTCCTGGCATCTGTGCCAGAAAATCGAAATACCTTGCGTTGCATTTTTCTACCATTCTTATTCTAATTGGTTCATTACATATAAGGACCAACCATTTGATTGGAAAGAGATGTCACAAAAACTGGGTGTCGTCATCCCAACTATGAATGCCGAACAGGCGCTGCCATCAATTCTTGAAAGTTTGATGGAAGGTGTTTTCGCGGGTGTGGTTGCTGACTTGGTGATTGTTGATGGTGGTTCAATTGATGCAACTATCAATATGGCAAAAGAAGTTGGCGCGACATTTTTGGAGACAAAGCCATCGCGGGGGGGACAGATTTTGGCAGGTGTATCCGCATGCAAATGCGATTGGGTTTTGATCCTTCATGCGGATTCACGTCTTTCCCAAGGATGGGCAGAATTGATCCCGATGGCACCTGATCCTGAACGTGCATATTATTTTCAACTGCAATTTGATGCAGTTGGTTTGGCCGCATGGTGGGTGGCGAAATGGGCAAACCTACGATCCAAAATTTTCACGCTGCCTTATGGAGATCAGGGTATCCTGATACATAAAAACCTTCTTGCTGCTGTTGGGGATTATCCAACTGCACCGTTGATGGAGGATGTAATCCTAGCCCGTAAATTGGGGCGCCGTTTGACTGCTTTGCCAATTGTGATCGTGACCAGCGCTGAAAAATATGTCACGCAGGGATGGTTGCGCCGCGGGTTTCGAAATCTCGCCCTGCTGTTTCAATTTTTGTTGGGGAAAACACCCGAGACACTTTACAAAAAATACTATTCCTGATGCAGGTGTCGGTCCTGAAGGCGAAGGGTTCTGTCCATTTTGGCGGCAAGATTGGGATTATGTGTGGCGATCAATGCACACAGGCCCGTTTCTCGTGCAATTTGAATGATTAGGTTAAACACCTGATCTGATGTCGTCTCATCTAGGTTTCCTGTGGGTTCGTCGGCAAGCAGCGTGCTAGGATTATTGGCCAAGGCTCGGCACAGCGCCACACGTTGCTGCTCGCCCCCTGATAATTGTGAGGGGCGATGGTCCGCCCGCTTGCTCAACCCAACCATGTCCAACAGATCGCCTGCACGTTTTTTGGCGGCAGAAGAATGCGCGCCATTGGCCAATTGGGGTAGAGTAATATTTTCCAACGCACTGAATTCGGGCAATAAATGATGGAACTGGTATACAAATCCAATGTCTTGACGCCTGGCAGTGGTGCGCTGTCGGTCACCCGCAGTACCAATCGCAGATCCATGTAAATAAACGTCACCCTGATCGGGGGTATCCAAGAGGCCTGCTATGTGCAGCAATGTGGATTTACCCGCACCAGATGGCGCAACCAGCGCGCTGATCTGCCCGCGTTTTAGTACAACGTTCACATCCTCCAAAACGCTAAGCTCATTCGGGGCTCCGGCGTTGTAGGATTTGTAAATTCTACGTAGTTCAAGCACAACATCACTCATAGCGAAGCGCCTCAACCGGGTTCATGCGTGCCGCACGCCGCGCCGGAAAATAGGTGACACCAAAGCTTAGTCCAATTGACAGAGTGACAGCGGTGATCACATCATCCAATTTCAATTCGGCAGGAATTTCATAAATCCCGCGAATGGATGGATCCCAAACACCGCCGCCTGACACATAGTTCACAAAGGCGAAAATTGTATCCACGTAAATCGCGAATAGGCATCCCAAAACGGTTCCAAATAAAGTTCCTAGAACTCCAGTGAACGCGCCGCAGAGGAAAAATACGCGCAAGACGGCCCCTTCGCTTAATCCCATCGTGCGCAAAATGCCTATATCGCGCCCCTTATTCTTAACCAACATGATTAAGCCTGAAACAATATTCATCGACGCTATGGTGACAAGGATCGACATGATGATGAACATCACGTTGTCTTCAATCGTTAGGGCGCGCAAATAATTGCCAGAGGCATCCTTCCAGCTCCAGAATTGAATATAATGGGGCACTGAGGGAGCAAGTCGTGCGACCACATCTTCGACCCGATCAGGTTCTCTCACCAACACCTCGATTTCATCGGCACGATCAGCGCGATTGAAATAATCTTGCGCTACGGTAAAGGGCATGTAAACGCGCACCTTATCCATGTCATGTCGACCTGCGGAAAAGATGAATGAAACAGTAAACGATTTTACCCTTGGGCTGGTTCCAAATGCCGTTTTTACGCCATCTGGACTGATCAATTTGATTTGGTCACCTACTCCAACGCCCAAGGTGCGCGCAACTCCAGAACCAATTGCAACACCATTTGCAAAATCATCGACACGCCCGATCACTGTTTCAGGGTCCACAATGCGGCGCAGATCCACCAAATTGTCTTGCGATATTCCAAAAACCTCAACGCCTGCGTTCGTGCTGTTTGCATTTGCCATGACTTGCCCTTTGATCAAGGGGGCAGCCCGCAGAACACCATCAGCAGAACGCAGTATATCTGCTAACTGTTCATAGTTTTGAATACTTCTATCGATTTGGTTCTGCCCTGTTGTTTGGGGTAGGCGATAAACGGTTACATGGGCGTTTGCCCCTAACACTGTATCCACGATTTCTGTGCGAAATCCCGACCGTACTGCCAGCGTAGCAATCAATGCAAAAACCGCTAGCGTAATCCCAATTAGGCTGATCCATGTCATGGTGCTCACGCCGCCCTCGGTACGCTTAGAACGTAGGTACCGCCAGGCAATCATAAATTCGTACTTTGAAAATGGATGGGGTGTACCCTTCACATTCTGTTCCTTCTATTTTGGGTTCAACTTGCGCAGATCGTTGCAGATGGTCAAGCCGCCTTGGCAGATTTTCTCTGATGTCCTATAGATTGCTGGGATACAGTTAAAGGCCAAAAAATGAGCAACGCAAGATACGCAAAATTGGTGCAAGGTCTACCTGCAACCGTTCCGTTTGTTGGTCCCGAAACCCAAGAACGTGATCGCGGGTCAGCATTTGATGTCCGTCTTGGGGCGAATGAAAATATTTTTGGACCCTCCCCAAAGGCAATTGCGGCCCTGAACAAAGTGGCGTCTGATATTTGGATGTATGGTGATCCAACCAGTTTCGATTTACGCCAAGCACTCAGCACGCATTTGGGCTGCTCAATGGGCAATGTTGTCGTCGGCGAAGGCATCGACGGATTATTGGGTTATTTGGTGCGTTTGCTGGTGGACGCGAGCGATCACGTTGTGACATCTGATGGCGCCTATCCCACCTTCAACTATCATGTGGCAGGGTATGGTGGCACCTTACACAAAGTCCCATACAAAGATGATAAAGAGGATTTGTCCGCATTGCTGGCCAAAGCGGAAGAGGTTGACGCAAAACTTGTGTATTTCGCGAACCCAGATAATCCAATGGGAAGTTGGACAACAGGCGCTGAAATTGAAGCAGCGTTAAATGATATCCCAGCTGGAACTGTGTTGTTACTGGATGAAGCATATGTTGAATTTGCGCCCGCAGATGCCGTGCCCTCCATCGATATCGAAGACCCGCGTGTTATTCGAATGCGCACGTTTTCAAAAGCCTATGGGATGGCGGGGGCCCGTGTCGGTTACGCTTTTGGAGCGACTGAGTTGATCATAAGTTTTGAAAAAATCCGCAATCATTTCGGCATGAACCGCGCGGCGCAAACGGCGGCGATTGCGGCGTTGCAGGATGTGAATTGGTTGTGCAAAACGATTGCTGATGTCGAAACTTCACGTCAGGCGATTTCCCAAATTGCCGCTGATAATGGTTTGGTGGCTCTGCCATCTGCGACGAACTTTGTCACAATTGACTGTGGTCGTGATGGGGATTACGCGCGGCGCGTTTTGGGCAGTTTGGTGGCGCAGGGCGTTTTTGTGCGCATGCCGTTCGTCTCACCCCAAGATCGCTGTATTCGTCTCAGCGTGGGTCGCGAACAAGATTTAGAATTCGTCGCCGCAGCATTGCCAAAGGCGCTTGCAGACGCTTAGGCGCCTGCAAGCACGTGCGTGGCTGCGTCGATTGCGCCTGTGCCGTAGGGAATATTGTTCGCGATCAAACCCGCCTGAACGGTTGAGAGCATACCCAAAATCATTTGTGCGTTTACGTGCCCCATGTGACCAAATCGGAAAAACCCATCACCCTTAGGATCTTCGGGTGTTGACATGCCAAGTCCGATGCCCAGCGTTAGGCCCGCGCTATGCTGTGTCCAATTGCGTAAATTTTTCGCGTGCGGAATGCCCATATGCAAGGCCGTAACCGCGGTGCTGCGTAGGGATTTGTCTTGAATATTCATGCGCATGGGCCCATCCGCCCCCCAACATTCAACAGCGGCCCAAATGGCCCTGGCCAATGTTTCGTGACGTGTCCAGATATTTTCGATGCCCTCGGCCCGGATCATATCCAGCGCAACACGCAACCCATACAAATGATGCGTTGGGGCCGTACCACAGAAATAATGCGCCAAAATTTCGGGGTTGGCGCGTTGTCCCCATTCCCAATATGAACTGACGTAGGGTAATTGTTTCTGACACTTGGCCGCTTCATCATTAAAATAGACAAAGGCCATGCCCGCGGGGACCATCAACCCCTTTTGACAAGCCGCGACCATGACATCCGCGCCCCAAGTATCCATTTTAAATTCATCGCACCCCAATGATGCCACGCAGTCGACCGCCAACAACGCATGAGATCCCAAATCATCCAATAACGCCCGAACCGTAGCAATATCATTTTTCACAGATGTTGAAGTGTCGACATGTGTGACCAAAACGGCCTTGTAATAATCGCTGGGGTACGCACGTAGCGCTGTTTCCAATGCATCTAAATCAATTGTGGATTGGGTGCCGTATTCAACGAAATCTGCCTGAATTCCCATTGCGCGTGCCATCTTGGCCCACCCATGCGCAAACCATCCTGTCGCGGCGACTAAAACGCGATCGCCGTGGCAGGCCATGTTCGCCAATGCCGCTTCCCATGCGCCGTGTCCATTCGCGATATAGAGCGCGACGTTGCCTTCGGTTTGAGCCACATAGCACAGATCGGGAACAAGTGTGTGCGTTAAATCAACAAGCTCACCTTCATATATGTTTGGCGATGCGCGGTGCATGGCACGCAACACGGCCTCTGGAATGACAGAAGGTCCGGGGATCGCAAGGTATGTTTGACCATTTGACAGGTTCATTGGAATTCCTTTTGTTTATGCCATCAATCAATAGTCGGGATTTGTGCGACGTCAACATGGCATGCGTTTGGGGTGACGAAACCTTACCTAGGCCATAGGCCGCGCACAGGGACCCATATGTTTGAGAAAATCGCAGATCGCTACTTTGCTTGGGAACGCCATCTGCGCGATTCATTTGAGGATGACATTGAAACCCCTAAAAGGCGGTTTTGGGCCTATGCCCATTTTCATTTGATGGATCACGCATTTTTTCGGGTGTTGTGGACAAATATGCGTGAAATTGCGCCCGATGTGTACCGATCAAATCAACCCTCGCCACGTCGTATTGCGAAGTGGAAGGCGAAGGGCATCCAAACGGTTGTTAATCTACGTGGCGCGCCAATCCAATCGCATGGTTGCTTGAGGAAGAAGCCTGTAACGCCGCAGGGATTGGTATGGTGTGTCTGAAATTTGGGGCACGTCACGCCCCTGACAAGACCCTGTTACTTGAGCTGTTCGAGATATTTGATGACCTTAAGGAACCGGCTGTATTTCATTGTAAATCAGGGGTAGATCGCGCAGGTTTTGTTTCCGCGCTGTATCTGAATATAGTTGCGGGCCACCTGATGGAAGAAGCGGCAAAACAACTAAGTTTGCGCCACTTGCATGCTGATTTCACACCAACAGGTGTCGTTGATTATACTTTACGTGTGTGTGTGGAACGCAAACGACGATTGTCCAGTTCGTTTCGTGACTGGGTTGTTTCAGAATATGATGCGCCGACCGTGTATCACGGATATCAAGATCGCATCATGTGGTCAGAAACGGTGGATAAATTGCAGAGCCTTACGCCTGCTGTGTGATCCAAACACCAACCGCCATGACGGCGATACCACTGGCACGAACAAGGTTCAGAGAATTTTGCGCAGCCCCAAAAAGGGCAAAATGATCGATTGCCGCAGCGCTGACCAACTGTCCCAACAAAACGAAGAAGACTGCGTTACCAACGCCAAATTTTGGCGCGATGAATGTGATCGAAAGAACGTAAAACGCAATCAGTACTCCGGCAAAAAACAGATGCTTTGGCGCCTGACTAGCAGTTTTCAACGGATTTAGGCCAGTTGCAAATGCCAGTGCCCATGTGACAAGGCCCGCAATCGTGAACAGAATTGCGGCTGCAACGATTGGAGATACGATAAAACGACCAAGGGCAGCATTCAACGCGGCTAGGATGGGAATTCCGATCCCCGCAAGAAACATGATCGCCGCATAATGGTGCATGTCGGGGTCCTAAACGTCCAACTCTTCAACGAAACGCGCATTTTCCTGAATGTACTGGAAACGTAATTCGGGTTTTTTGCCCATTAGACGTTCGACTAAATCTGTTGTTTCGCCTGGCTCGTCTTCGTCTATGGTCACGCGGATCAATTTACGCGTCTTAGGATCCATTGTTGTTTCTTTTAGATCTTTGGCATCCATTTCGCCCAAACCTTTGAATCGTTGAACGTCAATCTTGCCTTTGCCACCAATTCCCTTGGTCAGATAGGTGTCTTTTTCCAAATCAGTTGAAACGTACAAGCGCTTGGCGCCTTGGGTCAAACGATAGAGTGGGGGACAGGCTAAAAACAGGTGACCATTGTCAATCAAGGGTCGCATTTGGGTGTAGAAGAATGTCATAAGCAATGAGGCTATATGCGCGCCGTCAACGTCCGCATCGGTCATTATTATAATTTTGTCATACCGTAGGTCATCAAGATTAAAGCGGGTTCCCATGCCCACGCCCAATGCTTCGCACAGATCGTTGATTTCTGCGTTTTGCCCCAGCTTATTTGACGCGGCTCCCAACACGTTGAGGATCTTTCCCTTCAGTGGAAGCAAAGCTTGGTTTTCACGGTTTCGAGCACCCTTGGCGGATCCACCCGCACTGTCACCCTCAACGATGAAAAGCTCGGTACCTTCGCGGTTTTTGGCGGTACAATCGGTTAGCTTACCTGGCAGGCGCAGTTTTTTCGTTGCGGATTTGCGCGCGGTTTCTTTTTCCTGACGACGGCGCATGCGTTCTTCTGCTCTCAAAACAAGGAAATCCAGGATTGCACCAGCTGATTTTGTATCTGCTGCCAACCAATTGTCGAAATGGTCCCGCACGGAATTTTCAACCAATCGGGCCGCTTCGTTGGTTGCAAGACGATCTTTTGTCTGACCCACAAATTCGGGTTCGCGAATAAAACAGCTGACCAACGCGCACCCGCCCGTGATCAAATCTTCGCGCGTAATGTCCTTGGCCTTGCGATTGTTGATCCGTTCGCCATAGGCACGAATGCCTTTCAGAATGGCGGCCCAAAAACCGCTTTCGTGCGTGCCGCCTTCGGGCGTAGGAACGGTGTTACAGTATGATTGAATAAATCCATCGCGTGATGGGGTCCAGTTGATGGCCCATTCCACCTTGCCCGGTGTTTGAAAACGTTCATTGAAATCAACGACACCCGCAAATGGATTTTCAGAATACGTCGTGGCGCCATTCAGTGTCTCACGTAGGTAATCAGCCAACCCACCTGGGAAATGAAAGGTTGCCTCGGTTGGGGTTATGCCATCATCAATTTCGGATTTCCATCGGATTTCGACGCCACTGAACAAATAGGCCTTAGACCGGATTGATTTGAACAATCGGGCAGGTTTAAAGCGGTTTGCACCAAAAATTTGTTCATCTGCGTGAAACGTGACAGATGTTCCACGTCGGTTTGGAGCTGCACCAACTTTCTCGACACTTGTCTGTGGAATGCCGCGTGAAAAGCGTTGTTCAAACAACTCTTTATTGCGCGCAACTTGTACTAACATCTTGTCAGATAGGGCGTTTACAACTGATGCTCCGACGCCGTGCAAACCGCCAGAGGTTTGGTAGGCCTTGCCACTAAACTTCCCGCCCGCATGCAGGGTGCACAAAATAACCTCGAGCGCGGATTTGTCAGGGAATTTGGGGTGCGGATCAATCGGAATTCCTCGTCCATTGTCCCGAACTGTTAGCGAATAATCGGCGTGTAATTCCACCTCAATGCGGTTCGCATGCCCTGCAACGGCTTCGTCCATCGAGTTATCAAGGATTTCAGCGACCATATGGTGCAGTGCACGTTCATCGGTGCCGCCGATATACATGCCTGGGCGCTTTCGGACAGGTTCCAGACCCTCCAAAACCTCAATCGACGATGCGCTATAATTGTCAGTTTGGCTGTTATCCAAAAGATCAGTCATGTAAAGTGCTCGATTATTGTTTCTAGATACTATGACAGCAAGTCCACCAAAGGAAAAGAGCAGATTGAGACATCGGATAGCACTCAATTCACGCAGTAATTCGCTCTTTGGTTGTGTAAGTGAAGTGTTACGATCGTGATGAGCGGTCAAATAGTTCAAGCGGGCTCCGATAGGGTCGATTGCTTCGGTTCATTTAAGCAGTATTGCATTCCCTACTTCCCTCGCACCAATTTGACTCCCCTAACTTTCGGCAAAAAGAAAATCCTTGTTTGAATGACGCGTCAGGTCTACGGGGGTTACATGGCACTTTCGCAAAATACATTTCAAAATATTCAAAAGCTGGTTGTTTTGGGTCTGCCCATTGTTGGCAGTAATTTGGCCATGATGTTAATTGGTGTCACCGACATTGTGATGGTGGGGTGGCATTCGGTGGAAGAACTCGCCGCGCTTATTCTTGCGACGACTTTATTCTTTAATATTTTCATCTTGGGGTCTGGTGTTGCCTTTGCTGTGATGCCGGTGGTGTCCACCGCTGCGGCCGTTAGGGACGATACGACGGTGCGTCGCTCAACCCGAATGGCGTTATGGCTAAGTGTGATTTATGGCATTTTTGCACTACCAATTTTTTACATGTCAGAGGCTATTTTTCTGGGACTTGGTCAACAGCCAGAACTTGCACATCATGCCTCGGATTATATGTGGATATTGGCACCTGCGATCATTCCCTCACTTTGGGCTAATGTGATGCGCAGTTATCTGGCTGCGATGGAATTCACAAAAGTCATCATGTTAATCACTTGCGGTGTCGCAATTTTAAATGTTGGATTTAATCACATTTTGATTTTCGGCAGCTATGGCTTTCCCGAATTGGGAATTAAGGGTGCCGCGATAGCATCGTTATTGGTGAACATTCTAATGGCAATCATCACGTCCATTTATGCTGTTTATATATTACCTGAGCATGAAATATTCGCCCGTTTTCATCGCCCTGATTGGAGAGCATTGATCAAGGTGTTTAAACTTGGCGCTCCAATCGGCCTTTCGATTTTGGCGGAAACAGGTTTGTTTTCTGCCGCCTCAGTCATGATGGGATGGATCGGTGTCATAACGCTGGCTGCGCATGGGATTGCTTTGAAATTGGCAAGCCTAACATTCATGGCACATTTGGGTTTGTCCCATGCTGTTACGATTCGCATGGGGAATGCGGCGGGACGAAAAGATCGGGTCGCAATAGTTGAGGTAACCAAAGCAGGAACAATTATTTCCGCGTGCTGGTCGTTGCTTACAATAATTCTGTTTGTCGGATTTGGCGCGCAGTTAATATCGCTGTTCCTAGATGAAAATGAAGTCGCGCGGGATTCCATCATAGCCTATGGCATTATGCTGTTGTGGATTGCTGCATTGTTTCAGCTTGTTGATGGTGGCCAGGTTTTGGCAATCGGCCTATTGCGCGGTTTACAAGATACTGCAATCCCGATGGTGATAACGGTTATCGGATATTGGGGCGTGGGTGTCCCGATTGCCTATTTTCTGGGGTTTTATACACCCCTGGCTGGTAGTGGAATTTGGCTTGGGCTAGTCGCTGGCCTTAGCTTTGCAGCCATAGGATTATCTGTGCGTTTTCGCCGCTATCTTGTAAACTATGAATAAGTGACGGCCTAATCCGTTAGGCTGTCACAGAACGCTTTTATTCGGGCACAGGCTTCAACCAATACTTCATCTGACGTTGCATAGCTCACGCGAAAATGAGGGGACAAACCAAAGGCTGCGCCGAAAACCACAGCAACGCCTTTGCTCTCTAATAGCGCCATGGCGAAATCTTCGTCGTTTTCAATTGTTCTGCCGTTGGGCATTGTTTTGCCGATTAATCCCGCGATTGAGGGATAAACGTAAAACGCACCTTCGGGGACGGGGCACGTGATCCCATTTATTGCACTAAGAGCAGACACAACCAAATCGCGTCGACGATGAAACGCAATGTTGTTTTGCGCGATAAAATCTATTGGACCACTCAGGGCCTCTTGCGCAGCAAATTGACTAATTGTGCAGGGGTTTGATGTGCTTTGACTCTGGAGTTTGCGCATCGCTTTGATAATATGCTCAGGGCCGCCTGCGTATCCAATACGCCAACCCGTCATGGCATAAGCCTTGGACACGCCGTTGCAGGTTAGCGTGCGATCATACAGTTCTGGTTCAACCTGAGCGGGAGTCGCAAATTTAAAGTTACCATATGCTATGTGTTCATACATATCATCTGTCATGATATGGACATGCGGATGACGTAGCAAGACGTCAGTCAGCGCTTTAACCTCGGCCCAGGAATATCCTCTGCCTGTGGGGTTTGAGGGAGAATTAAAGATGAACCATTTTGTGTTTGAGGTAATCGCGGCCTCTAGCGCATCTGGGGTTAGGCGGAAGTTTGTTTCCATTCCTGCTTCGACAATCACGGGGGTTCCACCCGCTAAAAGGACCATATCGGGATAAGATACCCAATACGGCGCAGGAATTATCACTTCGTCGTCTGGATTTAAGGTTGCCAAGAGGGCATTAAACAGAACCTGCTTTCCCCCATTTGAGACCGAGATCTGCGAAGGATCGTACTCCAAAGCGTTTTCACGTTTGAATTTGCCACAGATGGCTTGTTTCAAGCTGAGCATCCCATCAGGATCCGTGTATTTTGTTTGGCCTGCGTGGATCGCGGCGATGGCGGCCTCTTTAATATGATCAGGTGTGTCAAAATCAGGTTCCCCTGCGCTTAGGCTGATGATGTCGCGGCCTTCGTGTTTCAGTTGTGTCGCCAAGGCTAACATCGCCACGGTTGGAGAGGGCTTAATGCGGGTAAGGGATTCTGAAAGTTCCATTTTGCGATCCAATTGAAGTTCGTTCGACAATGTCTTACGGTGCTAACCAGACGCAAACAATCACAAAAACTGAGAAAAAGATGCCAGATAACGAATTTGATTGGTACGGGCCTGAAACCTCGACATTCGGCGATCGCGTTTGCGCGGCGCGTGAACAGTCAGGAATGACGCAAAAGCAATTAGCCAAACGACTGGGTGTAAAATATTCAACGATCGTTTCGTGGGAGCAGGATTTATCTGAACCGCGCGCGAACCGACTTTCCATGTTGTCGGGGATTCTGAATGTGTCCTTTAGCTGGCTTCTGACGGGAGAGGGCGAAGGCGTGGACTCGCCTGATGAGAACTCTAAGTTAGCGCCCGAAATTTCAGACATCTTGATTGAAATTCGTGATCTTAAGGCTTCATTGGTTAAAAGTGCAGACCGTTTAGGACGTCTGGAAAAGAAACTTCGCACAAAATTGAAAGAAAGCTGATGGAAACGCGCGAACATAAAATCAAACGTTTGACAATGCGTTCCATGCGCCGTGGGATCAAAGAAATGGATCTGATTTTGATGCGCTATGCTCAGGACAAACTGTCAGGAATGAGTGATGAAGCATTGAGTCATTATGATGCGCTTCTCAACGAAAATGACCAGGATCTATATCAATGGTGTTCGGGACAGATACCGCCGGCGTCAGAATTCACTGATCTGATTGCGGATATCAAGGTACACATCGCTGAACGTTTTTAACGTTCAAAATTTTAACTTTATCTTCCGAAATCTCGCATAGGTAAGGCAAAGTAATTGCGTTAGAGGAGCCGATGGATAGTATGAAACCGTTCTCGCAAAACACCTAAATATGTGTTGCCCGTCAGTATTTAGATGCACATTCCTTGACTGAACGTCTTCTCTGGTTGCTGTTGGCTGGCCGAATGGGCCAGCCTTATTTTTGTAGTCTTACCAGTGCCCAATATTTTGCATCGACGTCCAAGGTTCAGCAGGCTCAAGCGCGTTGCCCATCTGCAAAAGTTCGATTGAAATATTGTCCGGTGAACGCACAAAGGCCATGCGACCATCACGCGGTGGACGGTTGATTGTGATGCCATTATCCATCAAGTGTTGACACATGTCGTAAATATTTTCGACCTCATAGGCCAAGTGGCCGAAATGACGGCTGTCACTTGGCAACCCATCATCACCGTCCCAATTGTGGGTCAGCTCGACTGGACAGTCCTCTTGCCCCTCGGGAGCCATGAAGACCAAAGTGAAGCGGCCTTGCTCACTGTCATAATGACGTGTTTTCTTTAGGCCCAATAGCTCAAAGAAGGCTTGCGATTTTTCAAGATCCTTTACGCGGACCATTGTGTGTAAATATCGGATTTTCATAAAATTTCCCCTGTGTTTTTAGAATTTATGGCAGGTTCCAATCTAAAATAAAACCGCCAGCTTTGTCGTATTGATCGATTTCACCAGCATACGTACCGTTTTATGAATTCACAAACTGCATTGGAACTCGTGAAGTGAATGTAATGATGCGAGCACTTTCAGAAATTAGCCTGTCCGCATTTGTGGACACTGGGCCCTAGACTACCTCAGCGTTCAAACAGTTGACCGCTAGACGGTATTTGCAATTCGTTCATGAAATATCCGTTTGAACCTATTCCGTTTGCGAAGATAACACAAACTGTGCCGAGTAAGCTAAACTCGTAGCCCGAGGTCACTTCAAGTGATTATCCCGACCCCATTGAATATCATATTCTTTTTACCATTCGGAACAGTGTGTAACGGGATTCATTTGGAACTTGCAAATCCACATCATAAAATAGTTCCGCGATCACAAACTTACCACCCGCGGCACTTTTTCGTATAAGTATCCCAAGATACTCACCAGTCATGGAAATTTAGCCAATTTTGACGGCGTAACGAACATCTCCAACAACCCCAAAGGGGCCGATGATTGAATTATTCTCGGACGTGACGTTCTCCGCGGAATTGCTAGCTGGCGGCGTTGCGCTGCCAAACGAAACGGATGTTAAGGTGTTATCTGAACTTCCCTTGTTATTCTCGGATGTTCCATCAGTTGTCGTACAATTGGAATCGGCTTCACTGCCAAGAGGATTGGGGCTTGCACCAACACCAGAGTATTCGACGAACATCGCAATACAAATTGGTCGTAGGATATTATGCATCACTGCATTGCCTTGTTGGGCTTGAAGAAAAGATTGCAATGCTGATCTATCAATAAGTATATAAAAATACATATAAGTATTGATCAATTTGTAGTGGATTAGTGCATATCGCGGTTTGCATGCCGATCATCCCAAGATATAGTGACGGTACTAACCCCAAATGGAGTCGCAGATATGTCCCTGTCCCCCGAACAACTGGCCGAAATCGAACAGCTGCGTGAACAGCGTGCATCAACTCTCCGCGCAGTGAGTGAGGGTATGGAGGGGCATCTTTACACGGCCTATCCCGTTTTGGATCACGGGTTTGTTCGCGTCATAGATTACATGGGGGATGATGCCGCAATTTGCCAAGCGGCGCGGGTAAGTTACGGCAAGGGCACTAAGTCAGTTCAAAACGATGAAGGTTTGATCCGCTATTTGATGCGTCATTGGCATTCGACACCGTTTGAAATGTGCGAAATTAAACTGCATGTGAAACTGCCCGTCTTCGTTGCACGTCAGTGGATTCGCCACCGCACGGCCAATGTAAACGAGTATTCCGCGCGTTACTCTATCTTGGATCGTGAATTTTACATTCCCGCCCCCGAACACGTCGCGGCGCAGTCTGTGGTTAATAATCAGGGGCGTGGCGACATTTTAACTGGGGAAGAGGCCGCGCGTGTTTTAGAAATCCTAAAAGCCGACAGCGCGCGTGCATATGATAACTACGAAAGCATGATTTCACAGGATGGGCAACAAGGGTTGGCGCGTGAATTGGCGCGGATGAACCTGCCCGCGAATATCTACACACAATGGTATTGGAAAGTGGATTTACATAACCTGTTGCATTTCCTTCGCTTGCGTGCAGATGCTCATGCACAGTATGAAATCCGTATCTACGCAGAAGAGATTTGCAAAATCGTGGCCGATTGGGTGCCTTTCGCCTACCGCGCGTTCGAAGATTACCGCATGGGCGGCGCGACCCTATCTAGTGGTGCGTTGGATTGTGTGCGGCGTATGATTAAAGGCGAAGAGGTAACAAAAGAAAACTCTGGAATGTCGGCAGGAGAGTGGCGCGAATTTCAAACAGTATTGAAAGGTTAGTCGCTTTTTAGATCGACTTCTTGGGTTAACTGACCATCCAAATCAAAGATCAGGATTTTGTTTTGGTCTGTGACAACGGCATACCAATCTTGGGTTTGGGTGTAGGATACGGCGACTGTTCCGGAGGGAAGGGTGATCCATTCTGGGATCGCCAGAGCAGGCTGATTTAATCTAATGACAAGCAGTGCCGAGATGAGTACAACACCCACAATCATGACCATGGTCAATACAGTCACCAGTTGACGCAAAAAACGCAAACCGGACGGAAGCTCAATGTCTTCCATAGGGGATTTCATGTCGTCATTCATTGTTTCGTTCCAAATTCGAGCTGACCCACCTAAACGTCTTGATAAAGCGCTTTCGCGCGATGTTCCAGAGAAGGCTGATATTTCGCGATCACAGATTGTGCGCTTTCTGGAAAAAGGAGCAGTAAGCGTAGACGGCGTTGTTCAATCAGATGTGAAAGCCAAAGTTGCAGAAGGACAATTGGTTGAAATCACCATTCCAGAAGCTGTTGCAACTGAAATACGGGCCCAAAACATCCCGCTAGAAGTGATTTATGAAGATACTGATTTGATTGTCGTGAATAAACCGGCGGGCATGGTGGTGCATCCAGCGCCCGGATCGCCTGATCAAACATTGGTCAACGCGTTGTTATATCATTGTGCTGACACATTGTCGGGTATTGGTGGGAAACGCCGCCCCGGCATTGTTCACCGCATTGATAAAGATACCAGTGGGCTATTGGTTGTCGCGAAAAACGATCAGGCACACCGTGGTCTTGCCGCCCAGTTTGAAGTGCATTCGGTAGAACGCTACTACCGAGCGTTATGTTATGGGATACCTGACGCAAATGATCCGCGCCTGCGGGGCGTTCGCGGGGTCAGTTTTGAACAAGGCAACATTATGAAGGTGTCCACACACCTTGCGCGGCACAAAACAGACCGTCAGCGCCAGGCAGTGTTGTTCGAAGGGGGACGGCACGCCGTAACGCGTGTGCGAATCGTTGAACGTTATGGAATGCCCGAAACATTGGCACAGGTTGAATGTTGGCTGGAAACAGGGCGCACCCATCAGATTCGTGTGCACATGGCGCATTCAGGGCACGGGTTAATTGGCGATCCAGTCTACGGTGGACGTCGTAAATTGGCCCAAAAATCATTCTCTTCAGAGGCATTAGATGCCATATCACATTTCGATCGACAGGCATTGCATGCTGCAGTTTTAGGATTTGAACACCCTATAACAGGTGAAAGTTTGCGGTTTGAAGCACCACTCCCCGATGATTTTGAAGTATTGATCAACTACATTTCATGATGTGAAATAGTCTCCACACCAAAAAGTGAACTTTTCAGTACAGTGCTACCTTGATATAGCTTATTACGGTTCTTAACTTGATGTTAACAAGGTAACTATCAGGGCTTGTCATGAGTAATTATGCAAATCTACCAGCGCCGACACCCGAAGGGGGGTTGAACCGCTACATGCAGGAAATTCGTAAATTTCCCATGCTGGATCCAGAAGAAGAATATATTTTGGCCAAGCGCTGGGTGGA
>Ga0181607_10001378_pt1 | contig 21761 bp, 16 predicted proteins | sample 041ome_9_FD_132420 | JGI IMG/M metagenome (GOLD analysis project Ga0181607, IMG submission 132420) | Coastal salt marsh microbial communities from the Groves Creek Marsh, Skidaway Island, Georgia - 041413US metaG (megahit assembly) | ecosystem: Environmental > Aquatic > Marine > Intertidal zone...
CACTGCCATCAGATCGGGGTCGTCGATCTCCGCCAGCACATCAGCCAGGGCCTGGTTCTCTCGAAAACAGGGGCCGGGGCAGCTTGAGAAGAAGATGCTGCCGATCCAGACTTTACCGGCGAGCGAGGCAGACTCGAATGTCTCCCCACGCTGGTCCGTCATCGTGAATGGATCGATCGGCTTACCTGGCGACACCTGCTCCGGTGCCGGCAACACTTCATCCTGGTTCTCCGCGATCGCCAGTGGCTCCTCCTTGTCAGCACGCTGGCAGCCAGGCAGCAGCACGCTCACAGCTGTGAGGCATGCAAGGAAGGAGACATGGTGACGAACGCAGATCATCAGTGGGCCTCCTCAGCACCCGCCTTCGCTTCGGCAGCAGTTCCGGCTTGATGCATCAAGGCTTCATCGGAAGGACGTGCCATGTAGAGCAGACGCTCCTGAGACACCATGCGACTGCGGTATCCGATATCAGGCACCAGCATGATCGCAAGGAAGATTGCCATCATTGCAGCGGGGATCGTGAGCACATACTTCCAGTTTGCTTCCCAGAGGACGTGCATAAAGAAGAGCACGACCAGCATCGCCTTGGTGCAGGAGACGGCCATCATGAATGCCCAGCCCACCTGTGGCTCATCCCGCCAGGGCCAGAGTGGCGAGTAGGTGAAGAAAGACATTGTGGTGAGCACGCACAACGCGACGAAAACGGCCACGTACACACGCAGGCCGCCGTGACTCTCATCGTGGGAGGCTTCGACCACGGCCGCGGCCGGCGCGGCGGTTTCAGGCAGACCGCCTGGGGTCGTGCGGGGGCCGTGCTCGCTGCTCCCGGCATCCGCAGAAGACGAGGAGCCGTTGGGGGCATCGGAGTTGGACATTGATCATGCTCCGTTTGAAGTATGTGCAAGGGGTGTGTGGGCAAGGCCTCTGCGGCCGCCGCGATTGAGCCGACTTAGAACAGGTACAGCAGAGGAAAAAGGAAGATCCACACGAGGTCGACAAAATGCCAGTAGAGGCCAGCATTCTCGATCATGCCGGCAGTCGCTGGCCCGAGGTTGTAGGTCAGCAGAATGGCAAACACGATCAAGCCCACGATCACGTGGACCGCATGGAAGCCGGTCAGCAGGAAGTAGGTGCTCGCCCACATGTTTCCACCAGGAATCACGATTGGGAGTTGCAGCCAGGAGAACGTGTCGTTGAGACCGTGTGAGCCGCCATGGGACCCCATGTCCGCAGGCAGCGGCATGATCTGATCGGCGACCACCGCAATATCGAACGCTTCTTGCGCTGGATCGTTCACCAGTCGCTTGACCTCTGCAAGGCTCTTGCGACCGGCGATCTCTTCAGCGTTCATCTCCGTCTCAGATTTCGCATCGAGGGCCGCAATCTCCTCAAGCACCACCGGGTCGCTCAATCGAGCGCGAACAGCAGACGCGTAGTAGAGGTCGGGCTTCTCGTAGACGAGGCCCATCGGCTTCACGGGATAAATGCCGTGGCTGAACTTGGCCTGATACTCATAGGCCTTCACTCCGAGGAAGAGGGAGCCAAGAGCCAGGGTGATCATCATCCAGGTCTTCGCCAGCGACGACTTGTTGACTTTGGCAGCTTCAAGAGCGAGCACGACTGTCACGCTCGAGCAGATCAGCACAAAGGTGTTGAATGCGCCGATCGGTTCACTCAGATGCACATGGTGTGGCTTTGGCCACTGCAAAGCGCCAAATCTCAAGACCACATAGCTGCCGAGCAACGCGGCGAAGAACATGATTTCGGTCGACAGAAACAGCCACATGATCAGCTTGCCCTTCGTCAGGGGCAGGCCAGGCTGATACTGCAGTTTTAGGTGACCGTGGTGATCTCCACCATGGTCATCACCGTGGGAATGGTCGTGGTGGCCGCCGTCAGCAAAGTCGGAACCGGCAGCAAAAGCGGACGTGCTCATGGACGTGAGTGATTCCCGTATGAAAAAGAGAAGCGTATGTTTTACAGCTCGTACACGACGGCCGTGTTGTTTTGTGGGACGGCGTTCCCTGCGGAGACCGTAATGCCTGAAGTAGTGTTCTGCGTCTGCTGATGGTCGCCGGTCGTTGTGGCGACAGCGAGGGGATCGGCCGGCGGTCCACCGAAGGCCACGACCGCAATCATCACTGCAGCGAGCGTGCCGAGAGACGCCATCAACAGCCGACGCGCTGAGAGATCATCCCGCCGATAAGCAAAGTGTGCGGTGGCCGCCACATAGATCCCAGAAGCAAACGCTTCGGCAAGAAACAGCCGTGGACTGCTGGAAGGAACCGCCAGCAGCAGACTCACGGGGACCATTGCCAACGCTGCCGAGAGAGCCTGTCCACCCGCGCGGATTCCGGTGGGATCGTCGACGGTGAGCATCCGCATTCCCGCCTGGGCATACTGCTGCCGGTAGAGCCATGCGATCGCCATAAAGTGTGGAAACTGCCAAAGGTAGAGCACGGTGGTGAGAGCTCCCGCAGCAAGCGTGCCCTCAAGCTCTCCAGCCAACGCCCGCTGGGGCCCATCGGCTGCAAGCCATCCGATCACCACCGGCATGGCGCCAGAGACAGCTCCAACTGCAGTGTTCAGCGGGGTCAGTCGCTTGAGTGGTGTGTAGGCCACCACGTAAATCAGCCAGGTCGCAAGAGCCGCAAGAGCAGCCCAGCCACTGACGGTCACAAGCAGCCCCATACCAACCACAAGCGTCACGGCGGCCAACCCCTGGCCCATCCGTGAACTCATTCTGCCTGCCGCGATCGGTCGGTGAGCCGTCCGCTGCATCAACTGATCGAGGTGCTGCTCGACCACCTGATTGGCAATGCTCGAACTCGCAGCCACCAGCCCTGTACCGAACAGCACAGCCGCAAATGCGGCAGAGGAAGCGGTGCCACCATCGGTCAGCCACATGCCAGTGGCCACCGTCGCAAGCACCATCACTGCTATCCGAGGCCGAATCAGCATGGAAAGATCGCGGGCCAACGAGCGACTGGTGCTCGTCACAGGTGCCGCAGGCGGCAGGCTGGCAAGTGATGACTCAAGCGCAACGCTCATGCCATCCCTCCCTTCGCCACTTCCCGGGCACCAGAGGCGCTCCCGCACGTGATTGCCAGAACGACAGCCATCCCAAAAATCATCATGCCGAGCACCACATGGCCAGTCACAACCGTCGCATTCCAGAGGCTGCGAGCCTCGACCGGCGAGGTCACCCACGCGGAGAAAATCCGGCCGATCCAGCCATCTGGCACACCCCAGTTTGCAAGCCAGGCGGCAGCCCCGAGCACAACCTGACAAGCGACGAGGAGAAAAATTCCCGTCGACCAGACAACGGGGCTCTTCATGACAGGCGTGTCTGTCATACGCGTGGGTTCAGTCGCCGCGGCAGGCAGAAAGGCATTCGCCCAGGCGGCGGCAGCAACGACGACAGCAAGCAACGCCACGAGACCGGCACCCACCAGATGAGCAACCACAAGCCAGCGGAACGTAAATGGATCGACGACCGCCGCATCAATGTGTCGCAGCTGAGCGCCAGCAACCAACTGGGCGTAGGCGGCCGCGACCAAAGCAAACGAAAATCGTGCAAGCCATGGGGAGCGGATGACACCGGCACGGCGACGGCTTGTGAGCGTTGCCAAAGCAATCGCCACACCAAAGAACAGCGGCCCCGTGCAGGCATGCACCTTGGCGATCGTGCGGTCGTCCATCAGCACCCGCATGCCACCGAGAACCCCCTGCAGCACCACGAGTACGACGGCTGCTGTTGCCAGCCCCCGGACCACTCCGCGGGTCTCCCAGCGGAAACAGGCCGCCGCAAGAACAAGCGAGAGCATGCCAACGGTGGCGCCAAGGAGACGGTGCCCATGCTCTAGGAACAGGTCCCACGGACCGCCGAGCCACTCCGACACCGGAAACAGAAACATGTTGTGGCCGTAGGTTCCCGGCCAGTCAGGAACCGCCATCGCTGCGTCGTAGGTGGTGACCAGCGCCCCGAAACAGAGCAACACCGCTGTGACGCCCACAAGCACGATCGCGACGGCGTGCGCGGCGTACGAGCTGACGATGGTGTTCCTCTGTTCGATCAAGGAGTCCTTCTCCTGTGAGCATCGCAACCACGGAGGTGTGGGTGACTCGCGTCTGCATGCTCGCGGCGGGTTTTGTCTACGTTGCTTCTGAAAGGCTAGTGGGCAGCCACCACCATGCCCTCGACCGGTGGATCAGTCTGCATCAGGTGATCCTTCTCACAGCCGGGAACCGAGTACTCGTACGGACCTCTGTACACAATCGGCTGCACGTCAAAGTTGCCGTGCCCAGGAGGGCTTGGAGCCGTCCACTCAAGTCCATTGGAGTTCCAGGGATTTCGGCCAGCCTTCGGACCATAGAACATGCTCCAGAAGAAGTTGGCGGCGAAGATCGCCTGGCAGGCCACCATGCCGATCGCACAGTACGTCATAAAGGCATTCATCGGCTGCAGATGATGGAACGTCTCGTAGTGGTAAGCATCCGCAAGCCGTCGTGGGAAGCCCACGGCACCCAGGATGTGCATCGTGAAGAACGTGCCGTTGAGGAAAATGAAGGTCAGGAAGAAGTGCACCTTCCCCCAGAACTCATTCATCGTGCGGCCAAACATCTTCGGGAACCAGAAGTAGATCGCTCCCCAGACGCCCATCGCCGTACCGGCGAAGAGCACGTAGTGAAAGTGAGCTACGATGAAGTAGGTGTCGTGGATGAAGATGTCGACGGGCGTGGCAGCCATAAAAATGCCCGATAGACCGCCGATGATGAACATCGACACAAATGACACCGAGAACAGCATCGCCGTGGTGAACTGGATCCGGCCGCCCCAGAGCGTGCCCAGCCAGTTGAACGTCTTCACGGCACTTGGCAGAGCAATCATCATCGTCGAGACCATAAAGGTCATACCCAGAGCGGGGTTCATGCCCGAGATGAACATGTGATGCCCCCAGACGATAAAGCCGAGGCCGGCGATACCCGCGATCGAATAGACCATCGGCCGGTAACCGAATAGCGGCTTCCGAGCGAAGCAGGTCATGATGTCAGACACCATGCCCATCGCAGGCAGGATCATGATGTAGACCGCGGGATGGCTGTAAAACCAGAAGAGGTGCTGCCACAGGAGCGGCTGGCCGCCGCCAGCACCCGTAAGCTCATTGTTGATCATGCTGCCTTCAGGCGAGAAGAACCCGGTGCCGATGCTGCGGTCAAACAACTGCATGAAACCAGCGGCCGTCAGCACAGGAAGAGCAAACGCCTGCAGGAGTGCCGTGATAAACATGGCCCAGATCGTCATCGGCAGACGGAACATCGTCATGCCCGGTGCACGCATCAGGATGATCGTCGTCATGTAGTTGACGCTGCCGAGCATCGACGACACACCGACAAACGTCAGACCGATCAGCCAGAGCGTCTGCCCCATCCCACTACCAGGCGACGCAGCCGGATTCGTGGTGAGAGGTGGGTAGCTCGTCCAGCCGCTGGATGCCGCGCCACCTTCAACAAAGAAGCTCGCCCCAAAGGCGATAAACGCCGGCCACATGAACCAGTAGCTCAACATATTCAGCGTGGGGAAGGCCATGTCGTCAGCGCCAATCATCAGCGGGATCAAGAAGTTGCCAAAGGCACCCGCCAGGATCGGGATAATGACCAAGAAGATCATCACTGTCGCATGCATGGTGAACAGCATCGTGTAGAACTCGGGGCTCATCTGCCCACCTTCTTGGGCGAACAGCTTGCCGAGCACGGGCACGTCGGACCAAGGCCAGGCCACCTGCCAGCGGACAGCCAAGGCGAGCAGGCCTCCGATCAGAAACCAGACGAGCGTCGAAAACAGGAACTGCAGTCCAATCACCTTGTGGTCTTTGGAGAACACGTAGGTCGAGAGGAACTCAGAAACTGGGCGAGGCTTCGCGGCGCTGGCTGGCGCGACAGTGGTCGATTCACCGGGGGAAGAATGCGTCACCGTGCTCATGGAAATCTCCGTCTCGTGCAAGTCGGTGTGAGTGAGTGTTCTGGTTGTCTGAGCTTGACCGTCTCGTTTTGGCTGCCTGAGGCTGGGCAGTGTCAGGCTGAGGGTGGCAGCCGCCTGACGCAGTAAATACGACCCTTGTCAGAGAATCTCGTCCATTGGCTCGGGCTGCGTGGCTTCCTGCTCGCGATACTTCGCTTCAAGCCACGCGTCGTAGTCTTCGCGTGACTCGATCGTGATTCGCCCTTTCATCTTGTAGTGTCCCCAACCGCAGAGCTCAGCACAGACAAGGTCGTACTGGCCCGTTTCCGTCGCCTTGAACCAGACAGGTATCTTCATGCCAGGGACGGCGTCCTGCTTCATGCGAAGGTTTGGCAGGAAGAAACTGTGCAACACATCCATGCTCTTGAGCTGAATAAGGATGTCTTCATCCACTGGCACATGCAGGTCATTGACCAGAAACAGATCGTCCGGAGTGCCAAGATCGCCATCGGGGCCGGGATAACGCAGCCGCCACTCGAACTGCCGCGCAACGACTTCGACGGTCGGCTTCATTACCGGCCGCCGCATCTTCATGTCGGCCCAGGCGTTCATCTGATAGATCGCCAGGAAGAGCATCGTCACCGCCGGAATGATCGTCCAGATCACCTCGAGCGTGTGACTGCCATGGATGTACGTCGCCTTTTCATCGCCGCGGGCAGCCGCGTCATACTTCCAGATAAACCAGAACAACAGCATCTCGGTGACGATGAAGACGATGCCCGTCAGCGCCAAAATGAAATAGAAAAGCGAGTCAATCTCTTTGCCGTGCGAAGAGACATCCTTCGGCAGCCAAACGTCGATCGACGGGGCAATGGCAAACACGCCCACGCCAAGCACAGGAACAGCGAGAAAAAGAATGCTCCAAAATATTCCAGCCAGTCGGTTTCGCACGGTGCGACGACTCCTGTTCTGTGAGATTCGTGAAACGCGTTTGAGAAAGTTCTGAGGACGGCCAAACCGGGATTACAGGCGATCACGTGCGACCATGGAACGGTCCGCTCCGAGTTCACCATCAAACTCATAAGGCAACGACCGAATGTAGTTGACGACGTGCCAGATCTCGTCAGGGGTGAGCGTACCAGCGGCTGCTGGCATCGGGGCCCCGTTGATGCCTGCATGAATTCGGTAGTAGAAATCGATCGGACGACGGCCACCCCGATAGATCGCTTGACGGAGATTTCGCGGCTGAATCGTGCGCGGCTCCAGTGCGTCTCCGGCAAGTGCCTTATCGGCCCGAGTGAGGTATTCGCGATGCTCCGCCTTTTCCTCGCGGCTCATCTCCTTCGTGCTCACCTCGTGGCTGCTCTGCACCTCATCTGACCACTGCTTTACAACCTTGTTCCAGTCGTCGTAGTCGTTGGCCTGACCATCGCCGAGTGCCGTCACTCCATGGCACTTCACGCAGTTCGCTTTGTTGCCGTAGAAGAGTTCCTTGCCCATCGCAATCGACTCCGCAAGGTCAACCTCCGGCATCTCAGGAACCTCGATCACGGCATCTTCCGCTTCCTGCCAACGCTCTGCGACAGGCAACAAGATTTCTTCCACCAAGAAGTCGCGGGTTTCCGGAAGTTTCCCTTCGTCCTCGTCGTCGAGTTCAAAGAAGTACCTCATCATGTTGAGTTCAGCCTCGCCACGCATGCTGAGATATTTCACATACTCCACCAAGGCATCGACCTTCGCCTCGCCAAGGAGTTCAAAAGAGGGCATCGACGTGCCGTAGATCCCGTTATTGAGAATTGTGACCAGGTCGCCATGCGTGGGCTTGTCTGCACGCTCGGTGCTCTTGAACTTGAACCAGCCGGGACGGTAGTCGCGTGGGTACGGATTCAGGAACGCGGCGGTTGGCCCCATTCCGTCGCCGGTGACACCGTGGCAATGGCTGCAATGCTCGCGGAAGAGACCATTCTTGCGGCCCACGATATCGCTGTGCACCGGGCCCGCCGCGAGCCGTAGCTTCCCGATATCAAGCCCCGTCTCCGGCATCGCGATCGGATTGTCCGGTGTGCCGAACATCGCCTCGAGGATGGTCGCGACCTGCTCCTCCTGCTCAGGCTTCAATCGCTGCTTGGCAGCCTCGACCATGTTGGGGCGAAACGACGCAGCAGGAGTCTTGCCGCAGCCGCTCACAAACAACAGCGAGCCGCAAACCGTCAGCACCAGGGCGACTGGCGAGAGTGAGAAACGATTCCTGCACATGAATGTGGAGTGGCGATTCATAGCTGTGACAAGAAAGGGGAGAAAGTGTGTCATGGAGAATCGATTGCTCAAACGAGTCTTCGGCAAGCGCCAGCTCAACTACCGACCGCGGACGCCGGAATCTGCACCTCGCCAATATCCGTCGTTCCGTCAGCCTCAAGCGTGACCGTGAAACGCCCCTTCGACGACCAGTCGAGTTCGGGCATGTCTGCCGCAAGGGCACCGTTGGGCCCGGTCGATCGCTCGTGCCAGACCTGCAGTTCCACCTCTTCGCCAGCTGGAAGATCAGGGATCGTGAAACTGCCGTCGGCTGCGGTGACGGCCACATAGCCATCTTCCCGGAAAACGGCATAGGCCTTCATCCAGGGATGGATATTGCAGGTGACCATTGTGGGCATGCCGGTTTCACGAGCTGGCGTAAAGAGCGTACCTTCACCGGCCGGAATCAGCTGGTTGAAGCTGGTGCCAGAGACGTTGGTGTTGTGGCCGATGGGATCGCTGTTGCGGACATCGATGGGCTGTCCGACACGAGCCGCAAACACGGGGGTGAGGAACTCACACACTTTCTGATCAAACACCAGAGGCTCTTCCGGCATCTCCCGCTCTTTGACGCGACTCACCTTGCGTGCAAAAACCACAACATTCGCAAGACCACCGGTCGCCTCGTCAACCTGCAGCGACTGATCGAAGAGCTTGCGGCCTTCGGCAGTACAGACAGCCGTGTCCTTATCGACGATGAGCTGCTTTGCAGCAGGCGGACTGCCCACAAACACAAACCGGCCGGTGAGCGTACCCCAGCCCGTTCCGGTGCTGACCACCTCGCTTCCGCCAGCTCCACCCGCGGAGTCAGAAGCAAGCGAAGCACGAAGCGCGATCGCCGCTTCACTGTCGGGCGTGGGGGCGGGAAGACGCGACTGTCCACAGCCCGTCATGGTGCAGAGCAACGTCATGCAGAGCAGCATCGTGCACAGCAGACAGTTGGCCACGGACCATTGCAGGCCAGGGCGAGACGACACGCCTAAAGTCAGGCCGACTCGCCGAGGCAAACAGTTCTCTCGACTGAGACACAGGTTCCGCACGCGAGAATCCTTTTGAAACAACGGGGCTGTCTTTCTTGGCTTTCGAAGCACGAACGATCGACTACTTGAACACCGAGGAATCGAGAACCATTTCGCCGAGGTCAGTGCCCTTGGCCGAAACGTCCACATCCATCCGTCCACGCTTGACATCCGTCTTCTTGCCATTGATCACGATTGAGTCGAGGTAGCCTGCCTTCTCATGCCAGAACTGGAGTTCAACTTCACCCTCCGGAAGACTCTTGATGGTGAAGTTGCCTTCCTCGTCCGTCACGGCAGCGTAAGGATTGTCGCGAACGACAACCCAACCCTTCATCCACGGATGGATGTTGCAGGTCACGGCGGCAGGCACTGCTTCATCAGAGCGGAAGCTCACCTTCGTCTCACCGCTGGCCGGGATCAGTGTGTTGGACGCTGGATTCTTCAGTGTGGCCACGTTGCTGTTATGGCCGACCGGATCAGAGTTCTTGATAATCAGGTCTTGACCGGTCTGAACGAAAACAACGTGAGGCGAGAAGCGGCAGTTGAGGTTATCCAGAACAACCGGCTCTGTCGCCTTGAGGTCGGGGTGCACATCGATCTTCCGATCACGCACGAAGACCACCACATTGGCAACCCCTTTGTTGGGGCCGATCACCAGTTCCTCGTTGACTAGGTTGTGCTTGCCGCAGACGTCAACGTCTTTGTCGATAGTGAGCTTTGCCGCAACGGGAGCATCTCCCCCGTAAACAAAGCGACCGCTGATATCGCCCCATTCAGCGGCGGATGCCGCCGTAGGAAGTGCAACCAGAGTTGCCAGAGCAAGTGTGCCGCGACGCAGCGTATGGGAAAGCATTTAAGAACTCCGGGTCAGGGGTGCAGAGCTATTCTCTTCTATCTTAGTCAGCTGCCGTCCTTTGAAGACCGGCACGCCTCTGTTGCCACAGCAACGCGGCTGAGGAGAGCCAAGCAACCGTGTCGATTGAATCGAATCTTTTGGGGTGTTAGGGGATCAGGCTGCCCACGGGCGTTCTACCCGCGTCAGCGGAATCGGTCACGGCGGGCTCACTGGACGGCCCAGCAGCGGACGCCTGCGAACCGTCGGCGGCCGCATCAACTGCAGCTGCATCAGATGGCACTGCATCAGCAGACGCTGCATCAGGAGAGGCCCCATCAGGGGACGCTGTCGGAGCCTGAAGGAATGCCTCGAGTGACATCTGCCGGTTGGCGAACGTGTCGTAGTGCATCAACAGATCAGTAAGTGCCGAGAGCTGCTCATCGCTATTTCCGCGATAGAGCTCCTGGCTCACCGGCTTGTCGAACGGAATGTTGACCGGCATCCCCGTGTACGGCAGGAACCGCTTCGGATTGCCAATCCAGCCGTGGACATAGTCCGGCCTCAGCCGTTGCCGGACCTCCGACAACTGCGGCGCCAAAGCCTTCGGATTACCAGGCGGAGCGTAGTCACCCACCAAGTGGCACTTCACGCAGTAGTTGCCGTTCGTCACGATCTTCATCGCGTCGTTCAGGTGATCCGGATACGTCTGCTCCCGTTCAGCAAGCGTGCTCGACTCATACCGAGGGTCGTAGTCGTAGGGGAACTCCGCACCATCAACCGCGGCAAAGTAGTTCACCAGTGCCGACGCCTGTGCTGACGACAGGTTAAACCGTGGCATCCGCAGCACGGCGGCTGGGCGAATCGGCTCTGGAGCCAACAGGAACGTATGCAGCCAGCTCGACTGCACTTTCTTTCCCTCGCCCACCAGTGGCGGAGGCAGCCAGCCCCACGCGTCGTCCGGCTTTACGTTCGGATTGATCTCAAGTTCGTCCTCAATGACGACAGGGAATAGCAGGCGTGCGAGATCGCCACCATGGGCCGGATACGACTTACCTGCCTCGAGTGCATCCTCAGGCACGTAGATGTTCTGTGAACCGACAGCCCACGGCTCGCCGTTGATGATCGCATCCTCGTAGAGCATGAAACCGCGATGCGGGATGATCTCTGGGTCCTCGTCAGCCTCCTCGCGGTCAATCGGAATGAAGTCTTGGTCGACCAGCTGTGGCTCACCGGTTTCGGCATCCAGCACTGATAGTCCATGGAGCGACGCGAAGCGGCGACCCCGCGGATCTGTTGCGAGCGAGGCTGCCAGCTGGTCCTGAGAGAACTGCGGCTGGAGGAACGCATAGTCTGGCACGACCGGCGGATCGCTGATCGAGTCCGGCGAATAGCGGATATCCCACCGCTCCGCCTCCAAGACATGGCATCCGCCGCAGTTGAACTGCTCGAGCACCGCAAGGCCGTCGAGGCGAGCCTGCTCGCGAGGATCGGGCCTGTGCACAAACTCCTCAGCGGGCGGTTCCGCGACGAGCCCGAGCACAAACGTCATCACGGCTTCCCGCTGCGTCTCATTAAACGGGAACTGAGGCATGCGGTACCGCTCGTTGTACGTCTTGTTGTCGGTCTTCTGGTAGTCGTAGCTTCGCGGCGCCCTGAGTTTCTGCCAGAGGAAGCCCTGCCGATCATGGGCCAACAGTTTTTCCAAAAAGTATCCGGTGTCGGGATCGAGTGACTCTGGATTGACGTGATGCTCACGGGTGTCGGCATAGGCAAGATCCGCTGCTACCACAGGGTCAGTGAGCTCGTCGGTCTCCGCGTGCTCGGCATGCTCGCCGTCGGCAGCATGCGAGCCGCCGTGGTCGGAGGTGGACATTTCGTCATCCCCAGCCTCCACTGCATGCATGCCCGCATGAGGATCGGCATGGCCATGCCCGTGGCCACCGAGTTCGTTCATCAGATACGGCACAATCTGCTCAAAGGCGATCTTCGAAGATTCCTTTCTGCCCCAATCAGCCAGGGCCGCTCCCGCAGGCTTGGCGTCTTCAAAGCCCGGAATGTTGTGGCACGAGTAGCACGCCAGCTTGCCGATCGTTTTCTTTCCGACATACTCCAGCAGCTGCTGGTCACGGGCGTCTTCCTCCGCCGAGAGCGACAAGAGCATCGCTTCATCGCCACTGATACCGGCCATCGAATCGGGGAGGCCCTGGCGGGCATACGTGGCCGCTTTTTCCTTGACGAACCGCCCTTCAAGATAGAGAGCAGCGAGCTCTTCGGTTGCCGCCCGCTCGTCTGCGGTCAGCGAATCTGCAGCAGGTATGTCGGTGGGCTGCCACTCCTGCGTTGACTGCATCAGCCACGCTGTGGCGTCTGCAGCTGGATCACTCACCGTGCCGTCGGGCAACGTGACCGGCTCCAACAAAACATTTGGCATCAACGTCTTGGGGTGGTACCGACTCGGTTCCCGCAGCCAGCTGTAAAGCCAAGCCTCCCCGTTCGGATTCGACGCCAACTTGGCGCCGATCCTGGAGAGATCCGGCCCCTGATTGTTGGTTGCCTCTGGGAACTCTTCATGCTGATGGCAGGCCAGACAGCCGCGAACCTGCACAACCTTTCGCCCCCGCTCCGGATCAGGGTCTGCCGTGATCCCTTCATAGGGCGTGACGTACTCAAACGGTGAACTGACCGCGTCGAGGTACGCGATGATTGAGCGGATTTCGATTGGCTCATAACGCTCGCTCTCGGCCAGACCGTTTCCAGAGAGATGATCCCAGAGTCCGAAGAACCGCGGCATCTTGGTGGTCGGCCGGAAATCCATCGGATTACGGAGCCACGAATAGAGCCAATCAAATCCGGCCTTTGCCGACAGGTGCCTCAGACTTGGGCCGACCTTTGGCAGGGCGCCGGGGGTTTCCGGGTCGTTGAGCAGCGGTCCGAGGGTGTGCGAGCGGCTCGTCAGCACGGCCTCATCGCCAGCGGCGGCGTCTTCCTTGATCAAAGTAGCCAACCGTTGGCGGGCGGCAGCCGTATCTGGGCCGCTGCGAACGTCTTTAGCCAACTGAAAAGCCGTCGGCGCAAGTTCTGCGAGCCCCGGATCGGCCAGGAGGGCTTCGGCAATCTCATGGAAGTTCGGAGCAAGCCGCATATCGGGGCCTACTCGGGTGTCAGGGCCCGCATAGCCGTTTATCTCATGACAGCCGTAGCAGCCATACTCGCGAATGGTGTGATAGCCCTCGACGAGCTTTGGCGCGGGCGGCTCTGGGTAGCGACTGCTCGGCTCGAGATCGACCACTTGGTGGTGGCACTTCAGACAACTCGACTCCTCAAATCGCTCCGAATGCATCGGATAGATCCAGTGGTGATTGTCGAACCATCCGTACTCGTCATGCCATTCGTGTGCCTGCTTGGGCGAGTTCGGCGAGTGGGAGGACCATTTAAATGACGTGGCGCTGCCCTGCCCTTCATGGCAAATGGTACAGCCGAACACCTGCTTGGGATGCGGGCTCAGCGAACCCACGAAGAGATCAAGCCTCGGGTGACTGGCATAGGGCTGCGGGACACCCCGACGGACGTCCAGTTGCAACGCATTGCCCCAGGTGGGGCTCTCAATCAAGCGAGCCACGGCGACGTCACGTGTGTAGGTCCGTCCGCCGTCAACCGATTCAACCACGTCTCCCGCAGTCAGCCCTGCGATAGCCGCGGGGCTCTCCGGACGGACCACGGTGACGGTCGGATCCTCTGTATTGAACAGGCCTTCATCCGCGAGCCTCAGGCCGTACAGCCGCTCGAGCTGGTCGTTGCCATCCCCCTCAACGACCAGGAGAGCAGGAGCCTCCGCAACGATCTCGTCAGCGGATGGGTCTTCCGGGGTGGCCAGAGCGAGCGTGATCAACTCTGTCTCTGGATAGCCAGGATCGAGTGGGTTTCCAGGAGCCGACTTGTCGATGCCTTGATGGCATGTCGTGCAGCGGTCGAACCGTGCGACATCCCGAAAGTTGTTGTTAAACGTCAGGTCTGGAAGCCAGATCTGATCAATCCGCAGCGGACTGTTGAAGGCATCAAGGACCGGTAGTTCCAAGATGCTTTTACCGATGTTGGCCGCTTTGTCGTCTCGCGTCTTGGCCAACATTTCCAGCCCCTGGCGATGATCCGCCAGAGCCTTGGAAGCCGCGTCTTCGTCGCTCGTGATGTCTCGCAGCAAAGTTTCCAGTTCTTTGCGATGACCTGCGTCGGCCTGGCTGGCCAGGGTAGCCTCGTTCACCTTTGCGGTTGCCGCATCGGCAAGAGCCTGGAGTTCGTCGAGAGTTCGTTGCTCAGCACCATCAGCTACAGCAAGTTCGAAATCAGCACGCGCTTTATCAAACTGCGCCTTGAGCAGCTTGAGTCGACCTGCTGCCTGATCTTCGCGGTACTCGCAGCGGGCCACGATGTCGCGGAGCCGTTCCAGCAGATCGCCGCGCAACACAAAGCGCTGGTCGGGATCGGTCGTGCCCGTGAGTCGCTCGACATCAGCCCGGGCGAGATCAACCGCCTCAGCGTCTTCTGCAACCGATGCCGCCTTGGCGAGAAACGCCTCAGTAATGGCGGGGTCGAGATCGGCTCTCCGAGCCTGCGCGAGGGTGGCCTCGAGCTCTTTCAAGGTTTCCGTAAACGCCTGTGACTGCTCCTCGGAAACACGCGCCGCCGCGGTCCATGTCTCAAGTTCACGGAACTCACGCTGGTACTTCTTCCAGGGACGGTTGTGGTCGGCCACCAGCATGGCGACGGTCGCAACGAGCAACGCGATGGCAGACACACCGAAAACGACGTGCAAAACCTTGAGGTTACGCCAGGTCTGTTCAGTTGCGGGCATGTCGGACGTTTCTCTTACAGTCGAGTTGAAGAATGAGCGGGGTTAGGCTGCCGATTCAGAAGTTGAGCGACAACTCCGGGATACTGATGATGTAACTGAGATTCATGGTCCAGCGAAGCACCATCTTTAAGGGCAAACTGAGCATCAGCAGCATCAGGTTGGCCATCACCATGTATCGTAGGAAGCCCATCTTGGCGTAGTAGCGACGGAAGATCGTGACTGCCATTAGAGGTGGGAGCAGCACCAGGTAGCCGCCGACCAACAGCAAACCGGGGGCTTCTCGCAGAAGAATGGTGCCGATCTGCGTCAACGCAGAACTTCCTGCGGCAGCCACTGGGATCGGCTGATCCAGAAACCGCGTCCAGAACACCTGCGTGAGACTGACGTTGTTGAGCACTTCCACCTTGTAGGGCGTCCAGTACTCAAAAGGCCCAAAGAAGTTCCAGTTGGGGCCTCGCAGGAACGTGCCGAGGATAATCAGCGTGATCCAAAGCTCAAGGAAGCCGAACTGCCATGTTAGGTAGGCAAACTTTCGCTCGGCGATCGAGTAGTAGCCATTGCCCTTCTTGTTGAAGTCGAGATACGGCATCGCCATGAGCCCGAAGATCACGAGGCTCGGCAGGACCACACCGGCGTACCAAGGATCGAAGTAGACGAGCATCTCCTGCAGACCGAGGAAGTACCACGGAGCCTTCGAGGGATTCGGGGTTTTCACGCTCGAGGCGGGCTCTTCCAGTGGAGCCGGCAGCAGGATCGCCCAGGCCAGCAGGAAGGCCGACACGGCGATCATGCAGATCAGTTCGGTGTAGACCAGATCAGGCCACACCAGCACCTTTTCGTCGTTGACCTTTTCCATCGGTGGCTCGCCGCGGGCAATTCGCTCGTCGTTGACCACCGCTTGTTTGGTGGCGACCCAGGTGAAGAAGGCGAGCAGAAAGACGAGGCCGACAATCGGCACGTTGTCTGCCTTCATCACGATCAAGGCAAAGTTTTGGTCGGCCATCGACAAGCCCATCAGCAACAACGCCACATTGAAGAGCGTCCAGGCCACCATGGGCTGCACGAAAAACTTGCGGTAGACGAAGAAAGCCACCAGCAGCACCGTCGTGCCCACGGTGTAGTTGACAGGTCCCGAGAGCGAGTTGACGAGGTTACGCGCAGCCTCGGGGAGGGCCGGCACCGTGCTCTCTGTGCCCGAGAGGGCAAGGCTGCCGAGAACCATCATGAAGGACGCAAAGACGGTCCAGATGATCGCCCAGCCGGGCTGGTTTTTCCGCTGCCAAAGGATCACGGCTGCGATGCCATTCATCAGGGCAATCGCGGCGTAGTATCCGCCCAGGAATCCCGAAACGTCCTTGAGGAACAGTTCGTTCGAATGCATGGCCGTGCCGGACGTCTTCTTTGAAGGTAAGGAATCAATAACCGCGTTGCTGCCGGAGGAGCATCAGCCACCTCCGATTCACTATCTCCGTATCCCTGGGGCTCGCTTAGAGCGGCCCACTGATGCCGCCGTCTTTCCGGACTCTCCAGAAGTGGATCGCCAGTAAGAGTGCGACTGCGAGCGGGATCGCAATACAGTGCAGCACATAAAATCTATTGAGCGTTTCCTCGCCGACGAAGCGGGCTCCGAGGAGGCCGAAACGGGCGTCAGAACCATCGGTGATCATGTCAATGCCGCCGATCGTCAGCAGCTGCTGACCAGGCCCCTCGTAACCGAGAAGCGGTGTCGCTCGAGCCATGTTGGACCCCACGGTAATGGCCCATATCGCCAACTGGTCCCAGGGCAGCAGATATCCGGTGAACGACAACAACAGCGTGAGCAACAACAGGATCACCCCAATCACCCAGTTAAACTCTCTGGGCGGCTTGTAGCTTCCGGTTAAAAACACGCGGTACATGTGGAGCCACGTGGTAATCACCATCGCGTGCGCACCCCACCTATGTAACTCTCGCAAGATGCCGAGACTGGTGACGTCGCGTAACGCCAAGATGTCGTTGTAGGCCCACTCCAACGTCGGCCGGTAGTAAAACATCAGCAACACGCCAGTGACCGTTTCCACCAGAAACAGGAAGAAGGTCACGCCACCCATGCACCAGGTGAACGACAGCGCGATGCCCTGCTTCTTGATCGACACCGGATGAAGGTGAAGGAAGAAGTTGGTGAGCATCACGACGATCCGGTTCCGCCTGTCGAGCGGCATGGGATGCCGGAAGATGCTCTTCCAAATCTGCGAGTTGCGAATCGTTTCGCCGATAGCCATGTGTGTGTCCGATGTGCTGCGGTCGGGTGGAGTGTTAGGCGGTCACGAAGGAAGCCGAATCGGCCCACTGGCCGAGTTCCTCTTGGAACGTGCGGCTCTTGTCGACCTCAAGTTGTCCGTCGTCCGAAATCTGGATGGCGTACCTCTCGAGTGGCCGCGGTGCAGGCCCCTCAAAGTTGACCCCATCCTTATAGAACCCGCTACCGTGGCAGGGGCACTTGAACTTCTGCTCAGCCTCGAGCCAGTTCGGCGTGCAGCCCAGGTGGGTGCAGACGGTCTTGAGGGCGTAAATCTGCTCCTCACCACCGATCTCACTGTTGACCACCCAGACGCCATACTGAGCCACGAACTTGGTTTCAACCTTGCCAGCCGGGAAGGCTTCTTTGAAGCCTACCTTGAAGCGACTTGGCGGCTCGGCAAGCACGTTCGGGAACAAGAAGCGAGCCAGGCCGAGCGAAAACAGCCCGCCAGTCACCGAGAGGGCCGTGAAACCGACAGCCATGAACGAACCCATGGCAATCGAGAGAAAGCCTCGGCGGTCAGTGGTGGCAGGCTTGGCCGCTACTGTTGGCCGAGTTGGCTTAGGCGGCACAGGCCTCGGCGGAGCCTTCGCTTTACCGGCAGGCTTTGGTTTGGGAAGCGCCGACGCCGGTGCATCAGCCTTGCTGGTCGGCCCTGGCTTCGAGCCAGAGCGAGCAGCAGCGAGGATGCTTGCGGTGTCACGCTGCAGTGGTGCCATCTTGGCCGCAGGCTTCTCAACCGCCTTCGCAGCGGCTGGCTTGGCGGCAGCGGCCTTGGCTGCGGGCTTCACGACCGGCTTTTCTGCTGCTGCAGCCTCGCCTGCTGACTTCTGCCGAGCCAGCTTCATGATTTCGGCAACGCTCGGACGTCCACCATCCTTACCAACGGCAGGCTTCGCAGCAGGCTTTGCGGCTGCTGGCTTCGCAACCTCAGTCGCTGGGGCTGCGTCCTCAGTTGCGGGAGCCGCGTCGCTCGCCTGCGTGGCAGCCTCACCAGCGGCCGCTTCGGCTTTTTCCGCCCGGGCAGCTGCCAGAATCTCCGCCACCGACATTTTCTTCCGATCAGCCATGCTGCGTACCTTCACGATTGACCGCGATCATCGGGCGAAACACAAGGATCGCCCTCGGGAGCCTTCCTTCGTTTGAAAAGCGATCCCAACACCGTTGCTGGGCATATGTCGCTGCTGGGGTGGCACCCGCCAACATCGGCCGTCGCCGCTGGGCAGTTTCGTGCTGTCGCATTCCAGACGGCGATTCTCGGTCCTGTGCACCTGCCCAGGGCCGGACAACCACGACACCTTTTGTCGCCGCCTCGTCCTTGTTGAGGCAACGAATGCGATACTCACCCTGCTCTGCTCCATATCGAGCACTCTTTCCCAAAAACATCGGGAAAAAATGGGGTTCGTGATTTTTTTCACGAAGTCTCTCTTAACTCTATCGGCCACCGCCGCACTGTCAACGTCAGCCCAGATTGGTGAACCCGCCCGCTTTGCCCCAGTCCCTTGAACGAGAACCGGCATGAGCGTCACAATCGCCCGGAGTGCTCCGTCGGGCAGTGCTGGTGATGACGAACCTGCCGGTTCGTCGACGATGCACGGCTTGGCGAGATTGGCCCCCGCATTTCTCGAGGAAATACGCGAACGTGCCCCATTCAAAACGTGTTCTGGTCGTCGGATCTGGAGGGCGAGAACACGCGATCGCCTGGAAACTCGCCTGTGACGGGGCTGAGGTCCTGATCGCTCCGGGCAATGCCGGCACAGCGTTGGTGGGTGAAAACCTCCCGATCGCCGTCGATGACATCGAGGGCCTCTGCAAAGCCGCCGAGGAGCGACAGGTCGATCTGACAGTGGTTGGACCGGAGGCTCCGCTGGTCGCCGGCCTCGTCGACGCCCTCCAGAAGCGAAAACTGCGAGTCTTCGGCCCCACCGCAGACGCCGCCCGACTCGAGGGCAGCAAAGCGTTTTGCAAGAAGGTGCTCCACCGTGGTGATGTGCCCACGGCTGGCCACAAAGAGTTTCGACGGGCCGCCGAAGCACGCGAATACATCGAGGCCCGCGAAGAAACCCCGCTGGTAGTCAAGGCTGATGGTCTGGCAGCTGGCAAGGGGGTGTTTGTCTGTTCCACCAAGGCTGAGGCGCTCGAGGCGGTGGAGTCTCTCGCCGGCGACGAACAGCCAATTCTGATCGAGGAGCGACTCGACGGCGTTGAGGTGAGCGTGATGGCCATCACCGACGGCCGCACGATCGTGACCCTGCCGCCCCTCCAAGACCACAAGGCGGCCTATGACGGCGACGAAGGGCCCAACACCGGCGGCATGGGAGCCTACTGCCCAACGCCGTTCGTCGATGCAGCGCTGCTCGCCGAGATCGAGGAACAGATCCTCGTGCCCACGATCCATGCGATGAAACGGGGACGGACACCGTTTCAGGGTCTGCTCTACGCTGGGCTGATGCTCACGCCACAAGGACCGAAGGTGCTCGAGTTCAACGTGCGGTTTGGCGATCCGGAATGTCAGCCCTTGATGGTGCTGCTGAAGTCGAGCCTGCTCGAACTGCTCGACGCCGCGGTGGATGGCCGCCTCGAGGACGTGGCCACACCAGAGTGGAAGGACGAAGCAGCGGTTGCCGTGGTAATGGCCGCAGAGGGCTACCCGGGAGCGTATGCTCGTGACAAGCCTATTCGAGGGCTTGAAGACGCTGCCGAGATTCCGGGGGTCGAAGTCTTCCACGCGGGCACACGCCTGGCGGATGGCGACGTCGTGACGTCGGGAGGTCGGGTGCTGGCGGTGACCGGCACGGCCCCCACACTGCCACAAGCAAAACTGCAGGCCTACACCGGTGTCCGTGAGATTCGCTGGGTGGGTGGATGGTGCCGCAAGGACATCGCCGACAAAGGCATTCGGCGGGAACGAGAACTGGCGTCGCAAGGCGACTGAGGTGGATCCGCAATGAAACTTCGGGCGGGTATCGTCGGGCTCGGCCGCAACTGGGAGAGCCGCTACCTGCCGGCGCTGCGGACGCTTGCTGACCGCTTTGAGGTGCGTGGCATCTGCGAACAGGTAGCCCATCGGGCGGAACGTGCCGCTCGCGAACTCGGCGCCATTGCTGTTGACGGCTACCGGGCGTTGGCCGCTCGCGATGACATCGATGTGATCCTCTGCCTCTCCGATCAGTGGTATGGCGTGACGCCGATCCTAGCGGCGTGCGACTACGGCAAAGCGGTCTACTCCGCGATCTCGTTTCCTCTTGATGCCAGCGAGGCTGCCCTGCTGCGGCAGCGTGTTGATGAATCTGGCATCGCCTTCATGGCTGAGCTTCCCCGTCGGCATGCGCCAGCGACACTTCGCCTAAAGGAGCTGATTGCCACTCGTCTGGGAACACCACGGATGCTGTTCTGTCATCGTCGTGCGGTCGTCGAACCGCCCACAGCGACGCGACGCGACCAGGCAACCGAGTCACGCGACCTGATGGAACTAGTCGATTGGTGTGGTTACGTTGCGGGCACGCCTCCCACCAGCGTGGTGGCCGTTCGGCATGCTGACGCCGAAGCTGAGGGGCTCGATGACTACCAGATGATGAGCCTCGACTACTCCGCCGGAGGCACCACAGGCACAGGCTGCCTCGCCCAGATCAGCTGCGGCTACTACATGCCACAGCAGTGGGAAGAAGCGGTGACGTTTCGGCCGCCAGCTGCCCTTCAGGTCGCCTGCGAGAACGGGATTGCCTTCATCGACCTTCCCACGTCGCTGGTCTGGTTTGACACAGCAGGCCGACACATGGAGTCCCTCGAGAGCGATCGACCCGTCGGCGAAATGATGCTGGCTCAGTTCCACCGCATGGTGACCAGCCTCGTCCGCCACGTGAGCGGCCTCGACGACACCTTGTTTGCGATGAAGGTGGTGTCAGCGGCCAGCATCAGCCAGCGGAAAGGCCGTCGCATGCCACTTTGAGCCAAGCGGTTCCTTGAGGAGCCTCCGCTACGGAGGCCCCTCAAGGCGTTGTCTTCACGTGGCAACGTGCGCGGCAGGCCATCTCAGCGTGGGAGCCCATACAGCCCGTGCATGCCAGAGATCCCAAGGCATCTCAGGAGGAGGCGAGGGCTTCCACGACCAGGTCGCCAACGGCAGCCGTGCCATGCCCCATGCGGCCGGCAGCCTGACTCGTCATCTTCGTGCCGGTGACATGCGCCACGGCCTTTTCAATGCGGCCGCCGGCAGCAGGCTCACCAGAGTGCTCCAGCAGCATGGCCATGGCGTTGATGGCGGCGATCGGGTTGATCTGGTCAGTGCCCGTGTACTTCGGAGCGCTGCCGCCCATCGGCTCAAACATGCTCACGCCACCTGCATCAGGGTTGAGGTTGCCACCAGCAGCCACCCCCATACCACCCTGCAGGATGCCCGCAAGATCGGTGATGATGTCTCCAAACATGTTGGTGGTCACGATCACGTCATAGAAGTCGGGGTTCTTCACCATCCACATGCAGCAGGCATCGACGTGGTTGTAGTCGGTATTCACGTCAGG
>Ga0181607_10001392_pt1 | contig 21630 bp, 21 predicted proteins | sample 041ome_9_FD_132420 | JGI IMG/M metagenome (GOLD analysis project Ga0181607, IMG submission 132420) | Coastal salt marsh microbial communities from the Groves Creek Marsh, Skidaway Island, Georgia - 041413US metaG (megahit assembly) | ecosystem: Environmental > Aquatic > Marine > Intertidal zone...
ATGTCGATTATTCTGGACATATGGACATAAAAAACGCCGTTAATCTTTTTGATACGCTCTCTCAGGAGACGCGTCTAAAGGTATTTAGACGGCTAATCAAAGCAGGTCCGGAGGGTATTAGGGCAGGTCAGTTGGCGCTGGCGCTGGAAATTCCTCACAACACCATGTCATTTCATTTAAGTCACCTGTCTAATTCCGGGCTTATCTCTTCAATAAAATCTGGACGTTCAATTATTTATTCTGCGAACTACCAAGTGGTTAGAGAGCTGATTGGCTTCATGGTTAAGGATTGCTGTAATTCAGAATTTGCCAGTATTCGTGAAGATGCCAGGTCTGGCTGCTCAATTATTGAGCTCGCCGATTGCTACCCTGCGGAACAGGTTGATAAAGCGTAATGGCGAAAGGGCAGAATTTGCATTTTGTGCCAGTTAGTAAATTAATCGGAAATTGTGGCTAATGAAAAAAGTACTTGTATTATGTACGGGGAATTCTTGCCGGTCTGTTATGGCAGAAGCCCTGATTAATCAGCTTGGGCAAGGGAAATATCAAGCGTTTAGCGCGGGAAGCCAACCTGCAGGATATGTGCATCCCAAGTCAATCAAGACTCTTGAGCGACACGGAATAGATGCGGGGAGGCCATACAGCAAGTCCTGGGATGAATTTATTGATCAGCAGTTGGATTTGGTGGTTACGGTTTGTGATTCAGCAGCAAACGAAAGCTGCCCGCTGTTTCCCGGAAATCCCAAAAAACTGCACTGGAGCACTCCTGACCCCGCCAAAGCTGAAGGGACAGAAGCCCAAATTGAAGCGGCTTTTGACGAGGCCTTCAACATGCTAAAAAATCGAATTGAAAGTGAACTCTTATGACCGATAAAACCTCGCCTATGGGCCTATTTGAGCGGTACCTGTCATTGTGGATAGCTCTTGGCATCCTTGCTGGAATTGTGCTGGGAGTTGCTGTCCCAGGTTTTTTCCAGGGTATAGCAGCCATCGAGTACGCCAGTGTCAATCTGGTCGTGGCGATCTTCATCTGGGTAATGATCTATCCAATGATGGTCAATGTTGATTTTGCGTCCATTAAAGATGTAGGTAAAAAGCCAAAAGGCTTGTGTATTACCCTCATCGTTAATTGGCTAGTGAAACCCTTCACCATGGCGGCACTAGGCATTCTATTCTTTGAATATGTGTTTGCTGGATTTGTAGAGCCTGAAACCGCCAAGGAATATATTGCCGGTATAATTTTGCTCGGGGTGGCTCCCTGCACGGCAATGGTTTTTGTGTGGAGTCAGTTGGTGCGTGGCGATGCCAACTACACTCTGGTTCAGGTGTCGATAAACGACCTAATTATGGTGGTTGCCTTTGCGCCCATTGCCGCAATGTTGCTGGGGGTTACAGATATTGTTGTACCTTGGGAAACCTTGCTGTTGTCAGTCATCCTCTATGTTGTGATACCCCTTATGGCGGGTTATTTCACGCGCAAAGCACTGGATAAATCTAATGATCACAGCGAAGTTGCCGCTTTTACTGATCGGGTAAAACCGTTCTCCATCATGGGGCTATTAGCCACCGTTGTTTTGTTGTTTGGGTTTCAGGCCCAGACCATTCTAGACAAGCCTCTGGTGATATTGCTTATAGCCATTCCCTTGCTTATCCAAAGTTACGGTATCTTTTTTATTGCCTACGGCTGGGCCTATATCTGGAAAGTGCCATTCAGTACGGCGGCACCGGCTGCGCTTATTGGAACCTCAAATTTCTTTGAATTGGCGGTGGCGGTGGCTATTAGCCTGTTTGGGCTAAATTCTGGTGCAGCGCTAGCTACAGTTGTGGGGGTGCTGGTTGAAGTTCCGGTGATGCTGTCACTAGTGGCATTGGCAAATCGAAGTCGGAAGTATTTTCCGGAGTCCTGATGAATGAAATAAATTGGAGGATTGACTCAAAACAGCTGAGAGCTGTTTTGCCCCTAAGGGCTGCGCGGCGATGCCGCTGGGTCCAATTGCTGACGCAATTAGTCGAACCTCTTAACGGTTCGAGCTCTCTAAGGCGGTTAAATAAAAAACCCGGCACAGGGCCGGGCTTTTTATTTAATGGCGCGCTTGGGAGGATTCGAACCTCCGACCGCCTGGTTCGTAGCCAGGTACTCTATCCAGCTGAGCTACAAGCGCTTGATTCATCTGTATTTTTAGCAGGAGAGGGCCCCTGCGAAGGCGCGCTACTATAGGGATTCGACCTTGCCCAGTCAATACCGATGAGCGACAAAAACCTTCAAAATGCTAGAATAAACCGATCTTTTATCCACGACCAGTCATGATTATTGAACAACAGATTACAGACCGTATTAAGCAAGCTTTCAACCCAGAGTATTTGGCGGTTGTTAATGAGAGCCACATGCACTCTGTACCGGAAAACTCAGAGACTCACTTCAAGGTAGTTGCTGTAGCCGAGGATTTTGCCAACAAAAGAGCCGTGCAAAGGCACCAGGCTGTTTATGCACTTTTGCCTGATTTGATGAGAAACCCAATTCATGCATTGGCACTGCAGCTGTATTCTCCTGAAGAGTGGTCGAAAAATACTGAAGTCAGGGAGTCTCCCAACTGTATGGGTGGAAGTAAGGCAGGTTAATCCTGGTCAATGGCTTTTTTTAGATTGTCGAAGTATTGAGGGACAATTTTCCCAGCTAAACCGTAGTGGCTTTCATCGAATCCAGTGTATCTGCTGGTGGCCTCGAGATTGAGCTCCACAGTTTTTGCTCCGAAAGAGCTTGCAACCTGCTTGAAGCCTGCCGCAGGGTAAACCGTTCCGGACGTGCCGATCGAGATGAACAGGTCGCAGCCAGCCAGTAAGCTTTCGATTAAATCCATGGATTTTGGGATTTCACCAAACCAGACAATGTCAGGTCTGAGTGTTCCCTGGATTCCACAACATTGACATTGGGTTTTGGTATCAATTGAGGTTTGGCAATCAAAGCGTTTACCGGAGCGTGTGCAGACAATTTTTTGTAATTCGCCGTGCATGTGGATGACATTGGAAGATCCGGCGCGTTCGTGAAGGTTGTCGACATTCTGGGTGATGATGCTGAGTTTTCCCGCGTAGGTTTTTTGGAATTCAGCCAGCGCTATGTGGGCGTTGTTAGGGTGCACCTCACTTGATAGCAGCTGCTGCCGACGCTGGTTATAAAATCGATGTACTAATTCTGGGTTAGCGGCGAATGCCTCAGGGGTGGCAACTTCCTCCACAGCGTGATCTTCCCATAGGCCATTATTGTCCCGAAAAGTTTTTAGTCCAGATTCGGCAGATATACCCGATCCGGTAAGGACAACAATGGAGTGGATTTTTGACATAGTTACAGCATAGTTAAACCTACCCATATTAATAGACAAAGGTGATATTTCTACTGCTTTTTTTCGTGTTTTTTTTATTAAAAAAAATGTGTAAAAAGTAGCCAAAATTAGGTTGACCTGCCTAAAAAACGCGATTACCTTGCGCCCTGTTGGAAGTCGGTAATTTCGATGATTTTCAACTGGGTATCCTAAGCAATTAGGTCGCGATTTTTGGTGTCATTTTGTAGTGAGGTGACATTGTGAGTGATGAAGATCTAGATCTAGACGAAGAACTGGAAGATGATGAAGAAGTTGAAGTTCTTATAGCTGGCAGATCGGAAGCATTAGGAGGTGATAGCCGTCGACGCCTCGAGGATAAACTCGAGGAGATAAGGCTCCGAAAGCAAATGCAAGACTACGATTTCTAAACACATCGTCTGACATTTTTCTGACCCCTCAGATCCGGCTGCAAGCTTGCTTGCAGCCACAACCTTCGATTGCAGCTATAATCCCGCTGCATTTTTAAGTATTTACATTCCATGATCCCTGAACTTGGTCATTTGGCGCTTATTTGCGCGCTTGTTTTCTCCCTAGCCCAAACCTTTACACCTATGTGGGGCGTGCGTCAGCAATCCGCCGCCATGATGCATGCGGCGGTGCCGTTAACTCTAATGGTGTTTTTGCTGACTTTTGTGAGCTTTGTGTTTCTGGAAATCAGTTTTTTACAAAACGATTTCAGTCTGGTCTATGCGGCTAATAACTCCAACTCGCTTTTGCCCTGGTACTACAAATTTTCTGCAGTTTGGGGTGCTCACGAAGGCTCCATGTTGTTGTGGGTGCTCATTTTGGTGGGCTGGAGCCTGGCTGTTGCAGTGTTGAGTGGCAATTTGCCAACAGAGGTGAGAGCGATCGTCCTGTCTGTGCAGGGTGCCCTGGCTGTCGGGTTTTTCCTGTTTATTTTGTTAACCAGCAATCCATTTGATCGGATGCTGCCGTTTCCCGCAGCTGAGGGTTCAGATTTAAACCCATTGTTGCAAGATTTTGGATTGATTGTTCATCCGCCTCTACTTTATATGGGTTATGTCGGATTATCAGTGGCTTTCAGTTTCGCTGTGGCCGCCCTAATCCTTGGTCGTCTCGATGCTGAATGGGCGCGTTGGTTGCGGCCATGGACAAATGTCGCATGGGCTTTCTTGACCGGAGGTATTGCACTGGGAAGTTGGTGGGCTTATTACGAGCTGGGCTGGGGTGGCTGGTGGTTCTGGGACCCGGTTGAAAATGCATCCCTAATGCCCTGGCTGCTGGGAACGGCATTGGTGCATAGCCTGGCTGTATCTGAAAAGCGCAATATGTTTAAGCGCTGGACCCTGATAATGGCCCTTTTTGCCTTTAGCCTTAGTCTGCTTGGAACCTTCCTGGTACGCTCCGGTGTGCTGACCTCCGTTCATGCCTTTGCGTCCGACCCTGAGCGCGGGGTCTTTATCCTGCTTTTCCTGTCTATTGTTATTGGCTCATCGCTACTGCTTTATGGTCTGAGGGTAAAAGATCTCAAAGCATCACCCGGCTTTGTCCCTGTTTCCCGTGAGACCGCGTTGTTGATTAACAACGTGATGTTTGTACTCATGTGCTCGGTCGTGTTGCTCGGTACGCTTTATCCCCTGGTTATCGACATGTTTGGCCTTGGCTCTGTATCCGTAGGCCCTCCATACTTCAATTTGTTTGCAGCTCTGATATTTACCCCGTTGCTATTAATCATGGCGCCAGGTCAGCTTATGCGCTGGAAACGGGACAGCTTGGGTCGTATAAAATGGGCAAGTGCTTTTGCAGGTGTCGTTAGTCTTGTTGCTGCTTTATTGTTAGTTTTTTTGCTTTCGCCGGAATTCTCTCCTTTATTAGCGGTTGGGGCTTTTATTTCACTTTGGATAGTTCTCCATGGCTTGAGCGATTTGCGTAACCAGACACAAAATGCGGACAGTTTTTTTGCCGGATTAAAACGGCTTAGTCTTTCATACTGGGGTATGCAATTAGGGCACCTGGGTGTGGCCGTTTGTCTGGTTGGGGTGAGTTTTTCTACTGCTTTAACAGAGTCGCGTGATTTGCGCATGGCGCCGGGCGACAGTTTCGATTTGGAAAATTATCATTTTGTGCTTCAGGAGTACCGACTGGTGCGTGGCCCGAACTACTCCGCCGATGAAGGGGTTATTGAGGTGACCAAAAACGGTCGTTTTGTTTCCGAGATACTCCCGCAGAAACGGCATTACACCGCCAGATCCCAAACTCTGACGGAAGCGGGTATTAGCGGTAATCTTTGGCGTGATTTAGTAATCACCATGGGCGAACCGCTGACTGACGGCACATGGGCAGTCAATATTCAGGTAAAGCCGTTTATCCGGTGGGTATGGTATGGCGCGATGTTTATGGCTTTTGGTGGTCTGCTTGCAGTAGCAGACAAACGTTACCATCTTGGCGCAGTTGCCCGGGATGGTGAGGTGAAATCGTGAAGAAGCTATTGGTTTTTTTGCCGCTGGTTCTCTTTGTGCTGGTAGCCAGCTTCTTTTTTTATGCCTTGCAAGTGCGGAAAGAACGGCCGGTCAGTGAACTGGCGTCGGCCTTGATTGACCGGCCATTTCCTGAGTTTGAACTACTGACGCTTGAGGGAGAAAGTATAAACCGAGATGCGCTGGTAACCGGTGAAGTAACACTGGTAAACGTTTGGGGCTCTTGGTGCATTGCCTGTCGGGCAGAACATCCTTTCCTTAAAGAACTCGCAGAAAGTGGTGTTCGCATCGTCGGAATTAATTATAAAGACCCTAAAGACGCCGCGATTCGGTGGCTAAACCAATATGGGGATATCGCCGAATTTCATATTGTTGATCGGGATGGGCGATTGGGCATAAACCTTGGTGTTTATGGAGCTCCAGAAACCTATGTCATCGATGCGCAGGGATTTATCCGTTACAAGAAAGTAGGCATCGTCGATGATAAGGAGTGGGCGAGGATGGGGCCTGTCTATGAACGTCTGGTTGCAGAAGAACCGGAGGGTGATTCTGATGCCTAAATTGTTCTTAAAATGTCTGGCTGTACTTTCGTTGATGCTGATTAGCTTAGGCGCAGTTGCAGTTATTGATGTCCACGAATTCAGTAGTGAAGAGATCCGTGAACGCTATGACTCCCTGACAGAGGAACTGCGTTGTCCCAAGTGCCAGAACCAGAGTCTGGCAGGATCTGATTCGCCGGTGTCGGAAGACCTTAGGCGAGAAATTCTCATTCTGCTTGAAGACGGCCGCAGTGATCAGGAAATTCGTGATTACATGCGCGATCGATATGGGGATTTCATTCTTTACAACCCACCTGTTGAGGGAAAAACCTTGCTGGTTTGGGTCATTCCGGCAGTGCTGTTCTTTATTGGATTGTTGGTGATATTTTTTGTGGTTCGTTCAGCTACTCGCAATGCGGCTACCAATGTTCCTGACGATCTAAAGTCAGCAGACGACGAATTTATTAACGACCAGACCGGGAATCATTGATGTATTGGTTTTACATATGGGCCTTTACTGGTCTCACTGCTTTACTGTTCTTTGTACTGCTTCTCCCGCTGTACAAACAGCAAAATCGAAGCGGTAAAAACTGGCTGATAGGGCTGGTTTTTGTTATTTCACTATTATCTGTGTTGATCTACCAACAGCAAGGGGCGATAGACGAAATTCAATTGCTTGAGGATATGCAAGCGGTTGCCATGAACCCGTCGACCTCGGTTGAGAGTTTGAATTCTGGATTGCTTGGTCAGTTGGAATCTTTCGTTGAACAAAACCCTGACGATGAAGAGTATTGGTACCTGCTTGGCGAAATGCGAATGGATGTCCAGGATTTCCAGGGAGCGCTGGATGCATTTCAGCAAGCCTCTTCCCTTCGACCAGAGGACACGACTCTCTATTCCCGAATGGCCGAAGCACGCTTTTTTTTAGATGAGTATGCGTTGAGCCAGGAAGTTCGAAACTATATTGATGTGGTATTGGCAGATAACCCGAATGATACGACTGTTCTGGGTATTCTGGGGATATCAGCATACCGGGCACAGCAATTTGAGGCGGCGGTTCGTTTTTGGGGGCGAGCTTTGCAAAATATGCCACCTAATTCGCCAGCAGCCCAATCTTTGCGAAACAGTATTGAACAGGCGGAGATAGCTGGGGGGTTGATTGCTGGAAATGGCGATGAAGGGCTTAACCCATCCAACGGGCAAACAAGCCTGGAGCTTGAGGTCAGTCTTGGTGAAGGAATTGATTATGCGCCTAACGACGTGGTGTTTGTTTTCGCGCGTCAATATGGTGGTTCGCCCATGCCTTTAGCCGCGCTGCGGATGATGGCGGGTTCACTGCCATCCAGAGTGACCATGGATGATTCAAATCTAATGGTGCAGGGGCGGTCACTGGGAGATTTTGAACAGCTGGAGCTGGTCGCACGACTCAGTTACAGCGGAACACCAAACGCCCAGTCGGGAGATTATCAGGTGCTTGTAGGGCCGGTAACCCCGTCTGATATTGATGAACCAATTTCCCTTACAATCGACGAATTAATTGAATAGTGGCAAGAGGCTTTCCAAGGGCCCGTAAAACTGTACAATCATTCGTTTACTTACAAGAATCACAAGCGCCGGGATTTCATAAATTGCGCCTCAAGTCGATCAAGCTGGCTGGTTTCAAATCCTTTGTCGATCCGACAACGGTCAACTTTCCTTCAAATTTAGCTGGCGTTGTCGGCCCTAACGGTTGTGGCAAATCCAATGTGATTGACGCTGTCCGTTGGGTGATGGGGGAAACTTCCGCCAAGCAACTTCGCGGCGACTCCATGACAGATGTCATTTTCAATGGCTCAGGCGGACGCAAGCCTGTTGGCCAGGCATCGATAGAACTCGTATTTGATAATAGCTCAGGCCGCATCACAGGGGAGTATGCTGGTTACAACGAAATCTCGGTACGCCGGCGGGTTACCCGTGAAGGGCAGTCTGATTATTTCCTGAACGGATCCCGCTGTCGTCGACGAGACATCACTGATATTTTCCTGGGAACAGGTCTTGGCCCCAGAAGCTATTCAATTATTGAACAGGGCATGATCTCTAACCTGATCACAGCCAAGCCTGAAGATCTCCGTGTTTATATCGAAGAAGCGGCAGGCATATCCAAATATAAAGAACGCCGCCGAGACACAGAAAACCGTATTCGTCGCACGCGTGAAAATCTTGAGCGTCTAACCGATCTGCGTGAAGAACTGGGCAGACAACTACAGCGTCTGGAACGTCAATCCCAGGCAGCAGAAAAGTATCGGGAATATAAAAAAGAAGAACGTCTTCTCAATGAACAGCTACTGTCTCTTCGATGGCAAGCACTCAATCAGGAGCTGGCCCAGCGCAAAGAGAAAAATTCGCAGACCGAACTGGAAATTGAAAAGTTGGTCGTCGCAGAGCTTGCTTGTAATAACGAAATTGAAAAGCTTCGTGCGGGCGCCAATGAAAAAACCGATGCCCTGAACAAAGTGCAATCTCGCTACTACGAGATTGGTGCTGAAATTGCGCGGCTTGAGCAAACAATCATGCACCATAAAGAGCGCAAACAGCAGCTGGCAAGCGACATACAGCAAACAGAGCAGTCTTTCCAGGAAACCCAATCCCTATTAAAGAGTGATGGTGTCAAGCTTGAAGGCTGGTCGGCAGAGCTAGGGGAACTGGCTCGACAAAAATCCGAAGCTGAAATGGCGGCCGAAGCTACGGCAGAAGAGCTGGCAGAGTTGGAAATGCAAGCATCAGCTGCACAGGAATCCTGGGAAGCATTTCAGGCTACATCGGCAGATACACGCCAAAAAGCCGAAGTGGAGCAGTCCAGAATCAAACACTTTGAGCAATCCATGCAAGCGATTGCAACGCGACGAGATCGTATTCGATCCCAGGTTAGTGATGACCAATCGGTAAGCCAGATTGATGAAAAATCCCAGTCCCTTGCCAATAAGCAGGCTGAGCTTCAAGAGCGAGCCGAGCAAGCAGGCTCGCTTGAAGAATCGATTGTTAGGGATATTACTGAATCCAGGGACAGCCTGAATAAGTTATCGACAGAGTTGGATTCGATGCGGAGTCTGCTGCAGAAATCTCGTGGACGCTTGTCATCACTGCAGGCTCTTCAAGAAGCGGCAATGAATGATGGGCAGTCAGGCGCTGAAGCCTGGCTTATGGCACATAGTTTGGGTGAATCGCCCCGACTGGCTGATGACCTTGAGGTAGAGCCAGGTTGGGAAGCAGCGGTAGAGACAGTTCTTGGGGGCTCACTCAAGGCTGTCGTTGTTCCTAACATTGATGATGTGTTTTCACATTTGGATGACTTTTCCGAAGGTGATCTGGAACTGGTTGAAACGGCCAAAGCATCAGGGCAAGGAGATTTTCTAGCCGCCAAGGTGAAAAGCCAGGCTGTACCTGGTGTATTAAACAATGTGTTTTTTGCTGACTCTTTGGATGATGCGCGCAAGCTAAGAGCCACGTTAAAAACCGGTCAATCCGTCATTACCAAGGATGGGATTTGGCTCGGCACTAACTGGTGCCGGGTAAGTCGTGATGAGGTGGAAGGCGCTGGAGTCATCGAGCGTAAAACGGAAATAGACAAGCTTTCCGTTAATGTCGAAAAACTGGAATCCGATGAAGCAAAACTCAAGGAAACCATAACCAGCAAGCAATCTGATTTACAGGGCCTGGAAGAAAAACAAAGACAGGCTCGCCGTGATAAAGAAGCTGTCGCTACAGAGCTGTCGCAAGTTAATAGCGAACTCTCAGCGTTGAAGGCTCGTCATGAGCAGCTGATACAGCAGTTAGAGCGAAATCGCTCCGAACTGCTTGCGGCGGAGGATCAATACAAACAAGAAGAAGCTCAACTCGCTGAAGCGCGCATCGCTTTGGCCGAGGCACTGGACGGCATGGAGTCAGACTCAGATAAACGCGATGAACTGTTTCAATTGCGAGAACAGTCACGTAATAAGCTCTCTGATTGCCGCAGCCGTCACCTGGAAAAAAATCAGGCAGTTCAACAACTTTCCTCACGCGAACAGCTGGTAAGCACTCAATTGGAAAGCCTAAAGGAAACCATGGAGCGCATGAAGGGACAATTGGAGCGGTTGTCCGAACGTCGACAGACACTTCAGGTAGATACCCCGGAGGGAGAAGATCCGGTCAGGGAGGTTAGGGAGCAGTTGCAAGAAAGACTGGAAGCTCGGCTGGAGGAAGAGCGCAGGCTCACCGAGTCACGCGAACAGTTACAGTCTGTTGAGCAGGCGATTCAGGCACAGGAGGCCCAGCGCCAGAAACATTCGCAGGATTTGCTTACTGTGCGTGAACGCTTGCAGGAGCAGCGCATTAGCTCGCAGGATTTGTCTACGCGAAAGACCACTCTGGAAGAACAACTGGGCGATACCAGCCCCGAAGTAGTAATAGCGGATTTACCAGAAGAGGCCGATGAAACAAGTTGGGCGAGTCGGTTGCAATCTGTGCAGGATCGAATACAACGTCTAGGACCAATTAATCTGGCAGCAATTGACGAATTCAAAGCAGAGCAAGAGCGCAAAACTTACCTTGATGAACAGAATAATGAGTTGGTTGAAGCGCTGGAAACCCTGGAATCGGCTATTCGTAAGATTGATCGGGAAACACGAACCCGATTTAAGGAAACCTACGATAAAATTGATCTTGGATTTAAGGAGCTGTTCCCTCGACTATTTGGGGGCGGACACGCTTACTTGGAACTAACCGGAGATGACCTTCTGGAAACAGGGGTGACGATCATGGCGCGTCCACCGGGTAAACGGAATAGTACCATCCACCTGCTGTCAGGTGGAGAGAAAGCCATGACAGCCATTGCGCTAGTGTTTGCTATCTTTCAGCTAAATCCGGCTCCTTTTTGTATGCTGGATGAGGTGGATGCACCACTTGATGATGCCAATGTTGGACGCTTTGCCAATATGGTTAAAGAGATGTCAGAAAAAGTGCAGTTTATTTTTATTACTCACAACAAGATCACCATGGAGATTTCCGATCAATTGATGGGCGTTACCATGCATGAACCCGGTGTATCCCGACTGGTGACTGTTGATGTTGAATCTGCTATTAAGATGGCAGCGGTCTAGAGGATAAAAGAAGTTGGATACGCGTGAGTGGATTTTTGTATTAGGCGTCATCGTCGTCGTTATTTTTGCGTTGATTGCAGCGGCCAAATGGCGTCGACAACGTTTCGAGGATATAGGTAGTCGGGATATTCGTGTCAGAGAGTATCCGGAAGACCTGGATTCTTCAGATGAATTACCAGCTGGTGGCGCTCGCACAGTGGGCTATCGAGACCCCAATGACATTGAAAAAATGAATGTCGAGATTCGTGCGCGAGCAGAGGCATCCAAGCCCAGGCTTTCATCATTTCGCCCTGAGCCGGTTGAACAGCAGGCCTTGCTTCTGGATACAGAGCCAGAGGATGATGACGAGGATGAGGGAAGCGAAGCGGATGCGTTTCCTTTGTTACTGGACCCTTCTGACGAACACAACCGTGAATTTGAAAGTTCAGGGGCGACCGATGAGCCTGTCGTATTGCCAAATGAAGAAGAAGTTCGGCAGCTGCAAGAAATAGCGGATGAGGTGGAAGGTGATTCGAAATCTTCTCAAACTGAGTTAGAACCTGATGTAGAGCAAAAGCCAAAGCAAGATACCAAAGCAAAATCAGGGCAAAAATCCGCTGAAGAGAAGGGGGAAATTGGAGAGATAATTATTATCAATCTGATGACTTCGCCTTCTGAGCCCTACGCAGGCAAGGAACTCTATAAGGTTTTATATGAATTGGGGATGCGCCTGGGTGATATGGATATCTTCCATTATTGCGGTAGACACGGCGACGAAGAGCCCCAGTTTCGAATGGCTAATCTACTTAAGCCCGGCTACTTTGAGTTGGCGGAAATGGATAAGATCCAAACTCACGCGCTTTGTTTTTTCTACGAATTGCTGCCAGGCCAGGACAGCATGAAAGTCTATGAATCCATGCTCTCTGTCATCAACAAGGTTCGCGATGAACTGGGGGGTGAGCTTCATGACGAAAACCGGAGTGTCTTTACAATCCAAACATCAGAACACTGCCGAAACCGTATCCGTGATTTCCAGCGCCGCCATCTGCTTGATCGATAACTGAGCTACTGTGATGACGCCGGAGGACGCCAGTGCCAGGATAGAGCAACTCAGGGCTGAGCTTACAGAACACAACTACCGCTACTATGTTCTTGATGACCCTGGTATCACGGATGTTGAATACGATCGGATGTTGCGAGAGCTACAGGAGCTTGAGACAGCATATCCCCATTTACTGACCCCTGATTCCCCCACCCAACGCGTTGGCGTTTTGCCTTTAACTGAGTTTGAAACTGTTGAGCATCGCCTACCCATGTTGTCGCTGGATAATGCGTTCGATGACAGTGAAATCCGCGACTTTGATCGCCGGGTGCGTGACCGTTTAACCAATATTGACCAGATCGAGTATGTGGCGGAGCCCAAGCTTGACGGTGTTGCTGTCAGCATTGTTTATGAAAATGGCCTGCTAAGCTATGCCGCGACTCGTGGTGATGGCCGTCAAGGCGAAAATATTACCCCGAACGTTAAAACCATTGATGCCGTGCCTTTACGATTGCGTGGTAGCGGCCATCCCGAGATTTTTGAAGTGCGCGGTGAGATCTATATAGATCAGGCAAGCTTTGAACGGATGAACAAGGAAGCTCGCGAGAAAGATGAGAAGGTTTTCATTAATCCCCGTAATGCTGCTGCGGGTAGTCTGCGCCAACTAGATTCCTCAGCAACTGCCCGGCGACCTCTGAATATCTACACCTATAGTCATGGGTTTGTAGAAGGAGACTTTGCTGCGAAAACCCACATGGAAGTGCTTGAACAGCTGCGGGAGTGGGGGTGTCGAATCAATCCGGAAATTGCCATTGTTAAAGGTGCCGAAGGTGCACTGAACTATTACGATCGCCTGGCAAAAAAAAGAGACCAGCTGGGCTATGACATTGACGGTATTGTCTACAAAGTAAATGATCTTGGCCTGCAAAGTCGACTAGGGTTTGTGGCTCGTGCACCTCGTTGGGCCATTGCACGGAAATTCCCGGCACAAGAGCAAGCTACGGTGCTGGAAGCGGTAGATTTTCAAGTAGGAAGGACTGGCTCAATTACACCAGTGGCGCGGTTGAAACCTGTCTTTGTTGGTGGTGTTACCGTCAGTAATGCGACGTTACACAACGCCGATGAAATAGCTCGGTTGGGAGTAAGTATTGGCCAAAAGGTTATTGTTAGGCGTGCTGGGGATGTTATCCCCCAGATAGTAAAGGTTGCCGAAGATAACACCGTTGCTGGTGAACCAGTCCAGTTTCCTGAAAATTGTCCAGAATGTGGCTCGGAAATTGAGTTTCTGGAAGGCGGTGCCGTTGCCCGATGTTCTGGAGGCTTGATCTGTCCGGCCCAGCGCAAGGAAGCCATCATTCATTTTGCCTCCAGAAAGGCCATGGACATTGACGGACTGGGAATCAAACTGGTTAACCAGATGGTTGACAGTGGGCTGATACACAACGTTGCCGATATATACCAGCTAAAACTTGAACAAGTGGCTGGCCTTGAGCGAATGGCCACCAAATCTGCGCAAAACTTGCTGGATGCGATTAATCAATCCAAGCACACACGACTTCCGCGCTTCATTTACGCGCTGGGTATTAGGGAGGTAGGGGAGACGACGGCATCCAATCTGGCAAGATATTTCCCTGATTTTGATTCATTAAAGTCGGCAAGCACGGATGAATTGCTGGAAGTACCGGACGTCGGGCCGATTGTTGCCCATTTTATCGCCGGTTTTTTTGCTGATGATCGAAATAGGGAAATGGTCGATCGCCTCATCGATGCAGGCATTGACTGGCCGCATGAAGTAGTAAACCCAGATGAGCAGCCGTTGGCAGGGCAGACGATTGTATTGACAGGCACACTTAGCGCCATGTCACGACCGGAAGCCAAGGAGAAATTGCAATTGCTTGGCGCCAAGGTGGCAGGGTCTGTGTCGGCAAAAACGGATTTAGTGGTTGCAGGCCCCGGTGCAGGCTCTAAACTAAAGAAAGCATCAGAGCTGGGTATTGATGTGCTGGATGAGGATGGGTTGCTGGAGTTATTAGAGAGATATCGGTGAAAGAGAGTAGTTTAGATGCGTTTTATGGCAGGTACAGGTTTTCAATATTAGTATTTATTGCGGTATTTTTGACTAGTTGCGCAGGCCCACCACCAAAGGATCCCAATAATCTCTGCAGTATATTTGATGACAAGTGGAGCTGGGAGCGCTCAGCTAAAAGGGCAGAACGTAGTTGGAACTCTCCTATTCCGGTAATGATGGCAATCATGAAGCAGGAATCGGCCTATGTGGATGATGCAAAGCCGCCAAGGGTTCGTTTTCTGGGTATTCCCCTTTGGCGTAAGAGCAGTTCCTACGGGTATGCCCAAGCAAAGGACGAAACCTGGCAATGGTACGAACGCAGCATAGGCAAAAACCGAGATCGAGATGACTTCAGTGATGCCATTGATTTCATAGGCTGGTACAACAATCAAAGTGTTCGAACTCTGGGAATTTCCCGAACGGATACATTTTCGCTTTATCTGGCTTACCACGAGGGGCATGGGGGCTATCGTCAGGGAACCTATCGTGGCAAACAGTGGTTAATTAATGTCGCTGCCAGAGTTAGGGATCAAGCTGCCAGATATACCCAGCAATACAATAGTTGCTCCTAACTTTCTGATATTTAATAAGTTATCAACAAAACTCCGTTTACACTCTGAGGTCATATGTTTTGGCGCAAGAAAGGTTCGCAGGCTAGCGGACGAAAAATTGCTTTCCGTGCATTTTTTGCGGGTGCATGTTTGTCTGCTTTTGCCGTCTATGGCTACGGAGTTAAGACGGGGATGGTTCTGGAACTTATCTCTTTCTTTTTTCTTATCGTGTTGGCGTTAATTGTTCCTGCCGCGCTAATGGTCGCGATCATTAAATTAGTTTCCTATGCTTTAAAGAGGTCAAATCGTGAAGAACCCTAGATTAACCCTGGTCACTCTCGTTCTGATTTTATCTGCACCCTTTGCACAGGGGCAGTTTGCTCAAGATATCAATATCGATTATCAGCGCTACGTGCTGGACAATGGTTTAACCCTGCTTGTACATGAGGATCATAAGGCGCCCATTGCGACGGTAAATATTTGGTATCACGTGGGTTCAAAGAACGAACATGAGGGTATAACAGGTTTTGCACACTTGTTTGAACATCTGATGTTCAATGGCTCGGAAAATTATCAGGGCGAATGGTTTTTGCCTATGGAAAAAGCGGGTGGTACCGATCTCAATGGAACCACCTGGTTTGATCGCACCAACTATTTCCAGACAGTTCCTGTGCCAGCTTTGGATATGGTGCTATGGATGGAATCTGATCGTATGGGGCATTTTGTTGGCGCGATTACCCAGGAAGGACTGGATGAACAGCGCTCCGTGGTTCAGAACGAAAAGCGCCAGGGTGACAACAAGCCCTACGGAAAAGCGGGCTATATCCAGTTAGAGGGCATGTTTCCTGAAGGTCACCCATACCGCTGGTCAACGATTGGGTCGATGGAAGATCTGAACGCCGCCACCCTTGAAGACGTTACCCACTGGTTTGAAACCTATTACGGAGCCAGCAATGCTGTGCTGGTTGTTGCCGGTGATGTGAACCCCGATGAAATTTTTGAGCGGGTAAAATATTATTTCGGAGACATAGCGCCGGGGCCGGCACTTAATAAGCCAGAACGCTGGATTGCCAAACGAACCGAAAGCTCTCGTGATCGCATGTATGACGAGGTCGCACAGGCAAGAATTAGCAAAAGCTGGAACACTCCATCTTTTGGTGAGGAAGATGCGGTCTATCTGGAAATCGCCGCAGAAATTCTTGCTGGTAGCAAGAACAGCTTGCTCTACAAACGACTGGTTTATGAAGACCAGATCGCCAGTTCGGTCAGTGCTATGCAGCTGCCTCTGGAAATTGCCGGAATTTTTGAAGTGGAGGCATACGCCAAGCCTGGTGTTCCCCTGAGTCAAATTGAAACTGCCATCAATGAAGAAATGGCTGAATTTTTGCGTAGGGGGCCGACTCGGGACCAGCTCGAAAGAGTCAAGACTTCCTATTTCGCCAGCTTGATTCGCGGACTGGAAAAGGTGGGTGGTTTCCGAGGGAAAGCCCAACTATTGGCGACTTATGAAACCTATGTTGGTGATGCGTCGCTGTACAAGCGAGATCTGAAAATATTTGAAAACGCGACTGCAAATAATGTTCGTGATGCGGCTAGAAGGTGGCTTTCAAGCGGTGACCACAATCTTGAAGTCATACCGCGAGCGAAATATCAGGTGGCAGAAGAGGGCGCAGATAGAAGCCAGCTCCCTGGGCCTGGAGAAGCCCCAGAGCTGGATTTTCCTGAGATTCAGGACTACCAGCTAGAAAATGGTATTCGCGTGCTGCAAGTCCAGCGTGGTGACTTGCCAGTGGTTTCCGTTAGTTTGCAGTTCGATGCAGGTTATTCAGCAGACCCTCAAGATCAATTGGGTGCAGCCGGACTGATGTCGGCTATGCTCGATGAGGGAACCGAAAATTACGACGCGCTGGAGTTTGCTGCGCGAGCAGAGGAGTTGGGAGCTGTCATCAGTAGCGGATCTAGCCTGGACACCAGTTCAATCGGTTTGTCTGCACTTAGCGTGAATCTTGAGGATTCACTGGAACTGCTAAAAGAAGCAATTTTGAATCCCAGTTTTGATGAAAGTGAGCTCGAGCGATTACGCAGTAACTGGCTTGATCAAATCGCCCGTGAAAAAACCGAACCCTATAGTTTGGCGCTTCGAAACTTGCCGCCGTTACTTTATGGAGATAATCACCCTTACGGTATACCGTTTACTGGCTCCGGTACTGAAGAAAGTATCTCAGCGCTTACAGCAGACCAGTTGCGTGCTTTTCATCGCACCTGGATTCGTCCAGATAATGCCCAAATAGTTGTCGTAGGTAACTTGTCCAGGGAAGAAATTGAGCCCCTGCTAAACAACGAGTTTGGTGATTGGGATGCCCCTGATATTGAGCGTCCTGCCAAAGAGCTGTTTCCTGTTGATCCAGTGGAAGAGACTGTTATCTATTTGATGGATAAGCCTGGCTCGCCGCAAAGTTTGGTTATCGGTGGACACTTACTTCCACCGAACCAGGATGAAGATCGGGAAGAACTTGATATGGCGGTCCGTATCCTCGGTGGCAATTTCAATGCGAGACTCAATATGAATTTGCGGGAAGACAAAGGCTGGGCCTATGGCGCCAGGGCTTCTGCGACCAGTGCTGTCGGCCAACGCCCATTAATTTATTACGCCCCGGTACAGATTGATCGAACAGTGGATTCACTTAGGGAACTCATTCGGGAAACCAATGCATACATTGGTGAAACTCCAGCAAACATTGAAGAGCTGACACGAAGTAAAGATGGAATTTTAAGATCGCTACCTGGTCGTTATGAAACCAATGGTTCAGTGGCAGGAACACTGCAGGACATTCTTATGTATGACCGCCCACTGGATTATGTTGATCGCTATCAAAACGAGCTGGAATCCATGACGCTGGAAGATGTCCAGCAGGCCGCAAATGCTTACTTGATGCCAGGGAATACAATTTGGTTAATAGTGGGCGACCTTGATGAGATTGAGCAACCACTCCGCGAGGCCGGTATTGCCGATGTTCGTGTTATTGAAAACTAACAGAAATTATTAAAATTGAAAAAGGGAGCTGCTAGCTCCCTTTTTTATTAATGCGGTTATCCAGCTCAGATAAGGTGTCATCGATAAACAGCTTGGCCTCTTTCTTGTCCAGTTTTTCCAGACCGGCTGTTAATTCGCTGATCCACCCGGATTGGTATATTTTTTCTGGCTCCGCTATGCCAATAAAATTATCGGCGAGCTGCTCATAATTGGTGACATTTTTGAGCAGGGTTGAAGGCTCTATATCTAAAGCATTTGCAATAAGGATAATATCGTCTACGTTGGCTTTTCGCCGGCCCGAAAGCTTGTGGTTAACCCAGGACTGTCCTTTGCCCAGTTGGTTCGCGAGTGCTTCCTGAGTCATTCCTCGCAGTCGCATCAGTTCCCTAATATGCTTAATCCATGGTTTCATTTGAAAATAGTACCTTCAGGGTTTAGAATTTTCTCCTCCAATATGTAATAATTTCTATTGTGACGTGATTAATATGTTTTAACGTCTCTGTGGCGGGAATGCCACTTTGCTTGAGAACGCTCTCTGCAACAGTTTCAAGGTAGATAAAAAGGAAGGCGTCGTTCATGCCAGATTATAATGAGGCGATTACTCCAGCCTGGAGTCCCACAGGCGATGAAAGCAGGTTTGCCATCAGTCCGTCACGGTTTTGTTCCATTCATAAACTAAGTCCCTGTCAAAGCGGAATTGTGCTGTATCTTTCCCGCTATCAATTTGAAAGAAATCCCTGGCTGATCGAGCAGTCAATCCTGTTGCTGGACTTAATGCTTAAGTACAGTAAAAACACATTACCTTGTTATTGGCGATTGTTACCGAAACTTGGCCAGCCGGTATTTTTGGCTCCGCACCTCCGGGAACATAGTCTGGATGCGATTAGTGTATTGACCTATTGCGCATTGAATGGCTTGGCAAACCGGCTCATGGTGCCAATCAACCTGATCTGTAGTTCGCCTACGCAGGAAGATCTTGTCAGAGCCAGGGAGTTACTGCTAAACCTGCACTAATCGTAGCTTGTCAGAATAAAACTCAGGTTTTTTGGCGGTGTTTTCGGTATATACGTATAAGCGCGAGTAAAGCCACGATTTCTGTCAGGGCTAACGTTGCCCAGTAGCCCGCTGAGAAGGCCTGATAAAGAGCAAAAATAGACCCGAAAAGAAAAGTCGTCAGAGCGACGCGGATCTTGTAATCAGGGGCTACCCTTGCAGCCACTAATATCATGCAGCCTGCCGCGATAGCGGGAAAAATCAGTAACAGAGCTTCCTTGATCTCAAACATATAACTCGCGTAACAAGAGTCGGAGATAAATAGCTCTTCAGGGCAAAATTGTTCAGCAATCAAGTAACTGCCAACTGCTGTAGCCAGCCAAAAATAAAAAGTAAACAAAACGGCTGGAACTAACAGCACCCAACGAATTAGTGTTGTGGTAGCTCCCTGGCTAGGCATGTGGATTGCTGCTATTGGACAGTTTCGTTTTCAGAGAACATTCCCTCGAAAAGTGCCGTAGATAAGTAACGTTCAGAGCTGTCAGGCAAAATAGCAACGATGGTTTTACTTTCGTTGCCAGGTTGCTTTGAAACACGGTCAGCAATAGCCATGGCAGCACCGCTTGATATGCCAGCCATAATACCTTCTTCTTTCATCAAGCGGTGAGCCCACTCCATGGCCTCTTCATTGCTGCATTGCTCTACCTGATCCACGTAAGACAAGTTCAGATTGTTGGGGACGAAACCGGCCCCGATACCCTGAATTTTATGCGGTCCGTGAGTTGGTTCTTCGCCTTTAAGCGCGGAAGTAATCATTGTTGAAGAGGCGGGCTCTATAGCCACGGCGGTTATGGCCTTGCCTTTTTCTCCCTTGATGAACTGACATATACCGGAAAGAGTGCCGCCTGTACCCACGCCACATATCAGGATATCGATATCACCTTGGGTGTCCTCCCATATTTCCGGTCCCGTAGTTCGTCGGTGAATCTCAGGATTTGCCGGATTATCAAATTGGCTGGGCATGAAGTATTTTTCAGGCTCAGAGCTAACGATTTCCTCTGCCTTGGAAATGGCAGCAGGAATGCCTTTGGCGCCCTCTGTCAGGATGATATTCGCTCCCAGGGATTTCATCACCTGTCTTCTCTCGAGGCTCATGGTGTTGGGCATGGTTAAGGTAATAGGGTACCCGCGAGAAGCGGCGACAAAGCAAAGCGCGATACCGGTGTTCCCAGAAGTGGGTTCAATGATTTCCATCCCGGGTTTAAGTCTTCCGCTCTTTTCAGCGTCCCAGATCATGCTGGCGCCAATTCGGCACTTAACAGAGTTTGCTGGGTTGCGGCTTTCTATTTTTACCAAAATATTGCTACTTGAAATTCGCTGTATTTTGACCAATGGTGTGTTGCCAATAGTCAGGCTGTTGTCGTCATAGATGGGCATCTATAGCCTCCAGAATTCGATTTTCGACTTCTATTGTGCTGCAAACAGCACGTTAACGAAACCTCCTGTAAGTGACAGCCAGATTATCTCTGGATGCAATTTGCATAAGGCTGCATAGGATTAATACAGGTAAACTTGTAACAACAACCTGTAATGGCTAGGAATATATCACGGTGACCGGATTGAGTAGCTCCCCTAAAAAATCTCCCAAAAAGTCCCCCAGTGATGTTAATCAGTGGGCGGCAGATGCATTTTCTGCACTGGAAAAAGCGCTAATAGCATTTGAAGAAGATTATCCAACCCCTGAGCCGGAAGAACGCCTGGAAATCGTCGGTTATGCCGCTGAGCTGGCCGCTAGAGCGAGAGGTATTACGAGCTCTACTGAAATTGATGCCGCCGATGAATATGCTGTCGATAATGTATTGGCCGATTTGGAATCAGAGGGCGACAGTGAAAAAGAGCCTGACTATGCGATCCTTTTTTTGCTGTGCTATCTGGATGCACATGTGCATTTTGGTCTGCTTAAAGACGATCGAATAGAGCCAATTATCCAAGCCCTGATCACAGAATATGACCTGACAATTCGTTAGTTTATTGCCTTGGTTTATCGCAATGAGATCCATGAAAGTCGTTTTGCCTTGTGAATAAATATCTAGCCTACGGTCTGGTCTTTGAATCAGCCCTTGACCTGTCTCCTTTGAAGCCGCTTGTTGAAGATCATCCGGCTGATGTCAGTGTGCGCGTGCAAAATATTTCGGACAAAGGCAGTATGTCCTCAGACATTGTTCGTAACTGACATCGTACTCGCTGGTAAGTGCTTCGCATATGCTCTGTACGCTTAGTTCATTTTCTAGCAGGCGCCATATATGGGTACCAATTTCCTTTAGGCCGTAATAATTGCTAAATTCGCTATCCATCATGACCGTTTCGCCATCTATCTCACTGGAGATAATACTTTTGCTGCGCTGAAGAATCGTTGTTTCTGAAATTGGCATTCTAGGGTAGGGATAAGTATCAAGTTGGTATGGATAGGGTGATCATACAAAGAATCCTAG
>Ga0181607_10001417_pt1 | contig 21434 bp, 9 predicted proteins | sample 041ome_9_FD_132420 | JGI IMG/M metagenome (GOLD analysis project Ga0181607, IMG submission 132420) | Coastal salt marsh microbial communities from the Groves Creek Marsh, Skidaway Island, Georgia - 041413US metaG (megahit assembly) | ecosystem: Environmental > Aquatic > Marine > Intertidal zone...
CACAACCCTCTATATACACCGCATTGGATACCCGATACACGCGGGTGTCTGTTCGAAATCCACCCCAGTTCTCATACTCCACCCCATGAAATTCTCATTTATCACATACTCGAATTTCGGGACCTAAATCGCACGTATAGCATATGTGTTTACCACCATGAAATTCCCCATGCCAAGCCCCCCCTGTGACGCCGAACCAATCAATCCATGGGCCCCATGCGCGCGCCACATCATGGCGCCCGACGACGACTGCCCATCGTGCGGACACGCACACGCACCCGGTTCCACGTGCCATCAATGCGGACACTACCGGCGATGCAGCGAAAGCGTCGACCGCGCCAACGGCGCGTGCGGCACCACGATGGATGCGACGGGCAAGGAACCAATCGTCGAAGTCATCGATAAATTTTTGTGCATCGGCGCGTTCGAACACACGTCGAACATTGATGTGCTGATAAAATGCGGTATACGAACCGTGATGAATGTGCGTGCGAGAATGCGAGGCGATACGTGGGCGCGTGTGGGCGAGGGGAAGGGAGTTTTGTGGATTAGTATTGGTAGGGGGGGGTGACTTTTCGCGCGCGCGCGACGCGTGGAGCTTTGCTGGTGACGCGTCGTGGGTGTTTGTGGCGACGGGATCGTACTGACGGGGTGTGATGTGTTTTTATTTGTGTGTGTAGGCTGTTCCGGCGTGTACGCCGTGCTGTAGTTCGAGAGATATTACCGTGTTCACCGCGCCGAGCGACGCGAGCGACGCGAGCGCGTTGGATTTGAGCGCGACGGTGAGGATTTTAGATGAATTACACGTCAAAGCGGAACGCGCAGACGATGCGTTTCCATCGCGCGTGCTCGTGTATTGCATGACGGGTCATTCGCGCGCGCCTTCGGTGGCGGTGGCGTACTTGATGTATAGCGAACGCCGGCGCCTTCGGGACGCCGTCGTCGCGTTGGCTCGACGGTATCCGCGCGGTCACACGGCGGTGAAAATCAAACCGTGTGATTACCAGCATCTCGAAGCGTTTGAAAAGACGCTTTTTGGTGAGAATACAGTCTAAGCGACCATGCAATCGCACGCGCGCACGCATGCGTGGTTCCGTCGTCGATGTGTATGCATCAAACGCGCCGAGACGCCGCCCCAGGGGGGCGTCGCCCGCGAAGACGCGCTCACAAAGCGCACTTTCTAGAAATTCCCGTATTGGAGCACGTCGCCGCACATTAGCGTCGATGACTCACGTATAGCCCACACTAATCACCCCACATCGCACAACTGCCTAGCGATTCATTGTAGATGACATAATTAGAAATTCCCCGCGCGCTCGACCGACGTTTGCCTCAGCCGCGCGGGTTTCCCTCGCGAGCTCAGCTCCATACCGTGACGCGGGGAACTTTTGCGTCGCCGCCGACAACGAACGCGGCATCCAAAGGGTTGTTCGCACGCACCGCTCGCACGCGCACATGCGCGGGCACGCGCTACGCCGCGCGGCGTCCCGGTTCGCGGCGACCCTGGAGGCGACGACGACGTCGTCCAGCGCCATTCGCGCCGTCTCCACGTCCACCGTCGCCGCACACGGCGGGGGGAAAACCAAAGCCACGGCGGAGAACTCGATAGAAATCACATTCATCGATCGCGATGGCGATAGGAAAACCGTGCGAGGGATTATTGGGGAAAGTTTGATGGAAACCGCGCACGCGAACGACGTCGAGCTCGAAGGCGCGTGCGAAGGTTCGCTCGCGTGTAGCACGTGTCACGTCGTGCTTCCCGAAGCCGTGTTCGCATCGCTCCCCGAAGCGTGTGATGATGAGAATGATATGTTAGATTTGGCGTATGGGTTGACGGAGACGTCGAGGTTGGGATGTCAAGTGAGCTGCGCGAAGGGGCCGCTGGATGGGTGCGAAGTCGTCATTCCTTCGGCGTCGAGAAACTTTGCGGTGGATGGGTTCAAGCCGAAACCGCACTAGTTGTGTAGTGGTAGTGATGTGTAGTGGTATCGCTGCCGCCAAGACGTGATGGGTCGTTAGATGGAAGAGTTAGTAGGCGAGAGGTTCGTAGCCGCCGCGGCTGGCGTCGTCGGGTGGATAGAAAATTGTCGACTTGAAATACTAGATACATAGAGACGTATTGTTTGCTACTATGCGAGTGTGTGCGTCGAATGACGACATTCACGTTGCCTATCGATTGTTCTACTACTATTCGCTACGCAGCGGGCGGGCATCGCGCGCGCCCTGCGACGGTGGCTAATCGAAAAAGTCTTCGACGTCGAATTCGGGATCGAGCAGCGCCGGGCCGAACCGCGACAAGTCCACGCCATCCATAATGAGATTCTCAAACGTTTCCTCGAGATCGGTATCGCCGATGAGCACGGCACCTTTCATTTTACCACGCAGCAACAGCACGCGAACGTACGTTGACGCGGAAGGATTGTCTTCATCCACGCGTTCGCGCTGGTACGTCGTGACGTCTTCGGCGGGCTCGCTGTCGAGCTTTTGCGCGTTGTACGCGCCGAGCAAGACCACTTTCAGGCCAAAGAATTGCGTGACGTGCGTGAAAAGTTCGAAATTAAACCCAAATGCGTCGGCGTCGCACACACCGGCGTGAACTTTCGCGGCGAATGCGCCAGTCTGCGCCGCGTGGCTCCACAAACGCATTTGAAACCAAGGTGCGTCGCTCGAGCGCGACCGCGCCTCCATCGAACACGCATCGCCGACGGCGTAGATGGAGTCCGCGTACGGCCCAACGGTGCGCATGCACTCGTCGACGAGAATGCCGCCGTCGATGGATGACCGCGGGGCGTCGCGAGCGTCGAGCCAATCACATCTGGGTTCGACGCCCGCCGCGGAGACGACGACATCCGCGAAGAGCGTCTCGCCGTTACTCAGCGTGATGACATTGCGCGCGCCGTCTTTGTGCGCGTCAGCGATGGTGGCATTTTTTATGATTGTCAACTTCATGCGATGCGTCGCCGCCGTCGCCGTGGCTTCACCGCCGCCGTCGCGGCAGCGAGCGCGGAAGCGAGACGTCCAATCCGGTCCCGCCGACGACCCCAACATTCTGCGCTTCGCATCGCGTCCATCTTCGTCGTCCTCGTCACCGGCGACGACGTTTGGGTATATCGTCCAATCTTCTGTCGCGCGGCGCGCCGCCTTCATCCTCCGCCGCGCGCGCAAAATCCGCCCAAAGAAATCCGCGGCGTCCGCGTCAAACATCGCGTCTCCCAACGCGTCGTGCTTCATCACCCACACCAATTCGCACGCCTCCATCGCGCGCGTCGACGCCACACCCACACCACACAACGCATCGACAATTTCAAGCGCAATCGCACCGTTCCCGACTAAAACCACCGTCGTCGCATTCGCACGCGTCACGCGACGCGCGAGCGCGTCCACGCTCTCGACGTCGCGCACCTCGAGCGCATCCACGCTCTCCGGCACCGCACGCCTCGGCCGCGCGCCCGTCGCGACGCACAACGCACCGTACCGCACGCACGCGCCCGTGTCGAGCGTCAGCTCGCGCCGCGCGGCGTCGTGTCCGACGACGGCGGCGCGGGCTCGCGCGCACCCGCGCGCCGAAAAACTCGCCAGCGACGACGCTCCCACCGCGAATCGCGCCGCCCGGCGCGTCAGACGCTCCGTAACTATCGCATCTTTCGCCATGTTCGTCGGATCAATCAACAGCATCGTCGTTGACGAGGATCGTTGTCGGTATCGATGACGTCCCTCCGCGCGAGGACCGACGTCGACGTCGGCGTCGGCGTCGGCGTCGGCGTCGGCGTACGCGCGCGCGAACGCACACCCACTCACGCCCGCACCGACGATGACGACATCGTAAAAACACGCGCCGTCCACGCACGCATCGATCGCCTCCGCGACGCCAGCGCCATCGCCGCGTCGACCGTCATCATCACGAACATCATCATGAACATCATCATCATCATCATCATCATTCGCGCACGGCGCGCACCACGCGTCCGCATCCGCCGCCGTCGTCACGCACACCACGCGCGCATCCGACGCCCCCACCCTCGCGCGACGACACCGCGCACACATACCCCACCGCACGCGCGCACGGCGTCAACGACGACGATGGATTGGCGTGACACCGAACGCACGCGCGAATGGAATCCGCGCCGCCGACGCACCGACGACGACGACTCGACGACCGTCGCGCGCGCGGAATCAACACCAACCCCCACCACCACGTCTCGCGTCGTCGGTCGCGTCGTCGATCGCGCACGTCGTCGCCGTCGCCGCTGGCCCGTCCAGTCGCGGTCTCGAGCGCGAACGCGTTCGCGTGTGACGCGGGATACGACCGACGCGACCGGGGACGACGCGCACGCGTCGATCCGCGAAAAACGCGAAAAACGCAGGTGACATCAGAGGTTCGATGCCGTCGCACGCGTCCCGTTGAAGACAGACGCGTCGTCGGCGTCGCGCGCTGGGTACTCGTGGTGATTGATGGAATGATGATGCATGATGACGCGCGCGGATGGATGCATGCATGGTGACGACGACGCTCGAGCGCGAAAAGACATGCGCGAGATGATGACGCGCGTATGATTCGCACGCGTCCCGCGAGACGCGTCGTCGGCGTCGGCGTCGGCGGGGCGTCGGACCCATGGCGAAAAGGATGCACAGGGAGTACTTTTTTTTGTGTGTTGACTTTTTGTTGATGGATCGATGCGCGATCGAACGAACGATTGATTGCGTGATTGCGGATGGGGCGTCGTCGCGAGCGTCGCGTGTACGAATACGCGCGCATACCAGGCGTCTTGGTTCGAACCATAGCGCACCGCCGCGTCGACGCGCGCGACGATCGTCAGCCATCCATCGATGATGAATTGAATCCACAGAGGGAACGCGAACCGTCGCACCGCGTCAAAAAAAGTGGATAAGATCGCATCGCCATCGATTCGTCGCTTCGCACGCGCCGTCACACCGCCGCGCACGCGCACGTTCCGCGCGAACGCGAACGAACGAACGCGTCGAGACCGCACGCACCGACGACGACGTGACGCGACGACGACGACGACGACGACGACGACGCACACGCGACGCGAGCAAAAGCGCTGTAAAAACTAACAACACCATCGTCAACACTCGTGATGCGCGCGACGACGTCCCTCGGCGCCGCCGTGCGCACCGCGCGATGCCGCGCGACGCCGCGCCATCGTCGTCGCGTCGCCGTCGCGCGCGACGCGTCGGCGGCGGCGACAAAGACGAAGAGAATATCCAACCCTGAGGCTGCCGACGCGGGACGCCGCGCGCCCGCCGAACCCGTCGAAGCGTCGCGCGCGCGCGTCAAACTTCCATTCGGTGACGATGGCGCGATCGATATCGTCGTCGTAAAGCTTCCCAGTGGTGATATGGATGTGACGTTTTCGCTCGTGGGGGCGGCGTGCGCGGCGAATGCGCAAGGTGCGGGGGTTGAGTTGCACTGGGCGACGACGGCGACGGAGGGCGACGTCGGCGCGTGGCGCGCTCCGGCGGCGACCATCGCGTGCGATGGCGTCACGCGCGAGTTTGGCGACGGCATCGCGAAGCGAAGTGTGTTTGATAAAGCTACGAATGCGTTGGTGATGCGCGTGCCGGCGAGCGAGGAGGATGTGGGGTCCATCGTCGGGATTTGCGTGAGTGGCGATTTTTGGGCGCACGCCACCGACGGCGACGTGCGCGCGACGATTAAACGCTTAAGTTTGGCTGGTGGCGCTGGCGGTGGCCTCGAAGCCCTGGCGCGTCGCGCCACTGATCTTGAGGGCGGATCGGTGAACTTGTTTACGCGATTTTGCGCGGTTGATGGCGCGCTGGATGACGCCGCGGCGCTCGGCGGCGCCGGCGCCGCCGTCGTGTACTCGTGGTTGCGTTTGAGCTCATTAAAACAGCTCCACTGGTACGCTGGGAATAACTACCAGGGCAAGGACATGGCGAGCATGCAAGAACGTCTCGCTGGTCGTATCGCACACAAGGCTGCGACGGCTGAAGACCCAACCGCGCGAGGATTAATGCGCGCGTCTCTAGCGTTTCTCCCGCGTGGCGGCGGCAACGGCGACGACATTCGCATGGGCATTTTAAACATCATGCGCCAACACGGCATCAAAGAAGGCCACCGACCGGGCATTGAAGACCCATTCATCGCACAGTGGCACCAAAAGCTGCACTCGAACACCACGCCCGATGATGTGAAAATTTGCGAAGCGTATTTGCACTTTTTGCACACTGGCAACTGGGATGACTTTTGGGAGCATTTGTGGACCAACGCGCGTCTGACGCGCGAAGATTTAGCCGGCATGAAGGCTGGATGGCGCTCCGATGGCATCACTGGTCCAGCGTATCACATGCCGCACATGATTGATTCATTCAAGCACTATTTGTGGATTTTAAAGACGACGCACGGTGGGGGAGACGTGGATAGCGCGATGAATTTCGCGCGCCACGGGTTGCCCGGGGACGTGGCGTGGGAGGTGGATGACATGTTACAAAATCGCGACGCGTGGTGGGTACCCGGGAAGATTGTCGAGATTCGTGAAAAGATGCTGCACGTGTGGCAAAATGATGCACCGAATCGCGATGTGGTGATGCTTGACGCGACGCTTGAAAAGTTTTTCCGAACCAAGGTGGAATCCGTGGACCACGCGGCGATGAGCGCGGATGATTTGCTCGGGTTGTTGGAGTTGTCGTTGAAGAATGCGACGCTGACGCAAGATTCACCAAAGCTTAGTATGGCGTTGAGCTACTTGCGCGCGGCGATGGGTGAGGCGAACGGTGCGCGATGGAGCGAGTCGTGGGCCAAGACGATGGACGCCGCGCTCGAATATTGCGCCCTCGCCATGGAGCACGACATGGACTTTTTGTGCTCTGCGACGCAATCCGCGGCGAACATCATCGCAGCCAAGAGCACGAAAACTGACCCAAAGTATTTGATTAACTTTGGTGAAGAAAACGTGCGTTCGCACGTGGTGTTTGTGGTGTCGCAATTGATTTCTTCGCTTCGGCCGACGGTGCGCGCCGCCGCCGGACGGTCGCCTTGGCTCATCGCCAGCGTCGGTGATGCCGCGCTCGAAACCTACGCGGGCGTGGCGAAGATTGAAACACTGGGCGAAATTCAAGGTGAAGACTTTTCATCCACACCAATGGTGTGCTTCACGGAAAAGCTCGGCGGCCTCGAGGACATTCCCGCGGGCGTTAAAGCCGTCGTCACCAAGTCGCCGGTGGATTTACTGAGCCACATCGCCATTCGCGCGCGCAACACCAACGTATTGCTCGCCAGCGTCGCCGACGACGCGCTGTGGGCGAATGTCGTCGCCATGAATGGCGAACACGTGCGATGCGCGATCGTGGACGAGGCGTTGGTGATTGAAAAGGCCAACGTCTCATCCGCGGCGACGACGTCGGCTTTGGCTTCAGCTTTGGCTTCAGCTTCGGCTTCGACGACCAAGGTGTCCATCAAGCCGTACACGCCCTCAGAGTCGTGGGTCATCACCCCAGACGCGTATGTTGAGTCAATCGTCGGTGGTAAGAGCAAGAGCTTGGCTGAAATGGCCAAGGAACTCGCGGCATCTGGCGCCGCCGCCGGCGTCGATGTCCCGGGATCGTTTGCGCTTCCATTCGGCGCATTTGAACGCGCGCTCGCCGAAGACACCGAAACTCGCGCGCAACTCGATGCCGCCGTGCGCGCGATTGATTCGTCAACCACCGCGAGTGAACGCCGCGACGCTTTGGCGCACGCGCGCGAGATTATCGCCACGCAGCTCGTGTGTCCGAGCGGATTAGAGACGCCGTTGACGCGCGCGGCGAAGACGCTCAACGCCGACGCCGACATGGAGCGCGTCTGGGATGCCGTTTGCGGCGTCTGGGCATCCAAGTGGACCGAACGCGCGTGGCTATCGCGTAAGGCGTGCGGAATTCCTGACGCCGACCTCAACGTTGCGGTTTTACTCATGGAGCTCGTCGACGCGGAGTACGCGTTTGTGCTGCACACGGCAAATCCAGTGACGGGCGACGCGGATGAAGTCTTTGGCGAACTGTGCGTCGGTCTCGGCGAGACGTTGGTTGGAAACGATCCGGGGTGTGCGTTAGGATTCACAGTGAGCAAGTCTACGGGCGAGATTACGATTCGATCGGTGCCGAGTAAGCTCCAAGGACATTTCGCGCCGGCGGGCGGGACGATTATCGCTCGAAGCGACTCCAACGGGGAAGATTTGGAAGATTTCGCCGGCGCTGGATTATACGATAGCATCACCGCGGAAGCGACGGAAGAGCGTGTGATTGATTATGCGTCGTCGGCGCTCGTGTGGGATGCGGCGAAGCGCGACGGATTGATTACGCGCATCGCCGAGGCTGCCAAGGCGATTGAGTCGTACCGAGGCGCGCCACAGGACATCGAAGGCGCCGTCGTCGGCGACCGCATCGTGTTGTTGCAAACTCGCGCGCAAATTTGTTAGGCTATAGTTAGTTACTGTTGTTACCCGCTGCTAGTATGTTTCTGTGCTACCTACCTACCTACCTAGTGTGTCGCCTATTGTTCTTCTACGATGTCGATGTTACACAACGCTTTCGCCAAGCGAATGATATCGTCAGCGACGCGCCTCGTATTTGCCTCGTGCTTGAACGTGAGAGATTTCAGCGCACTCACGGCTGCAAATATGATACGCCTATTATGTGCCGCGATGGTGTCTTCGCTATCGTCGTCGTGGTCCTGGAGCGACGTCGCGCGGCTTCGAATGACGTTGGAGAGAATTTCAACCGCCCCGGCGTCTCCAGCCACCGTTTGATTCTCCGTGCTCGCGTTATACGCCACGTTGCGCAGTGCCCCGATAGATTCCACGCAATGTTGCTCGCGCACGAGCGCGCACAGCGAAGGAATGATGCCTAACCGTCTACATGCGTCTCTATTCGCCCCGCTTGCGCACGCAAGCTCTCGAACCGCCGAAGCCGCCTCGACTCGATGCTCAGCGTCGAGCGTCGAGTTCGCCAGACGCTCGCCGAGTGCCGTCATCATTTCAATGGATGCTTCGCGCTTCCGCGACGGTCGAAGCTCACGTTGCGCGAGCGTCCTTTGGCTGAGCGTCCCGTGTCTCCACGTGTCGGCCACGTGTAATTCCAAATCCGTCAATTTTGCACCCGCGTCTCGAAGCGCCGAAACGGCTTCGGCGTCGCCCAATCGCAACGCCCACGCGGCGCCGGTACGTTTCCATCGATCCCACGCCTCGAGCCCGCCCTGGCGCGTCTTTAACGGCGCGCACGCGGTGATGGCGACGCGAATGGTCGCAATGTCCCCGCTTCGCACGGCTAAATGCAGAATAGTTTGCTTGTCGGCGTCTTTAACGCCAGCACATCCCACGGGCGCGCGGCGGATGAGTTCTTCAAGCATATCCACGTTGCCTCGTGCGGCGGCGATGTGCGTTGCGAGCGTGTTCGCACGTGATGGCACAGAGACGTCAGCGCCGGCGTCGAGCAACGCGCGGACTACTGAAATCGCCCGCGGCGACGGGCTAGCCGCCGCCGCTCGGAGGCATTCGGCGTCTGGCGCGACGCCCGAACGTAACAGTGCGCACACGACGCCGACGACGCCTCGCCCGCACGCGGCGCGCATGCACCGCGCGTCAGCGTCGAAATCATCCATGTCGCTCGTCGATGAAGACGGCGACAAACATTTGTTGTCGTCGTCGTCGACCGCGACGCCATTCGCGATGAGGTAGTCGGCGTAATCGCGAAGCACGGGCCTGGCAAATATTTCGCATGGCGCGAATGGACCGTCGATGACGCCAAACGTGCACGCGGCGGGTTCGTCGTCATTTGGGAGTAACGCCGCAGCTTCGCCATCCGTCAAGCCAATCGTCGATGAAGACAATGTCGACGAATTCGGCGCTAAGCGCAAGGATTTCTCAGCCACCAACGCGCGCGAGACCACAAGCACGTTCAACGACGTCCCGCCGATCGCATCGAACGCGTCCAACGCACCGACGCCGCGCTCGTCCCTCAATCCCAACGCCTCCATCCAAATCCGCGCCAGAGCGCGCTCGACGCCGTTCCTGGGCGCTTCGTAACGTGGGCGGTACACCGACGTCACGCCTTCGAGCAATCGCTCACGAAGCGTCATTCGACACGTTTTCCCACTCGATGTCATCGGCCAAGACGCGAAATCGACAAACACATACCGAAGAGGTACGGCGTGCGTCGGCATGCGATGTCTCGCCCATCGTTCAAGCGCTCGCGCGTACACGCCGTCATCGAACGCGTCGTCGTCTCGTCGTAATTGCACGTGCGCCGTCAACGCCGAGAACTGCGCGTCATCGCCGTTGACGTCGTAAAATACCACCGCATTCGCCACGAGCGCGTCGCACGCGCGCAGAACGACTTCGATTTCATCCAGCTCCACGCGGTAGCCGCGAATTTTCACCTGTCTGTCCCGCCGGCCGAGCACGTACAATTCCCCGCTTTCATCCACGTACCCGTCGTCTCCGGTGAAATACACGCGTCCTCGATCGGTATTTACGAATGCTTCCGCCGTACGAGCGACGTCGCCGACGTATCCCGCGGAAACGCACGCGCCGCCGATGACAATTTCGCCAGCGACGCCCGCGTCGTCGATAAACGTCGCGCCGCATTCGTCTTCGTCTTCGTCTTTGTCTTTTCGTTTGGCAATGTACACGCACGCGAACCCATCGATCGCATACGCCTTCCCCGCACGCCTCGCATCATCACCTACGCGCATTCTCGCGTACGTTTGCACCACCGTCGTCTCTGTCGCGCCGTACGCGTTGTACAATTCCACCGCCGGCGCCCACGTCTCGAGCGTCCGCGTCGACATCTTCTCCCCAGCCAACGTCACACATCGCAACGTCGGCACCTCGCTCGGCGCGCAACGCAACAAAGAAAACACCGTCGGCGTACAGCACACGTGCGTCGCCCCACTCGCGCGCACGACGCGTGCAAAATCGCTCTGAATCATCGCTCGGGACGACGCCGCGCACGTCGCTCCAGCCAAAACCGCCGCGCACGCGTCGCCCATATACAAATCAAACGTCGCGTTCGACGCAAGCACGACCACTGAATCGCTCTTTATACGCTCGACGGCTATTTTATTCCTCGCATACGCCATGACGGCGTCGTGCGTCGCCGGGACAGGCTTTGGAGCTCCGCCCGTCGTGCCGCTCGTAAACGCCAAATACCACGTCGCGTTCGGCTCCACCTCCTCCTCCTCCTCGTTCGCATTCATACCCTCCCCATCATCGTCGAACGCATCCATAACAATTATCCCTACCTCGTCGTCATCGATGCCGAGCCGTGCCTTGATGTCCCGCGCGTTGTCCGCCGTCGCGCAGACGACGTCTTTCGCCTTTGCGGCGTCGAGCGCGGCTCGACACCGCGCGGGCGGCCACGCCTCCGTATCCACCGTACACACCGTGCGCCGCGCGCGTGCGGCGGCGAGCAACGTAATGAGCGCGTCGGCACCGTCGCGGGCGGTGGAGACGACGACGGTGCGATGCCGCGGGGTGGAGCAGAGCGCGCGAGAGGCGCGCGAGACGGCGGCGTCGAGCGCGCGCGCGTCGAGCGCGAAAGTCACGGCGCCGGTGGCGTCGACGACGACGAGCGCGGGCGCGTGAGGGTGCGTGAGCGCGCGCATGCGTAGGGCGTCGGCGGCGGTACGCGGTGGCGGCGCCGGCGACGGCGCCATGGCGCGCGCGGTTGTGAGGCGACGAGGCGGCGTCGGCGGTCAAATGTGTGTATTAAAATATAAATGCTGACCGACGTCTCTTGGTGAAGAGAGCTACTAGGATATATATCTATCATGGGAACGCATTCGATTGATACGCACGGTGTCGGCGTGTCAATCGCGTTCGGCGTTCGTGGAACGCTTATTTCTTTCCAAACCACGACGCGCGCGCGGGCGCGGGCGCGGCGGCTTCGGCTTCGGCGGCTTCGGCTTTAATCGCCTTGGTTCGCACCGCTCGCGCGGCATCGACGTCGATATCCGATTCCTTTAAGTGCTGTTCGAGCGCGAGTTTGGACTCGTACAACTCGCGCATCTGTTCGTCTTCGTTTACGGATAATAGCGGCAACGCGTTCAACGCGTCTTCAACCTTGTCGTCATTCGTCAACGACGCGTGAAACATGTCAAATTGCTTACTAATCGTAACCTTGGTGCTCGCAAACGACGACGCCTTGGCGCCGCGTAACGCTTGGCGCTTATACGCCTTGGCGCTGCCTATACCACCGGCAGTTTCGGGGATGACAAACGCGTCGGCGTTGGAAATCTCGACAGAATCGTAGCGCTGTCGCGCCATTTCCCGAGCGACGCCTTCGGCGCCGAGTCGAGCGCCGACGTCGCGAATATTCGTCAACGTGTTCAAAAACGCACGCTTCTGCCCGGGCTCAGCCACGGTGGCGAGCCATTCGTACACGAGTTCCCTGTTCGCTTCTTGCACCGTTTGATGCACCGCGTCCGTTTGTTGTGAGTACGCGGCGACGAGCGCCGGGTCAAACATTTCATTGTACATTTCTTCGATGAGCCCGCACGCGAGACGCAACACGTCGGGCGGAAGCACGCGTAACGTGTACTCAATCGTCTCCGCCGTGGCTGGTTCAAACACCACTCGCCCGCGCTCGATGGCTTGCGCGATTTCCTCCGTGTCCTCAGCCCGAGCTTCGAGCCACATCAAGCGGAAGTTTGGCCCGCGCAACGCCTTGAACTTAAACAAGCGACGGAACAATCGCAGGTAGCGAATGCGAGCGAAACGAATGTACCGCACAAATCTCGCGCTTCTCGCACCCGTGACGTTGGATGAAATGTCCACAATCAACAGCAAGAACTGCAAGAAGATGACTAAAAAGTCAATGCAGTTGAACGTGTCGCGCATGTACGCGCCTTCGCCCAAGATGAACCCCATGGCGATGATTTTCACCACCGCTTCAAAGGTAAACACGGCGTTGATGGCGAGATTAAACGCGGTGACTCGAGCGTAGGCGTCGGAGACGTAGGCATCTTCGTACGTGACGTTTTCGGCGATGAGCACGCCGAGGGATAGAAACACCGCGACGGTGACGCACCTGTCGAATAATGGGTGTCGTATGGCGCGCCAGCACCAGTATCGAAACGGAGAATCGGACCGGAAGACGAAGAGCGACGTGCCCTGCGGACCGCTCTCATGCGTGCCAATCTTTTCAGGCTTGTACATGTCTGTTTGAGTTCTGTACTTGATCAAGAACATGAGTTTCTTCATCCAAGGGAAGAATTCAAGAATGACAACAAAGGTTTGGACAAGCGTCACGGCGACGAGACCAATCATAATGACGCTCGTGGCGACAGACGTGGACGTGTCGCCCATGATGCCGAGTTGAAAGTAAAACCCAGCGATGAGGGTGATTGTGTTCATGGCCGTACCCGCGAGTTCAGACACGTTGAGGTTTGTACTGACGTATGGGTTACGTGTGCACGCCACCGTGATCGCGGTGAAGATGACAATCGCGGCAAAGGATTGAAGCAAGATGGCCTCCGGGAAGAGCACCTTGACGCCAGTGATGGATAACTTTTTGAACAAATCCACGCAAATCCAGAGATAAAACGCTGGTCGCACTGACGAGTACGTCATACCGTATCGCGCTTCAAACTTTTCGATGAGCACGGCGCGGTCACGTTCGATCTTTGACGCAGTCGTGGCGAGCACGTGCACTCGCGCGCGCGTTTTAGACGTCGAGCGGTGCGCGTACAGCCACGACGCGACCAAAATAATCAATCCAATCGGATACAACACCAGTGCGCTCAAGGCGAGAGGCTTCATCTCCAAATGCCGGCCGACGTTGCATTCAACCTCTGGCGCCGCGATCAATCGCACGGATTCACCGTTGTTCTTGCACTCGAAGAACTCAGTCACCGTGCGCGAAAGCAACATGTACCCCCACCACATGGCGATGATGAACGAAGGCACCGCCTTGTCGATGTTCTCCTTGATGATGCGCATGTTTGCTCGACGCTGGTTTTCAATGTCGTCGAGGTGTTCCTTTGTCAACTCGTATTCGGCTTGCTTTTTGCTCTTCTTCTTGTGCATTTTAAGCTCGATGTGTCGATCCGCCTTGTGCATCGCCTCGACGCTCTCCTTGTACACGCGTTGACGCAAACCTTCGTTTGTCGCGAGGCCGTACATGTGTCGCTCGAGCATGTCGAAATCGTCGCCTTTACCGCGCAGTTCTGGACGGTCGAATGGAAGGCCGTCGCGCGATATGGCGAGTTCGGTCCACTTGTCGGCGTCAATGTCAAACTCTTTAAGCTTTCGTCGACGTTCAATCAATCGACGCTTTTTAATCCCGAGCACGGCTTGCATCGCCACGTCTCTCCAGCATCGAATGACCACCGCGCAGGCGATGATGAATAACCAACCGAACGGGGCAAACATGGTGACTTGGAAACGCGTGAAATAATCAAACTCAGTCACGCACTCCAAACCGAGAATTTGCAAGTCGGCGTACGAAAGCGACGACACTTGCATCCATCGCGCCAAGACTTTTGGCCAAGGCACTTCGAAATATTGCATCCCAGCCGTGACTTGGAAGAAAGACAACATGATCGTCAACGCAGGAATAACTGGATGATGCGAGAGCTCGAACAAGACGTAGAGCGCCACAGAATAGCCAAGAATGATAAAGAAGATGCGCACGATGGGTTCTTGGTCGCACGTTTCGCAAAACGACGCGTATCTGTAATGATCCTTGGCACAGGTAGTACACGCATCAGCTACGTACGCCGGGGTGGTATCTGATGAGAATCGGGGCCCAGCGCACGTCAACGCCCGTACTTCATCTTCGCTGAACTTCTCAACGCACGACACCCCAGGGAAGCACGAAAGGTTTCTCGCTCCGTTGGTTGGATCTTGCCAGTATCCTGCGTAAGGAAGAGGCATGTGTAATCCATACTCGGTACACTTTTGTCGATCGAGCGAGCATGGTCTACATGAACCATCACTCAATCGAACGAACCCAATGTCGCATTTGCAATCGGATTCATCATCGCTTCCAGATGTCGAACGCTTGTTCACCGGACACGGCGTACACGCTTGCGCGCCGGCGTAATCGCTGTACGTATCCGCGGGACACGGTATGCACACCGTAGAGCCTAAGAAAGACGTGTAACTACCCGCTGGACATGAGCCGCAGTTTTGTTGATCTGGGACATTTGCCGAGTTGAAGGTGCCGAGAGGGCACAAATCACACGTTTCACCGTGGTCTCTATTCACGCGTTCTCCACCGCGACACTTGACGTGCACCGTCATGGTGACATCTTCTCCGCGAGCGGGCGGAGACACGCTCGTATCTTGAGCGTACCACTTGAACGTAACCTCGCCATAAATGAATTCACGAGGATTGAACATCAGCAGCGCGGGACCATTGGCAGAGTCACCAATGATGTCGCCCACGGCGAGAACGTTGGCGCTCAAGCCAGCGATGGTGGCTTCAGAGTAAGAATACGTCACCAAATTCGTACCGTTGTACGTGGTAACCGCGGGTACGACGTACGGGTGTAATGTACCAGCATATCCAGCAGCGCCGCGCGCGGGGTCGCTGGATGCGATACTGGGGAGCTCACTCAACACGTATTGAATGGTGCCAAATTGTTGTTGGTCGACGTCGTATGCTAAAAGCGCCACAGCCGCGACTTCATCGTGATACACATTCGCCTTGCCCGTGTTGTCATACGCAGACCCGCACGAAATCATCACATTCTCGCGGTTTACGACATCGTCAAACTTGTTCAAATCGTCAATGAATGGTGCGTACGCGTAAAATTCCAAGTCCCGGCGTTGCGGGTTGTCAAGATACGCTTGAATCCGTGCTCGCACAATTTGGTACCCTTGTAAGACTTGCAAGTCTTCAGCCTTGCCTTTGAAGTCCACCAACTCGTCCACCGAAGACTTGAGCGTGGAGTTCGGCCCACACGCACCTTGCGGTGGTTGGTCGACCGCGTCAATGGTCACCGTGACGGTGACGATTTCAGAGGTAGACCCGTGAGAGTCCGAAGCCTGGTACTGGAAAGTATCCGTGCCGTTGTAATACGGATATGGTTCGTATGCAAATCCCTTACTATACGGATTCGCTGCGACTCCAGTCTGTGAGACGGTACCGAGCGTTGGCACGACAGCCGTGCTTATGATGCTGTGTACGAGCTGAAGTGGTGTTTCACTGTCCGTGGTGTCGAAATCGGCTGCAATGCCAGTCGATTCAGTCGTCGAGAACGCCATGTCCGCAGCGACTGGTGGCGTGTTCGTTTCTGATGTGAGACGTAGCCATATCCAAGCTTTGGCGACGTTTGAGACTTTCCCAGACAAATCAATAGCGACGTATGAAAAGTACGTCAAGTTGAAACCAGGATGCTCCTCTCGCGACAACGTGGAGAAATCAAAGTTTGCCCCGTAGTCTTGCGTCATCAATTCTTGCACGCGATTCGAGAGATCAGTGTTGGCGTTTGCGGTGTACGTAAACACTGGTTTTTCGGTGTAACGTTTACCGCCTACAGTCACTTCATCTTGAAGCGTGATACCACCGACGTTCATTGTGGGTTCGGTGACAATCTGGTAGCGGTAGATATCATTCAACTTAGCCGTATCCGTGGAGTCTTCATCGGTTGCGTCGAAAGAAAATGTCTCCGGACTACCTTCCCAAACATCAATGTAAATGTCGTTCGCAACTGGTGCGGTGTCACCGTTGCCGAGTCTGATTTCAACAGTCGCGTACTTCGACCGCAGCGGACGCGGTTCTGGACCGACGACTCCGTCTGTTGTGTAGTACACGAAGCGATCGTTGCCGTAATTTTCAGCGTTTGGAGTGTAACTAAACACACCAGTGTCCTTGTCGTACACGAGCTCACCCTTGGTGGTGTTGCACGAAATTACATATTCGAGTGCGTCGTTATCTGGGTCGTTGCCAATCAAGTTGGCGTTGACCAAGCCGGCGACGCGCGGATCTGGAATGTAGAAAATCAGCGATTCCGACGTCGGCGCGTCGTTCACGGGTTGGAAGATCGCCCGTTGCACGGCGCATCCTTCTTCATTTTCTGGGCCATAGTCATAACAGCACATTTTGATGTAGCGATCGGTGTCCGTCATCGCCGGACCGCTGTTCTGAAGGTAGATGCTTTGCATAGCCTTGAGATACGCCGTCCAAGATGCTCCATCCGCACTACTTAATGTAACGCTACGTTGTTCGTCACCAAACGCCGCTACAATGTCTGTAAAGTTCGCCGGCATTGTGGTATTGTACTGAACGTACTGCTCCACGATAGCTGTCGAGTTGTAAGACAACGTGTCGCCGTCTTGAAAGACGCCGTCGACATCCGAAATGGTGACAACACAACGTTTCCAGTACTGATTATCGACGTCAACCACAGACCAAGGCGCTCCAATTGGAATACTTTCCTTTTCCGTGTAAATGGTTGGCAAATCGACAAATATTTGAGGGGCGTCGTTTACGCCTTCTGTGTCCATGGCCATCACGGGACCCGTGGCCACCGCGCCAAACGAATCCGTTATCGTAACTTCGTAGAAACGAGTGGCCCCCGTGGGATCGAGACTGATATCAGAGAAAGCAATACTATTGATCGTGCTCATGAATTCCGCACTCGTCGCCGGCGTAGTCGTCTGCAACAATTTACGGCCATCGCGCCCGAGCAACTTTCTTCTTCCGCTGAGCAACGCGCTGGTATCAGACGGATCGGCGTAGTAACCCAAACTCTTAAAGTACATCGTACCTGCGCCGTCATATCTTCCCCAGAGTTTATCGGTGATGAGCACGCAGCCATCGGTAGATGTGAAGTTCTTCGTAGTGTCAACACACGTCAGGTTGTACGAGTCGGTGTCTGGCGAAGCTCCCGCGAGAACTTTAATTTCCACGGCAGCCACGTCAGTGTCAAACGTATTCGTTTCAGCGGTGTTGATTTGAAATTGATCGGCAAACAAACCCAATGCGTCGGACTTTTCAACAAACAATCCGGCGTTGTCGGGATTTTCAACGATGAGACCGCTGCTGGCCACACCGAGACAATGTATCCCCTCCTCGTTCGTCTCGCCTTGAACGCCGCCGTCGATCCGAGCGAGCGGGAAGTCAGTTTTGTCGACGACGGACCACGCGCCGCTTGAGTACCTCAAGCGTTGGATCGCCTCAAGATCGGTGTAAGCTACTGCGTCGGGCAACGTCGTGAAGTTCGTCATGACTGCAGGAAAGTTGCCCGACGTAAGGCTCGAAAGAGACGTTCCGCCGCACGTAATAGTGACGTCCCAACAGCTTGAATACAATTCAAAACTCTGCGGTTTGGTTGGCAAATTACCGTGCTCGACCACTGTGTTGGTGAACACACAAGTGGGGATGTCGTAGAATGTCATCACCCCACATCCATCGGTACAGTCACATATTTGAATGGGATAGCATTCGTCGTCGAGAGCTTCGTAGACGTCATCCGCTGAGCTCATCGACGCGCACACGTAAGCGGTGCGCGACGCCGTAATGTTTGTGTACGACAACGCGGACACCATCACGGGCTGAGCAAGATTCCAATTGTTTGGTGTAAACGTCAAAGATGTTGCGCCAAGTGTGAGATGTTTGTAAGCATCGCCGAGAGCGGTCAACATTGAGGTGTTGTAAGCCATTTCACCAAAAGTCACCACGACGTCAGCCAAAGGCGCGCTCTTCAACGAAAATCCAAGCGACGACAACTGCGTAGTAACACTGTTCGGGCATGGCTCGTCAATAAGCACCGTGCCCTTCGCAGCGTTACCGAGGTCCAATCCCGGCACGTCATATTCCACGACTTCCACAGGTAAGGCGCTTCCTCCGAGGTTTGGACTCAACGCCAAGTAATCGGGATCATCCGTCGTGTACTTGACGTCGTGCCAAATTTGAACGACTTGATTGGGGACGTGCACGTTGTAATTGCGCGGGAATCGCACGCGGAACGTCGTTGATCCTGAGAACCCTGCAGGGAGTGTGATCTCGCGAGGGGAAATTATCGCGTACCGTTCATACTGCGAATCGATAAACGGTCGAATGGTCACCGTCTTACACAACGCTGTGGTTGGCGTCATGGTGTACACGCCAGTTTCGAGCTCTTCGCCCACCTGCCATGGAGCCAGAGGGGAGGTACCGGCAGCTGCATCGGGTGGAAGAACGAGCGAAATAGTGTTCGTGACGTCGCGAATGTACCAACCGGCAGCATTCGCGTCTTCGAGAACGGTGAGCGTCGGTGGCGAGCTCTCGATGGCGTTGTACACCTCATCGAGTGACGTCGCATCGGCATTCATGTCCAAAGTAACATCACCACAAGCCGTGTCGTCGCCTACAAGAGTGACGATGCACGTCACAGGAGTTTGACAATCTTCCGCAGAGAAAGTCCAGACCGGCCCTTCACCGCCACAGTCAAAGCTCGCGCTCGCGTGCTCCCAAGCGCCATTGACATCCTTGAGCGTCGTCAACGCCACTTTTACGTCGTATGCCGGCTGCGATGTCAACCACATGTCGAATTGATAAGTATTTCCTGGAACGCCAGAAATCGATTTCTTGCTGAACATTAATCCAGCCGTTTGTGCGTCTGAAATATACACTGGAATATCAGGTACCGCGAGCGCGCCACACGAAGTACTCGAATCAACTGTTACGGTGATTGGAACGTAGCGATCCAAAGCCGCAACGCACGAGTACACCGGAGTAATCGTCACACGCTGTGCCAAATTATAGTTTGTTTCATTGAATGTCAGCACCGCACCGTTCGGTGCAGACAATAGGGTAAGATCTGAACTCGTAAGCGTAACTTGAACAGTATCCCCTCGCGTCGCTGCGGTCAAGTACACGTCGGCGTATACAGTTGTGTCTTCGGCGACGGTGTAGTTCAATAAAGCAACGACGGAGTTCGCCGCGCACGAAATAGAGCGCTCGGTGGGTTGATTATCTGGATCGTACACCACAATTCCACACTCGTCATTGTCGTCAATTGTTACCCCACGAACTGGCCCCGTCAACTCATTGTATCGCTCGTCAAGACTTGTGACGGTAAACTTTATCGGAGCCGAGTGCTCATCTTCGACGTATTTATCATCCACTGCTTTCACTGCAACTTCTTGAGCGACATTCCAATCAGCAGGAGTAAATGTCAACGTCACGGTTGTCGTGAAGATATTCAGATTGATTGCCTGCACCGCAAATGAAATTTGACTCTCATCGGCAATATTTTGTACAGCCATTCGCACGGTGACGTCAGCCGTCGGTACTTGCGTCAGCTTGACTTGGACGGTGCTCGTGTATCCTCCCTCTTGCACAAGGAGTGGATCACGAATCATGTCTATGCCAACCGTGCGCACCCAGCGACTCTGCGCTTGAGGTTCGTAGTTGCCGAACGTGTCAAACGGCACGACCCAAATGTCATAATCGATGCCTTCAGACAAGCCCGTAATATTCAAAAACACTTGACCTTTGCCACCAGCAGATGCACCAGGCGAGGGTGTTGATGATCCGAGGTAGAGCAAGACACCTCGCGTCACAGGTCCAACACCATTGGAACCAGTTCCAGCGGCAACTTCTTGAGGCGTTGGCTCCTCGCTCCCGCGAGGCAGCACGATCCAGCTGACATTTGAGTGCTCATCCACAGCGAGAGTAAAGTCAACCGTTGTACTCGTAACATACTCTGTCTGAAGCCACACCACAGTGGGCGGATGTTGGTCGATAATGACACGCTGCGTGGGACAATCGTCACTGCCATCGGCATTGACTTGGCTTGAATACGTCGAAGACGTGTGATCGACGAGATCCTTGAGTGTAACAGTAAACAACAAACAATTGTTCACGTCCGCCAATACGTTATCATCATCTGTGGTGTTCGAAATCATATACGGGCCGGCTCTCCAACGCATCGCGTTTCCAATTTGAACAATATCAGTCGCGTTGAGCGTCACGTCACCGAGCACAACGGTTGGTGTGAACACAGGCTCGGTAGCGTTGATATCCAAATACAGGGCATCACCGATACCAGCTGACGGATCAAAGGCGCCATTCGTCCATGCGTAGATGTACGTTGCCGCCGGTGCTTCCAAATCCAACCGAACCTTTAATGGGAAGTCCGGATCTGTCGTGAGAATTGTGTTCCAAACTACGTCGCCGTTGGTGCCGTCGTCATACGTAAAGCTCCAAGGTACGGGATCAATATCCGTCGTTCCCCAAGCGTTTGTGATACACTCCGTAATCAAGAAATAACTGTAGGCTGTAGACTGGACAATGTTTCCTCCATTTATGTCCGATACTCCATGAACTTACCGGCTTGCTGGTAAACGCACCCATGGTCACCGCCTTGAGAAAGACGTCGCTCGCAAACGTGATTTCCATCTTCAGACAGTCGTTTTCGTTACCGAGTTCAAGATGATTCGGACGATCGCTGTAAAACAGTACTTCAAGCGGTGTGGTTCGATCGA
>Ga0181607_10001424_pt1 | contig 21385 bp, 14 predicted proteins | sample 041ome_9_FD_132420 | JGI IMG/M metagenome (GOLD analysis project Ga0181607, IMG submission 132420) | Coastal salt marsh microbial communities from the Groves Creek Marsh, Skidaway Island, Georgia - 041413US metaG (megahit assembly) | ecosystem: Environmental > Aquatic > Marine > Intertidal zone...
CCTAGGCGTACGGCATACTTCTGGGCGTGACGCAGTCCGGGTAGGGTCTTACGAGTATCAAGAATTTTGCAGCCCCTTGGGTTGGGGCTTAGACCTTCAATGGCCCGAACATAATGGCGTGTCTGCGTGGCAACACCAGAGAGCATCTGTAAAAAATTAAGCGCTGAACGCTCGGCGGTCACAAGCACGTCCGTCGGGCCTGTAATGCGGCAGACCTGTTCATTGGCCGGCACCTCATCCCCCTCGCTTACATTCCACTGAACCTTCACAGCCGGATCAAGCCTTGCGAAACAGGCATCAAACCAAGGCCTTCCACAAACAACCGCCTGCTCACGCAGCAAGACCAAGGCTTCGCCCCTGGCCGACGATCGGCGCGAATCATGAAGAAGCTCTGCGGTGAGATCGCCTGTACCAATGTCCTCGCGAAGCGCATCAAGCACATTGCGCTCAATGGCATCCTCCAGGCTCTCGTTTTTGGAAAAGCTAAGCGGCGCCAATATGGGGAATGAGACCTGTTGCTGAAGAGCCCGTTAACGCAGGGCCCGAACTGGGGGCTGTAAAGGCGAGCATACGATTGATGCAGTTCACAGCCTTTTCTGCAGTATCCGTTGGAACATGAATTTCATAGGGCGCGCCCGAGCGAAGCAAGGCATCACGAAGCGCCTTGAGACCATTCATGGCCATCCATGGACAGTGAGCACAGCTTTTACAGGTGGCACTGGTTCCTGCCGTGGGGGCCTCGATGAGCGTCTTTTGGGGGGCGAGCTGCCGCATACGATGCAAGATACCCTGATCGGTCGCCACAATAAAACTCTTGGCATCGTTCTCCACAACGGCATTAATCATGGCGGTGGTCGAACCTACGCGATCGGCAAGCGCAATCACGCCGGCAGGAGCCTCGGGGTGCACAAGCACCATCGCCTCAGGGTGGCGCTCTTTCAGGCTCGAAAGCTCAACGGCCTTGAACTCGTCGTGAACAATGCAGTGGCCTTCCCACAAAAGCATATCGGCCCCGGTCTGCTCGGCAATGTAGTGGCCCAGGTGACGATCGGGCGCAAAAAGAATTTTTTCGCCCTGGCCATGCAGGTGTTTCACAATGGAGACGGCACATGAACTGGTCACCATCCAGTCGGCACGGGCCTTCACCGCAGCACTGGTGTTGGCATAGACCACCACGGTGCGATCGGGATGGGCATCGCAAAATTGCGCAAAGGCATCGGCAGGGCATCCCAGATCGAGCGAACAGTTTGCCTGGAGGTCAGGCATAAGAACTGTTTTTTCAGGCGAGAGAATTTTGGCGGTCTCACCCATAAACCGCACACCCGCCACGATCAGGGTCTGGGCCGAATGATCTCGACCGAACCGGGCCATTTCAAGGGAGTCTGCCACCAGGCCACCCGTCTCCGTGGCAAGGTCTTGAATCACCCCATCCACATAATAGTGAGCCACCAACACGGCATTACGTTCGCGCAGCAGACTACGAATGTCCTGAAGAAGACTTTCTTTCTCATCCCCAGTAACAGGCTCAGGCAGGCTCGCCCAGGCCTGCCGTAGACAAACCGAGCCCGAAGAGTCCTGAAGAGGAAACTCAAAAGCTGTGCCTGCCTTCGCCGACCTGCCCGAAGCTTGACCCGCAGCAGGGTTAAGGAACGAATCTGTCATCATAGACCCAAGAGTGTAGCCCTTCTACGAAAGGAGTACGACAAGATGTTTCGCGCCATTGTCCTGACCAAATCCGAAGATGAGAAGTTTCCACAGGCCACGCTTCAGACCCTTGAAGAGTCGGCCTTGCCCACCACCGAAGGCCCCGATGTGCTTGTTCAGGTGGACTACTCCACGCTGAACTACAAAGACGGGCTTGCCATTACAGGTCGATCACCCGTGGTTCGCAAGTACCCCATGGTGCCTGGCATCGACTTTGCCGGCAAGGTGTTGGAGTCGGCCGACCCTCTATTTAAGCCAGGTGACGAGGTCATCCTGAACGGCTGGGGTGTGGGCGAGGGCCATTGGGGAGGGCTTGCTGAAAAAGCTCGCGTGAGAGGTGCTTGGCTCATTCACAAACCCCAGGGCATGACATCACGTCAGGCCATGGCCATTGGAACCGCAGGCTACACCGCCATGCTCTGCATTCAAGCCCTTGAACGTCATGGGCTAAGTGCCGACCAGGGTGAGGTTTTAGTAACGGGCGCAGCAGGTGGTGTGGGAAGTGTGGCCGTTGCCATTCTTGCCCATAAGGGGTTTAAGGTGGTGGCATCCACTGGGCGCGTGTCGGAGGAGGCCTATTTAAAGAGCCTCGGAGCCCAGGCCGTGATCGACAGGGCCGAACTCAGTGCACCGGGCAAGCCCTTGCAAAAAGAGCGTTGGGCCGCGGTTGTGGATTCGGTTGGAAGCCACACCCTTGCCAATGCCTGTGCCGCAACCCAGTCCTGGGGCGCAGTTGCCGCCTGTGGGCTTGCCCAGGGCATGGACTTCCCCTCCACAGTGGCGCCTTTTATTCTTCGAGGCGTTACGCTTTATGGCATCAACAGCGTCACGGTGCCGCGAGCCAAGCGCAATGAGGCCTGGAGCCAGTTGGCACGCGACCTACCCATGGACAAGCTTGAGGCCATGACCCAAGAGATTGGTCTTGAAGAGACGATTGCCATGGCCGGTCGGATTCTTGATGGCCAGGTACGTGGTCGACTGGCTGTGAAGGTTAATGCCTGAAAACGACGGCCTAGTTCGGGTTTCCAAGCTTTTAGCCGAACGTGGTATCTGTTCGCGACGCGAGGCCGACCGCTACATTGAACAGGGTCTGGTGCTTCTTGATGGGAAGCCTGTTACCGAGCTTGGAGCAAAGGCGCATCCCAGCCAATCGGTCAGCCTTGCCGCCAAGGCGCGCGCTCAACAGTCTGCGCGTCAGACGCTTTTACTAAATAAGCCTGTCGGCTATGTTTCGCATGCCGATGACGATCATCGCTACCCCGCGGCCGCAGACCTTATTCGCCCAAGCCTACGCGGACTTGCGCCGGCAGGCCGCCTGGACATTGACTCCACAGGCCTTCTGGTCTTAACCCAGGACGGTGTCATTGCGCGGCAGTTGATAGGGCAGGACAGGCTGATTGAAAAAGAATACCTTGTAAGGGTCGAGGGTGAACTCAGCGCAAATGGGCTGAGCCTTTTGAACCACGGCCTCGTACTTGATGACAAGCCACTAAGACCCGCGAAGGTGGGATGGATGAACAAGGACCAGTTGAAGTTTGTTCTAACCGAGGGGCGCAAGCGGCAGATACGCCGCATGTGCGAGATGGTTGGCCTGAAGGTAACAGGCCTAAAACGAGTACGCATTGGCCAAGTGATGCTTGGCGACCTTCCCGAGGGCCAGTGGCGGGCCTTGCTGCCACATGAAAAGTTCTAGTTAGGCCCGCTATTTTTGGAGGGCCGGCAGGGCTATTTCGCAAAGAGCCGATCCGGCTGAGCCATGGCCTTGAACTCAATGGCGTTACCTGAGGGGTCTAAGAAAAACATGGTGGCCTGCTCACCGACCTCGCCCTTAAACCGAATGTAGGGCTCAATCACAAACTTCACGCCGGCCTGGGTGAGACGATCGGCAAGAGCCTGCCATTCAGGCATAGAGAGCACCACCCCAAAATGACGCACAGGAACGTTGTGACTGTCGACCGAGTTCTCAGCCCCGTGACCGGCCTGCCCTTGGGCAAGATGCGCAACGATTTGGTGGCCATAAAAGTTAAAGTCAATCCACTCGTCCGAACTGCGGCCCTCGGAGCAGCCAAGAAGTCCTCCGTAAAAATGGCGCGCCTGCTGAAGGTCGTCAACGGGAAAGGCCAAATGAAAAGGGTGCATAGCGGCAGCAGTTTGCATGAGTAAGAGTCTTTCAAAAAAGAGCGTTTCGTACAGGGCAACAAGACAGCCAACAGAGATTAAGGCGAAGTGTAAGCCAGTTCAAGTCATGCCTGACTGAAGGATAATGCGGTGATGGACAACCCATTTCACTCAACCATCCGTGAGGACATTCGTTTTCTTGGAAAGCTTCTTGGTGACACCCTAAAGGAGCAGGAAGGGCCTGCCACCTATCAGCTTATTGAGAAGATCCGCCAGCTGAGTGTGGCTTACCGCCACCGGGACGACCGCAAGGCAGGGCGTGAACTTGATCGAAGGCTGGCTCAGCTCTCTCCTGAGCAGACGGTCTCGGTAATTCGTGCCTTTAGTTACTTCTCCCATCTGGCCAACCTTGCCGAGGACCAGGCACGGCTTGCGGAAGAAGAGGACGAGGCACAGGGTCAAATCACGCAGACCTTCCTTAGCTTACGAGACGAAGGCCTGCGCGGCAAAAAACTTCGAGAGGCCTTGGAAGGATGTCGCGTCTGGCCTGTGCTTACTGCGCACCCCACCGAAGTGCAACGAAAGAGTGTGATGGACACCGAGCGCCGCATCGCCAAGCGGCTTGGCGAGCGGCATCTTCTGAAACGTTCCCAGGCTTCGTTAAGGCAGCTCGCGCTCAACGAGCAGGCACTGCGTGCAGAGCTTGCATTGCTCTGGCAGACGCGCATGCTGCGCACCGAAAAGCTGCTGGTGAACGACGAAATTGAAAATGCGCTTTCCTTCTACAACATTACTTTTCTGCATGAACTTCCGAGACTTCATAAAAGAGTTGAGCAGCTAAGCGGTCTTGAGAATCTTCCTCCTCTGGTTCAGATGGGTAACTGGATTGGCGGCGACCGAGACGGCAACCCCAATGTCACAGCCGACACCCTTATTCTTACTGTGACGCGCCATGCGGAAACAGCGCTGCGTCACTACCTGAGGGAGGTGCAACAACTTAAAGCGGAGCTCTCGGTCTCTGAACTTTTGCGCGGTACAACCAAGGCACTACGCAGCCTTGCCTCAGCAGCGCAAGACCCCAGTCAGCACCGTGCCGATGAGCCCTATCGACGCGCCCTTATTGGTGTTTATGCACGGCTTGTCACAACCCTTCAGAGACTCACCGGGGCCCAGGCACTTGGCCATGCGGTTCGTCCAGCAGAGCCCTATCTTGATAGCGAGAGCTTTATTAAGGACCTCAAGATCATCCGGGATGCCCTCATGGCTCACCGGGGCGAGCGACTCAGTCGCGCTCGGCTAGAACCCCTCATTCATGCTGCAGAGACCTTTGGCTTTCATCTGGCAAGCCACGATCTACGACAGAGCTCGGACATTCACGAGGCCTGCATTCATGAGCTATTGGTAGCCTCCAAAGTTCATTCCAACTACCGGGGTCTTAGCGAGGTTCACCGACAAAAGCTCTTGCTCGATCTCCTTCGCGAGCCTCGCTCCCTTCGCATTGCACGCATGCGCTACTCCGAGCGACTGGAATCGGAGCTCAAGATCTTCGAGAAGGCCTTTGAGGCCCGCCAGATTTTTGGGGCCAAGGTGATTCGACATTGCATCGTGAGCCATACCGAGCAGGTCAGCGACCTGCTTGAGGTGATGGTCTTACAAAAGGAAGTGGGCCTTATGGATGGCAGCCTTCAAAAGGCAAAACTTGGGCTTATTCCAGTGCCCCTCTTCGAGACCATGGATGACCTTGATCGGTCGGAGCAGATCATGCGCGACCTCTATGCCCTGCCCGGGATTGAGGCGCTGATTCAGCGATCGGGCGGCGAGCAAGAGATTATGTTGGGCTACTCCGATAGCAATAAAGACGGCGGTGTCTTTGCAAGCAGTTGGTACCTTTACAAGGCCTCTGACCGACTGGCCCGTTTTTTTGCGAGTCGTCCCGGCATACGGCTTCGACTTTTTCATGGCCGAGGTGGAACCGTGGGTCGAGGCGGTGGGCCAAGCTATCAGGCCATTCGAGCCCAGCCTCCCGGCACTGTGGGTGGCCAACTCAGGCTTACAGAACAAGGCGAGATGATTACAAGCAAGTACGCTGAGCCCGAGCTTGGTCGACGTAACCTTGAAACGCTTCTTGCGGCAACGCTGGAGACCAGTCTTCTACAGGGACAGACGCAGCCTTCCACAGACTTTATTCAGGCGGCTCAGGCCATTGCCCAGGCAAGCCAGCAGGCCTACCAGGCCCTTGTTTACCAAACGCCAGCCTTCGTTGACTACTTCTTTGAGGCCACACCCATTAGCGAAATTGCGGGTCTCAACATTGGGTCGAGGCCCGCCTCACGACCCGGGGCAGGGCCATCGGGTCGTTCTATTGAAAGCCTGCGTGCCATTCCATGGGGCTTTTCTTGGGGTCAGAGCCGTGTAAACCTTCCCGGCTGGTATGGCTTTGGTGCTGGCATTGAGGCTTTTCTTGAAGACAGTCCTCGCGAGAATCGCGCGCTTCTGCACGAGATGTTTAGCCGTTGGCCCTTCTTCGAAACCATTGTCTCAAATGTCGATATGGTCATGGCCAAGGCCGATCGGCGCATTGCACAACGTTATGCAAGCCTTGTTCGAAACCGCTCGGTCGCCCAACAGGTATGGGGCTTGCTCAACGACGAATGGGATCGAACTGAACATGCCCTTCGTCTGATCACAGGCAGAAAAGAGCGGCTTGCCCACAACCCCACACTGGCCGCCTCCATACAACACCGCTTTGCTTACCTCGATCCCTTAAACCATCTGCAGGTGGAACTTCTGCGCCGTTGGCGACAAGGGCAGCGCGATGTGCGCAGTCAGCGAGGTATTCACCTTTCGATTAATGGAGTTGCTGCAGGTCTTCGCAACACGGGCTAAGGTCAGCCCGAGTCGTTAATAACGTCGTAGCTGCCTTAGCCTGCAACAGGCTGCGCCGCAAAAAGTCGCCTCTGAACAAACGGGTAGACCAGGCAGCCCAAACCAATGGCAAGGTAGGCCAAGGCCCAGGCGGGCGGCTGGGTTGCACCGCCAGCAAGGTCAAGCACAGCTCCAAAAACAGCAGGCCCAACGGCCCCCGCCCCAAAGCCAAGCAAGGAATAAAGTCCCATGGCTGCTCCCTTCACCTCTTCGGGTGCTGCCTGTACAAAGCCGGCTGTTAAGGTGGCTGAGTCGGCCATCGTGATCATGGAGTAAATACCAAGGCAAATCACGGTGACCCACCAGGCAAAACCAAAACCTGCCGATAAGGACAAGACCAAGGAGAAAAGTGTCGTCGCGACCATCACCCCACGAATCCAGGGCTGGCGTCCAAGACGCAAGGCAATTTCATTACCAACAATGGACGAGGGAACCGAAATGAGGTTGACGAAGGCTGCAATCGCCGCCGCGGTGAACGGCCAGTGGCCCGAGCCCGGCTGAGCCATGGCAAAAACAAGAAAGGCAACCGTCCATGCACGCGAGCCAAAAAGCTCCATGCAATGCACCCCATAGCCAAAGGCATAGCCCACCACCGCTCGACTCTGACAGGCCCGTCGCCAGGCGGAAATAGGAAAGAGCATCTGCCAATGCAGGCCTGACGAGGAGACTTTTGCCATCGAAGGACTGGGCAGCGTTTGTGACCAGATGGAATCGGGGGCCGCAAGACGCATGAGCAGGAGCGCCAGCAAGGGCCCGAGTGCGGGGAGCCCCATGGCCCACTGCCAGCCCAATGCCTGAAGGGCCAGACCCGACAGAAGCAAAGACAGCGCTGCGCCAACACCAAAAAAAGCTGTGTAAAAGGAAACGCCGCGGCTTTGCTCCTTCCCAGTAAAAATAAGGGTGAGAATGCGTAGGCCCGGCATATACGTTGCCGCGACCCCTGCGCCAAGCAACATCTGCCAGGCAAGCCCCGAGACAAAGCCTTGCGCCGAAAGCCCAAAGCCAAGGCTTGCGGCTGCCGATGCAAGGCAACCCATGGCATAGACCTGCCTTGCATCCCGGCGATCGGTCATCGCCGTCCACATAGGAACAGCAAGCATGTAACCGATAAAGAATCCGCTGGCAATAGCGCCCGCCTCGGTATTCGATAGCACCCAGAGTTCTTTGAGACTGACCAGACTGACCGCGTAACTGGAAAAGCCAAGCATGGAAAAGACGTGGGCCGAAAGCACCAGGACAAGCGGTTTCATGGACCTGATGATTGCATAATGGGAGTCATGGCATTGCAACCCCGGCTCAAGTCGTTTCGACCCCGCCTTCTCGATCACCTCCCCTCCTACAAACGGACCGACCTGGTTGCTGACGTGTCGGCTGGTTTAACGGTGGGCATGGTGGCCCTTCCCCTGGCTATGACCTTTGCCATGGCCTCGGGCCTCTCGCCGCAGGCGGGCCTGGTGACTGCCATTGTGGCCGGGCTCATTATTTCGCTCTTCGGTGGCTCCTCCTTTCAAATTGGAGGGCCCGCGGGCGCCTTCATTGTGGTGGTCTATGCCATTGTTGAGCGCTACGGGGTGCCGAACCTTCTTGTCGCCACAGCCTGTTCCGGTGTACTGCTTATTTTTATGGGTCTCTTTCGTATGGGCGACCTCGTACGCCTTATTCCGGTCTCGATTGTTGCGGGCTTTACCAGTGGCATTGCCGTTCTTATTGCGCTGTCACAGGTGAAAGAATTTCTAGGGCTATCTGGCGACGCCCTGCCTGCCGAGTTCTTTGCGAAGGTTCAGGGTCTTCTCACCGCGCTGCCAAGCATCGACCCTCTAACCGTCGTTATGGGGAGTATCTGTCTAATCATTATTCTGGCCTGGCCCAAAAGCAATGTTGCCTCCGACGGCCCCCTTAGTCGGGCCTTTTCACGATTGCCCGGCAGCCTTATTGCCATTGGTTTAAGTACCCTTTTCGTAGTCCTCTTTCAGCTTCCTGTTGAAACCGTGGGCAGCCGCTTTGGCGCCATTCCACAGGGTTTTCCCATGCCAAGCCTTCCCGAGTTTGAATGGGGCAAGGTGCAGTTCTTGTTTGGGCCCATCATCACCATTGCCATGCTTGGCGCGGTGGAATCGTTGCTCTGCGCCCGCGTAGCCGATGGACTCACCAAAACACGCCATGACCCCAACCAGGAACTCATGGCCCAAGGCCTTGCCAATATTGCCAGCCCTTTATTCGGGGGCTTTTGCGCCACCGGCACCATCGCCCGCACCGTCACCAATATTCGTAGCGGAGCGCGCTCGCCCATTGCCGGCGTAGTGCACGCCCTAAGCCTGCTTGTTGTTGTGCTTGTTGCCGCACCCCTTGCCGAGTTCATTCCTCTTACCGCCCTTGCGGCAACCGCCTTGGTGGTGGCTTACAACATGGGCGACTGGCGTGTCTTTGCCGACATGCGGCACCATGCCATGCCGTATCGACTTACCCTCATCGTGACCTTCGTTCTCACCATTGTTCTTGATATCACAGTGGCGGTTCAGGTGGGGCTCACCATGGCCTGCGTATTTTTTATATGGCGCGTCTCGCAGCTCACACGGGTGGAGAAAGTGTCGGATGAAGAACGCAGCGCGCGTGGGCTTGAGGCCGATGGCGTCGAGATACGAAGGCTAACAGGCATTTTATTTTTTGGTGCGGTGAGCTGCCTTGAGCCTTTGATGAATCCTAAACGGGTACTGCCAAAGACCCTGCTGCTTGACTGCTCGGCACTTCTTGCCATTGATAGCACGGGCACCGAGGCCCTGCGAAGCCTAGATGACTTTCTAGCCTCGCGAGGCACTGAACTACTTCTTGCCTCGGTTCGACCGGAGCCGCTGCAGGTGATGACCCGATTGGGATTGATTGATGACCTTGGAAGTGAACGCCTCTTTCCCACCATTCAGGGCGCTCTGGGGCTAAGGTAAATTGGCTAACTAACGTCCCTGCCTTCGCAGGGCATCGGGCTGAAAGTCATTCCATTGCGCCGGACGTGTTGTGTCGAAAACAGGACCCGACTCCGGGTCGAGTCCTGTTACGAAATAACTTCCCGACAAGAGATCGTGATACACCGATACGCGGGTCTGCACGACACCAAGCAAAGGATTGAAGCCAAGCCCATGCAAGGCAACACGCCAAAGCCCACCGCGCGTATCAAAGGCCTCTTCCATAACCACGGTGCTCGTTTGCGCATCGATATAAAACATTCGGCGCGAATAGATGTGGCGTTGGCCCGGACGAAGACGGGCCTCGACCATGAAAACGGTGCGGGGCTCAAGCCTTAGAAAACGATTGGCGAGACTGCCTTGACCAAGTAAGACCTTGGCGGCAAGACTGGCTTCATGGTGCTTAAGCATGCTGAAAGGAATAAGCCGTGTGGCCTCGCCAAGATCCGACCATTCATAACGGTCGGTCGCCCCATTAAAACCATCCACCTGATCGGCGGTGATCATGCCCTCAGAGCCATCGCTCACGGCATCGTGGGCAAGGTCTGGGGCACGACGTACTCTTCGACTTCCCGCCTTGTAGATCCAGGCTTGTCGCAAAGAGGCGTCTGCTTCCTGTGCATTGTCTGCGGGCGGAATGAACTCATGCACAAGCAGACTATCGCCACGAAGGCTACTCGGTGCAAGGTAGCCACCTTTCACAGCGAACCAAAGTTTTTCAGGGGCACCCGCCATGACAGAAGCATCCACCCGATGCGACCAATAACGCATTTCGAAAAAGCTTCCATCGGGCCGTACGGGAATCGCTCTGCCTTCGCGATACAAATTGACTGGGCGTGGTCGATAGAGATGCCTTTGCAAATGCACAAGTGCCCGATTGGCTTCGGATTCAATTCGGGCTGGCGCCTCCCTAAATGAAGCGGTGGCGGTGCTAGGTACCCCCGAAGCAAAGGGCTCGGCGGAGGTTACCGTGAATTGAACAGCCGGATACCGTGCAACCAAGGCCCCTAGCCCAGCAGGCAGAAGGTCGTGAAAGGTATGCCGATTCGACGTGTCTAGGGTATTGGGTAGAGAAGCCGCGGTGGCATGGCCTGTCAAAACGGGGACCGCAAGCCCTGCGGCTGCAGACTTCAGGCCAGTTGTTAAAACAAGTCTTCGAGATGGATCAGGCAGGTGACGCCGCATGCCGATTCGCAGAAACATGTTTCTGAACAAAAAAGGCCGCCAGGGCCGGCAACAAAAGCACCGCGCCAAAAAGATTCACCAAAAACATAAAGCCAAGTAAAAGGCCCATATCGGATTGAAACTGCAGCTCAGAACCCAGCCAGGTGAGCACCGAGACGGTCATGGTGACCGCCGTAAAGAGTGAGGCCGTGCCACGTTGACGAAGCGCCTCGAAGACCGACTGCTCAAGCGACTCGCCCTTTTGCAGCTCGTGGCGAATACGCTCAAAGAGATAAATGCCGTAATCAACACCCACGCCCACGCCAAGGGCCACGACAGGCAGCGTATTCACCTTAAGCCCAATGCCAAGCCAGGTCATCACGGCATTGCACAGCACAGTCACCAGTGCCAAGGGAAGGATGATGCAAAGGGTAATCGCCACCGAACGAAAGGTAATAAGGCACAAGAGCGTGACGGCGCCAAAGAGTGCGAGGTTGACCCAACGGTCCGAGGACTGAACAACTTCATTGGTGGCCGCCATAACACTTAAATTTCCCAGGCCAATTTCAAAACGAAGATCTTCGCGCTCGAATGCCTTAGAGAAGTCTTCAACATCGGTCACCAATGAACGTATGGTGGGTGCCTGATGATCTTGAGTGTAAATAGAAACCGGCAAGGCCGTGCAGGCGGGGTTCATCAGCATGTTGCCCAATCGGGTTGCGGCGCCTACGCCTTGGGCAATTTGCTGTTCGTCGGCAGGCAGTGCGCGCCACTTAATATTATTTTCGGCATAGGCCTGCGACACCCGTGCCGTAAAACCTGCAAGGCCACTGACCGCCGTGACTCCTGGGTTCTGCCGAATAATCAACTCAAATTCAGATAAAGGCTCCATCACCGTAGGCGAGACGCAGGGCGAGTCTGTTCCATCGACCTCCACAATCACCTGCATCACGTCCACGCCAATGGCAAAACGCTGAGTAATAAGCTCGGTGTCTTGGTTGTAGCGCGAATCGGGCCGAAGTTCAGGAACCCCCTGGCCAAGGTCGCCCACCTGCCGATCCTTTGCCACCCATAAACCTAAGGCCAGCACACCCAAGCAGATCGCGATCATGACAGAGGCAGGCCCCTTACGCGTCAGTCGGGCCAAGAACCTCCAGACACCCACCATGGACTTCTCCGAAGGTGGGCGAAACGAAGCGTTCTGTCGATACGAGAGCAAGGCAGGCAATAAAAGTTTGTTCGAGAGAATCATGACCAAGACACCCAGCGTGGCGGTGTAGGCCAGTTCACGAACAATTTCAATGGGGACAAAAGCAATAACTAGAAAGCCCAGGCCGTTGGCAAGAAGCGCGATGGCACCCGGCACAAAAAGTTTGCAGAACGACTGATGCGAGGCCTGCTTGGCATCGCGGCCAGCCAAGATTTCAAGCCGCCAGGCATTGGTCATTTGCACGGCATGCGAGACGGCAATGGCAAAAATAAGAAACGGCACCAGAATGGACAGGGGATCAAGCCCAAGCCCAACCAAAGGCATAAGGCCCAACAGCCAGACCACGGGAATAACCGCGCAGCCCAGCGCATAGAAGGTCAACATGGCCGAGCGGCTGTACAAATAAAGCAAGACGGTGGTGACGACAAAGGCAAGCGCAAAAAAGACTAATACGCCTGCTGCGCCGTCGGCAATATCGCCCACGGCCTTGGCAAAGCCAATGATATGAATGGAGTGGGTATCGGTTTGAAGTTGCTCGCGAATGGACTCAAAGCTTTTTGCCACTGCCTTTAAATCTGTTCGCTCACCCGTCTGAGGGTCGCTTTCTTGAAGGCTTGCCACCACCATGGCCGAGGAGCCATCGGTGGAAATAATGCGGCCCACCCAGTCCGACTTGGCAACATTCGCCTTGACCTGCTCAATTTGATCGGGCCTGCCCGCGTAATCCGCCGACACCACATTGCCGCCGCGAAAGCCCTCTTCGACCACTTCGGTAAAACGCACATTGGGCGTGAAAAGCGAGGTCACCGAACTGCGCTCAACGCCTTCAATATAAAAAACTTCTTCGGTTGCCTTCTTAAGAAGATCAAGCCCCTCGGACGTGTAGATCGAACCTTCTTTGGCATGAATCGCGAGCAGCACCCGGTTGGCATTGCCAAAGGCCGACTGGTACTTCAGAAAGACCTGCATGAACGGATGATCCAGAGGAATCATCTTGGTAAAGCCCGCTTCCGTTCGCAACAAGGTTGCGGTGCCCGCAAGCACCAGCGTTAGCAGAGTGAAAAAAACAATAAGCCCGCGCCGGTAGTGAATGAGCCGGTCCGCTAGACGCTTTAGCCATTCGGGGCCTTCGGCATCGGGGGGCGGCGGCGATGGAGGTGTCGAGCCCGAACCACCAGACGGGGAAGACGGCGGTGGATTCGGTGGCGGTGGTGCCGCCATGTCGGGAGGCAATACGGGAGGCAAGGAGGCGGACGTACTCATGGCATGAGACCCTGAGCAATCTGCAGGCCGTCGAGCCCGGCAAGCCAGACCTCCCCCGAGTTCAGCTGACAAGCGGCAGCAATTGTGGAAGTCGCAAGGCGCTTCACCGTAAACCGGCGTCCGTCATCATCACTAATAGCCGCCCGCCCCTGCTCGCCTAGAAGCAGAACCCGGCCGTCTTTAAGAACAAGACTCGCCATCCATGAGTAGGGCTCGTTCACGGAAACCTCTTGCCATTCGGCCAATGGCAGGGACTGCCGAAAGATCCGCCCGCGCATGCCGTAAACAATTCGGCTGCCCATTGGCGTTACCAGTCCACCGAAAAAAGAACCCTCGTAATCCATACGCGAAGCGGGAAAGACAAGCGGGGCCTCGGGCTGTTTGACTAAGCTAAGAAGGTCGGTGGAAGACGGCGTTTCACCCAGATGGCCCGACTCACCCATAAGAACCCAGGCCTTATGAAAGCGATCTTCAAGCAGGCCGTAAAGATGCCAGTCGAAACCTTCTTCAAAGACCTCAAAACGCTTAAAGGTCTGGCCCTGGTCTTCCGACACCAAGAACTTTCCAAAGGCGCCCGTAAGAAAGAGACGCTGACGGGAATCAATACGCACCGACAGCCAGGCGTCTTGCTGCATGTTTAAGCGCTGAAGATCGGGCGAGTCGAGCAGCTGCCAGGTTTCACCCTGATCACGCGATCGAGCAACAACACCCCCATGACCCACTGCAACAGACAGGCCTGGGGTCATGGCAAGGTTGGTTAGCGTTCGACCAATAGGCAACCGCAGAGTCTGCCAGGACTTTCCAGCATCAATGGACCGTGCAATGACGCCGCGCTCGCCCACAGCAATCAGACGATCATCAAGGCAAGCCATGTCGAAGAAAGCAGCCTTTTGGATGCTTATGGGTCGAGACGCGGCAAAGACCGCCGCCCCTGCTACAGAGGGTGCATGCAGACCATACGAGGCAATCGCAAAGGCCCAGCCTGCACGGCTTAAAAAGCCACGCCGCCCCATCGCCAGAGCATGGGCAGGCGAAGACGTTTTCAAGTGATGGTTTAGCGCGTGCCGAGTCGACGCAAGGCGTCGGTTTGGAAACTTGCCCATGGGGCTTTAATACCAAACTCGATGGGCTTTTTCACCTCGTTGTCGAGGTGGGAGATAAGCACATTGCCATTGGAAAGGTCATGCCACATTTGAATGCTGTACCAGGGCACACCGTGGTCATAAACCTGAATGAAGCCATGAATACCGACGCGCCAGATTTCACCACGGGTGTCGTAGCAGTCTTCTTGCAGAATCATCCAGCTGTCTTCATCAAGAAAGAAGACACGCTTGCCATAAATATGTTTGCTACCCGACTTTAAAGTGGCCTCGACCACCCAGACACGGTGCTTCTCATAGCGCATATGCTCAGGGTTGGCCGAGCCTTTGCGAACAATCTCAGAATACTTCAGCGACTTACTGCCAACCTTGTAAGTGTTGTAGGCCACAACCATTTCTTTGCGGCCAACCAGCTTCCAGTCGTAACGATCAAGCGCGCCGTTGAAGGCAAAGTACTGGTCGGTTACGCGCATGCCCTCGGTGCCGTCGGCCACGTTGTCATAGGCTAGGTCGGGCGCGCGGCGAACGCGGCGCTGTCCGGGGCTATAGACCCAAGCCGCACGTGGATTAGCAATAGGGTCACGGTACTCATGCACCATGTAAATGGTGCCCGCCAATGACGAGGGTGCGGTGTACCGAGAAAGAAACGCAAACTGCAAACCCGTGTCTGTTTGCGGTGGGGTCATGTTCTCGGCATAGACCACCTTGTCGGAGTAACCCACTCGGTAGAAGTCACCGTTGGCACGAACAGGGAACCAGGAATATTCACGGTCAAAGCCACCCCCGGCATAGCGATTAAGGAAGTTGGCCATGGCCTCCTCGCCCGTTTTGGGAGCAGGGTGAAGAATGGTTTTCTTCGCGGCATCAGGCAGACCTGCCGTTCGGTGGGTCTTGTAGACAGGCATCTGAAAGGCAGGCTGCTTTTTAAGAAGCGCAAGGCTGCCTACCGAGAGAAAGTCTTTGTACTGGTCAGCATTGGCCGCCGTAATGGTAAACAGAGGCTTTTCTTGCGCAAAAGGATCCACGTAGCCCTTTTCGGGGCTGTAACCCGCGGGAGGCTTCATGAGCCCACCTGTATAGGCCGGAATAGAACCATCGGCATTGGCGGAGGCAACCGCGCCGGAGTGAGGAACCGACTGGGCTTGAGCCTTACCCGTAAAAGCCAAACCGGGCAGTGCAACCGAGGCCAGTCGAAGGGCGTAGGCGTTTGAAGTCAAAGCCAGGAAACGTCTGCGCAGGTTCACCATTCACTCATCCTTTCTTGAAACAGCGTATTTCTAAAAAGAGAAGGGTCTTGTAACAAGACCCTTCTCAAGATGCAGGAAAAAATTAGAAACTCGTGCTCAGGACGAGGCTGTAATAGTCGCGGTCGCGAAACGCATCATACTTGGCACCATCTGCGTAGCGAACGTAACCAAGTTCAATGTTATGAACACGATTGAAGTTCGCACGCAGTCCGAGCCCAATGGTCTGTCGCCCCTCAACAATTTGACTGTCAATCGAGTAACCGCTTACGTCATGGGCAAACGAGAAAGTTGGGAACAGCGTTGCGGAGGTTCCAAACACTTGAGGGTACTCGAGTTGGAGTCGGAGACGGTAACCCCAAGAGTTCTGGGTTGCGAATCCATCATTCGATCGGCCATCCTCTTGCGTATTCGTTGCGGCATTCCCTGTTCCGATTCCACCCGCAACTTGCTGAACGGCAGCACCAAGAGAAGCGTCTTGAGAATCAGCAAGATAAGAGGCGTGAGGAGCAAAACCAAAAATGAAGGACCTGCCAAAACGCTTGCCGGTATTGCGGTCACCAACGTTGGCCCGCTGGTAAGCCACTTCACCTACAAGAACGGATTGCGTCGACCCAAGCATGCGAGGCAAAACGCGAATTCCATTCACCTGCATTTGTGTCTTCTGAAGGCGCTTGTAGCCGGCAATCTCTGTGCCTGCGCCCGCAGCCGCGGCTGCCTCAGCCTCGGCTCGCATAGGGCCAATACCATACAGGAGGCCTGCAAGAAGATCGTTTCCGTTAATCTGCGCCGGCTGGTTGGGAGAGTGACTGAGTTCCGCGCCGACAGACCATCCTGCTAAGTTCGTTGATGCCGAAACTCCAAGCACGTTAATGTCACCGGGATACTCCCAGAAACCTGTCCCTGGGATTAGGGTAAGTCCTAGAGCCTGCGACGCACCGGCAACCTGCCTAGGGATTGGGTTAATGAAATTGCTGGGGTTCAAAGTGCCGCCCAGTGCTCCAAGTTCTCGAATGGCTGATCCCGATCGACCGGAAATATAAGGAATGCGCGAGCTTATACGCATGGCATAAAGACCAACCTCACCATCCAGTGCCTCGGATGGAATCCGCAAGGCAAGCCCGAACTGCCCGTCATCGTCACCTGCCTTACCCCTACCCATAGGAACAAAAAGCCCCTGTTGAATGGAGTCATAGTTACTTAGCCCAGGCAAGGTTGTGATCGCTTGGGAGCACGGACCACCAGCCCTATGCGTCGCCTGAAACTCCACAGGGGACCAATAGGTGCCACAACTGTCGATATTCGCAGGGGCCCACTTCGTCTGAATAAAACCCTCGAGAGACCGACCCTCACCGAGGCTTAAGTTTGCCCACACAGACTCCACAGGAAGGAAGGCATCTTTGATCTCGGTTCCAGGCTTACGAAGAGCGGAAAGGTCGATGGGATTGACCTGATTGATCCCTTGAATAAACAACGACTCACCCCAGTTAATCACCTGCCGACCGAGACGTACCTGACCCGGTTGACCCGAAACTTCAAAGCCCGTGTAGACATAGGCGTCGAGAATCTCGGCTCCTGAAAACCTCGCAAGAGGGTCAAAACCAGCGTCCGACAGAGACCTTCGACCGGTAACTGGTAGGTACCCCGAGGCACCGTTACCTTGGTTGACCTGTCCCTCCTCAAGCGCATGGTCGTACCAAGCTTTCGCTCGAACAAAGAAGCCGTAATCTTCTTTTTTCATAGAGAAGTCAAAACTGGCCTTAGTGAGGGTCGAAAACGCGTCCCCCTTACTGTAGTTCACATTGCCACTGTCGGTATTCGTCGCCCCCGTTCCATTCGTCCCAAGACCTGCGCGCACCCCATCTGCACGGCTGTAAAGTTTTGAGTCGGGGGCTTGGTCGCGAATGCTTGTACCGACTGACAATCCAACATTAAGCGACCCAGACCACCCATTGTTTTCCGGAATCTCAATTGCCCAGGCGCTGCTTGCCCCCAAGGCGATTCCTGCACTTAGAGCGACGTAACGTCCGAGCTGAAAGGCCAAAAGCTTAGACGCTTTCCTGTTTTTTCTTGCCTGCACCATGGGTTCTCTCCCAAAATTAGTAACCAGATTAGTGACTTGAATAACGGACGAGGTTTTCATCAGAACGCTTTTCAACGAGAGACCGAGACTACTTACGTGCTCCCAGTCTGACGAAACCTACCATCCAAGGTTATCAAGCACTCGAATGACATCCTGCGCAATCACTTCATTAGCTAAAGGGGTTCCGTGGAAACCGTCAGAGAAAAAATAACCACGCCAATCCGGTCTCGAAGCGTCAAGTGCGGCTGTTGAACAGGCCGCTGGGTTTTCGCTTATTGAAGAGGCGCAGGCTGCGTCCACAACATTTGTGAACCCGAAAGTCGCTCCAACCTCAGGAACGAGCAAATCGGAAAACTTCGCGTAAAGGTTATAAACAGCAACTTGACTTCGCGCAGAGGCAAGACTTTCAAGCTGCAAGTTATACCCCGCGATCCAACCGGAGACTACAGGCCCAAGTAGGCCACGAACGGCAGAGAATTGGGGGGTCAGAACGATATTCGGGGGATTGGCTACGAAGATACGCGTTGCACCTGCTGCAATGAGGTTCTCATCGATGGCTGCAACAAGAACGTCAGCAAGCTTAACCGAATAGGCCAGCCCATAGCTTACGGCCTGGGTCAAGGGGTCATCTGCAGTAAGAATCGCAGTTGTGAGACTCGAAACAACAGCGGTTTGGGCGGCTGGGCCCTGAGCCCAAGCAGCTGGCTGTAGAAGTGGTGCAACGAATGTCGCGTAGGCCTGGGTGGCCGCCTGATAAGCGGCGACCGACTCTGCGGTTTGACTTGCACGAGCAGCGCCGGCGGCAGTGGCAAAAGCACCGAATGATTCGGTAAGCGCGGCGAAGTCATTCCCACCACCGTCAATCAGAACCAGGTCAGAAGACTCAAAGCGCATGTAAGAGGACTTCATATCCTGTAGCTGCTTAACAACATTTCGCGGTGTTCCCGTGCTCGTATTGATTCCCGCGCCGCCAACGGCAAAACCTGTGCAGGAGAGGTTTGAAAGGGTTAGCGTCGGAGAGTAGGCAGGACAGGGTGAAGAAAGCCCCTTATCGTCAGAAAGCAAATCAATAATGATTTTGGTCGGGCCAGCGGCGTTTTGAACAGTAAATTTGATGCCGAAAGTACCCGTATCAAAAAGACTGTCTCCAGCGACGAACATCCTTTGAGTTGCCGGCGCCTCGCCTGACGAACCGCCTCCACCACCGCAACCAGCCAATAAAACCGAAGAGGCCAGAGCGACGGTAAGAATCTTTGCGACCTGCCCGAAAGACTTGGGTGGTTGTGGTTTGGTCAGGGGCATTCTTCAGTCTCCTTGATAAATCGAATACGTTAAAAAACTAAACCGCATCGAGAATCCCACTCCACGTGAATACTCGCTAGCTAGGGAAAGCCCTGATTCAAACTTAGGTTTAAAACAATTGTTTTAATTTTGGTTTCTAATACAGGCATGTCGACGCTAGACAAGATTCTTAGCTCTGCTGAGTCGCTTTTTGAGCACCAAGGCTTCGAGGCCACTACCCTGCGCCAGATTACGGCGGCAGCGGGGGTCAACCTTGCGGCTGTGAATTACCACTTTGGCTCCAAGGAAGCGCTTATTCGAGAGATCTTCAAGCGGCGTCTCACCCAGCTTAACCGAGAGCGTCTGGCTGCACTGGACCGTCTCGAAAAAGCCGCACTGGGTCGGCCGGTCAAGCCTGCCAAGATTCTGGATGCCTTTTTCGGAACTCTTCTTCGCATTGCCCAAAACGATAAACAAGGGGGCCCTACCTTTCTAAAACTTCTTGGCCGCACGCTGACCGAACCCTCGGAGTTCATTCGTATTTTTCTAGCGGCCGAGTACGAAGAGGTGCTCAACCGTTATAAAGAGGCGCTTATTAAGTCCCTGCCCGATGTGCCACGCGAGGAGATTCTCTGGCGGTTCCACTTTATGTTGGGAGCCACCGCCTATGCCATTGCCGGCACGGATAGTCTTCAATTACTGGCCGACCACGCATCAAATGAAATTAACGAGTCCGCGACACGGTCGACGCCGCCCAAGGAGCCTGACCATATGCAGATTGATCGTCTTTTGCCTCGGCTGATGAATTTTCTTATTGGTGGGCTTCGTGCCCCCCTACCTGATTTTGAAACCAGTACAGCCCAACCGGCCCCGGTTCGCCAGGTCGCTCTGCGCATTTCAAGCTCAACCCAAACCCCTCGCACCCCCCGCTCAGCCATTAAAGGAAAGGGCTAGCCATGTTTATCTTCGTCGTTCTTCTTGCCATTTCAGCAACTGTTTTATGGTTATGGAAGTCACCGAACCAGCGCCGCAATCTGCTTACTCGGCCCATTTACGCAGCCTTTAAAAAGGCCCTGCCAAGCATGTCGGAGACCGAACGCGCCGCCTTGGAGGCAGGCACGGTCTGGATTGAAGCGGACATTTTTAAGGGCAAACCGGACTTCCATCGGCTCGCTGCATTACCAGCCCCCAAACTTACCGCCGAGGAAGAGTCTTTTTTAAACAACGAGGTGGTCGAGGCCAGCCGACTGGTGAACGACTGGACGGTCTCCCACGAGACCTACGACATGTCCCCAGAGGCCTGGCAGTACATTAAAGACAAGGGCTTTCTGGGCATGATTATTCCCAAGGCCTATGGTGGCCTTGCCTTTTCGGCCTATGCCCAGTCACAAATTATTGCCCGGCTCTCCACGCGGTCTTCACCCTTGGCGGTGTCGGTCATGGTGCCCAACTCCTTGGGGCCTGGCGAGCTACTTCTGCACTACGGCACAGAAGAGCAAAAACAGCATTACCTGCCTCGGCTTGCAAAAGGCATTGAGATACCTGCCTTTGCACTGACAAGCCCCTGGGCGGGCTCTGATGCAGCCGCCATTCCCGATGTGGGCATCGTCTGCAAGGGCCAGTGGCAGGGCAAAGAGGTGCTTGGTATGCGGGTGAGCTGGAACAAACGCTACATCACGCTTGCGCCGGTATGCACCGTGCTTGGCCTGGCCTTTCGGCTTTACGACCCCGAAACACTTCTGGGCGGCCAAGAAGACATTGGCATTACCTGCGCCTTGGTTCCGCGCGACCACCCGGGTGTTGTCATTGGTCGCAGGCATATTCCCTTAAATACTTTCTTCATGAATGGTCCGACCCAGGGCAGCGATGTCTTCATGCCACTTGAGTTCATTATTGGTGGGCCCGCCATGGCGGGCCAGGGCTGGCGCATGCTCATGGAGTGCCTCTCGGCGGGTCGTGGTATTTCATTGCCTTCGGCCAATGCAGGCATCTCGCAGCTGGTGTCTTTTTATGCGGGTGGCTACAGCCGCGTGCGCAGTCAGTTCAAAACACCCATTGCCCGGTTTGAAGGCATTGAAGAGCCACTGGCGCGTATTGCTGGCTACACCTATTTAAACAATGCCGTTCGAACCTTGTCGGCCATGGCGATTGACCTTGGCGAAAAGCCCTCGATTGTCTCGGCCATTGCCAAGTACGATGTCACCGAACGCGCCCGCACCGTGGTGAACGACGGCATGGATGTTGTGGGTGGTAAAGGCATTTGCCAAGGAACGTCGAACCCCCTGGGTATGGCCTACCAACAGATGCCCGTAAGCATTACGGTGGAGGGCGCCAAC
>Ga0181607_10001425_pt1 | contig 21384 bp, 16 predicted proteins | sample 041ome_9_FD_132420 | JGI IMG/M metagenome (GOLD analysis project Ga0181607, IMG submission 132420) | Coastal salt marsh microbial communities from the Groves Creek Marsh, Skidaway Island, Georgia - 041413US metaG (megahit assembly) | ecosystem: Environmental > Aquatic > Marine > Intertidal zone...
GTTCTCCCGCTGATGACGCACTCAGATTCTCCTAACGACAGCAATTTCCCCGGCAGCAATCTCCCCGGCAGTGATCCCGAGGGCAGCGACCTCGAGGACGGCGAAACTGCTGGCGAGGCGATTGTTCCCTCTGGCCTGATGGAGCTCGACTCTGCCACTCGCCGCTGCAGCCTCTGGGAGGTCAGTGGCGTGTCGTGGCCGCTGCTGCGGGGAGCCCTTGTGCTGGCGATGCTGGGGCTTGCGGTGGCTCCGTTTGATCTGGCTGTGGCGGCATGGTTTCGCTCGTCGCGGCTTCCCGGCGATCTGGGCAAGGCGGTGCACCTCTCTGAGGCGTTCGCTCACGGAGCCGGTGCGGCAACGATCCTGTTGGCAGCCTGGCTTCTCGATGAGAGGCTGCAGGGGCCGGGAGGGCGACGCTGTCTTTCCTGGGTGGTGATTGGCAGCTACGGCGGTGGGTTGGTGACCGACCTGATCAAAGCGATGGTCGACCGTGTCCGCCCGCGAGCCCTCGACTTCTCGGCCGTGCAGTCGACGCTGGGCACATTTGCGTCTCCAGAGGGGATCGGCGGCTCCGATCTCCACAGCTTTCCCTCCGGTCACTCTGCAGTGGCTGCCGGACTCGGCTGCACCCTCGCACTGCTCTACCCTCGTGGTCGCTGGCTGTTTGGAGTGCTCGCGGTGCTGGCCTGCTGCCAGCGGCTTGTGGCCTCGGCCCATTATCCCAGCGATGCGGTTTTCGGTGCGACTATCGGCCTCGTGGTCGCCACGCTGGCGGCCCGTCGGCCGAGCATTCCCTGCCCGGCTGGCTCTTGCGAGTCCCGGCCATCTGCTAGTCTGAAGGACTGTTGATATCGACGGCGGTGGACCGCCATCAGGACTCGAGAGGACATCATGCCCACTGCGAAGCGTTCCACGGCAACCAAACGCTCGGCTGGCAAAAAGACGTCGGCAAAGGCTGCGACGGCCAGTGCTGAGACAGCACGTGCTGGTCAGCCTGCCGAGAGCGGTGCCCCAGCGGCAGACGTTGCGACGGCCGCTGTTTCCTCGTCCGGCGTGAAGCGGGTGCTGCTGGTGGATGACGACGCGGAAATTGTGGAGTCGATGCGGACGGTGCTCGAGTCGCGGGGCTATGAGATTCTCGTAGCGCGTGATGGCAATCAGGGGTTGGCAATGGCCGAGTCGGAAGACCCTGACCTTGTCGTCCTCGACATGATGATGCCGAAGCGGAGCGGCTTTCTTGTGTTGGAGAAACTGCGTCGCAGTCGACCGGTGCCCGTTCGGGTGATTATGATCACCGCCAACGAAGGCAGCCGGCACAAGGCCTATGCCGAGATGCTTGGCGTCGATGACTACATCCGCAAGCCTTTCGCCATGGACCGGCTGCTCGAGAGCGTCGATCGCCTGCTGGCAAACTGAAACGCCGGTGCTGGGCTGGCCATCGCTGGCTTGGGATTGGGGCTAACTTGGCGTTGCGGCTGGCTTGGGATCGGGCAGTCGTGCCGTTGCGTTCAATGGTTGCCGCCTGCCTTCTGTTGTGTGCTCAAGCGCTGCCGGGGCAGTGGTTGTCAGGCCCTCCGCGACACCGCGGATGGTGCGGCTGTCAACAGAGGTTTTCTGTGGCTGTTGGATCGTTTTTCTGGGAAGATGCGGCGTCTAGGTGGCTTGCGGGTGCCGGTGTAGGCCGGTTGGACTGCTCTCGTAATCCTGCGATTGACCCGTTTTCGCATCAGTCATAGATTTCCACGCCACGCAAGAGGGGCCACAGCGTGGGGCCTCGTGACTCGTGTGATCGCATGCAGGTGATCGAGGCTCCATGTCTTCCGCCGATCAGGCACCATCGTTCAACGCTCGCGGCGGCCAGCCGCTGCGTGGTGGCTTTGCCGGCTCCGCCTCATCTGGGCGTGGCAATGGCGGTGGAAGCGGTCTGCGTGACGACCAGAAAGAACAGGTCCGCGAGGCGACCGATATTGCCGATCTCGTCGGCAGCTATGTCGCGCTCCGCCGACAGGGCCGCAACCTCGTCGGGCTCTGCCCGTGGCATGAAGACTCGCGGCCAAGTCTGCAGGTGAATGCCGAACGTCAGACGTTTCGCTGCTGGGTTTGCAATGTCGGTGGTGATGTCTTCAGTTTCCTGATGCGGATGGAGCGACTGGAGTTTCCCGAGGCCCTCGAGCAGCTGGCAACGCGGGCGGGAATCGAACTCGGTGCACGTCGTGGTGGTGGCCAGACGTCGGAGCGTGCTGCAATGCTCCGCACGATGTCGTTTGCAGCCGACTGCTTCCGTCGCTGCCTGGAGTCATCGGAAGAAGCGGCTGACGCACGTCGCTATCTCACCGACCGGCACCTCACCGGGGAGACGAGCACGGCTGCAGGGCTAGGCTTCGCCCCCGAACGGTGGGACTGGCTGATTGGCCAGGCGGCCAAAGTTGGGATTGGCCCCCAGGACCTGCTGCGGGCGGGGCTGGCGGTGGAGCGGTCCGACGGCCGGGGGCACTACGACCGCTTTCGTGGACGGGTGATCTTCCCGATTCGGGATGTGATGGGCCGGTGTATCGCCTTCGGCGGTCGCGTGCTGCCCTCGGCGGTCAACGACGCCCGTCGTGATCCTCCCGCGAAATACATCAACTCGCCGGAAACGCCGCTGTTTGCCAAAAGCAATACACTCTATGGTCTCGACGTGGCACGTCAGACGATCGCATCGACCAAACGTGCGATTGTGGTCGAGGGCTACACCGACTGCCTCGCGGCCTGGCAGGCCGGCGTGGGTGAAACGGTGGCGGTGCTCGGCACCGCTCTCGGACCGCGTCACGCTCGGCTCCTGCGACGCTACGCCGATCGGGTGGTGGTTGTTCTCGATGGCGATGCAGCCGGACGCCGGCGGGCGAACGAGGTGCTCGATCTGCTTTTGGCAGAGCCGATTGACCTGCGGATAGCTCGGCTCCCTGCGGGTATGGATCCCTGTGATCTGCTCACCGACGAGGGGGCCGATGCGTTTCGGGCGATCGTGGATGCCGCCATCGATCCGCTCGACTATCGACTGGACGAAGCGGTCGAGCAGCTGCCACCAGATGCCGCCGACAATGTCTGCCTGACGGCCGTGGAGAGCGTGCTGATGGCGGTGGCCAGGGCGTCGGCCGCCGTGGCTCGGCATGGTGGCGACCTCTCGCAGTTTCGTCTGCGTGAGGATCAGGTCGTGGCTCGGCTGGTGCGGCGGTTCGGCCTCGATCGCGGTGTGTTGCGAGCCCGTATCCGTGACCTATCCAAGGGAGCAGCTCGCCGCAGTGATGACGACGCTGGTGAGCCGAGTCGTCTGCCCACCAAGCGAGAGCCGCTACCTCCGTGGGACCAGGAAGTGCTCGAGGTGCTCGTCAGCGTGCCGGAAGGCGCAGGGCTCGTTGTTCGCGAAGTGCCTGCTGAAGATCTCAGTTCGCAGTTCGGTAAGACGGTGCTCCAGGCGGCCCGGCAGTTGTTTGATGAGTTTGGCAGCGTAGAACTTGCTGGACTTTTTGATCTCTTGCCTGATCCTGAGATTCAGAGTCTGTTGGTGGACGTCGACGAGCAGGCCGCAGCCCGCAAGGGGCTGACGCCGCCCGATCGGCTCCAGCATTTGCAAGAAACACTGCGACGTCGCCAGGCTCACCGCGAGACCGAGCGAACCAGCCGCATTTTGAAAACACAAAGCCTCGATGCAGACGCCGAGGCAGCATTACTCGAGCAGATCGTTGCCCAGCGACGCCTTGCTCAGGGCATGTCCGATCCCAAGGAGGGGTGAAGGATGCCCGGCCCATGGCATGGATGCCCCTTGGGGTGTTCAGGCTGCGGGTGACGGTATGATGGCGAAGGAGAACACGCCGATGAGTCACGACCATTCAACAACTTGCAGCGATGATGACCTGCAGGCGTTGATCGCGACCGGCACGTCCCAGGGGTACCTCACGTACGACCAGGTCAATACGTACCTCCCCGACGAGGCCGTAGACCCGGAAAAGATTGATTCGCTCTTGGTAGCGCTCGAGGAGCGGGGCATCGATCTGGTCGACACTGCTCCAACAGACGTGGCGACTGACCAGGAGTCGCTGCTCGCGGAGGTGAGCGACGTTGCGGAGGTGGAGGTGCCGGCACCCGCTGCCGCAAGCCGCAAGCTGAAGCCGAAGGCACGGTCGAAGCGTGACGAGGCGATCACCACGCCTCCGTCCAATGCGGGCAATGATCCGATCCGCATGTATCTTTCGCAGATGGCTGAGATTCCGCTGCTATCGCGAGATGAAGAGATCTCGTTGGCGAAGCGGATCGAGGTCACCCGGAAACGCTTTCGTCGCGCGATTCTCGGCTGTGCGTACTCGCTGCAGACAACGGTGGAAACGCTCCACAAGGTGCACGATGGGAAGCTACCCTTCGACCGCACGATCAAGGTCTCGCTTACCGAGCGGCTGACCAAGGAGCAGATCCAGTCGCGGATGCCGCACAACCTAGCCACGCTCGATCGGCTCATGCAGGAGAGTCAGGCCGACTTTCGCATGCTGATCAGCAACAAGACCTCCAAGGAGGATGCCGCCCTCGCTCGTCGACGCTTCCGCCGTCGACGCGGCAAGTCGCTGCAGCTGGTCGAAGAGCTCAGCCTGCGGATGCGGCGTGTGCAGCCGCTCGTAAGACTGCTGCGCGGCATGAGTGGCCGGATGGACCGCATCCAACAAGATCTGCGGACGATTCGTGCTGGTGGGCCTGACGCAGAGCATGCGTCGCGAGACGACGTCGCTGACATGCGGCGTGAGCTGCGAGACCTGATGCTCTCGACTCTGGAGAGTCCACGCTCGCTGCGAGCACGTGTGGCCTCGTTGGAGCAGCTGCAGACGGACTTCGAGGCTGCCAAGCGCAACCTCTCGGCTGCTAATCTCCGGCTGGTGGTGTCGATCGCCAAAAAGTATCGCAACCGTGGCCTGTCGTTCCTGGACCTGATCCAGGAAGGCAACACCGGCTTGATGCGTGCAGTCGACAAGTACGAATATCGACGTGGCTTCAAGTTCTCGACGTATGCCACCTGGTGGATTCGGCAGGCGATCACACGAGCGATTGCCGATCAGGCCCGCACGATCCGCATCCCGGTGCACATGATCGACGTGCTCTCAAAGCTGCGGTCAACAGCGAAGAAGCTGCTTCATGATCTCGGGCGTGAGCCGACTTACGAAGAGATCTCCGATGCGGCTGAGGTGCCACTTGAAGAGGCTCGTCGGGTGCTCGACATGGGGCGTCAGCCGATGAGCCTGGACCGGCCGATCGGTGAGAGTGAAGACGCAAGCTTCAGTGAGTTTGTGCAGGATGACTCCACGCCGACGCCAACGCTTTCCGCCACCCATGGCCTGCTGCGGGATCGGATCGAGTCGTTGCTGAAGACGCTCACCTACCGGGAGCGGGAGATCATTCGTCTGCGATACGGCCTCGGCGATGGCTACACGTACACGCTTGAAGAGGTGGGCCGGATTTTCCGTGTCACCCGTGAACGTGTCCGGCAGATCGAGGCGAAGGCTGTGAAGAAACTGCAGCATCCCGTGCGGTCGAAGCAGCTGGAAAACTTCCTGGCCACTGGCGCCAGTTGATCGTTCTTGGCATGGCAGCCTTCCCGCATCGAGGGAAGGCTGCCCGCCAAACGAACACGCTCTCTGCTGCTCTTCCGGCAGTGCTGCTCTTCCGGCAGTGCTGCTCGACGGCCTGCTGGGCAGAACTCCGCCCTGCCGCCGCAGGAGTTTGGCCGATGGGATGGCGATCAGTGATCTGGTAAGATCTCTGCGATCGGAGGGGTTCTTTGCAGCCTCTCCTTCCAGGGGAACCTTGCCATGAGTTCGGTCACCGACATCTTTCGCACGCTCCATCGCCATCACCGGCAACTGGCCGACCTCAACAGTCGGCGAGAGGCGGGTCCACGCCAGGTGCGTGCTTGCCAGACGCAGCTGACCACCGCGGAAGCGAGCCTGGCGGAGATTCAGGAGCGGACCAAGGCGTTGCGGATGCAGGCCGATCAGAAACAGCTTCAGCTGCGGAGTGCCGAGCAAAAGATCGTCGATCTCCAAAGCAAGCGAAACGCCTGTAAAACCAACCGTGAATATCAGACGCTCGAGGAGCAGATCGCTGCCGACGAGATGGCGGGCCGGGTGCTCGAGGACGAGATTCTCGAGCTGCTGGAGCGGGCTGATGCAGCCAAAGCAGAGGTGCCGCAGGCTGAGCAGTTTGTGGCCGCGGCCCGTGAGCGATTGGCCGAGAAAGAGGCCCACGTGGCCAGTGAGAAGAGCGAGATCGATGCGGAGCTCGTGCGTGTCGGCGGGAGCCTGGCCGAGGCTGAAAAAGAACTCCCCGACGATATCCGAAGCACCTACGATCGTGTGGTGCGGGGCAAAGGGGCTGATGGCCTTTCACCGCTCGAGGGCGAGAGCTGTGGTGGGTGTTTCCAAAAGATCACCGGGAACATGCTCTCTGAGATTATTCTCGGCCGCCTCGTTGTCTGTCGCAGTTGTGGGCGGTTGCTCTACTCAGGTGACAGTCGGTCATCCACCGCAGACGCCTGAGTGGTGTCTGTGAAACGACGAGAAGTTCTTTCCGTCGGTTTTTCATATTTAGGAATACGTTGTCTCGAAAGACGTTGAGAGGAGAGAGGCATGTCGGATCGCATTCCCATGACACAGAAGGGCTACGACAAGCTCAAGGCCGAGGTAGACCATCTTGAGACTGTCGAGATGCCGGTGGTTGCCAAGAGGATCGCGGATGCCCGCAGCGAAGGCGACCTCAGCGAAAACGCGGAGTATCACGGTGCCCGTGAGAGCCAGGGCATGCTCCAGGCCAAGATCAATGTGTTACGCGACAAGCTGGCGCGGGCGGTCCTCGTGGAGCGGCCGAGCGAATCCACCGGTGAGGTGGTCTTTGGGGCAACGGTCGTGGTCAAGGATCTCGACTTTGGCGACAACGAGGAGTTCATCCTCGTCGGGGCCGGTGAGGAAGACTATGACGCTGGCAAGATCAACGTTGCCAGTCCGCTTGCCCAGGGCCTGCTCGGTCGCAAGATTGGCGAGACCGTCGAGATCGATGTGCCTGCAGGCACCAGCCGCTTTGAGATCCTCGAAGTGCGTTTTGACGACTAACGCGGAGCGTCTTCTCGCAGCCCCTCCCAGAGCACCGACCCGATCCGCACGATCGTGGAGCCTTCCAGGATTGCGTCTTCGAAGTCCCCACTCATCCCCAGCGACAGTTCACCTGGGCGATGTGCCGGCCGGCCGGCAGGCAGGCTCGGCGGTGCTGGTGGGCGGAGCGTGGAGTCGGTAAACAGGCCTGCGAGCTGATCGCGGGCTTCGCGGAGTCTGCCAAACTGCTCCCGGGGTGAGTCGAGAGAGCCCTCGGGCTTGGCCGCCATGCCCATCAGGCCGACGAGACGAATCCATTCGTTTGTCGCCACGGTTTCCGCAAGCGGTGTGAGTTCTGCAAAGCTCACGCCACTGCGGCCAGGGTCGTCGGTGAGATTGACTTCGATCAGGGCTTCGCACGGCTGGCCCATCTTGGCGGCCTCGCCGGCAACTGCCTCAGCCAGACGCAGGCTATCGAGTGAGTGCACCAAGGACACCAGCGGGAGCGTCTTCCGCAGCTTGTTCCGCTGGAGGTGACCGATCATGTGCCATCGAGGAGATGGCTGGCAGTCAGCTAGGGCCGCCGCCTTGTCCCACAGCAGCTGTGGGCGGCTCTCGCCAAGATCACGAACGCCGCAGGCAAGCAGCCTTGCTGTGTCGGCTGCCGAGACATACTTGGTGACGCCAACGAGCAGGACTTCGTCGAGGGGCCTCCCGGCCTGTCGGCAGGCGTCTGACACACGCGAGCGAACCGCGTCAAGATTGGCCTTCAGCTGTTTGGTGCGTGGATCGTCTGCGGTCAGTCGCTCTGCTGGGTTCTCTACCATTCGGCCATCTGCGACACGAGGCCATCGTCACCGAGCGTGCCCATGCGGAAGTAACTCGACAGGTTGCAGCCGAGGACCGTGCGGTTTCGCGGCTCATCGAGCGCCCGATAGAGCAGCCATTGTGTGAGGCCTGCCTGCACACGGAAGCCCGCTGCCTGTGAAGGATGGACGATCACGCGGGTGTCGGCCACCGTCAGCTGTCGCCAGGTGATCTGACTGCCGAATCGGCGGGGACTCAGATCCAGCCACAGCGGTGCAAACAGCCGTCGCACGGGGGCGTGCTGCTCAAGCTGCACCACACGCCGGTCGGCATCCCATTCACAGCTGCCTGGTGCCTGGCCGATTCGCCACTCATGCAATGCCAACGGCATCAGCATCGCCTGCGGTTTCGAGTCGATAAAGGTGAGCTCCCGCGTCTCGTCAGCCGCGTCGACGGTGATCTGCTGGGGGATCGGCAGGCTGCCGCGGTAGGTGAGCTGCTCGCAGCCAGCGTCACCTGTGGCGTCAACCACGGCGTCAGCCAGCAGCAGCACCCGGTCGCTGTGGGCCAGCAAGAGATGCCGTTCGAGCCGCAGGCCAGAGGCAAGTGGTGCCGAGATCACAATCAGCACGGCCTCGTCATCTTCCTCGAAGTGAGTCACCTGCCAGGGGCCTTCCGCCGCCAATGGCGTGCCGTCCTGACAGATTTCCCACCGCCACGGCCCGTCGATCAGCATCCGCTTGCCTGAGGCGACCTCGAGGTGTGGCTGCTCGCTGCGATAGTCGAGCGATACCCGCACCGCTCGGCCCTGCCAGCGGCTACGAAAAACGGCCACGGCGGCATGCCGGTCGTCGAAGGTCAGCGAGGTGGCCTTGTCTTCGGTCTTGGCGGGTGTCTTCCGGGCAAGCAGCCGAGCCGTCCGCCGAATGGTCTTGGTGCCGTGCTTTGTCGCGGCGTCGAGAATCTGGTTGCTCCAGCATGCTGGGGTTGGCTGGCTCTCAGTGGCGACTGCAGATCCACCAGGGCCGAGCAGTCGCAGCACATACGTGGTGGCCTGCTTCCAGCGTCGATCTGCTTTTCCAGCAAACCGCTGCTTCGCCTTCCGGCTTGCCGTGCCGGTCGCCGCAGCGGTTTCCCTCAGGTGTGTCCAGCGGGCGACCCGCTCAACGATCGCGGCTGAGCCCTCGAGGGTCACGCAGCCGGTCGGGGTCACGAGCCGTTGGAGTTCGGTTTCAGTTGTTGTCCACACCAGCGACTCATCCTCGGCTGCTGTGTCAGTCGGCAGCAGACGACTGACGGTAAGGAGAAACGCTGCTGGGATTGTGTCACCGCTGGTGAGCGTGTCGCGTGCATCCGCAGCATGTGTGTGGAGTGTCTGCACAACCGCCTCGGCGTGGCCGGCATGCTTGGAGCCAAGACGCCAGGCGGCCACCCAGGTGGCCGCTTCCAGCAGGAGTGCGGCGTCTGAGGCTGATGTGGGAAGTGTGCTGAGCATCGCATCGACGGCGGTGTCGAGCCGATCGGCACGCGTTGCGGCCTCGCCCCCTGTCACGACCTGACGGCCGAGTTTTTTGAATGCCTGTCGCAGCTCAGGCGAGGCCGTCCGCTGCATCAGGCTGGTGACTCGCTTGGCAACCAACGCCTTGGAAGGCCGCCAGCGAATCGTTGGGCGAGACGGGGCCATGGTGGCCTTGCTGGTGGGCCTGCTGGCTTTCTTCGACCGCGAAGACTTTTTCTTAGCGCCTGGCTTTGGGGCGTCTGGCTTGGGGACAGCGGTGGTGGCGGGTGGCATGCAACTTCCTCGCAGGGATTCTCCGCAGCGTATGGTACAACACGCGCACGCGGCGGCGAAAAAACAGGGCTTTGAACAACAGCAGGTGGCATGATGCGAAACGCAGCAGAACGTCCCCAGCCTTTCTCCAAGGCCACACGTGCAGCCGTTGTTGGCCCGCCGCAGCAGAGATCCGCAATCTTGCTGAAGCACGTGCTGCGGCGGTGTGTGCTTGCCGGTCTCTGCGGGCTGGTTGTGCTGGCGGCCGGGCATGCCGGTCGTCTGCATGCCGAGGAGACCCCGGAGATCGAAACTCCCGCCGTCGAGCCCCATCCAGAACTGACGCGGCTTTCGCCGACGGAAAAGGTCTGGCTTGATCGCGAGGGGCAGCAGCTGGTGGTGGGAGGCGAGATCGCCCTGCAACGTGGACAGATTGAGTTCTTTGCCTGCCCACGTCGCACCAAGGAACATGAGTCGGTGGTCGTGGTCGATGCCACTGCCCGACTTGTGCACACAGGACTCTTGGCGATGGGGCTCGAAGCGGGTGAGCCTGTGCAGTTTGCTCCTGAGTATCGGGCTGCCCGTGGCCCCGAGGTGCGGGTGGAAGTGCGGTGGACAGACGACGAGGGCGTGGTGCAGCGAGTGGACGCCCAGGAGTGGATTCGTGACACCCGCACCCGTGAGGCGATGGAGGCAGGCTGGGTGTTTGCGGGAAGTTCGTTCTGGACCGACGAAACGACAGGCCAGCAGTACTACCAGGCCGATGGTGGCGACCTGGTCTGTGTCTCCAACTTTCCCACCGCCATGCTCGATCTCACGATTCCCAGCTCGCAGTCGAACGAGGCGTTGCTCTTCGAAGCCTTCGACAGCAGGATCCCCGTTCGTGGCACACCTGTGGAACTGATTTTCTCGCCGGCCGGTGACACGAAGCGGTAGTGGCACGGCTCGCCGCTGATAACGACTGCGGCTCGCCAGGCTCCGCAGCGGCCAACGGTTCTCGCAGTGTTTTCAGCTGCTGCAGCGGGTTCAGACAGTGCAATGCGTTCAGGCAATGCAATGCGTTCAGATACTGCAGTGGCTGAGGATCTCAGCAGGCGTTGCCACGTAGCCGGTGTAGAACGGGCCAAACTCGGCGTAGCGAGCACTCGCCTCGTCAAATCGCATCGTGTAGACGATCTCTTTGAGGAAGTCCGGTCGGCTGGCCCAGAGGGTGACACCCCACTCCCAGTCGTCGAGGCCGACGCTCACGGTGATGAGCTGTGACACGCGGCCACCAAACGTCATGCCCGTACGGCCATGTTCGGCCATCAGGCGACGTCGCTCTTCAAATGGCAGGGAGAACCAGTTCTCTCCCACCTTCCGCTTCTTATTCATCGGATAGAAGCAGGCATTTGGCCATGGTGGGATGTCGGGCTCGATCCGTGCCTTCCGCATGCTGCCTTCGCGGGCGGCGTAGGCAGCGACCTTGGCCTTGAAGGTGGGGCTGTCGCGAGTCTCACCCTCTTCGATCAGCCGTTCTCCATACTGTTCGGCATCCGGCAGATACTCGCTGACCTCGGTCAGCCCGATGAATGACCAGGTGGGCGTGAGGGCTGCCCCGAGAGGCGTGGCCATCAGCTTCTGGTGGACGTTTTCGACCCGCAGTGGCGACGGATCCATCAGCATCAAGGCAAAGTCGGCCTTGTGGCCTGGCACGATCCAGGTCTGCAGCCGACGAACAGCATCGTCTCCCTCGTTGGCCAACGCCGCGGTGAACGCTTCGGCACCCGCACGCCGAGCCGCCTCGGGCATTGCGGCGAGGCGATCGCGGTCAAAGCTGTAGAAGAAATGACTGACATGCCAGCCCTGGGTGGGTTCAATCGAGACCTCAACCGCTGGTGCTGCAGCATGGCCATGGTGATGCCCGGGAGAGGCCTGTCCACTGGAGCCGGCTGGAGATGCGGCGGGCCGCGATGACGAGGTGTCGGCGTTGGCCATGGCAGAACACTCCGGAAGAGAATGCAGGGGTATCAAGGACGTCCCTGACCACGATATCATGACACCTGGGGTTGCCTAGGGAGGTTCTGGGCAAGGACGAGGTAAGAACCTGGGCACCGATGTGCCGTCGCTCGGGCCGGCTTTCCATTCGATGGAGAGCGGATTCCACGATTTCTGGAAACACTATGGCTTCCGGAAACACATCGACCGCTCTCAACACAGCGATCGCGGAAGACACAAAACGGATGCGGTCGCTCCCCTGCCCCGCGTTGACTGAGACGTCTAAAGAATCGGTCTGAAGAATCGAAGGAGCACTGAGATGGGACAAGCAATCGTTGATCCGGATGAACTGCGTCGCTTCGCAGCACGTCTGAAGCATTTCAGTGACGAAGTGATGACGCACATGCAGACCGTCCAGCGGCAGCTGCAGCACCTCGGCTCATCCTGGCGGGACCAAGAGCATCAGAAGTTCGCCGAGGATTTTGAGCAGCAGCTCGCCACGTTCGGTCGCTTCGTGGAGTCGACCGGCGAGTATGTGCCCTACCTGCTCCGCAAGGCCGAGCGAATCGAAGAATACATGCAGCAGCGGTAGCCGCTTTTGTGTGGATGGACGGGGTGTGTGGGAAAGGCCGGGTCTGTCGCTGTGTTCCCAGCGGTAGCCGCATCTGTCCAAATGTCACTCGCCCTCGCCCTCTCTCATCTGCGTCGCACATCTAAGGGAAGGACACCACCATGGCAGGACCGGCCGAAGTCCGTTCGCTCGATACCCTCGCGTTTGTGAAGGCGGCGCTCGCCACCTTTGCCTACGAATGTGGCCAAGCGCTCGCCGAAATCGAGATGGAGGGACGCCGCGGGGTCGACTGGATCACCGTCGACCAGGCGGGGCACTGGAAGGCGGAGGTTCGCCGCCGCAGCGAAAAGGTGAACGAGGCGAAGAAAGACCTCGAGAACTGCCGCACCTTCAAGAGCACCGGGGATGGGCCGCCTTCCTGCACAGAAGAGAAAAAGAATCTCGAGAAGGCCAGACGCAGGCTGCAGGTGGCTGAAGAAAAGGCGGAGGCGGTTCGACACTGGACGCCGATCGTGCAGCAGCAGTTTCGCGAGGCGGGCGTGAGGCTGGTGCACTTCCGTGAGGTGCTCGACGTGGATGTGCCGAAGGCGGTGGCACGCGTGGAGCGGATGCTCAAAGCCCTCGAAGCCTATCGCCAGATGGCTGGGCCCGCCGGCGGGTCTGCTGCTGGCGAGGGCTCCGGTGATACCAACATGCGCCGCTCACTCGATGAAGATGCCCAGGCATCCTCAGCAGACGACGCCAACGCCGCCGGTGAGACGTTAGCGGGCGAACCCCAGGCGGACGCGACAGGAGGTGAGGCATGAACGGAGGCAACCTGGCAAGCGGCGCCTCGAAGCTGGCGCTCGCGGTAAAACAACTCGACATCAAATGGCAGGCGGCCGAAGAAACCTGGCGGGATCAGACCGCTAAACAGTTTCACAAGGACTGTATCGAGCCGTTGACGCCGAAGGTCAAGGAAACGCTCGAAGCGCTCGGCAGGCTTGCAGAGGTGCTCTCACGTGCGTCCCGTGATGTCAGTGAATACGGAGGAGACTGACGGTCACGGTGGCACGACGTGCTGACGCTGCCTGTCTGAGAGGAGAACGAATGGCTGATTCGATGGACGACATGATGACTTCCACCGCAGAACCGTCTTCCGGCACGGTCAGTGCCACAAGCTACTCACCAGACGCGATGCGGTCGGTCATCACGTCGCTTCGCGAGGAAGCGGCCACGCGGGCGAAGCTCGAGAGAAAAATCGTCGAGGAGTTCGAGAAGGGCTGCGAGGCCACGCGGCAGGAAGCGGATCGCCTGATCCAGGAGACCGCAGACCGCTACGACGACAAGATTGCGAGCACGAAACGGGAGTATGAAGAGCTCCGGCAGCGTGTCGAGTCGCAGTTTCGCGAGACCGAGGCCCAGTACGCCAAACAGCGTGATACCAAGGCAAATCAGGTCACTCAGCAGGCCGATCGCACAAAGCAACAGCTCATCGAGGATGAGCATTTCGCCGAGAGCACGGAGGCGGAATCGTTTAAAGAGAAACGCCGTGATCCGGCCAAGCTCTTCGCGCGTGACTCAAAACAGCTTGAGTCGTTTCAGCAGGAGTTTGCCAAGCTTCGCGAGAAGTGTGCGAAGGTGCTTGAGGAGAGAAAAATCGATGCTGAGGCAGGTGCTGCAGCCGCCGCATCCGCAGGTGACACACCCCTCCCCTCTGGCAAAGAGATCCTCTCCCATGTGGCGACCTTGCATCAGACGATCACCACTGCAGTGAAGGAGTTGTCAGACCTCACGGCATCCAAAGCCGGTGCCGGCATGATGAATGTCTTCGGCCGAAAGAAGCTGCTGCAAGAGGCCACCCAGTCTGCATTTGCTCAGCTTGAGCGTGACTTTCAGCGAGCGGAGAAGGCGATTGAGGCCGCTGGGGCCTATCTCGTCACACGCCGCGATGAGCAGCAGGTGGCACTTGAGGAAAACTACAAGTTGCAGGTGCAGCAGCGGAAGAAGGCGCTTGCCGCAGCCGTCGACAAGACGGCGAGACAGCGGGATGCCGAGATCGCCTCACTCGATGAGAAGGTGATGGCGGCGATGGCCTCGGCGACGAGCAAGCGGGATCAGGCTCTGGCCGAGGCGGAGGCCAAGTATCCGCCGACAATTGAAAAGCTCAGCGGTCAGCGGGCTGAGCGGATGACCACCATCGAAACCAAACGCGATGAGCGGCTGAGCGAGCTGCAGACGCGGCGTGAGCAGCGGTGGGCAGAGATGGTCGACAACTGGAAGGCTGCCCGTGAATCGGCAGCCGCCACTGTCGAGAAGGCCGCGGCCTATGATGCCGCTGCCTTCGCCGACTGGGAGCGGCTTGCTACTGATGATGCGGCCTTCCCTGCCGAGGCACCGGTGGGCCTGCGGTTTGGGCAGCTGGCGGTGGCGCTTGAGAAGATCAAAGGGGGCCTCTCCCCACTCGACGAGCTCAACGGCTTCGGCCCGCTCTCCTGGAAACAGCCGTCGATGACGCCATTTCCTGATGCAGCCTCGCTGGTCATTAAGGCTCCAGCATCCCAGGCAGACGCCGCCTCAGAAATGATGCAGGCGATGATGCTGCGGGTGGCCACTGGCATTCCTGCGGGCCAGACCCGCTTCACAATCATCGATCCCGTGGGCCTCGGAAAACATTTTGCCGGCTTCATGCACTTAGCCGATTACGACGAGCTGCTCGTCACCAGCCGGATCTGGACCGAGCCGACGCAGATCGAGCAGCGGCTGGCCGACATCACCGAGCAGATGGAACTGGTGATTCAGAAGTATCTACGCAATGAATATCCGTCGATCGGTGACTACAACGCGGATGCGGAGGTGCCGGAGCCGTATCGCTTTGTGGTGGTGGCCAACTTTCCAGCCAACTTCACCGAGACATCGGCACGTCGGCTGATGAGCATCGCGGCTTCAGGCGCCCGCTGTGGTGTCTACACGATCGTCTCGGTCGACACGAAGCAGCAGATGCCGCCCAACTTTAGCCTCGAAGAACTGGCGAAGTATGCGACGGTGCTCGATCTGGAGGATGGCCGCTTCCGCTGGAGTGACCCCGAGTTTTCGAACTGGCCGCTGACGGTCGAGCAGTCGCCGCAAGACGATGTCATCACGAAGATCGTGCACAACGCAGGTCGGCTGGCGAAGTCAGCGAAGCGGGTGGAGGTGCCGTTTGAACGGGTGGCTCCGCCTGAGTCGGAATGGTGGACCGGTAGCACGGCAGACCTGATCGACGTTCCGCTGGGCCCGGCGGGAGCCAAGAAAATGCAGCACATGAAGCTCGGCAAGGGAACGAGCCAGCATGTGTTGATTGCCGGTAAGACCGGTTCGGGTAAGTCAACGATGATGCATGCGTTGATTACTAACCTCGCCCTGAACTACAGCCCAGACGAGGTGCAGTTCTACCTGATCGACTTTAAGAAGGGCGTCGAGTTTAAGGTCTATGATCACTACCATCTGCCACACGCTCGCGTGATCGCGATCGAGAGTGAGCGTGAGTTTGGTCTCTCGGTGCTGCAGCAGCTCGATCAGGAACTCAAACGTCGTGGCGACCTGTTTCGCGACCTGGCGGTACAGAACCTGGCTGGCTACCGGGCCAGCGGTCACCCCGAGCCAATGCCGCGAATCCTGCTGATCATCGACGAGTTTCAAGAGATCTTCATCGAGGACGACAAGATTGCCCAGGATGCGTCGCTCGTGCTTGACCGCCTGGTGCGACAGGGCCGAGCGTTTGGCATGCATGTGCTGCTCGGCTCGCAGACGCTCGGTGGATCCTATAGCCTGCCGCGCAGCACGATGGGCCAGATGGCCGTTCGCATCGCCCTGCAGTGCAATGAGGCAGACAGTTCACTGATCCTGAGCGAAGACAACTCCGCTGCGAGGCTGCTGACCCGGCCTGGTGAGGCGATCTACAACGATGCCAACGGCATGGTTGAGGGCAACAACCCGTTTCAGGTTGTCTGGCTGGGGGATGAGCGTCGTGAAAAGTATCTCAGCGCTCTGCAGCGGCTCGCTGCGAAGCGGACCGACATCAAGCCGCTCCCACGAATTGTGTTTGATGGTAACCAGGCGGCAGATCCCGCGGGCAACACCCTGTTGGGCGAGGTGCTCACCAAGGGCACCGCAGAAACCGGACCGCTCGATGGCAGGGATCTGGCGGTCGCCATGGCTTGGCTCGGGGATGCGATCGCGATCAAGGACCCGACCGCGGCTCCGTTCCGTCGGCAGGGTGGTTCGAACGTACTGATCGTGGGCCAGCGTCAGGATCTCGCCACGAGTCTTCTGGCGATGTCGATGGTCGGCCTGGCTGCGGGCCACGACCCATTTCCTGGCGGCGGCCTGGGACGCTCCGGCCGGTTTGTGCTGTTTGAGCCAGCCATCGCTGAAGAGCATCCCGAGACGATGCTCGCGCAGTTTGCCGACCTGCTGCCCCATCGCATCGAGTGCGTGGGCCGACTCGGCGTGGCGGATGCGATTGAGCGGCTCGCTGGAGAGATTCAGCGGCGGCTCGATGACCAGATCCTCGACGGTGAGTCGATTTTCGTCATTGTCCGCGACCTTGCCCGCTTCCGTGAACTTCGAAAGGCGGAGGGAGACTACGGGTTCTCCTTCGGTGGCGAGCAGAAGGTGGGGCCTGGCCAGCGGTTTCTTGAGATCCTCAAGGATGGGCCGACCGTTGGTGTCCACACGATTGTCTGGTGCGATTCGCTGACGAACCTGATGCGGACCTTCGATCGGGGCACGCTCAAGGAGTTTGAGCTGCGGGTGCTATTCCAGATGAGTGGCAGCGACTCCAGTCAGCTTGTCGAGACGCCGATCGCCAGCAAGCTTGGGCCGCAGCGGGCCCTGTTTGTCCATGAAGAGACCGGCACACTGGAGAAGTTCCGCCCCTACGCCTTTCCGGGCGGTGAGTGGCTCTCCGGGGTGGTGGAGGCGATGCGTGCACGTCCGCAGGGCACCCCGGTCGATGATCCACCCCCTCCCCCTCCAAAGCCAGCTGCCAAGCCTGCTGACGACGGAGGCTCCTTCAACTTCGGCTCGTTCCTGGATGATCCTCCGCCGCTGGAGAGTCCAGCCCCAGATGCCGACACGCCTGAGGGAGACGGCTCCTCCTGAATGGTGCACACCCTGTGACCGCAGGCTGGCTCACAACAGGTGCCCTGCAGCTGCTAGTCGTCGGTGGGCCGGCGGCCGATTCGAATCGGAATCGAGACCGACGCACCGTTGCGGATCACGTCGAGATCGACCACCGTGCCAATCGGGGCGCGGGTCAGCAGGAGCACGAGGATCGCCGGTTCAGCGACCAGCTGTCCATCGAAGCCCACGACGAGGTCGCCCTCCTGTAGGCCGGCGAGTGCCGCGGGAGAGCCTGGTTCCACCTTGAGCACGATCGCCCCGGCGGTGGCATCGAGGTTCGTTGGGAGGCTCCGCAATGAGATGCCGATGTAGCCACGTTCGACATGGCCGTTGGCGAGGATCTCCTCGCAGACCGTGCGGGCGGTGACACTCGGAATCGCGAAACCGATACCGCGGAAGTCGCGGCCCACGATGGCGGTGGTGATGCCCACGATCGACCCGTGCACGTCCACCAGCGGTCCTCCAGAGTTGCCCGGATTGACCGAGGCGTCAGTCTGCAAGAACTCTTGGAACGGATTGTCGAGAACGCCACGCCGGCCCGTGCCGCTGACGATCCCGTAGGTCACGGTGCGATCGAGGCCGAAGGGATTGCCAATCGCCCAGACCATCTCGCCCACTTCGAGGTCGTTGCTATCGCCCCAGGTCGCGGCGACGAGGTTGTCGGCATCGATCCGGAGCACAGCGAGATCGCTTGCGGCGTCGGAACCGACGAGTGTGGCCGGCAGCTCACGGCCGTCAGCAAGATTGACTCCAATCTCATCCGCCTGAGCCACCACATGGTAGTTGGTCACGATCACCCCCGACTCATCGACGATCACACCGGAGCCGAGGGTTTCATCTGTGGCCGAGCTGGAGTCGATGCCGCGCAGGGCATTGATCTCGTCGGCCAGGGTGCGGATCTGTCGGCTCGCCTCCACCTGGACAACGGCAGGCCCCACCACCCGCACCAGCGTGGTAAACAACTTGCCCACCGACGTCAGTTCAGCCTGCCCTGCGGCATCTCGAATGGCGGCCAGTTCGGCGCGGGTGCGAGCGTACTGAATCCGGCCCTGAAGCGAGGGCCAGACGATCAGGGTGACCAGAATCACAAGGCCCAGCATCAGCACGGCGGTGCGGGTCTGGGAACGCGGTGGCGGAGGGCTGGCTGCAGGTACATTCATGAGCGATATCTTAACGTGATGGCTGCACCGCATTTCCCACCGCCGCACCGCTGGAGTCCAGACGGGCTCGTGGCCGTTGGTGGACCACTCACGCCGGAGCGTCTGCTCGCGGCCTACCGCCAGGGGATTTTTCCCTGGCCGGTCGATGAGAGCCCGTCCGGCCTGCTCTGGTGGTCACCCAATCCACGGGCGGTGTTGCTGCCGGCATGCCTACATGTGCCACGGCGGCTGGCCCGTACGCTCCGCCAGCAGCGGTTCACGATCACGACCGACACCGACTTTCTCGGCGTGGTCGACGGCTGCGGTTCCAGTGGAGACCGTGCCGAAGGGACCTGGATCACTCCACAGATTCGCCAGTGTTACCACGCCGCCTTTCGAGCCGGCATCGCTCACAGCGTGGAGGTTCGCCGCGAGGGGCGACTGGTTGGCGGGCTGTATGGAATCTGCCTCGGTGGCATGTTTGCGGGCGAGTCGATGTTCTCGCGGGAGCGGGATGCGTCGAAGGTGGCGCTGGTGTGGCTGGTGCAGACGCTCGCGGCACGAGGCTGCTGCCTGTTTGATGTGCAGATGGCCAGCGAGCATCTCAGTCAGTTTGGGGTGATCGAAGTCGATCGAGATGACTTCCGTCGCATGCTCGCGGTTGCTCGACGGCTGCCCTGCTGCTGGCCACTGACGCCCCTTGGCGACGAGCACGTCAGCGATGACGAGGGCCTTGGCCAGCCTGGTCGCTAGGTGAGCGGCGGGAGGCCAGCGGCATGCCGTCGGAGCATGTCGAGGGCGGTCTTGGCTGCTCGCGAGAGACGCAGGCTGCCGGCCCCGCCGAGAAGATGCTCATGCCGGGAAACGGTCTCGTCGGTCACAATCGCTATCGGGAGCCATTCGCGGCCTTCGGCATCGGAGGACAGATCACCCACGGCCAGGGCCACATTCGCCTGCAGCTCTCGGCGGCATGCCTGTGCGGTCTCTACCATGTCGCCACATGCCGTGCCGGTGCCACGCTGATTCGCCCCCGCAAACACGCAGGTCTCTTGGCGACCATCCGCCTCGGCCAGCAGGGTAGCGACCCTGCCCTGCGTTGCTCCTTCCACGACGGCCACCCGCAGGCCAGACGTCTGGCAGAAGCGAACGGTGGCGTCTTCGAGTTCATCTGCCTGCTCGCCAAACACCAGGTCGCCGAGACATTCTCGAATCGTTGCCTCCACCGGGGCGATCGCAGCCCGACAGGCCTCGTCGCTTGCACTGCGGGCTGCGATTCGCAGGGTGATCGTGGCCTCATGGGCCGTGATTCCCACGAGCGGATCCCGTCCTCGTCGAATCAGGTCTGGCAGCATCGCCTCGATCGCGCTCTCACCGGCTCCGAAGCACTTCAGTACGCGAAACTGCATCGTGCCTCCGTCGGGCGCCATCGCCAGGATCGCCGGCTGCACAGAGTCGGCCCACATCCGAAACATCTCGGAGGGCACTCCCGGCAGGGCAAACACCCGCCCCAGCGGTCTGGGGGCGGTTGTGGCTGGGAGGTCGATGCCAGGAGCGGTGCCCGTGGGGTTGGGGATCATGGCCGCAGACCGCGGCAGCATTGCCTGGAGCCGGTTGTTGTCGGTCATCGCCCGGCCGCGGGCTGCAAACATCGCCTCGATCGCCTGCAGGGCTTTTGGCACCAGTTCCAGGGGCTCGCCGGCAACCTCTGCAAGCACCTCACGGGTGAGGTCGTCTGCCGTGGGGCCGAGGCCGCCGGTGGCGAGCACGATGTCGGCACGTTCGCGGGCCGCGGCGAACGCCCGCACGCCATCGGCCACAGTGTCGGGCACGGTGGTGTGGCCGCAGACGACAACGCCGAGGAGGCCGAGCTCCCGCGAGAGCCAACGGCTGTTGGTGTCGAGGCGTTGGCCGGTGGTCAGTTCGTCACCAATCGCGAGAATCTCTGCCTTCATGCTCACCACGTTCCTTTCAACCATGGGCCATTGGATGCCTTTACCATAGCCCGCTCAGGCCTTGGCAGGCAGCCGTGTGGCGGCCTGCTCGCAGCGGATGCGGCGCTCTGGTCACCGTGAAGCTCAGTGGAAACAATGCCAGTATGAGACTTGGCGTGTATGGATGGGATCCGCAGATCGCGGCCGTGGTGCGAGCAGCCCAACAGGAGGGGGTGCCTGTCGCGGTCGCCTGCCATCTGTCAGAAGAGGCAAGGCAGACGGCTGAGCTGCGTGACGCGGTGGTCGGTGATTCGTGGGAGGCCGTCGTTGATGAACGCGTCTGCGATGCCGTTTTGGTGGGTACGAGCGACTGGGATGACACGCGTGTCGATGGCGTGCGGCATCTTGTGCAGGCGGGTCGGCCGCTGTTGGTGTCTCAGCCACTGACTCCCTCGATGCTTGTGGCCTACGAGATCGACATGATTCGTGCTGATGTTGGGGGGCTGCTGCTGCCGTTTTTGGCAGAGCGTCAGCATCCGCTGGTCCAGCGGCTTGTGGAGGCGGTAGAAGCGAGTCTGCTTGGGGTTGGCCCGCTTGGCCGTCTGGAGTCGATCGGGATGGTCCGCCGGATTCCCGAGCGAACCAAAGACGAGGTGCTCGCCTGGCTTGCACGTGATGCCGACCTCGTGCGGCTGTTGATCGGAGAGCCGCAACGGCTCTCCACCCTGGCGAGTGTCGCTTCCGAAGCAGCCTATGCCTCGCTGACGGTCGAGTTTGGCGGAGAGTCGCAGGTGCCTGCCCGCTGGCAGGTGGCTCGTGGCGACGTTCCCGCAGCGGAACTGACGCTGATCGGCGCGACCGGACAGATCCGTGTCGAGATTCCAGAGAGCATCAGCGGGCCCGCGGTCTGGCGGTGGCACGACCTGGAGGGCAGCGA
>Ga0181607_10001432_pt1 | contig 21341 bp, 25 predicted proteins | sample 041ome_9_FD_132420 | JGI IMG/M metagenome (GOLD analysis project Ga0181607, IMG submission 132420) | Coastal salt marsh microbial communities from the Groves Creek Marsh, Skidaway Island, Georgia - 041413US metaG (megahit assembly) | ecosystem: Environmental > Aquatic > Marine > Intertidal zone...
CCATGCGAAAAGGCAAAAGCCCCAATCGGAAACCCCTGCCCCAGCCATTGCGCCAGCGTCAACAGCCCGGTGTCAGTGGGTGTGATCGTGGTCATGTTCGTGGTCATGTGTGTGGCTTGGGGTATGGTCGTGGCTGTGGCTGTGGCTGTGGCCATTGCCGTGGTCATGGGCGCTATGGTCATGCGCGCTGTGGCCATGGGCGTGGGCATGGGTGCGGCCATGGCCATAGGCGCCGCCTTCGGGGGTAAATGGCAGGGTGGCAGGGGTGGTTGTGGCGCCCAGATGGGCCAGCATATGCGCAATCACCGGATCGCGTTGAATAACCAGCCTGTCGGCCTCGATCTGGCAGGGCGTGTGGCGGTTGCCAATATGCCATGCCAGCCGCGCCAAGGCAGGGCCTGTGACCAGCAGCACCTCTTGTGCGGCGGCGCGCACCACCACATGGGTGCCATCGGACAGGGGCAAGATATCGCCCTGATCCAGCGATGTTGTCTGCGCCAGATCTATCAAAAACGCGCCACCCTGATCGGTGACCAACCGCTTGCGGCGCAAAAACCGCTCGTCGTAATCCAGTGTCACGCTCTGGGCATCTGCGGGCGCAGTGCTGCCCTTTTGCACCGTCTGGGCAATGGGCAGGTCGTGGGGAAGATCGTGCATTTTGGCCCCCTTAGAACAGGAAATATCGCTGCGCCATGGGCAGCACTTCGGCGGGTTGGCAGGTAAGCAATTCGCCATCTGCGCGCACTTCGTAGGTTTCTGGGTGCACCTCTATCTTTGGCAAGGCGCAGTTCAGCTTTAGATCGGCCTTGCCAATGCCGCGGGTGCCTTGCACCGCGACGGTTTGCTTGGCCAGCCCCAGATTGCGGCGCAAATCGCCTGCCGCCGCCGCCTGCGAGACAAAAATCACCGCCGCGTTTTCCACAGCGCGGCCATAGGCGCCCCACATGGGCCGCGAATACACCGGCTGCGGCGTGGGGATCGAGGCGTTGGGATCGCCCATTTGCGCCATGGCAATGCTGCCGCCAATCAACACCATTTCCGGTTTTACCCCGAAAAACGCCGGGTTCCACAGCACCAGATCGGCGCGTTTGCCCACCTCGATCGAGCCGATTTGATGGCCAATGCCATGGGCGATGGCGGGGTTGATGGTGTATTTTGCAATATAGCGGCGGATGCGGAAATTGTCGTTGTCGCCGGTTTCCTCGGGCAGGCGCCCGCGCTGTTTGCGCATTTTATCGGCGGTCTGCCATGTGCGGATAATCACCTCGCCCACCCGGCCCATGGCTTGGCTGTCCGAGGCGATGATCGAGAATGCGCCCAAATCGTGCAAAATATCTTCGGCGGCAATGGTTTCGCGGCGAATGCGGCTTTCGGCAAAGGCCACATCCTCGGGGATGGATTTATCCAAATGGTGGCACACCATCAGCATATCCAAATGCTCTTCTACCGTGTTCACGGTAAAGGGGCGCGTGGGGTTGGTGGACGAGGGCAAAACAAAGCTTTCGCCGCAAATTTTGATAATGTCAGGCGCATGGCCGCCGCCCGCCCCTTCGGTATGAAAGGCGTGAATGGTGCGCCCCTTCATGGCGGCGACCGTATGTTCCACAAAACCCGATTCATTCAGCGTGTCGGTGTGGATCATCACCTGCACATCCATGGCATCGGCCACCGATAGGCAGCAATCTATGGCGGCGGGGGTGGTGCCCCAATCTTCGTGTAGTTTCAGCGCGCAGGCGCCGGCCTGTACCTGCTCTTCCAGCGCGGCAGGCAGGCTGGCGTTGCCCTTGCCCGCGAAGGCAAGGTTCATGGCAAACCCGTCGGCGGCCTGCATCATGCGCCCCAAATGCCAAGGGCCGGGGGTGCAGGTGGTGGCCAATGTGCCATGCGCGGGGCCGGTGCCGCCGCCCAGCATGGTGGTCAGGCCCGAATGCAAGGCGTCGTCGATCTGCTGGGGGCAGATATAGTGGATGTGGCTGTCAAACCCCCCGGCGGTTAAAATGCGCCCTTCACCGGCAATGATTTCGGTGCCCGGGCCAATGGGAATGGTGACGCCGGGCTGGGTATCGGGGTTGCCCGCCTTGCCGATGGCTGCAATCACCCCACCCAAAAGCCCGATATCGGCTTTGTAGATGCCGGTATAATCGACGATCAGCGCGTTGGTAATCACGGTATCCATGGCGCCTTGTGCGCGGGTCAGCTGCGATTGGCCCATGCCATCGCGGATCACTTTGCCCCCGCCAAATTTAACCTCTTCGCCATAAATGGTCATATCCCGCTCGACCTCTAAAATCAGGTCGGTATCGGCAAGGCGCAGGCGGTCGCCGGTGGTGGGGCCAAACATGGCGGCGTAATCATGGCGTGGAATGCGGGCGGGCATTTACAGATCTCCCATAACCTTGGCGTTAAAGCCGAAGACGCGGCGCGCGCCAGACAGTGGTATAAGGTGGACTTCGCGGCGCTGGCCCGGTTCGAACCGCACGGCGGTGCCTGCGGCAATATCCAGCCGCAGGCCATGGGCCGCGGCGCGGTCAAAATCCAGCGCGGGGTTTGCCTCGGCGAAATGGTAATGGCTGCCCACCTGAATGGGGCGGTCGCCGGTATTGGCCACCATCAGCGTGATGGGCTGGGCATTGGCGTTCAGCACAATTTCGCCCGGTGCCGGGAATATTTCCCCGGGGATCATTTGCGCCCCCAAAGGGCGACGCCCGCGGCAACAGCCACTGCCAACAGCCCCAAAGACAGGCCCAGATGGTCAATGCCATGGGGGTGCAGATGTGCCCCGCCATGGGCCATGGCGGGTGTGGCCAATGCGGCCATTGAAACTGTGGCAAAGGCGGCACCAAAAGCAGTGTGAAGACGGTGTTTCATGGTGGCAATCCTGTGTTTGGGTCAACGAATGGGGTTGTGAACGGTCACCAGTTTGGTGCCATCTGGAAATGTGGCCTCGACCTGCACATCGTGGATCATCTCGGCGATGCCGGGCATGCATTGCGCGCGGGTGATCACATGGGCGCCAGCCTCCATCAGATCGGCCACGCTGCGCCCATCGCGCGCGCCTTCGACCACGGCATCGGTAATCAGCGCCACGGCCTCGGGATGGTTCAGCAAGACGCCACGGGCCAGCCGTTTGCGCGCCACTTCGGCGGCCATGGCCACCAACAGCTTGTCTTTTTCGCGGGGTGTCAGGTTCATCGGTTACAATCTCCAGGAAACGGGCAATGTGTTGCCGCTAAGCTGGTCTAGCAGGGGCAATAAAAACTGGCGCAGGCCAAACCCATCGGCGGCCACAAGGCGGATGACCAGCATATCGGGGCCAAGCAGGCTGGCGCCCCCAGTGGCGGGCAGGCCTGCGCGCACCTGCGCCACCAGCGCGGCGGCATCGGGGGCCACGTAAACCACGCAGGCAATGGCGGTGCCGCCTGCGGCAACGGCGGGTTGGTTTAACTGCTGCTGAATGGCGCCCGATAGGCGGATCGCATCGTGATACAGGGGGCGGCCCGCGCGGTTTATGCTGATCTGGTCGAAAAACTGCGCCGATTGCAGGGTTTCCCCCATGGCCGCGCGGCCAAAAATGACGGGTTCGACCAGCAGCAGCCGGGCATCTTCGGCCATGTCGATGTGCAACTGGCGATGAAAGGCTGCGCCCTCGAAGATGATCAGCTCTTGCGGTAGCCAATGCAGGCAGGCCCCTGGCCCCACCTGCAGGTGGCTGCTGACGCGGCCAATATCGGCCTTGGCACGATAGGCGCGCTCGGCGGCTTGGGTGGTGAGGCACAGGTTTGCGCCTGCCCCAACGGCGGCCTGCAAATGCAGCTGGTCGCCCCCGGTGACACCACCTGCCGTGTTGATCAACAGCGCCTCAAGCGCGTTTTGGCGGCGGGGAAACAGCAGCTTTAGCGCGCCCGAGGTGCGCAGCCGGTCAATTCCGCTGCCGGCGTCGGTTTTCTTCACGCTCAGCATGGCCTGTCCCACCGCACGGGGCGGTTGGGTGGTGTTGGGGCTTAACTGGCGTGGCTCAAATGTCATTTTGGGCTGGGGTGCTGGGGCTTTGCGGGCTGAGGCAAGATATGCCCACAGCCAGAGCACGCCACCGCAGGCTGGGCCATGATTCAGGCAGGTTTTGTGCCGCATTAGGGGGCATTTGCCCGAAAAAGTGGCACATAAGATGTAAAAATAGGCGGAATGCAGATATGCGCCCCTTGGGCGCTGGCGCTGGGGCAGGCTCGACTCGCCTTGGCGCATGGTGTAGGAACAAAATAGGAACAAATGCTGCTGTAACCCAAAATATGCCCGCAAAACGCGCCCTTTCCCTGTGGTTTCCGCGCCTTGGCGCCGAATCTGTGCTGCGCAAAATGGGGGCCAGTGGGCAGGTGCTGCCGTTGGTTATGGTGGCCGATAGTGGGCAGATGCAGGTTGTGGCCTCGGTCTCGGTGGCGGCGTCGCTGTTGGGGGTGCGGCCGGGCCAACCTTTGCGCGACGCGCAGGCGATATGCCCCGATCTGGTGACGCGCAGCCAAGCCCCGGGCGAAATGCAGGCGTTTTTGGCCCTGTTGCGGCGCTGGGCCACACGGTTTTCCCCATGGGTGGCCGAACAGCCCCCCGATGCGCTGATGCTGGATATCACTGGCTGCGCCCATCTTTTTGGGGGCGAGCAGGCGATGGCCACCCAGATGCAGGCCGCGTGTGCCCGCCAAGGGCTAAGCCTGCAATATGGCATTGCCGATACGCCGGGCGCTGCATGGGCTTTGGCGCGCTATGGGGGGCAGGAGGGGGGTGGGCCTGTGGGGCCGTCGGGGCAGGTGGTGCTGCAAGAGGCCCGCGCCACCCGCGCCCGGGCGGCACCGACGCGCCGCGGCTGGGCGCGCAGCACCAGCGGCCCTGCCGTGCCCCCGGCAGGCGCAGGCGCCATTGCCCCGCCTGGTGGCACGTTTCAGGCCTTGGCGGGCCTGCCCATCGCGGCGTTGCGCCTTGATCCGGCGATCACCGAGGGGCTGGCGCGTTTGGGCCTGCGCCAAGTGGGGGATCTGGTGCAGCGCCCAAGGGCCGGGTTGGCGCGGCGCTTTGGCCCCGAGTTGCTTTTGCGGCTGGATCAGGCGCTGGGCGCCGCACCCGAGCCGATCAGCCCCGCCCAGCCCCAGCCAGTTTTGGCCACGCGCCTTACCTTCCCCGACCCGATCGGCCTGCCCGAGGATATCGCCGAAGGGGTGCAGCGGCTGGTGCAGCGCCTGTGCCACATGCTGCAGCAGCGTGGGCAAGGCGCGCGGGTGCTGCGCCTGCAGGCCTTTCGCGCCGATGGCACAGCGGTGGCGCTGCCCTTGGTGCTGGCCCAAGCCATGGCAGACCCGGCGCGCATTTTGCCCTTGCTGGCGCTGCGCTTGCCCGGGCTTGCGCCGGGCTATGGCATCGATGTGCTGCGCCTTGCGGTGGTGCAGGCCGAGGTGCTGCCGCAGCGCCAGCATGCGGGCCACGCGGTGGCGGGGCAGGTGGCGCAGGGCCGCGCCGCCGGGCAGGCTGCGCTGGAAGATTTGATTGGCCGTTTGGGCGCCCGGCTGGGCCCACAGGCCGTGACCCGGCTGCACCCGGTTGATACGCATATCCCCGAAAAAGAGGCCCAGCCCCGGGTGGCGGCCTTTTGCGCCGAGGCGGGTGCATGGCCATTGCCGCCCCGGCCCCGCCCGCTGCTGCTGTGCCCACGCCCCGAGCCGCTGACCGCCCCGGCGCTGCCGCAGCTGCCGGGCTGCTTTCGCTGGCGCCGGCGCAGCCATGTTGTGGCCCATGCCCGTGGCCCCGAGCGGATTGCCCCGGAATGGTGGCTAGATGACCCGCAATGGCGCAGCGGCACCCGCGATTATTGGGATATCACCACCCAAGACGGTTTGCGCCTATGGGTGTTTTTTGCCCATGGCGGCGCCCTGTCGGCGGGGTGGTTTTGCCATGGCAGCTTTGCCTAAGGCAAGGCGGTGGAAATTAGGCGCTGTGCAACTGGCTTTCCATGGTGCGGGCAAAGTCGTGCAGGCGGGTTTTGAACCGCGTTGTAATGGTTTTGCGGGTCAATTTCAGCGATTGCACCATCAACCGCGCGGGCAGGGTTTTGGGGGATAGATCCAGCGTTACCGTCATGCGGGTGCGGCTGGGTGACAGGGCAATCAGCTCTACGCTGAAGACCGTATGCAGGCCCTTGCTGCGGCCTTGAAACACCAAACTGTTGGGCGCCTCTAATTCGCTTAACGTGATGTCCAGCTGTCGCACCCGCCCGCGCAGGCGAAATTGCGTGTGCCACGCCATGCCAACGCCCGCTTGGCGCAGGCTGTCGGTGCGCTGCACATCTACGTTGCGCCGAATGGCTTGGCGTTCGAAGGCCTCGAAATCGGTCAAGAACCGGAACACATCCTCGATGGCGCCATCGATATCTTCGCGGGCGGAAAACTTCATACTTGCTACCCTAACTTATCACATATCCCCAATATGGGGATCGTTGCGCTTTAGTCCAGCGTATCTGCCAGCCAATTGCGCAGCAAAAACCCCGCAATCGCCCCATGGCGCGGGGGCGCGATCAGCGGATGCCGGGCTGCAAAAACCTCGGCCATGTCTTCGCGGCTGACCCAGAGCGCCTGCTCGATCTCGTTTGGGTCAATGCTGATATCGGTGCTTTCGGCATGGCCGTGGCAGCCCAGCATCAGCGAGGCGGGAAAGGGCCATGGCTGGCTGGCCAAATACCCCACGCGGCCCACCTTTATGCCCGCCTCTTCCCAAACTTCGCGGCGCACGGCGGCCTCTATGGTTTCACCCGGTTCGATAAAGCCTGCAAGGCAAGAAAACATGCCCTGCGGCCACCCCGGCGAGCGGCCCAACAGCACGGAATTGCCATGGGTGATCAGCATAATCACCACCGGGTCGGTGCGGGGAAAGTGATGCCCGCCGCAGGCGGCGCAATCGCGTTGCCAGCCGCCATGGGTGGGCTTTGTGGCCGCCCCGCAGCGGGCGCAAAAGCGGTGGCTGCCATGCCAGCCCTGCACGGCACGGGCGGTGGCGGCCAGTTCGGCATCGCGGGCGTCAAGCCGGGTCATCACGGCGCGCAATTCCACGAAGCTGTGGCTTTCGGGCAGGCTGGGGTGGTGCTGTTCGCTGCGGTCTAGAAAGCTGTTGAATTGGGTGCTGTCCACATCGGGCGGGGCCCAACTGGAAATGTCATGCGCCCAAACATGGGCCTCGCCTTCGCGGCCCAGCAAAATGGGGGCGTCAGTGGCATGTTCGAATATGGGATGGGTCAGGCGCAGCCGCGTCAGTTCGGTTTGCTCGGGCGCGCCCGGCACCGGGCCAACCAGCGGTTTGCCGCGCCATAGGGCGATGCTGTAGCTGTTTGGTGCCTTCAAGGCGGCGGCCAAGGCGGATGCATCGCCCCGCATTTCGCCTGCCCGGTCCAACCCCGAGCCCCCAAATGTAACGGTTTCGGCCAGTTTCATACCATGCCCCCTGCTGCGTGTTTGTGGGGCACAGTGCCAGCCAAATTGGGGAAAGAAAAGCCACCAGTGGCAGGCCTTTAGCGCCTGCCGTCTTTGGGGTGCTTGCCAAGGGCGGCGGCCGCCCTTATATAGCGGGGCGAGAGGTTGGCGCGGGCAAGTGCCTCGCCAACCCGGTCAGGTCCGGAAGGAAGCAGCCGTAACGAGTCCCGCTTGGGTCGTTGTCCAGCCTCTCACCTTTCATTCCCGCTTATTTCTGCTCTAACGCATCCAAACGCGCCTTAAGCGCTGCGTTTTCTTCGCGGGCTTTTTGGGCCATGGCGCGCACGGCCTCGAATTCTTCGCGGGTCACGAAATCGCGGTCAGCCAACCAGCGGTCAAGCAGGCTTTTCATCGCGGTTTCTGCCTCGGTCTTGGCGCCCTGCGCAACACCCATGGCATTGGTCATGAGTTGCGATAAATCGTCCAAAATCTTATTGCGGGTCTGCATGGCCTACTCCAGCGTTACAACTTAGTCATATATGGGCTAGGCAGGCACGGGCCACAAGGCACGTTTGGCCACAAGTGTAAAAGGCAGAAACCCCTAGATGCAAAACGGCATTCCCTTTCCCAACCTTTCGCCCGAGGTGTTTTCGTTCAGCCTGTTTGGGGTGGAACTGGCGCTGCGCTGGTATGCTTTGGCCTATATCGTGGGCATTGTTTTGGCATGGCGTATCAGCCTGCACGCCCTGCGCCGCCCCGCGCTATGGCCCAAAAACACGCCCCCCATGGCGCCATTGCAGGTGGAAGACCTGCTAAGCTGGATCATTCTGGGCATCATTTTGGGGGGGCGGCTGGGTTTTGTGCTGTTCTACCAGCCGGCCTATTATCTGGCCAATCCCGCCGATATCTTGAAGGTATGGCAGGGGGGCATGTCGTTTCACGGCGGGTTTTTGGGCGTGGTGTTGGCGGGCTGGCTGTATACATGGCGCCACCGGATTGCGCCGGCCTCGGCGGGGGATGTGATTGCGCTGGGCGTGCCCGTGGGGCTGATGCTGGGGCGTATTGCCAATTTTATTAATGCCGAATTGTGGGGCCGGCCCACCGATATGCCTTGGGGGGTGATTTTCCCCCAAGAGGCGGCGCAGATCTGCCCCGGCGTGCTGCCGGGGATGTGCGCGCGCCATCCCTCGCAGCTTTATGAAGCGCTGCTAGAGGGGGTGGTGCTGCTGGCGCTTATGCTGTGGCTGGCCTATCGGCGTGGGGCGTTGAAAGTGCCGGGCCAGATCACGGGCGTGTTCATCGCCGGCTATGGGCTGGCGCGGTTTGTGGTGGAATATTTCCGCCAAGCCGATGCGCAATTTATCACCCCAGATAACCCCATGGGGTTTGTGCTGCGATTGGGCGAGTTTGGCATCACCATGGGCCAAGTGCTGTCGCTGCCCATGGTGCTGGTGGGGCTGGTGCTGATCTGGGTTGCCCGGCGCCGGGCCGCAGGCGCGCCATGACCTTGGCCCACCATCTTGCGCAGCGTATTGCGGGCGACGGGCCGCTGAGCGTGGCCGATTTCATGGCCGAGGCCCTGTTGCATCCGCGCTATGGGTATTACACCACGCGCGACCCGCTGGGGCAGGCGGGCGATTTTACCACCGCGCCCGAAATCAGCCAGATGTTTGGTGAATTGCTGGGCCTTTGCCTTGCCGTGGCATGGCAATCGCAGGGCAGCCCTGCACCCTTTGTGCTGGCAGAGCTGGGGCCGGGGCGGGGCACCTTGATGGCCGATGCATTGCGCGCCACGCGCGGCGTGCCGGGCTTTCATGCCGCGATGCAACTGGTGCTGGTAGAGATGTCGCCCGTGCTGCAGGCCCGCCAAGCCGCGCTGCTGCATGCCTATGCACCCCGGCATCTGCGCAGCGCCACAGATCTGCCACAGGCGCCGCTGTTCTTGCTGGCCAATGAATTTTTCGATGCCTTACCCATTCGCCAGTTTCAGCGCACCGGCCACGCTTGGGCCGAGCGGCTGGTGGGGCTGGGCCCGGATGGGCAATTGTGCATGGGGCTGGGGGCCGAAGCGGCGCAACCTGCTTTGGCCACACGGCTGGCCGATACAAGGCCCGGCGATGTGGTGGAACTGTGCCCAGCGGCGGCGCCGATCGCATCAGAGATTGGCCAGCGCATCGCCCAGCATGGCGGCGCGGCGCTGATTGTGGATTATGGCGATTGGCGCAGCTTGGGCGATACATTGCAGGCCCTGCAAGGGCATGGGCCGGTGGATGTGCTGGCCAACCCGGGGCAGGCCGATATCACCGCCCATGTGGATTTCGAGGCGCTGGCCATGGCCGCGCCATGTGCCCATACCCGTTTGACCCCACAAGGCACGTTTTTGCAGCGCCTTGGTATTGACCATCGTGCCAAAGCACTGGCAGAAAATCTGCAAGATATGGCATTGGCGTCGCATTGGGCGGCACATCGGCGCTTGACGCATGCCGAAGAAATGGGGACGCTTTTCAAGGTGCTGGGCCTTTATCCTGCCCAGATGCCACCACCACCGGGGTTTCTGCCATGACGCTGGAAATCATCACCGCAGAGGCCTTGAAAGAGGTGCGCCACGGTTTTTTCACCCGCCGGGGTGGGGCCTCGTCTGGGGTGTTTGCGGGGCTGAACTGCGGGCAAGGCAGCAGCGATCAATCGGAAATTGTTGAAATTAACAGGGGCCGCGTGGCAGATGCCATGGCGGTGGCCGCCGATGATCTGGTGACGGTGCATCAGGTGCATTCGGCCCATGTGGTGCAAGTTGATGCCGCCCTGCCGCAGCGCCCAAAGGCCGATGCCATGGTCACCGCCACGCCGGGGCTGGCCTTGGGGATATTGACCGCCGATTGCCAGCCGGTGCTGTTTGCCGACCATAGCGCCGGGGTGATTGGCGCGGCGCATGCGGGCTGGCGCGGGGCGCTGGATGGGGTGCTAGAGGCCACATTAGAGGCGATGGAGGCGCTGGGCGCGCAGCGGGCCGATACGGTGGCGGTGATCGGCCCCACGATCAGCCAGCGCGCCTACGAGGTTGGGCCTGAATTTCTAGATGCATTCATGGCCGAAGATATCGACAACCAACGCTTTTTCGCCAATGGCCAGAATGACCGGTATTTGTTTGACCTACCGGCCTTTGGGTTGCACCGGCTGCGCAGAATGGGCGTGGGCCATGCGGAATGGACGCGCCATTGCACCTATTCCGACCCAGAGCGTTTTTATTCCTATCGCCGCACCACCCATAGTGGCGAGGCCGATTATGGGCGACTGATTTCGGTTATCCGCCTCTAGATCGCCGTCTTTAGATCGCCGCCTGTGGGTATCCGCCTGTAGATTGGTTTGGTTGGCCGCGGCTTTTCCTTATCCTTGCCTAAAACTTGCCTCAATGGGCGGGCAGTGTCGCAAGCATGGGCCAAGATTGGCCGGGTTGAAGCACTGGAGACTGGCAATGAGCAAAAGCAAACGCTGGATGATCTCGGCACTGGAAACCGCCGAAGCAATGGGCGCCATGCCCTTGCCATGGCAGCGCGGTCAGGAAACCGAACCGCGGCCAGAGGCGCCGGAATTGGCCAAATCGGCCTGAATTTTTGACCGCCCACAGCTGGGCGGATATGACAGATTTTTTCAAGACCTCCCTCGACACCACCACTGGGCTGCACAGGCTATCGTGCAGCCCATTTTTTGTGTGCCTAGGCTAGGCTTTGCGCGCCAGACGCTCTTCTAGCACGTCAAAGGGCACGCCGGGTTGGTCTTTGGCGCCGCGAATGACAAGGCTGGTTTTAACGCTGGCCACGTTGTCGGCGGCGGTCAGCTGTTCGGTCAGAAAGCTTTGGAATGTCGACAAATCGGGCGCCACGCATTTCAAAATGAAATCGACCTCGCCGTTCAGCATGTGGCATTCGCGCACCAAGGGCCAATCGCGGCAGCGCTGTTCAAATTTCGACAGGTCGGCCTCGGCTTGGCTTTGCAGGCCCACCATGGCAAAAACTTGCACTTCAAAACCCAGTTCGCGGGCATCTACTTTGGCATGATAGCCTTTGATATAGCCGGCCTCTTCCAGCGTGCGCACGCGGCGCAGGCAGGGGGGTGCGCTGATTCCTACGCGCTTTGCCAGTTCGACATTGGTCATGCGGCCATCGGCCTGCAATTCTGCCAGAATCATACGGTCGATCGGGTCCAGACGTGTGCCTGCCATTTCAATCCTCCATCGGTGGCCGTTTCTTACAGCAACTGCGCCGTTGTGCGCAATATTGTTTCGCGCTTGGGCAAGATTCTTTCGGTGACTTGCAGAAAATTTATCATCCGCACAGCGCCTGCTATCTGTACAGCCCAGATGATGGGGGCTTTCGCCGCAGCACAGGGCGGCATATACGGGCACCAAGAAGCGGAACGTATCGGGAAAGGACATGCCATGGCAGACAATCGCCACACCAAGGTTTTGATCATCGGTTCGGGCCCGGCGGGCTATACCGCGGGGGTATATGCCAGCCGCGCCATGCTGGCGCCCATCTTGGTGCAAGGGATGGAGCCGGGTGGCCAGCTGACCACCACAACCGAGGTTGAAAACTGGCCCGGTGAAAAAGAAATTCAGGGCCCCGATTTGATGGTGCAGATGCAAGACCACGCCGCCGCCATGGGCTGCGAGATTGTGGGCGATCTGATCACATCGCTGGATTTGTCGCAGCGCCCCTTCACCGCAAAAGGCGACAGTGGCACCACCTATACCGCCGATGCCGTTATTTTGGCCACCGGCGCGCGCGCCAAATGGCTGGGGCTGGACAGCGAAGAGGCGTTCAAGGGGTTTGGCGTATCGGCTTGTGCCACCTGCGATGGGTTTTTCTACCGCGGGCACGAGATTGTTGTGATCGGCGGCGGCAACACCGCCGTGGAAGAGGCGCTGTTTTTGACCAATTTCGCCTCGAAGGTCACATTGGTGCATCGCCGCGACACGCTGCGCGCCGAAAAGATCTTGCAAGAGCGTTTGTTCAAACACCCAAAGATCGAAACATTGTGGCACCATGAACTGGCCGAGGTTATCGGCACCGACGCCCCAAAGGGCGTAACAGGCGTGCGGCTGCGCAACGTTCAAACCGGCGATATCAGCGAATTGGCCTGCGCCGGCGTGTTCGTGGCCATCGGCCATGCGCCGGCCAGCGAATTGGTGAAAGACCAGCTGGAATTGCACAATGGCGGTTACGTCAAGGTCGAGCCGGGCAGCACGCGCACCACTGTGCCGGGCGTGTTTGCGGCGGGGGATTTGACCGATCATGTGTATCGACAGGCCGTAACCAGCGCCGGCATGGGCTGCATGGCTGCCCTTGATGCCGAACGCTTCTTGGCCGAGCAGGAGTAACCCCGCGTGTCCCACGATTTTGCAGCCCAGCGGGCCGAAACCTTTGATGCCTTTGCCGAAATGATCGGCGATGGTGGCCTGCCCGATGTGGCGGATCTGGATTTCTTCTTCGTCGCCCCCACCCAGCCCGCCGATTGGGCGGGGTTAGCCGCGGCGCTAGAGCAGGCAGATTTCATGTGCGATTGGGTTGATGATGTGGACGAGGGCGAACAGCCCTATCTTGTGGCCACATTGGCCGACCAGCCGGTTTCTGCGCAAAGCATCTGGGTGGCAGAAGAAACCGCCACCCGTGTTGCGCTGCAGCATGGCTTTACGCCCGATGGCTGGGCCCTAGAGGGCTAAGCCCCACCGCCTGCCTTGGCTTTAGCTTTCGCCATGCGGTGTGCGTTGGCCCACGGGCGCGCCGGCGGCTTTCCAGCCGGAAAACCCATCTGTGATGTGGCTGACATTGGGTAGGCCCATGTCTTGGGCTGTGCGCGCCGACAGCGCCGAACGCCAGCCAGAGGCGCAATAAAACACAATACGCTTGCCCGATTGGAACTGTGGTTTGGCATAGGGGCTTTCTGGATCGATCCAGAATTCCAGCATCCCACGCGGGCAATGAAAGGCGCCGGGGATCATGCCGTCGCGCTCTAATTCGCGCGGATCGCGCAGATCGACGAAAAGCACATCTTCTTGACCGTGCAGCGCCATCATTTCGGTGGCAGGCGCATGTGCAACCTGTGCATTGGCTTCGGCCACCATGTCTTTGATACGTTTCATAGCGTTTCCCTGTCTTGCCCTATTGGGGGGCTGCCCCCCCAATATGTAAATTCTGCGCGTTTGTGGCTTAGTCGCGCAGCAATTCGTTGATGCCGGTTTTCGACCGCGTCTGCGCATCGACCCGTTTCACGATGACTGCGCAATACAGGTTAACGCCGTTTTTCGACGGCATCGAGCCCGAAACAACCACCGAATAGGGCGGCACTTCGCCATACATCACTTCGCCGGTTTCGCGATCGACGATCTTGGTGGATTTGCCGATATAAACGCCCATCCCCAGCACGCTGCCCTCGCGCACGATGCAGCCCTCGACCACCTCGGAGCGGGCCCCGATAAAGCAGTTATCCTCGATAATGGTGGGGCCTGCCTGCATGGGTTCCAGCACGCCCCCAATACCCACACCGCCAGACAGGTGCACGTTCTTGCCAATCTGCGCACAAGAGCCAACGGTGGCCCATGTGTCGACCATCGTGCCCTCGTCTACATAGGCGCCCAAGTTGACAAACGAGGGCATCAACACCACGCCCTTGGCGATAAAGGCTGATTTGCGCACCACCGCATTGGGCACGGCACGAAAGCCTGCGGCGCTAAATTCTGCCGCGCCCCAGCCTTTGAATTTGCTGTCAACCTTATCCCACCAGCTGTGGCCTTGGGGCCCACCGGCCTGCAATTCCATATCTTTCAGGCGAAACCCCAGCAGCACGGCTTTCTTGGCCCATTGGTTGACGTGCCACTCCCCGCTGTCGCGGCGTTCTGCCACGCGCAGGGTGCCGCTGTCTAGGGCGGCCAAAGTGGCTTCGATCGCGTCGCGGGTTTCACCCGTGGTGGCGGGGGTGATGGTATCGCGCGCATCCCATGCGGCTTCGATCGTGGCTTCCAGCTGTGCGTTGGACATGGATGTCTCCCTGATGTGCGAAAATGTGGTTTAATGCGCTATAGCAGGCTGTGGCGCAGGTGCAATCTGTGGTGGTGGGTTAGGCGCCCAGCAGGCTGGCCAGCCGCCGCATGGCAAGCAAATAGCCCTCGGTGCCGCAGCCGGCAATAACGCCATCGGCACGCCCCGACACGAAAGAGTGGTGGCGAAACGCTTCGCGCTTGTGGATGTTAGAGATATGCACCTCGATCACCGGGCCCTGAAACATTGTCAGCGCATCCAGTATCGCCACCGATGTATGGGTATAGGCCGCAGGGTTGATCACAATGCCATCGGCCATGCCACGGGCCTCTTGCACCCAGTCTACCAGCTGGCCTTCGTGGTTGGATTGGCGAAAATCAACCCCGACACCCAGTTCCGTGGCCAAGCCAAGGCAGCGCGCTTTGACGTCATCAAGGGTTTCGTGGCCGTAAACATCGGGTTCGCGTGTGCCCAGCAAGTTCAGGTTTGGGCCGTTCAGGATAAGCAGTGTTTTGGTCATGGCGCCCACTTTGCAAATTTGGCCGCAGTATCGGCATTTGCGCGGCCCCTGTCGAGGGGCGGCTTAAAGGCGGGCGGAAATGGCGGCTTGGGTTTGGTGCCAAATATCGGGCAGGCCGCGCAATTCGGCCTGTAACTGCGCCAGCGCGCCGGTTTTTCCCAGCTGTTCCAGTTGCGCCAATTTGGCATGCAGCGCCAAGGCCCCCATGGCCCCGGCCGAGCCTGCCATTTTATGCAGCCGGCCAATCAGATCGGGCACATCCAAGGTGTCTTGGGGGGCCTGTGACACCGTGCTGACATGGGCGATTGTGGCGTTCGCCTCTTCTGCAAAACGGCCCAGTAGCTTGCCGGCAATCTCGGGGCCCAGATCATCGAGAAGCGCCTGAAACTGTGCCTCGTCCAACAGGTTTTGGCCGCTGCCCTGCGCGCCTTTTTGGGGCGGCTGTGGCGGCGCCTTGGGCTGTGGTTTCTGGCCCGTCTCTGGGGCATTCGCGCAGCATTTGGCCAGCTTTTGCATCAGTTCGCCCCGCGAAATGGGCTTGCCGATCACTTCGTTCATGCCCGCGGCGATAAAGGCTTTGATCTCTTCGGCCAAGGCATGGGCGGTCACGGCCACGATGGGGGTGGCGCGCGACAGGCCATCGCCGCTGCGAATGGCGCGGGTGGCGGCCAGCCCATCCATCACCGGCATGCTGATATCCATCATGATCACGTCGAAACGGTGAGAGTGGGCCTGCTGCACCCCTTGTTGGCCATCTTGGGCCTCGGTCACGCTGTGCCCCTCAGAGCGCAAGATGTCGCGCAGCACCACGCGGTTGATCTGGTTATCCTCGACGATAAGCACATCCAATGGCGGCAGGTTTTCCACCATTTGCGTGGCAGCCTGTTCTTCTACCGGAATGGCGCTGCGCACCAAGGGCAGGCGCACCCAGAACACGCTGCCCACGTCTACCGTGCTTTCAACGCCAATCTCGCCACCCATCGCACGGGTCAAGCGGCGCGAAATGCCAAGGCCCAGCCCAGTGCCTTGCGTGGCGCGGCCATAGGTGCCATCGACGGTTTCAAAATCGCCAAATATTTGTTCTAGATATTGCTCTTGTATGCCAATTCCGGTGTCGATGACGCGAAATTCGATCTCTTCGCTATTGGCCTTGCCAAAGGTTTCGATTTCCAGCGTGACGGCGCCATTTTTGGTGAATTTCAGCGCATTGCTAAGCAAATTCAGCAAAATCTGGCGCAGGCGCACCGGGTCGCAGACGATATAGGGCACCGGTTGCGACACCCAGTGCACATTCAGGGTGTTGGCATTTGCCTGCGCTTGCGGGGCTTGGCCTTGGATGATTTCCTCTAGCATGTCGTGCAGGGAAAACGGCGTGTTGGTGATGGCCACCTTGCCCGCCTCAAGCTTGGAGATTTCAAGCACATCATTGACATGATGCATCAGCAATTTGCCCGATGCCTGCATGTTGCTGATATAGGCGTGCTGCTGGTCAGACAGTGGGGTGTCTTGCAGCAGGCCCAGCGTGCCCAAAAGCCCGTTCAGCGGCGTGCGCATTTCGTGGCTCATCACGGCCAAGAATTCGGCTTTGGCGCGCTCGCCTGCCAGGGCTTTGTCGCGCGCCTCGACCAGCGTTAGTTCTGTTGCGCGGCGTTCGGTGATGTCGCGGATGAAGGTTACGAAAATCGGCTCGTCAGAGCCGCCGATTTGATCGATCGAAAACTCGATGGGGAAAATCGCGCGGCTTTTGCGCATGGCAGTCATGCTGATTCGACCCGCGCCGATAATGTCGGATTGGCCGTTCAGCATGTAATCGCGGATCGTGCTGAGAAATTTCTCGCGGTGCAGGGCAGGCACCAACAGATCTGTCATTTTGCCGCCGATCGCCTCGGCGCGTTGGAATTCGAACATCTGTTCAGCGGCGCTGTTGATGGCCAAAATCCGGCCTGTGGCACTAAAAACCACCACGGCATCCAACGAGGTTTCCAATATCGTGGTCAGGCGATTGGCGGTTTCGCGCATTTGGCGGGCGCGCTGTTGGGCCTGTAGCGACAGCAGCAACAGCGAAATAGTCAGGGCCGACAGCACCAGCACCATGCCAATCGACAGGGCCCCCATGCGCGACAACGTGCGGCTTAGGTTGGCATCGGCGCGCGCCTCGCTGGCCAGCCGCCATGCTTTTGCCGCATCGCGCAGGGCGGTGGCGTTGGCCTTTTGCGCCTGAATTTGCGCCATCAGCCCCGGTGTGGCCTGCCGGGTAAAGGCGGCCGCCATTTCATCATGCGCGGCCTTTAATGCCATGGCAGGGCGCTGCAGCGTGGGCTGTTGCAGCGCTTGGGCGTAATCGGGGGCGTTGTGCAAGTTGGTTAAAAAGGCGCTGTAGGTGTCAAAAGCCTCTTGCAGCTTGGTCGGGTTGGGCCCTTGGCCCAGCTGCGCGCGCAGCGTTTGCACCTCTAGTTCAAGCAGGGCACTTTGCACCTTCGCGGCTAAAAGATGCACATCTTGCTGGCGGGTCTGGCGCAATGTTTCGACTTTGCGGTCGATATATAGCGATAGGGTCGTTGCCGCAGCCAGAACAACCACCACGATCAGCAATATGACAAAGGGGCGCCGTTTGCTGATGGTATCAGGCAGATCTGCGGAAAGATGAGACATTGGCACAGGCGGGATACAGTTCACATATTGTTAACGGTTCAGCGGCGGATTGCAGGCGGCAGCTCTGTTCTATATCCCGGATGGAACTGTGCCAGCCACGCCCGCGGACGTGGCTGTCACCCCTTGGCGGGCACTTTCGAGCTTAGGATATTTCTAAAGTATTTTGCATTGTGTAAAACATATATATTGCTATCCAAAAGAGTAGTTGATTTTGGGGGCTTGCCTGATTTTTTCCAAAAAAGGCTATGATATGACGGGATTTTGCACTTACATTCATCGGAAGTGTTGGGCTACTTAACCTATGATGGCGAATTCACAGCCAACAGTATCAGAATTATACTTTTGTATGGGTGTGCCTGTCTTGGTGCGCTGCCTTTAAGGCGAGAACGAACATGAAAATATTAATTGCCGACGATCACGACCTGTTGCGCGACACGCTGGTGATGTTTTTGGAAACCCAGGGTGATATCCAGACCACCTGCGCAAAAGACCTGCCCGAGGCTGTCAGCGCGCTGCAAAACGATGCCAGCTATGACTTGGTGCTGCTGGATTTCAACATGCCGGGCATGAACGGGCTGGACGGGTTGGAACATATGTTGCGCACCTATCCGGGTGTGAAAGTGGCGTTGATGTCTGGTGTCGCCACGCGCGCCATTGCCGAAAAAGCCTTGGCGCAGGGGGCTTGTGGGTTTTTGCCCAAAACCCTGACCGCCAAATCCCTGGTCAATGCCGTGAAATTCATGGCCATGGGCGAGCAATATGCCCCACTTGAATTCATGACCGCAGAAGAAGAAGTGCCCGCAAACGAATTGGCAGAAAAGCTGTCAAAGCGCGAATTGCAGGTGCTGCAGGGCCTGACCGAGGGCAAGTCGAACAAAGAAATCGCCCGCGATCTGGATGTGCAGGAACCAACGGTAAAGCTGCATATGAAAACGCTTTACCGCAAGATCGGCGCCTCGAACCGCACCCAAGCCGCGCTGTTGGCGCGTGATGCGGGCCTGTTTTAGGCCGCTTTTTCGCGATCAGGCCGCATTGGTGCCCATTGACGTGGCCAATGGGGGTGCTACCACTGCGGTATGGTCGAAATCTTCCTGAAAACACTGCCGTTTTTTGCGCTGATTGGCTTGGGCTATGGGGCAGGGGTGACCCGCTTTTTTACGCCCGAGGCCACGGCATGGCTGACCAAGTTCGTATTTTACTTTGCGCTTTCGGCCATGCTGTTTCGCTTTTCCGCGAACCTGTCGTTTGGCGATATCTTCGACACCCAATTCATGATGGCCTATTTATGGGCCACGGCCTTTGTCTATGGCATCGCAACGGCTGTGGCCTTTATTCGCGGGCTTAGCGTGGAAGAGGCCGCGATCGAGGCGCAATGCGCGGTGATTGGCAATGTTGGGTTCTTGGGTATTCCCATGCTGGTCATGCTGCTGGGCGAGGGCGCGATCGTGCCTGTGATGCAGGTTTTGGCGGTGGATCTGATCGTTTTTGGATCGCTGATCGTTATTTTGATCACGGGTGGGCGTGATGGCCGTGTGCAATGGGCCATTTTGAAAACTGTGGGCCTTGGTTTGCTAAAAAACCCCATGATCGTCAGCATTTGTGTGGGGCTGGCATGGTCGGCTGCGCAACTGCCCATTCCAACGCCCTTGAATGATTTTATGGCAATCTTGGGCGCCGCTGCCACGCCCGGTGCGCTGTTTGCCATTGGCGCCTCTTTGGCCAGCAAATCGGCCGAGCGCGTCAGCGTGGCCGTATGGCTCAGCACCGCCAAGCTGGTGCTGCACCCGGCGGCTGTGGCCTTGTCTGCCTTGGTTTTGTTTCCGGTGGCGCCCTATGCGGCGGGTGTGATGATTGCTGCCGCCGCGCTGCCGGTGGCGGGAAATGTCTATATTCTGGCCCAGCACTACGGTGTCGCGCCGCAGCGCGTTTCGGCCTCGATCTTGATCTCGACGGCGTTTTCGATTGTCACGGTTTCCGCCGTGATCGCCTGGGTCAACGCCATGTGAACCTTGCCCCGCAGGGCTGGCTGGGCTAGCAATGGGCAAGTTCAAAGACCGGGGGTGCTGCATGGAAACGATATCGGAAAACGCGTGTTTCGGGGGGCTGCAGGGCGTATATCGCCACGCATCAAAGGCCACCGGCACCGATATGACCTTTGGCTTGTTTCTGCCCGTCGAGGCCCAAGATGGCCCCGTGCCGGTGCTGTGGTATCTGTCGGGCCTGACCTGCACCCATGAAAACGCCATGGTCAAGGCCGGTGCGCAGGCATGGGCGGCCGAGCAGGGCATTGCAGTGTTGTTCCCAGACACCTCGCCGCGCGGCGCCGATGTGCCAGATGACGATGCCTATGATCTGGGCCAAGGCGCCGGGTTTTACGTAAACGCCACCCAAGCCCCTTGGGCGCAGCATTTCAAAATGTGGGACTACATCGCCGAAGATCTGCCCGCGCTGGTGTTTGACCGGTTTGCATTAGACCCGCAGCGCCAGTCGATTACCGGCCATTCCATGGGCGGCCATGGGGCGCTGACATTGGCCATGGGCCTGCCGGGGCGGTTCCGCTCGGTTTCGGCGTTTGCGCCGATCTGCCACCCCAGCAATGGCGATTGGGGCCGCAAACAGCTGGGCGCCTATCTGGGCCCCGACAGCGCCGAATGGGCCAAGCACGATGCCACGCTGATGATGCGCAACGTGGGGCTGGATATTCCCTTGCTGGTTGACACCGGTGCCAGCGATCAATTCATCGATCTGTTGCAGCCCGAGGCACTGGCCCAAGCCGTGATGGCGCGCCGCCTGCCCGCCACTTTGCGCCTGCAAAAGGGCTATGATCACAGCTACTTTTTCGTATCGACCTTTATGGAAGATCACATCAGCTTCCACGCCGAGGCGCTGTATTCGTGACCCTTTACGTCGATGCCGATGCCTGCCCCGTGAAAGCCGAGGCCGAACGTGTGGCGCAGCGGCACGGTGTGGCGATGAAACTGGTCAGCAATGGCGGCTTGCGCCCCTCGGCCAGCCCCTTGGTCGAGGTGGTGATCGTGCCCGAAGGCCCCGATGTGGCCGATATGTGGATCGCCGAGCGCGCAGGCCCGGGCGATGTGGTGATCACGGCCGATATTCCGCTGGCGGCGCGCTGCGTGGAAAATGGGGCAAGGGTGCTCAAACACGATGGCCAAGCCCTGAGCGCAGCCAATATCGGCAACATTTTAGCCACGCGCGATTTGATGGCCGACCTGCGCGCCGCAAACCCCTTTATGCAAGGCGGTGGGCGCGCCTTTTCCAAGGCCGATCGCAGCCGCTTTCTAGAGGCGTTAGAGCGCGAAATGCGCATGGCAAAGGGGGCGAAATGAGCCCAATTCAGGCGGTTGTGTTTGATATTGGCAATGTGTTGATCCGCTGGGATCCGCAGGGGTTTTATGATGCCCGCATCGGCCCTGCCGCGCGCCAAGCCTTGTTTGCCGATGTGCCGTTGGAGGCGGCCAATCTGGCCATCGATCACGGCGCCCCGTTTTATGCCACAATCGCAGACTTGGCCGCAGAACACCCCGCCCACGCCGATCAAATCATGGTATGGCACGATGAATGGCTGGCCGTGGCCAGCCCCGCAATCGACGCCAGCGTGCAGCTGATGCAGCGGCTGCAGGCGCAGGGCATGCCCTGCTGGGCCTTGTCGAATTTTGGCGAAGAGACGTTTGA
>Ga0181607_10001435_pt1 | contig 21320 bp, 15 predicted proteins | sample 041ome_9_FD_132420 | JGI IMG/M metagenome (GOLD analysis project Ga0181607, IMG submission 132420) | Coastal salt marsh microbial communities from the Groves Creek Marsh, Skidaway Island, Georgia - 041413US metaG (megahit assembly) | ecosystem: Environmental > Aquatic > Marine > Intertidal zone...
ACTCGCTCGACGATCTCAACTCAAGCGTGACGAGCAAGGACGCCAAGATCGCCGAACAACAGCAAGCCATCGCTGAACTGAAAAAGGAACTCGCCACCGCACATGAGCAGTTGGCCAACAGCCAAAAGCAAAACTCGGCCACCGCGGAAAAGCTCGCGGCAGCTGCGGAGGCCAACAAGAAACTGACCGAGCAGAATGAGCAGCTCAGCACACGCGTTTCCATAGCTGAGCAAGAGCGTGACAAGGCTCAAGCGACCTCTCAGGCAGCGATGGAAAAACTGAGCAACACCGAACAGCAACTCGCAACTGCTACAGAACGTATCTTCGAAACAACACAGGCCCTCGCTGAGTCTGAAAAGCAGCGTGAAGACTCAGAGAAAAAACTTCGTGAACTCACCGCTGCAGCGGCACTCCGCGAGGAGCCCGCGGCCGCGAATGCGGAAGACGAGGCAGGCAGCGACGACGGAGAAGACGAGCCACAGCCCGTGGAATGAGCGAGCCTCGTTGAAAAAGGCTTGCAGACGCGACGCTCGACTCATCATCCGGTATGTCTCGACGGGGGCTTCATTGGCAACTTCGTTGTCGCTCACCATCGCAACAAGAGCCTGACCAAACGCATGGTGTCGGGCAAAAGGCTCTCGCCTACCTCTCTGGGCGAACGCGTGCTGCCATAGGTAGCCGCGACGTCCGTTTCAGCGGAATCACTTCGTGAAACTTCCCACTTGCCGTCAGGCGGGGAGGCTCCTGGCTCCTCTGGATTGAAAAGCCTGACGCCCCGTTTTGGCGGAGCGTGTTGGCGACAGAACGGCCCACCTCATCGAAAACTCGATCACGATGAGCCTCATGTCGCACCTCACAACGCAGGTCAAACTCGCGCTCACCCGTTTGCACCAACTGCACTCGCTGTGCGTCCTCGTGATCGAGATCAAACACGAGCGGCGATAGCACAACGTCCCCAATCTGAAGCAAGGTCGCCTGACGGCCGATGACTTTGAAACTCCGAAACGCCGACCCGCAGGGGCATCGATCAGGATAGAACTGAATCTGATCGCCCAACTCATACCGAATGAACGGCTGAACCGTGTTGGTCAACACCGTCAGTAGCGAAGAACTGCTCATCACGCCATCCGGCACCGGCTGCAAATCGGCATCGACCGCCTCCAAGACGACCCAGTCCTCTGGTAGATGCTTTCTTCCGCACGCACATTCCACAGAGAGCATTAGGCACTCCGTGCAGGCGTACGCGTCGATGAGTTCCGTTGTCTGCGCTGGGAACACCTTCCGGACGTGATCGCGGAGTGCAGGCGTGAGCGTCTCACCTGCGACTTTGATCAGCAGCGGATTCATCTTCAGCCGCCCAGCTTCCATTTCTCGCAACAGAATGGAAAGCGTGCTCGGATAGGTGAGGATCACGGCGACATCCCCTATCTGGTTAAGCTGCTGCACGATCTGCTCGATCGGCTGCTCCGCTGCGATATGAAGAGCGTGGCTGGCGGTCATCCCAAGCCATTCCGGATAGCGCCGCGTGAGATGCCCGATCAGCGGAGCGAGTCCTGAACCCACAAAATGACCGTTGGCTCCAGTGATCGTGACGTTGGCTCCGGATGCGTGTAACTCAGGGAGACGCCGCAGCTGCGAACGACTTAGCCGTGCAAGCATGATGCCGAAGAGACACTCGATGTCCCGAGAGGTCAGCACCACAACGGCGGGCTCACCCGATGTGCCTGACGTGCGAAAGACAGCGACATCTCCGCAGGGCAGGCCAATGTTTCCCAGATCACTCATGAACGCCCGCAGGTCAGCAAGCTTCAGGGAGCGATCAGTGACCCAGTCATCAAACTGGCCCATCAGCTGCGGCTTCGAAGTCACCGGCAGGTCGGGTAGCGTCAGCCTGCGTGTTTCGGGGAGGCTTTCGTAGAGCCTCCGAAAGAACGGCGAGTCGCGGCGGGCCTTGGCCACCAGCTTTCGCAGGTTGCGAAGCTGCTTTCTTTCGATCCTCCGTCGCCCGCCCCAAGCTGTCCAACGGCCTCCGAGGTAAAACGCGGCAACCTTGAAGAGACTGATTCGCATCCCCCGCTTCCTAGGCATCGACATCTCCAATCAGTGCGACACCATCACCTCGATCTTCACCAACGTACCACTGCCACCGTAGCAAGCGCTCGCTATTTACTGCACGTTCAACAGCTTCAGCAACTCGACGGCATACCGGTCAAAAGAGTGCTCGCCGACGTAGCGATCTCGAGCAACTGAGTGGGCCGTTGAATCCCTGCGAACGTTCAGCAGCTGCTTCAGCGCAGCAGCCACCTCACTGCCAGTGGGATAGTCACTGACTGCAGCGACGTAGTCAGGAGCAGCCAGTGCCGTAGCGAGATCGCGGTTGGCAACGGTGGGGATTCCTGCAGCGATGCAGTCGAGCAGGGCACCAGAGAGCCCTCCTAAGAAATGCGAACGGAGCTGAATGCCAAGGTCGGCAGCAGCCAGAAACCCTCGATAGACCGTTTCATCAGCCCAGTCGCCCGTGAAATGAATCGCGTCGGCAGCATCAATACCGGCAGCCTGTTCGGCGAGCCGCTGCTGAACGTGCGGTGCTGCACCTCCCACGAAGTAGAGGTGGGCGTCGACACCCATCCGCCTGAGTTCACCGACCGCGGCAACGCACGTGTCAGGCCGTTTCTCATCCGAAACATATCCAAACGTCACGATCACAGTTCGATCGTCAACGATGCCAAGACGGTCTCGGCTCTGAGCGGCTGAGTGATGATCCTCACCGACGGCGAGGTCTCGGTAGACGCAAAAGGGAAGATACTCGGACCGGTGAGCACTGAGTCGCTCAAGGTTCGCCTGGATGCCGCGGCTGTGTACGATCAACGGCTGGGCTTTGGCAAGAAGCTCATCAAAAAACATCAGCGGCAGTGTGCTTGGATCATGAATCCACGCCCGCACCTCAGCCTTGGTCACGTCTCGGGAGAGCCGTTTGCTGGCAAGCTGCCGAACATGCTCGTCCCCCTTCCAATGACAGAGCATGTCGAGCAGCCGATTGTCGTGCACGATGCACGCACCGCCATACCGGCAATGCCAGTGATAAATCTTTTGATGAAAGTCCGCATTGTTTCCAACGACTGCAACCACACCGTCGTAGTCAGGCCGTAGCCAGGCGGCGGCAGAAACGGGGTAAAACCCGCGCACTCCAGGCGTCACTTCCGGATTCACTTGATCGGTATAGACGTCGACGTCAGCGAGTTTGCTTAGCGCGATCACCGTCTGCCGCGAATAGTCGGCCACTCCGGATCGATCGGGGGGAAAAGGAGTCACAAAAGCAATGCGAGGCTGAGTTTGACGTGGTGCTGGCGACGCACGCAGGCTCGGCTCCCGTAGGGCCTGCCACACGCGGCTGCCAACAGCACCAGCCGTGAACCGCTCGGCCACTGGCCTTTGGGCATCGCGAAGTGCGTGTCGGGTGGTGGGGTTCGCCAGCATGTTCTCCAGAAGCCCCGCCAGGCCATCTGCATCGTCGGCAGCAAACCTCGCGTGCGGATCGGTGACCAGTTCGCGATGGGCGGGAATGTCAGAGACGACAACAGGGCATCCACAGGCCATCGCCTCAATCACTGGTATCGAGAAGCCTTCCGCTCGTGAGGCCACCACAGCAAGACTGGCCATGGAATACCGCTGAGCAAGCTGCTCATCAGAAAGTCGGTCATGAAAAAGCAGGCTGCCATTCGGAACGCGTCCCAGCAACACACGATGAACGTCCCGGGGATAGTTGCCGACAACCTCAAGGATCGGCTGTTTCCCTCGGGCGGCCAGCATGCACATCGCATCGACTACCGCGTCAAGATTCTTTCGGGGGTCCCCTCCCCCAACGAAGAGAACACGAGCACGAGCGTCTGCATCCTCCGGAGCCCGCTGTATAGACCGCCTGAGCTGGGCTTCAAAAACAGGCCGCAGTGCAACGCCACTGACATAGATGCGATCAGCAGGAATACCAAGACGCCGGTTGGTTTCCTCTGCCACGCATGAAGAAATCGGCAGGAAGCGTTGGTAGCTGCTGAGCCACTGCAACGCGGCCGCATACGCGTAAAGCCCCGCCCGCTCGGTGAGATACCGGTGCGGAAACTCCAAGGGAATGAAATCGTAGATAACGGATACGGGCGTCACGCCTGATCGACCAACGATCGCAGCTACAGGCCGTGTGTCATGCGTCATCGGCGAGAGCTGCAAAAACACCGCTGGCCGATCCGCTGCTGGAACCCGAAAGGTGGGTCGAAGAGCATCGCACAGGGCAGCATGTTCAGCCTCAAGCGGACCGATCTCTGGGTCGATCAGCCCGATAATCCGAAGCTCAGAACCGGCATGCTGACGAACAGCCTGCAGCAGAAACTGAGCATGCGAACCGACGCCACGCCTGGCGTAGTTGTGATCCTGAAGACAGCGGATGTCAGCAAAGATGAGCACGAATGAAGGCGTTCCCGTCCGCGTGTCGCTTGCCGTCGAGGTGCATCCGTTCGAACGGTCACGAAGTTGGAGGAATATCAGTGTCGAGCAGCGATCTCAATAGTCCGCTAATCTCATCACCCGGTTCATGCCCCGCGACCATCACGACAGCGTCGGCGCTGTGTTCACCGCCAGGAGTAGCAGCCTGACGGCGACGGAGTTCGGTACGAGCTAGCGCCACGACGAGTTCTTCGAGACGATCGCGTTCCTGTGGCTGCGGCTCCCCACACCCTGGACTTTTCGGAACCTCTGGGCCTTCCGAAACGGCCCTTTCCACCACGACCTTCGGACGTCGTCCTTTCAGTCGGTGTACGAATGGCCGAAGAATGGTGCGTTCGAACTCCCGCAACCTCGCTTGAATCGCATTCATAACGTCGTGGCGTAGGGCCGTTGACTAGGCCGCACGTCTCGTCGGATGAGGGGCTGCAACGAAATCCACAACTGGCAGGGGGAAAATCATGCAGCCACCATCCTGGAGGTAGGCCTGCTCGCGTTCCAGGATCGAACTGCGGAAGTGCCACGGCAACACCAGCAAAGCATCGGGTTTACGACTCCGAACCTCGGCCTCAGACGCAATCGGAATCAGCGTGCCAGGGGTAAAGCAGCCGTACTTGTCTTCGTTGACCTCGGCGATCAGAGGAATGTCGGCAGCCGTGAGGCCACAGTACTGCAGCACGACATTCCCTTTCGTCGACGCGCCATACCCGTAAAGCGTTTTCCCCTCGCCCTGCCAGCTTCGAATCGCGTCTAACAACCGGTCGCGATGCAGTTCAATCCGCTCGCGAAACCGATCGTAAACGACTCGCTCACCGTAGCCATCAACCCGCTCGCGGTCGAGAAGCTGATCGGTCCGCTCGCTTCGCTCCGCGAGCTGCCCTCCCCGCTTTGCAACGGTCACACAGAAACTGCCACCATTTATGTCATTGAGCTCAACATCACGAATTTCAAAGCCTGCCTGACGCGTCATCCACTCAATCTGTCGCAACGCGTAGTAGCTCACATGCTCGTGACAGATCGTGTCGTAGGCATCACGCTCGACCATCAGTGGCAGATAGCTCTGCTCGAAGACCCAGATTCCGTCATCAGCCAGCACGCTATGTATCTGCCGCATGAAGTCGAGCGGATCCTCAAGATCGTAGAACATCGAAATCGATGTCACGATCTTTGCCTGCTGGTCACCACACACGGATCGGTAGGACTCAGCATGAAAGAAGTCAGGAACAGCGCGAATCCAGTCTGGGTAATAACGACGAAACTTCGCCGCTGACGGATCAATGCCCACAAGCCTGAATCCGGCATTGCCATAGGCTTTTAGCGTCGTGGCGTCATTACTGCCAATGTCAAGGATCACATCACCCGGCTTGGGCTTTGCGATCTCGCGGGCTTCTCGCACACGTCGCTCGAGGTGGGAAACCATAGAGCGGTTCAGACCGGAGCGATAGCCGTAGTTGTCCCCATACATCTCGCTCGGCTCGTGCGAGTGCCGCAACTGCACGAGACCGCAGCCTCCGGTTGCCTCATCACACTTCACGAGTTCCAGCGGCCCCACAGCCACCGGCTCTTCGCGAGACCGCGGAAAAACGCCGGTAAGCGACTGCCGTCCAAGATTCACGACATCGTGAAAATCCTGATGACCACAGATACGGCAGGCATTGATGGCGTGATACATGGTGAAGCGAACACCCCTGCACTCTGAAGAACAGCACGTCTGCCCACCAAGCCGATTAGTGGGTGGAGGCATCGCAACACCACGAGCTGCTGCCCGAGTACTGTCCCCGCACCCAGCAGGCGAATCATCTGAGCAACAGCCCGTCGCTAGGCGGCTTCTCGACCCTGTCGCTGTTGGTAACCAGACGTGCCCAACCGATCCCGATCGGCAAGAGCGAGATCCTCCAAAACCATCATCGTCACCAGTTCGTCAAAACTTTTCCGGGGCATCCAGCCCAACCGGTTACGGGCTTTCGTCGCATCGCCCCGAAGGTATTCGACCTCCGCGGGGCGGCAGTAACGAGGGTCAATGTCGACGTAATCCTCATAGTCGAGATCGAGCCTCGCGAAGGCCATTTCACAGAACTGCCGAACCGAATGAAGTTCATTCGTGGCAATCACATAGTCGTCAGCCACGTCTTGCTGCAGCATCAGCCACAGGGCCTCGACGTAGTCGCCAGCAAAGCCCCAGTCCCGCTGGGCATCGAGATCACCGAGCGTGAGGCGGTCCTGCAGACCGAGTTTGATTCGAGCTGCCGCTCTCGTGATTTTGCGAGTCACAAACGCTTCACCGCGACGGGGGCTCTCGTGATTGAAGAGAATCCCGCAGGAGGCGTGCAGGCCATGGCTCTCGCGGTAGTTCACCGTCGTCCAGTGGCTGTAGAGTTTGGCGACGCCGTACGGGTTTCGCGGTCGAAAGGGCGTGGTCTCCCTTTGGGGTGTCTCGACAGCTCTGCCAAACATCTCTGAACTCGATGCCTGGCAGAAGCGGATCTCCCTGCCGGTGTGATCCCGTACATGGCGGATAGCCTCGAGCAGTCGCAGCGTACCGACAGCGTTCACATCAGCAGTTGAGACGGGCAGTTCGAGACTGACGCGAACGTTGCTCTGGGCAGCGAGGTTATAGACCTCGTGAGGAGCGACTTCCCGTACCAGCCGTGTTAAACCATCTCCGTCTGCCAAGTCGCCGTCATGCAGATGCACATTGGCTGTGTCACCGAAACGACCGTGCTCGCTTCGGAGAGCCCTCAAGCCTCCCCCACTGCGACTCAGCCCGTGAACCTCATACCCCTTCGCAAGCAACAGCTCTGCTAGGTATGAGCCATCCTGCCCCGTAATGCCAGTAATCAACGCAGATCGACCCGTGCACTCGCTCATGTCACACCTGTTCGGCGAAGTCGCTCAGGATGCTTGAGCCAAGCCTTGATCGGCTGGAAACTGCAGGCTTGTCGCACTGTTGGCGTCTACAAAAGCCATCACGTCCTCGCAGTAGTCGCTCCAGCTGTGCCAGCGGGCCTGACGGGCTTCTTCAGTCAACCGAGCGAGTTCGTTTCGGTCGCTCACCAGCATTGCCAGAGACTTGGCTATGGCATCTGGTGAATAGGGGTCAACCAGGCTGCATCCTCCGAGTTGTTCAGCGATCTCCTGCATGCTGCCCACGCTGCTCGTGAGACAGGGCACGCCCGCCATCACGCTCTCCACAATCGGCAAGCCAAAACCCTCGGCAATGGAGCAATACACCGTCAAACTTGCCGTGCGATACAGCTGAGCGAGAGCCTCGTCAGAGATGTTTTCGTAGAGTTCAACCTGAATACCGCGAGCACGAGCCCGCTGAAGCTCATCGCGGAACTGCCCATTGAGCCAGCCTGCACTGCCAGCGAAGACTCCTCGAAACCGGTGGCCATCCTGCTGAGCGGCAACCATTGCCCGCAGGATCCGGGTCTGGTTCTTCCGTGGCTCGATGGTGCCCACGCAGAGAACCACCGGCTCGGGCTGAGACGATGACGTTGCTACTCCTGTCGTCGACGGGCGATACCGGAAGTCACCGGTTAGCAGATGAGCGGCAAGGCGAGGCGACGGCTTTGTGCGGGGAATGGCCTTGATCAGCGACTCCACCTGATTGCGGATGGTGCTGCTAATACAGCTCACCTGATCGACATGCCGCAGAAGCGTGAGGTACTGCACGAAGCCGGCAGGGGCCTCATTCTCAAAACACTCCGGATGCGTGATGGGCAGCAGATCGTAGACAATCAGCGTTGATCGTAGTGGTGCGGTTGCGAGAACTGACGCGAGCACATCGACCTGGATTGGATTTCCGATCAGTTCAGGCACAAGCAGGTTCGCTTGCCAAAAGAAGCAGGCGGCAGCAGGACGACAGACCACTGGATCTGTCACGAGCTGAGGCCTCGTCTTGAGCCATCGCCGAAGCTCGCGCGAGCGGTCACGAAAAACGCGGGCCAGCTGCCGCACTAGCTGCCCGAATCGTGTTCGCCCAGCCTTCTTACGCCATTGCTTAAACCGGCTCGCCTGACGTGGCTCTCCGGTCTTTTTCGTTGCAAACGTGCAGAACTTTTCCCAGTCGAGAAGCTGCTCCAGCTCAGCTGCGTTGAGCTCTCGATATCCACGAAGTTGCGGATCGAAGAGAACGAACGTGTGCCGATGCGTACTGGCTGACAATGCCTCAGCAAGCTGCCGTACAACTCGCTGGATCCCGCTGTTCCGCTTTGTAAACACGGTGTGACTGACATCGACATACGTGACGTCGGCGTCGGTCGGTGCCAGGTGCATCTTGGCCGCCAGCTCGTTGCTTGCCGGCCATGCTTTGAGGCTTCGATCCACCTCTGCTGGCGATTCGTGAGCGAGCAGTTGCGCAATCCGCGACGACTCTTCGGAAGTGGCAATCCGCCCGAAATAGGCAAAGCTCACAAGATAGGCGGCCGCCTGGTCAGCACGGTCACCGTAAGCCGTCGCCCCGATCGAATCGCCAACGGCTTGAACATGCCTGATGAACGGCTCGCCAACAGCCTGTGGCAGCCCGACAGCCTCACAGATGACTCCACAGCGTTGAGAAAAAGGGTCAACGGCTGACGAGGCCGGCATCACTGTTGGCATCGGTTATCCCACGAAATGGCTTCATCGTGACACGATGCCCCAGGGGGAACGATCTGCCTGAGCACCAAGCAAAGGGCCGCCCTCAGAGGCTATTTCCCGTGCGAAACCAAGCCCTCGGCCTGCCCAGTCGCGCCTACGAGCACGAAACGTTCCTTGAGCGCGCACCGCGTCTGGGATGACATCGGCTGTGATGAGGCGAGGGGATGAGGGGAAGCGGCCCGATGCCGGCGAACGGGCTGCAACGCGTGAGCACGTCTCCATCTCTGCTCCGGGAAAATTCGTCACCGTGCACGGGATCGGAACTATGCTTCTCGCATTCCCCCTCTCGGAGCCCTTGTCGATGGCTGCCCCAAACCATCTCCTCAACCGGTTTCCCTTTCTCGATACCCGAAGCCCGTACGACGCCCGCAAGAAACAGCGTCAAGTCTGGGGACAGTACACCAATAAAGTCGTCGGCAAAGCGGCGTACCATCTCCTCCACAACCGTGCCACCCTGAACAGGTCAGCAATCGACTACCTTGCCTGCTCGACCAGCGTCCGCTCCGAGTTTTCCGAGCCCCATGACTGGTACTGGCTGCTGCTGCCAACATCTGGCTTTCTTGAGATCACCCTGTGCGGCAAGTCATTTACGGCAGACACGACCTCAGCCCTCCTGCTGGGGCCCTGGCAACGGATGTGCTTCCAAGCGTCTCGGGCGACAGCAATCTTTTATGGCATCGAGACGTCGTTCATGGCTGAGCATCTCCCGGAGGAGCACCGCGATCGTCCGGGCTTCCTGATCCGGGGAACCTACCGCAACCTTCTTAGGCAGCTTCTTGAGGGATTTGCAAACGGGCTCGATGACTGGGCGACTGGACCGGTAGGTAAATCTGCACATCCTTCATTCGTGCACCACATGGAGACTGCCGTCTGCAGCACGATCGCCGAGGCGGTGACGGATGATCTGTCGGGCGGTTACGGCGGCGGCCGAATTGGCGGCATGCCCATCACCGCAATCCACACCTTTCTCAATGACAACCTCTGCGACGACCTCTCGATCAAAGAGATTGCAGAAGCCGTGGGAGTCAGCGTGCGGAGCCTTCAGACGGGGTTCTCCGAGCACTACTTCATGAGCCCGATGCAAATGCTGAAGAACATGCGACTCGACAAGGCTCGTGAACTGCTGAAGTCAGCAACGAAGGGCATCACGATTGGTGATATCTGCCGTCGGGTGGGCATCAACCACGCCGGCAGGTTCTCAAAAGAATACGCCGAAAGGTTTGGCGAATCGCCTTCTCAGACGCTCTCCGGCCAGGGCACCTCCCCTTGCGAGACGTCTCTCTAGCGACATCCGGCCAGCGGCGAATCGTCGCTCACTGAGTTCCTGCTCGCCGTGCACGTCTCTTATCCTCGGCTGCAGAATCCTCGCTGCGCTCATTGGATAACCACCCACAACGATCGCCATCTCGTCGCGATGCGGCTGCTGCGCTTCGTGGATAAGCGAGAAGCACGCCGAACGACCGCTGTTTCTGCCCGTATTGATGCTGTGCCCAATCAATCATGCCTGAGCACACCACCGAACACCTGATCTTCCGGGCCCATCAAGACTCGTCGTGTTGCTGGGCACCCCTTCCCCCCTTGGCTTGGCCCTACCCGAGCCAAGGGGCTTTTTATTGAGCGAGCGCCTTATTGAGCGAGCGTCGAACTCGCAACTCCGCATTGACGACCGGTCATTGTTGTGAGCGACGGAGGTCCACGATGCCAACAGCCAACCGCTGGTCGGTCTGATAGGGATCGCCACCGCCGTTTTTTCCGCTTCGTTCTGGCTGAAACCGATCCACCCAGTAGTAACCATCGATCGTGTCGGCGGCGACGGCGTCAAGGAGCAGCTTGTCTCGCTCCTTATCGATCTCTGGGCTTATTTTATGGGTAAACCCGCCAGTCGTACGGCTTATTTCAACTCGCTCGTCAAACGTTGCCGAGCCAAGCCACAGGGGGCGGCCCTTGTCGTCCACGGCACGAGACCGCCAGAAGCGAACATGGTGCCGCTGGTTTGGACTAGTGCCAACGGGCTGCTCGAACGCTGCGTCTTGCACACGCCCCCACACGTAGAGATTGCTGACCGGGGCATGGGCATACGGCTTCTTAAGCACACAATCCGCAGCAATCCGCACAGAGGTTTTTAGCGTAATTGCATCCGCCGCGTACCAACCTGCGACCGCGAGGGCACGATGCAGGTCCTCCTCGCTACCGACGAACGCTATGTTGATCGCGTCTCCCTGTCGACCCGATGAGGTGGTGGCATGCCTGGGAGACTGGGCGAGGGCAGGATGCCCTGCCATCGTGCCTGTGGGCTCATTGCCAAGTTGATCCGCGGCACTCACGAAAGAAGCTGCACACGCGAGAAACGCGGCTATGAGCGATCGCCGAGCGAACACGCGTCGGCTGTCTGCACGGCAGAAAACGAACCATGGCATGAACTGAAACACGTGCCATCCTCCACGGGGCTTCGACGAGGACACTACCGCCACAAAGCCTGGCCCTCAAGGTCGTTTGCCAAAGGGCTCCGAGGGCCACAGAGGAAGACCGAGACTGGACTGACGAGGCGAGCGTGTCGTGGGCAGCTCAAGCTGCCTGCCACGAGTGCTCATTGGCTCAATGACCAAGGAGCGATTTTGTTGCGAGAGCAGCATACGCCGCCGTATTCCTGATAGGATCACGGATCGTCGCAAACGCCTGCCAGCGGCCCTCCTCACCCGACCAGCGGTCATGGCGCCTGTTCTGGCACTGCCCGCGTCCCGTTCACCCCGAAAAAGAAACACAGACATGAAGTGGCTGCAAACACTCGCATTTACAGCAACTGCCATCGCATTGGTGGCATCAACGCCAACCTGGGGCCAGGAGACTGTCACAGTTGACAACTTCGTCAGGGCCGAAACCGACATGACCCTGAAACGCTATGTCGATCAAGGCGCTTTCGGAAAACTCCTCCACCTTCGACAGCCAACGCCGATTGACAAACAAGATGTGATCAGGATGAACCGGGACACCTTGTATTCTTTTGGCGTGTTTGATTTGGATGCAGCACCGGTAACGATCCTGAAACCGGAGTCGAAGGGGCGTTTCCAGTCGATGCTCATCGTTAACCAGGACCATTCCATGCAACCGGTCGAGCATGGGAATGGATCATTCACGTTGACAAAAGAGAAAATCGGGACGCGGTACGTCATCGTGGGCTTTCGGACGTTTATGAACGCAAACGACCCCAACGACATCAAGGCAGCCAACGCACTCCAGGACAAAATAGAAATCGAGCAAGCGAAGGTCGGATCCTTTGAAATACCTGATTGGGATGAAGGTTCGCTAACAAAGGTCCGCGACGCAATAAACGTACTGGCATCGACAAAAAACGATGCAAGCGGAATGTTTGGGGACAAGTCGAAACTGAATCCCATCAACCATCTTCTTGGCACGGCTTACGGCTGGGGCGGCAATCCTGAGGAGGCCGCTATCTACGTGAATGTCGTGCCCGAGAAAAACGACGGCACGACACCCTACACACTCACCATCACTGAGAAGGTGCCCGTTGACGGATTCGTTTCTGTCACCGTCTACAACTCCAAGGGGTTTCTCGAGAAAAACCCCCTGGACGCGTACTCCATCAACAATGTCACCGCGGAAAGCAACCAAGATGGCTCGGTGACCATTCATTTCGGAGGCGACACAGCCAAACCGAACTACCTGCCTATCACTCCTGGCTGGAACTATATTGTTCGGATGTATCAGCCGAAAGCAGAACTCCTTGACGGATCCTGGAAGTTTCCCGACTGCAAAGCCGCGGAGTGATGATCAAGGCCAATAGCTGCCCAAGTTTTGAGGTTCACCGCGGTCTTCAGCGATCTCGTACCCTCAGCGGGTGAGTGGCCGGGCCGCAGAACCATCGCCTTCCAGTCGCGATGCGGCCGGGGCATCAACTTGGTACACCGTCGTGGTGCCGCTTACCTCACTTCCCACGATCAGAAGCGGAACCCCGACGGGACTTGATTCGGCCGGCACAAAGCAGAAGCCTTCCGGACCATAGTCGCCATCAGGATCGCCGAAGGCTTTCCCCTGCTTGGTGATGTCGCGGTTGTTGACATACTCCACAAACACCGGGCTGGCTGGAGACGAGATGTCATAGACCATGATTCCGCCCATCCGCTCCAGGCCGACGAAGGCATAGGTGCTCTCGCCGACGCGGCCCACTGCAATCGCCTCGGGCTCGCAGCCTTTGGCGTCTGAGCGGCCATCTTTCTCGTCCTCGGTTTTCTTGTTGTCGTTGTTGAACTGCAGGCCGTAGCGATCCGCCGTAATCACGGCAAAGTCATGGCCACTGTCCCAGACCTGCTCTCCACTCACAGTCCAGATCGAGAAACTACGGCCACCAAAGCACCGCCTGCTCTCAAAGGTGCCGTCTCGATCTGCGTCATTGGTGATCGTGGTCACCAAGTCGCCGACGCCGTTCTTGTCGGAGAAATCAGCTCCGTCGATGATCGCGGCTCCATCAGCATCGCCCCAAACGACATCACGAAAAGCGGCCTCTTCGGTGAAGCCGTCGTAGGCCCGCGCGTCTCCCTCGTTCGCCGTCACGAGAAAGGTCTCGTCTCCCGTAGTAAACGTCACGATCGAGTCCGGCTGATACATGCCCTGCACCGGCCAACAACGTATGTTGACCGCTTCGTCACTATCCGACGCATCCAACTCGTTTCCCGGCAAGCTGTGGTCTTTTGTACCGAGCGGCCGGATGGCTGTGATCGTATCGCTCTTCAGGTCGATCACGGCAACGGCATTGTTTTCTTGCAGGGTGACAAACGCCGTTGTGCTGTCTTCAGACACGGCGATGTACTCGGGCTCAAGATCCTGCGCCACAGAGCTTTGCCCATCGTGCAGAAAAACCTTGAGTGTGCTGGCATCGGCGGCATCGCCCGGCGTGTACGTTGCCTCATCGTCGAGAGGCCGCGTGAACGTGACAGCCGTGCCACTCACCGAAGCCACTTGATAGGCCAGAGGCTCACCATCTGCCGCTGCCACATCAGGCGTGATGGTGACCCAGTGACCCTTTTTGATGCCAGTGGCGTCACTGACAGCCAGCGTAGCCTCGTCTAATCGCTCAGAAACGCTCAGCTCCGTCCGTCCGAAGTTGCCAAAAATCCGGACGCCCTCGGGCAGTTCGTCGGCACGCGGCCCGCGGCGATTGAATGCCTCAAAGCCCAACTGGGTCGCATCATCACCAGGCACGCCATCTTGGATAGCAATGAGGCTGATCGAGCCTTCCGGGTCGATGCTGTAGTCCGCATTCGGCTCGCCCTCATTGGCGGCGAGTGCTTTCCTTCCATCGGGCGTGAAGGTGACCATGTCGGGCAACGCCCCCGCCACCACCCGCTTCACAAAACTGCCATCTGCTGCGTGAAAAAAGTAGACCCACCCAGGACTCTGCTTCTGGTCATTCTCGACAGCGACCGCAATCAGACCCTGCGAGACGGCAACGCTGTTGGGGGAACCGTAGTCGGCAAATGCTCCTCCCCCACTGAGATCCAGTACACCGGTTTTTTTCAGGTTTGAAACATCGCGTGCATCGAGTACATCGACCGCCTTGGCCATGCCATTGACCGTGAATATCTGCTGAGATGCTGGATCAAAGGTCACGATTTCGGCGGCGCTCGCATCCCATTCTTCCGCCTGCTGTGCGGTGTGGTGGAAGCGGCCAACCTGCGTGAGCATCCTGCCTGCTGATCCGCTCGTGTCATCAGCAACACCACCAGCTGATTCCCCATCAGCATGCTGCGAAACCTCCGCTGTGATTCCGTTGGCGGGTGCGTCACATGCCGCCCCACATCCGGCCAGCGAAAGCACGGATACCACGGCCGCAGCGAACAGGGCGAGAGGACCTGTGGAGAAGACGTGCATAGAGACTCCTAGAAACGCGGAGGACGCGAGCAGTCGCGCGGTCGTGCGATCAGAAACAATGCTCGGGCGAGGCCGCACTCGATGCCGCCCCACGGCACCTCATTCTGTTGTCTCCCAGGCTTCAGGCAAGGCTGCCGGAAATGCTTCGGCGCCAGCGGACCGATGGCCGGCGAGCCTTATGAGGGAAAGAACGGCCGGTAGCCTCCGCCTGGAGAGCGGCGTTCGCCAGACTTGGTTCTGCAGAGTGAGTGAGCTCCGATGAGACTCACTCACTCTGCTTGCCGGATAGTGGTGGGTCGACTGTTCTGGCTCCCTACAGCTGCCGGAGGCGCTCCGGCAGGTCAGCCACGCTCTCGATCACGTGATTCGCACCGTTCTCAAGCAGTGTGGCGGTGATCGTCGCCAGACGCGGCTGCAGCTCGTCTTCGGGCATCGCTTCGGTCTCGGCGAGCGAGAGTCCGAGCAGGTTGCCGCTCCGCGACACCCCGACGGTGGTGCAGCCCGATCTCAGCCCCGCCTCGATCCCCACGAGGGTGTCGTCGACCACCACGACCTGCGGCGAAAGAGGGATGCCCAGCCGGCTGGCAGCCAGCTGATTGAGCAATGGCTCGGGTCGGCCGGCGGCCACCTCGTCTGCGGTGCAGATGCAGTCGGCGACATAGCCTTGGGCGGCGGCGATCGGCGCCACGACATCCATCAGCTCGCGTGTGTAGCCTGTGGAGGAACCGATCTTCACTCCAAGTTTTCTCAACTCGGCCACTGCGCTGGCCACACCCGGAATCACATCTGAGCGATCGCTGAGCACCTGCTTCTGCAGCGGCAGGAACTCGGCATACATCTGATCGACGTCTGCGGCACTGCAGTCGCTGCCGTGCTGCTCACGCCAGGCAGCAGCCACCCGCGGCATCGCGGCGACAGTGGCAATGTGGTCTCGCTTGGCGCGGCCCATCGGCTCCCTGGCCTCGCCGGTGGTGATTTCCACGCCACGGGCTTTGAAAATCGCGCGGAACACCTCGGCGGGCCCGCAGCTGCCGTAGTCGACGGTGGTGCCAGCCCAGTCGAGCAGGACGGCGGTGGGAACGAGGCTCATGCGGGGGCTCCTGAAAGATCGGTGTGAGGGTTCCACTCCCGTTCGGCCAGTCCAAAGGAGAGGGTCATGCCAGCCCCGCCGGGGCCGGTGCGAACCGAAACACCCGGCATGGGCTCCGCAGCATAGTGGGTGGCGGTGGGGTGCTTGGCATAGATCCCATGCCAGCGACGGCTGATCGTCCAGTCGGGGAGCACAATGCAGCGACGCAGTTCCCGCAGGATCAGGTCATCGATTTCGGTCGAGTCGAAGGGACTGATTTCCTGCTCATACTCGTGTGAGTCGCCGAGGATCACCTCACCACGGCTGTTTTGTGAAGCCATCACATGGATGCCGTAGCGGTCGAGTTCGGGGGTTTCGTCAGCGATCCGCTGCCGCAGCCGGCCAATCGAAGGACAGACTTCAAAAGCGCGGTAGTGCCTGAGCGTCAGGCCACTGGCGATGTGTGGCCCCAGTCGCCAACCGTCTGCCTGAGGGATGGTAGCGAGCATCTGCAGCTTGCAGCGGGTGAGGCCGGAGCCAGCAAACAACGCGGGGAAGAGCGTCTCAAAGTCTGCTCCGCTGCAGATCACCACGCGGTCGCAGGCCACATGGCGACCGCTGGCAGTCACCACGCCGCTGCTGTCGGCCGAGACCACCGCGGTGTTCCACTCAAACACGACGCCATACCGCTCGCTGAGCCAGGCGGCGATCGCGGGCACGGCAGCGACTGGATCGACGGCGAGTTCGGTGGTCGTTCGCAGCCCTCCAAGCAGGCCGTGAGGATTGGCCACGGTCGTTGCCTTGAGAACGGCTGCGGGTGTTAGCAGTTGCACGTCGTAGCCGAGCGACGGAGCTCTCTCCGCAAACTCCTCCAGCACCGCCACCTCATCTTCGCGATGAGCAAGGTGGATGGAGCCACACGGATCGGCCATGAGGCCCGTCTCCTCCGCCAGCTGGAGCCAACGGCGGCGGCTGATCAGAGCGGCCTCCAGTCCCTCGCCCGCGGTCTGCCCGATTGGCCAGACCATGCCGAAGTTGCGGATCGATGCTCCAATCGCTTGCGGCGACCGTTCAAACACCGTTACGCGGTGTCCCTGCTCCGCTGCCATCCACGCATGGGCGAGGCCAACGATGCCCGCTCCGACAATCCCAACCGCAGCCTGGTCTGCCATCACTCACTCCTTGTGGTCGGTTACCCTGTGCGTCCGCAGGTGCTGAGCGAACTGTTTTCAGCCGTTGATGAGAATTGTGTGTGGGGCCGACGGTGTAGCCTCGGTTGGCTGCCGGAGCAGCGTACGATGCGACGCGACAGACGGGGGCTGGCAGACTCCAAACACCGGGCAGACGGCGGCGGGCAGAAGATCCAGGTCACAGACAACAGGGCAGCACGATGAACGATGGAGACAGGTCGCTGATTGAGCGTCGAGAGGAGAGCGTGGCGTGGTGGCATGCTGTCTGGGCGGTGACAGCCGCCTTTGGTGCCTACTTCTGCATGTATGGATTCCGCAAGCCCTTTACCGCGGCCGAGTATGCCGGTGGGGAAGGTGGGGCGCTGGCGTATAAGACCATGCTCGTCACCTCTCAGGTGCTTGGCTACACCATCTCAAAGTTTATCGGTATCCGGGTGATTTCCGAGATGCCTGCCCACTGGCGGGCGGCGGCAGGCTTTGGCCTGGTGTTGATCGCTGAAGTGACGCTGGTGCTGTTTGCGATCACTCCCTGGCCTTGGAACGTGGCCTTTCTGTTTCTCAACGGCCTGCCTCTGGGAATGGTCTTTGGTACGGTCCTGGCGCCCTTGGAAGGCAGGCGGCTGACGGAGGCCCTCACTGCAGGCCTCTGCGCGAGCTTCATCCTAGCCGGCGGAGTGATGAAATCGACAGGTGCCTGGCTGCTCGGCCAAGGGGTGAGCGAGGCCTGGATGCCCGCGGCTGCCGGAGCGATCTTCCTGCTGCCCGCGGCGGTGTTTCTCTCGATGATTCATGTGGTGCAGCCACCATCGCAGCGAGACAGGGACGCCCGCTCAGCCCGCAGTCCAATGAACCGGGAGCAACGGTGGAACTTCCTCAAACGATATGGGGCGGTGTTTGTGCCGATCGTGGTGGTGTTTGTGCTCGTCACCATCGTTCGCAGCATTCGCGACGACTTTGCTCCGGAGATCTGGCGGGCGCTGGGGCAGCCGGCTGAGCCGGCGGTGTTTGCCCAGACCGAGTTTTGGGTAGCGGCTGGTGTGCTCGCGGTCTCTGCCGCCACCTCACTTGTGCGGGAGAATCGGCGGGGTTTTCTCGTGTCTCTGGGGATCTGCCTTGCAGGATTTGGCTTGATGATCGCCGGGCTTGTCTTTCAGCAGCGTGGCCTGATCGATGGGTTTCCCTTCATGGTACTCACAGGCCTGGGACTCTATCTGCCCTATGTGATCATCCACACTACGGCCTTTGAACGGCTGCTGGCTCTCACCCGTGAGCCCGGCACGATCGGATTTCTGATGTATGTTGCGGACGCCTTTGGCTACCTCGGCTACGTGGTGGTTATGCTCGGACGGACCTTTGGCGCTTCCGTCATTGGCACGGAGCCGACCAATGCCCTCGGGCTCTTCACGACGGTGGCCTGGGGGGCCACCGCCCTCTCGCTCGTGGCGCTGGCTGTCGCCTGGTGGTCGCGGCCGGCTGCAGTGAGCGAAGCGACGCCCGTGATGGCCCTCGCGGGCGAGGAGGCCTGAGCCCGGCGGCTGGGGCTGTCACACTTCAGGAGCAGACCCCGATGACCGACTCCACCAGGCCAGACGCCCCCAGCCTGATTACGTTTGCGGTGTTTACCGGGCCTGGGCAGATTGAACTGCGGCAGGCCGCGAAGCCGGTCTTGGCCGACGGCGAGGCCCTGGTCGAGGTGCTCGGCTGCACGCTCTGTGGCAGCGATGTCCATTCCTTTTTGGGCCGCCGCGAGGTTGTGGTTCCCACGGTGCTGGGCCATGAGATCGTGGGCCGTGTCGTCGAGGTGGGGCCCGCCGGCCGGAGCGGTCCGGCTCGCTGCACCGACGGCACGCTGCTACAGGTGGGAGATCGCGTGGTCTGGGCGGTGGTGGCGTCCTGCGGAGCCTGCGACCGCTGTCGGCGAGGGCTGCCGCAGAAATGCCGCAGCGGGGTGAAGTATGGACACACGCAGCTCTGCTCAGGCCGCGAGGGCCTCGGTGGGCTGAGCTCGCACTGCCTGCTCCTCGCGGGCACGAGCGTGGTGCGGCTCGCGGAAGCGGTGCCCCTGGAGGCCGCCTGTCCTGCCGGGTGCGCTACCGCCACGGTGGCTGCAGCCCTCGAGCCGGCAGGGGACCTCACGGGGATGTGCGTGGGAGTTTTTGGGCTGGGCATGCTCGGGCTCACAGCCTGTGCGATGGCCCGTCAAGCGGGTGCTGCCGCGGTGCTGGCCTTCGACCCCGAGGGTTCACGGCGAGACCTGGCTGTCCGCTTTGGTGCCACTGCAGCCGGACGCCCCGAGGAGCTGCCGGCACTGCTGGCGGAGGTGGGGGCCGACGGGTTTGACCTCGTTCTCGAACTTTCAGGGGCGGCCGTCGCCGTTGCGGCTGCGATCGAGGCGGCGGGGGTTGGCGGCTGTGTGCATCTGGTGGGCTCGGTATTTCCTTCTGCTGAAGTACCACTCGATCCTGAGCAGACGGTCCGAAGGCAGCTGACTATCCGCGGCATCCACAACTACGCTCCGCGGCATCTTGAGCAGGCGGTGCAGTTCTTGGAGGTCTGCCACGCACGTCTTCCGTTTGCAGAACTCGTCAGCGAGTGGTGGCCGTTAGCCGATCTCGAAGCGGCATGGGCTGCCGCGATCACGTCGGGAGCGATTCGCGTCGGTGTTCGGCCACGCTAGCCATCGGCTAACAGTGCGTTGAGACGCTGGGTCGAGGCACGCCCGAGGCTCATCGGCTCCACGCCGTCGCCAAAGAACACGCGGGTTTCGCTCCGTGATTTCCACTCGGTGTGGGTTACGAGCGAAAGCTGGATCGCCTCCGAGCGGCTGATGCGGGCAAAGGTGGCCTCTGGAAGATCGGCAAGCCACTCGCTCAGCCGGCGGCGGAAGATCAACAGCCGGGGTGGGTTTTGCATGGCCACGCGAGTGTAGTTGCGGAGAGACTCGATCCAGCAGATGTCGGCCAGATCGACAACGGCTTTGAGTCCACTCGCTCGTAGGGGCACCGTGAGCCGTGCTCCTGCTGTCGGCCCAAGGGAGGTCGGCTCTCCGGCGGGATACCGAGCTGCTGCTTCCTCTGGGTCCAGGGCAGCCAGCCGCCGCATGGTCTCGGCCAGCCGGTCAGGGTCGACCGGCTTCACAAGGTAGTCGACAGCGCCGACGGCAAAGGCATCGACGGCATAGCCTTCGTGGGCCGTGACAAACACCACCCGTGTGACGTCGTCGAGCGCCGGCAGCAGGGAGAAGGTGTCTCCGCCGGGCATCTCCACATCAAGAAATACGACATTGGGCCGGTGGGCTCGGAGGGCAGATCGAGCCTCCGCCAGGCTGCCTACGACGGCGGTGATCTCGATCTCGCGATACGCCGAGAGCAACTCCCGCATGCCAGCGTTGGCCAGCGGCTCATCATCGACCAGCATCACTGCAATCACGTCATCGACTCCTGTAGCAGCGAGTTGGCGAAGGGGCTGGATTCCGTGTCGTTTGCCACAGGCATGCGAATCGTCACCCGCACACACGTTCCATTGCTGGCCCATGCCAGCGGGACAGCTGGATCAACAGTTACGCTCGCCGAGGGCCCGATCAGCAGCGCAAGCCGTTTGCGGAGCGTCTTGAGTCCGGTGCCGGGGGATCGCGTGGGATCAGGCTCAATCCATGTCCCAGAGTTGACGACAGCAATCTCAAGCGTGCCCTCATCCACCCGTGCCGAGATGTCAACGCGGAGCGACGTCTCGCTCGTCTGCATGCCGTAGGCAATGGCGTTTTCCAGCAGTGGCTGAACTATCATCGGTGGGACCATCACGCCCCGCGCCTTCCGGTCGCAGACGATACGGCAGTCGAGTTTTTCGCCAAACCGCGTCTGCTGAACAGCCAGATACATTTCTAATGTCTGTATCTCCCGGGCGAGAGGTTCGAGCAGCCTGGAATCTCGTAAAGCGCTGCGGAGGAAATCAGCGAGATCTTGCGTGACACGGGCCACATCGTCGGGGCTGTGCCGAAAGGCGACCACGGCATTAAGAGCATTGAAAAGGAAGTGAGGATTCAT